>Ga0207875_100033_pt1 | contig 111055 bp, 104 predicted proteins | sample CeladaPassage60A_FD_187476 | JGI IMG/M metagenome (GOLD analysis project Ga0207875, IMG submission 187476) | Cellulose-adapted microbial communities from the Joint BioEnergy Institute, USA - Passage3 60A (SPAdes) (version 2) | ecosystem: Engineered > Bioreactor > Continuous culture >... | reverse complement strand
CCTGAATTTCGAAAGTGCGACTCTTTAAAATACGTGAAAAGGGCTCCAAATCTTTGGTAGAATGGTGTTTGTCGAAGACAACATCACCCAAAGAGAGGAGCACCTTTCAGGTGAAGTCTACCACACCCATCAGCAAAATCAAGTCCGAATTTTCGTTGCAAAATGCCACGAGCTTTGGCGGCATCAAAATCTTTCTGGCTTATCTCGAAAAAATCAAGCTTGCCGAGGCGATGCGCAGCCTCTCCGGCGGCAAAGCACACAACTCGATTTTCCCTATTCATCTTATCCTGCTCTACCTCATCGTTGGCTGGATGCTCGGCTGCGAGCGGATTTTTCATTTCCGCAAACTGCAACATGACCCGCTGCTGAATCGTTTCCTGGGCGGGCGTTGTCCGCATCACAGCTTGTTGTACAAGGAGCTTGGTCGGCTTGGCCGGTCGTGTCCGCAGTTGCCGACTGAACTGCGGATGCGGAATCAGCAAATCATTCGGCCCTGCCTGCCCCTTGACATCCTGCTCGACCTGGACTCCACAGTAGAAACGGTATACGGCGATCAGGCCGGCGCGGCCAAAGGGACAAACCCGCACAAGCCCGGGCGTAAAAGCTATCATCCGCTGCTCGCTTTTGAAGGCCAGACCCGTTTGAATCTGAACGCGACGCTTCGACCGGGCAACACGCACTCTTCCACTGACGCTGCCGACTTCCTGCAGCAAACCTTCGAGCTCCTTGGCGATCGCAAGGTCAAGTACGCCCGATTTGACAAAGGATTCGGCGGCGAAGACTTCTATAACCTCTGGGAAAGCAAAGGAATCGGCTATGTCGGCAAGCTGAAATGGACCCGGCGACTAGCCAAGGAGGTGCAGGCCTGCCGCTACTGGACGCGCTATGTCGACGAAGATTGGATCATAGAAGGGATTACCCTGATCTACAAAGCGACATCCTGGAAAAAGGCGCGCCGGGTGGCGATCATCCGCAAGGCGCAAGTGTTCGACGACGGACAAGGCCGGATCGTGTTCGAAACCGACTGGCAGTATGAAGCGATCGTCACCAATCTGGAATGGGAGCCGATTGATTTGTGGCGGTTCTACAACCAGCGCTGCTGTATGGAAAATTACATCAAGGAAGCCAAAAGCGGCTTCTCGATCGATCGCATCGCGACAAGCGATTTCAAAGCGAATGAATTGGATTTGCTGATCAAACTGCTCGCCTACAATTTGTTCGAGCGATTTAAGCGCGATTGCTGCGAGCCGGTGCATCAGGGCTATACGATTGCAAGGTTCCGCTTGGAGTTCTTTCACTGTGCGGCAACGCTCATTCAGCACAGTCGATCGGTCGTGCTCAAACTCATGAAGGACTTCGCCGGACGCTACGCATGGAAGCGAATCGAAGCCAAGGTGGCCTTGTTGGAATGAAGGCCTACAAAATTTTACATGGAAAGCGACCCCGCCTCTTCATTGGGGAGGGGGGAGGACTATCCACATGTGGATAATCTGGCTCGGCCGGACGGAAAATGATCCACATTTTTGCAAGGCTGATGCTGACCTTCTAGCAACAATGCCGAGTTATTATAAGCTTTCGAAATTCGGGATAAATTCAAACCGCGGCAGCTCCAATTCGTCAAGACGGCAGCGATGGATATCGAGCAGAAGACCGGCGATGCGGCGCAGCTTGTCCGCATCCGCCTCGCGAATGGCCGTGCCGTCGAAGGAAGTCAGCAGCACCCGGTTGCCGGACGCGTCCACTCCCCAGCCCAGCGGCCGGGAGACCGGCATCCCCCGGCCGTACAAAGACTGAAGCAGCCGGTATTGGAACCCGACATCCGGCTTCGAATGGCGATTCCAGATCTTCAGGACGCATGAGGCGTCCTCCAGCCGGATCAGGGCGACTTCGGCTTCCAGCCCCGGGGACAGCGCAACAATATCCGAATTTCCGGCTTCCGCCAATCTGCCGGTCATCCCGCTTTCGGCCATCCAACGGATGCCGCGCAGCTTGTCAAGCATCGTTCAGCGCTCTCCTCATCAGAATTCGCATCAGATTCCGCCCGCTTGCGTCCGCCGAACCGTCCAGACCGTACGGCACGAACCCCGTGCGCCAATACAGCCGGAGCGTCGGCGTGTTCGTGTTGTGGCAGACGAGCCTGAGTTCGCGCAGCTTGTGTTCCCGCCCGGCGATGGAGAGCATCGTCTCGACCAGAAACCGGCCGGCACCCTGCCCCCGGTAATCGGGATGGATGATGACGTTGCCCAACCAGCCGTGCGAACCGGGTTCGACCTGGTACAGGTTGCAGTACCCGATGACGGCTTCACCGCTCAGAATGACCGTCAGGCTGATCCGCCCTTCGGCCTCGCGCGCAAGCTGTCCGGGATCGACAAATGGCCGGCGAAAGTCCGGATCACTTCAGTACATGGCCGTCCAGATATTCCCGCATCACCTCATTGGACAGCACGACGGCTTCTTCCCGATTCAACGCGGGCGCCGCAATCATCAGTCCGTCATCGGCACCCCAATGTCCCTGGTCTGCTTCATGTTCAATCAACGCAATGGCGATCTTGCTGAAGTCATCATTGACAAAAAGCGTTCCCTGTGAATAGATGCGCGGCTTTCCGTTTTCGATAAACGGGTAAGTTAACGCATAGGCATTAAAGCTGCGGTATCTTTTGAGCTCCACCGTCCGCTGATCCTCGGGTACCGGGATGTCCTCGCCTTCCAGCCCGATGGTGCCTTTGAACGTCCGTTCGCCTTTGAAATTGCGGTAGATTTTTCCCTGAATGCTTACCTTGAGCGGCCTCTCCTCCACCGCTGCCTCTGTGCCCAGCCGATACTTCATCCCCTGGGCCTCAAAATCGACCGTTCTGGGATAAAACCAATACGCGAGACCAACCGCTGCCGCCGCGACGAGCAGCAACGCCCCGATCAGAATGACACGCTTCATCCGGCACCCCTGCATCATTTTCTGAAAACGAGAACCGGCCCTCAGATCGCTCAGAACCCAAGAGGCCGGCCCAATATCTTCTATTAATTATACATTAAAACCCGAACGAGCAAAAGCCCAAAATTGCCCGCGGCCCGTCATTCCTTCACACCGCCCACCATCATGCCTTTCACGAAATATTTCTGCAGGAACGGATAAACCATGATGATCGGAACGGACGCCACGATTGTCATCGTCGCGCGGATTGCATACGGGGTCACCTGGCTGAGGCCCTGCTGCGCCCCGGCGGCGGTGAAGTCGACGGAACGGGTGCTGGCGTTCGAGAACTGCAGAATCTTCTGCAATTCATACTGTAGCGTGCTCAAATGCTCATACGACGAGTTGTACAGAAACACGTCGAACCAGGAGTTCCATTGCCAGACGCCCGTGAACAGCGCCACGGTCGCCAGCACCGGCGTGCACAGCGGCAGCACGATGGAGAAGAAGGTGCGGAACTCGCCGGCGCCGTCGATCTTCGCCGATTCCAGGATGTTGTCCGGCAGGTTCTCGATGAACGAGCGGATGATGATCAGGTTGAACACGCCGATCAGCCCCGGCCAGATGTACACCCAGAAGCTGCCGATCAGCCCGAGATCGCGGATGAGCAGGTACGTCGGAATGAGCCCGCCGTTGATGTACATCGTCAGAATGAACGCGATGGTGACGAACTTGCGCAGCACGTATTCCGGCCGGCTGATCGTGTAGGCCACCATGGCGGAGCAGAACACGGTCAGCACGGTGCCGATCACGGTGCGCAGCACGGAAGTCAGCGTGGCCTGAAAGATCGTCGCTTCCTCGAACACGAACTTGTAGTTTTCCAGCGTCCATTTTCGCGGCCAGAGGTAGATGCCGCCGCGGAGCGAGTCGGTCGCGTCGTTGAACGACACGGCCAGCGTGTTCAGGAACGGATAGAGCGTCACGACCATCAGCAGGCAGAGCAGCGTGTAGTTCACCGCGTCGAAGATGCGGTCGCCGAGGGACATCCGGACACGCCGCCGTCTCGGTTTCTCGATTGTCATTTCGGCCATGTGTGACGCCTCCCCTCAGTACAGTCTCGTCTCGCCCATGCGTTTCGCCAGGTTGTTGGCGGCGAACAGCAGGATGAAGCTGACCACCGTCTTGAAGATGCTGGCCGCCACAGAGAGCGAGTAGTTGAACTGGTTGATGCCGTATTTCAGCACGAATATGTCAAGGTTTTCCGAATAGTCCATGTTCATGCCGTTGCCGAGCAGGTATTGCGGTTCGAATCCGGACTCCAGCAAATATCCGATGTTCATGATGAGGAGTACGGTGATGACCGGCCGGATGCCGGGTAGCGTGATATGCCAGATCTTCCGGAATCTCCCCGCGCCGTCGATCTCGGCGGCTTCGTAGAGCGTCGGATCGATCATCGTGATCGCGGCAAGGTAGACGATCGTGTTCCATCCGATGTCTTTCCAGACGATGCTGGCGCCGTAAATGCCCCAGAACCATTCGCCGATCCCGAGGAACAGCAGTTCTTCATCGATCAGATGGAGGCGCATCAAGAGTTCATTGATGATGCCGTCCGGCGCAAGGGTGACACGAATGATGCCCGCCGCGACGACCCAGGACAGGAAGTGCGGCAGATAGCTGACGGTCTGCACCACTCTTTTGAACACGAGGTGGCGCACTTCATTAAGCAACAGGGCGAGGGTGATCGCCGTAACAAAACCGAGCACCAGATTGATCGTGCTCATGACAAGCGTATTGCGCAACACACGAAGAAAACGCTCATCGCCGAACAGGAACTCGAAATGATAGAAACCGACCCACTCCTGCTCCCAGAAACTTTTGGCCGGCTTGAAGTTCTGAAACCCGATCGTCCATCCCCAGATCGGCAAGTATCGGAAGATGAACAGCCAGATGACGAAAGGCACGGACATCAGGACGAGCGCGCGTTGCTGATAGAGCAGCTTGAAAAATCGTTTCAATCCCCTCGGTTTTTTCTCTGCGGCCACGGACACGCCCGTGAGCACATTGTTGTTGTCCATCGTCTTTCTCTCCTTACACACCGGTCCGCCGGTCGGGGATCGCGATACTTGAAAATAACGAGAGAAAGGCCGGACTTAGCGGCGTTTTTGCAGTTAAGCCGGCCTTTGCTCGATTTGTCAGGCAAGCCTGATTATTTTTGCGCGTTGGCGACAACTTCCTTGACTTTCTGCGTAAACCACTGTTCGTATCCCTGGACGTCGAGTTTGCCCAGGGCTTTCGTGTACTCATCCCAGGCCTTGTCGAATTCCTCGGGTTTCGAAAGCACGAGTTTCGGGATGTGGTTCCGCTGAAGGTCGGATTTCTGCTGTTCGAACAGCTGCCGCGGTTCGTCTTTCGCGAAGCCCCATGCCGGGTACCACGGACGCTCGTCCGGATCGGCGAACATTTCGGCGTAAGTCTGCACGCCGTAGGCCGACAGAATCTTCTTGTCCGCGTCGGTGAGCGTCATCTGGAACACTTCCGGCTGCAGCCCCGGCGATGCGGCGTTGCCGTCCGACAGCGTCGAGTTCGTGCCGTAGTGCGGCCAATCCCAGTCGAATACGGTAAATCCGTAGTCTTCGTTGAACTTCTGCGTCATCTTGTCGACCATTTCCTTGGTTCGGTACATGCGGCCGTTCTCGTCGCGCAGATACGTCTCGCCTTCGATGCCCCACTTGACGAGAATCTGGTTCTCTTCCGAAAGCAACGTGTCGATGAAGGCGATGATCCGTTCCGGATCCTTCGCGCTCGACGTGATGCCGAAGCCGCGGTTGGCGACGTATCCCGGCGGGTCAATGTATTGGTCTTTGATGTTTTCGTCGAACACGACCGGCAGCGGGAAGTACCGGTAACCGTCCAGCGACGGGTCCGCAAGCGCGGCGTCGCGCAGTGCATTGTTCGCGGTGCCGACCTGCCAGCCGTAGTCGAAGAAGCCCAGCACCTTGTGCGACGTCAGCTTCGCGATGTATTGGTCGTAGTTGTCCACGAAGGACTGCTTGTCGAACATGCCCTTGGCGTTGATTTCGTTCAGCTTCTTGAACCACCGGTACTCCCACTCGGTGCCGGCGTAGATCTTGGCCTCATGGGTCTGCATGTCCACCATGACCTCGCCGTCATTCGGGTAGCCGGCCAGATGGTTCGGCACGTTCGTGGTGGCGAAGAAGCGCCAGTCGTCCGTCAGCGTAACGAAACCGATCAGGTCTTCGTCCGGATGCGCGTTGATAAAGTCTTCAAGGACCTTGAAATATTCGTCCACCGTCTTGATCTTCGGATAACCGGCCCATTCCAGCACGCGCCGTTGAACCCAGAACGCGCCTTGGCCGATATTCGGGTCCGGAACGAATTCCCCGACCACCGTGGAGAACGGGAAGATGTAGATCTTGCCGTCATCCCATTTCATCAGGTTCTTGTAAGGACCGTACACCTTCTTGATGTTCGGATACTTGTCGTTGTCGATATACGGGGTCAGGTCGATGAAGCCGCCCGCTTCAATGACGTTCTCGATTCCGTCGTCCGGAACGAGCACGTCCGGATAATCGTTGGACGCGATCATCGTGCCGATCTTCGTCTGCAGGTCGCCGACGAGATGCTCGATCTTGAAGTTGACGCCGGTCTGTTCTTCAAGCTTCTTGCCGATGACCGTCTCGTTGGTGTTGACGTCTTTCTCACCCTGGACGGCGACGAACATTGTGAAGGTGACCTTGTCCTGCGCCGCGCCGCCGCTGTCGCCTCCGGAATCGGAGGAATTCGAGGTTGGCGAGGAACCCGAAGCTCCCGAGTTCGAGTTGCCCGCTTCCTTCTTGCCCGAGCAGGCCGTCAGGACGAGGGCCAGCACCATGATGAGGGACAACGTCGAAGCAAGCCATCTCTTTTTCGACACTTTTTTCTGAACCCCTTTCAATTCAGGATGGATTGTAAGCACTTTCAGTATAATGCCCCGTCCCGCGCTTTGTTTACCCACCAAACTAAAGGTCATGCTTAAAAAATTTAATGTCTGTTTATGTCCGCGGTAGGAGGGCCGCGGACCCGTCCGCCTCATCCTGCGCGGGCAGGGTGATCCGGATACACGTCCCCTGGCCCGGTGCGCTGTCGATGAACAGCCGGATCCTGTCGCCATACAGCATCCTGAGCCGGTAGATCACGTTCTGCACGCCGATCCGTTCGCCCAGTTCCTCCGCCTCGTTCTCCAGATAGCCGTAAAAGCGCTCCACCTGCTCCGGATTCATGCCGGCGCCGTTGTCCCGAATCGAGAACTCCAGATCGTGGGAGCTGCGCCGGATGGTGATATCGATCTCGCCGCCGTGCTTCATCGGTTCGATGCCGTGGATGCTCGCGTTCTCGACGAACGGAAGGACCACCATTTTCGGGATGATCACGCTCCGGGCTTCCGGGTCGACGTCCAGCCGGTAGGTGAGCCGGTCGCCGAAGCGGTATTTCTGGATCTCGAGGAAGCAGTGGATGAACTCGAGTTCCTCTTCGACCTTGATCCGGTCCTTGTTCCATGTCAGGGATGAACGCAGCAGCTTGGCCATTTTGTGGATGATCTGGGCTGTCTCCGTCTCGTTCTTGATCAGGCTGCGCATCCGGATCGTTTCCAGCGAATTGAACAGGAAATGCGGATTGATCTGGCTCTGCAGCGCATTGAACTGGGCCTTGCGATGCTCGATCTCCAGACCTTTCCTGCGTATGTCGGCGATGTACACGTCGTGAATCAGACTCTTGATCTGCATCGTCATGCGGTTGAATTCGTTCTGCAGCTGACCGATCTCATCCAGCGTTTCCCGGTGCTCGATGGGCACGAACTGCTGGTTCTTCACCTTCTTCATGTGGCGAAGAATGTTGATCAGCCGGACGTTCATCGACCGGGAGACCCAGAAGATGATCGCCGTCGAGACGAGCAGGTTGATCAGCGCCAGCCAGACGATGAATTCCCGCGGCCTCTGCACCTCGCGGAACACTTCCTCCTCCTGGATCACGCCGACGAGCTTCCAGCTGTCCAGATATTCAACCCCGTTGTAAGCGGTCGCGAATTCGATCGCATCATCCGGAAGGTCAAGTTCGTGGAAGAAAATCGTCTCCGTCTGCCAGTTGACATACGGATCTGTCGCATACTCCACCTGGCCCGACTCGTTGAGCAGGTAGATGTGGCCGTTCAGGTTGAGGTTGGAGAATATCTGTTCGATCGCCTGGGGGCGCAGTTCGATCTTCAAAATTTTCTCCCACTTGCTCGTTCCGAAATAGGCCAGATTGTTCATCCGGCGCACGATGACGAAGGTGTCGCGGACGTTCGCTGCAGGTTGGATCCGGTTCTCGCGCGCCGTCCGGATCAGGACGGGCGTTGAGCCTTTCACTTTCTCCAGCGCCCGGTACCAGTCGGAATTCCGGACCTGATACGTGAGGTTGCCGACTCCCCCGGAATGGAGCAGCGTCGGATTGTCAAGATAGATCTTGATGTTCTGCATGGACGTGTAGAGCGGCGTGTAGCTGTTCAAAATCTTGCGGAAATACGAATCGTACGCGGCGATGTAGTCCAGTGGACTCTCATACTCCGTCTCCAGAATCTCGTTCAGCAGGTAGTCCGTGATGAAAACGTCGGACACCCGGACCGCGACGTCGATTTCCCCCCGGAACTCGTTCCGCACCTGTTCGAGGGCACGCGAGATGTCCCGCATGCGCTGGTTCTTCACATTGTTCGTCGTCACCTGGTAGAAGACGACGTTGGTCAGCACGATCGGCAGCAGCACGCAGAAAATGTACACGATCAGCATCTTGTTGCGCAGGCGGATATTGTCGAGTCTCGGCAGCAGCGACAATCTCATCATCTCTCCCCTTGTCCCTATACGGTTCCGTTCATGCGCATCTCTATCATACCTGATCCGGTTGATCAAGGAATAGCCAAAAACTGTCATGAACATGGATGAAGGCCCGGCATGCGGAATGCCGGACCTTCGGGTGAGCAAGCCGATATCCGAAAAGAAAGTCTGCTTTTCCCGGATAGCCTATACTGTCTATATTGTGGAGCGAAACCAGCCTGCCTGAAACCAATGTTTGACGTTGGGCGGAATCGTGTACTGATCGCCGGGATGAAGAACGATCTCATGAAACACGGTGTAGTAGGCTTCGTCCCCCTTGCGGTGGCGAAAAAATGGAGCAAACGATCGAATCGCGCAAATCGGCCGGCATTTACCCCGCGATGGGCTATACAAGCAACCTGGACATTTTGTGCGACTTCAGGATCGACGTGTTGAACCGCCTGCCAGTTCAAAAAAGGGGACATCATCCGTTCCCGCGACCAGACCGTCGAAATCCCGGCGTCCAACCGATTGATCGTTACCAAGGTCACCGTCAACGAATTCGTGCCCTTCTCGCAACCTTATTTTGACTACATTGTAAGGCACGCCAAATCCATCAGCAGCAACGTGCTGTCCAGCTTCAATTGCATCAAGGACGAACGGGTGCTGCGGGAACGGCTCGACGCGGTCAAACGGCACGTCAGGGCGTACAAGAAAAACAACCCGGCCGGCGTCATATTTTTCGAGGATGCCCATTACCACAGCCTCGATATCCGGAAACTGTGCATCGAAACGCTATACCCCGAAGTGGACATCGTCTGCATGAACGAAGAAGAGCTGGCCCTCACGCTGGGCATGTACAACCGCCCGGTCGACATCGGGGACATCCTCTCCTGCGTCGAGGGCGTCTTCTTCCTCAAGAACCTCTTCAACGTCAAAAACGGCATCATGGTGCATACGAAGGATTATTCGATGTACGCGGGCGTTCGTAAACAAAAGGGCCCGGCATTCGGAATGCCGGACCTTCGGGTTGGCGAGCCGCCGGAGCGGTCAGTTGCGGATCAGGTAGTCGAAGGCGCTGAGCGCCGCGGTCGCGCCCGATCCCATGGAAATGATGATTTGCTTATAAGCGCTGTTCGTGCAGTCCCCCGCGGCGAATACGCCGGGGATGGCCGTCGCGCCGCGGCTGTCGACGACGATCTCGCCCATCCGCGTGCGCTCGAGCACGCCTTCCAGCCACTCGGTGTTCGGCACGAGTCCGATCTGGACGAACACCCCGTCCATCGCGAGGTGATGCTCTTCGCCGGTGGCGCGGTCGATGTACGTTATGCCTTCCATCTTGCTGCTGCCGGTGATTTCCTTGACCTGCGCGTTCTTGTGCACCGTCACGTTCGGCAGGCTGTACAGCCGGTCCTGCAGCACCTGGTCCGCCTTCAGTTCGGGCATGAACTCGAACAGCGTCACATGCGCCGCAATGCCCGCCAGATCGATGGCCGCCTCGACGCCGGAGTTGCCGCCGCCGACGACCGCCACCTGCTTGCCGGCGAACAGCGGACCGTCGCAGTGCGGGCAATACGCCACGCCCTTGTTCTTGAACTCTTCTTCGCCCGGCACGTTCAGGTTGCGCCAGCGCGCGCCCGTCGCGATGATGACCGTCTTGCTCTTCAGCACGGCGCCGTTGTTCAGGGTGACCTCGATGAGGTCTTTCTTCTCGAGCTTCTCCGCCCGCACCGACTTCATGATGTCAACCGGGTATTCCTTCACATGCTCTTCAAGCGCAACGGCGAGCTGCGGGCCTTCCGTGTGCTTCACGCTGATCAGATTTTCGATGCCCAGCGTGTCGTTCACCTGGCCGCCGAAACGGTCGGCGACGATGCCGGTGCGGATCCCTTTGCGCGCGGCGTAGATCGCGGCGCTCGAACCTGCCGGACCGCCCCCGATGACCAGGACGTCGAAGGGCTCCTTGTTCGCGAACGCCGCCGCGTCGGCGGATACGCCGAGCTTGTTCAGAATATCGTCGAGCGTCATTCGGCCGCTCTCGAAGAACTCGCCGTTCAGGTAGACGGTCGGCACGGCCATGACTTCCTTGCGCTCGACTTCTTCCTTGTAGGCAGCGCCGTCGATCATCGTATGGGAAATGCCGGGATTCAGCACGCTCATGACGTTGAGCGCCTGCACGACGTCCGGACAGTTGTGGCAGGACAGGCTGACATACGTCTCGAAACGGTACTCGCCCTTGATGGACTTGATCCGTTCGATCACTTCATCGTCAACTTTCGGCGGGCGCCCGCTCACTTGCAGGAGCGCCAGGACGAGCGAAGTGAATTCATGGCCGAGCGGAACGCCGGCGAATACGATGCCGGTATCCTCGCCCGGACGATTGACGCTGAAGCTCGGCGTGCGGGCCAGCTCCGCCCGTTCGACCGTAATACGAGAAGACATGCCGGTCAGCTCGTCCAGCAAGTCCAGCATGTCTCTCGATACGCTATCCGAACCGGCGCTGACCTTGATCACAACGTCGCCTTCAAGAAGCTGAAGATACTGCTGCAGTTGTGCTCGAATGTCTGCGTCCAGTTTCATGATCTATGGCGTCTCCTCAGATTTTGCCTACCAGGTCGAGGCTCGGCTTCAACGTCTGGCCGCCTTCTTCCCACTTCGCCGGGCAGACTTCACCCGGATGGTTCCGGACATATTGCGCCGCCTTGATCTTGCGAACCAGCGTGCTGGCGTCGCGGCCGATGCCGTCGGCGTTGATCTCGACAGCCTGAATGACGCCGTCCGGGTCGATGATGAACGTGCCGCGCTGCGCCAGACCCGTCGTTTCGTCCAGCACCTGGAAGTTGCGGGAGATTTCATGGGACGGGTCGCCGATCATGATGTATTCGACCTTGCCAATGGCTTCCGAGGTGTCATGCCATGCTTTGTGCACGAAATGCGTATCCGTGGAGACGGAATAAACTTCCACGCCCAGCTTCTTCAGCTCGGCGTAATGGTTTTGCAGGTCCTCCAGCTCAGTCGGGCATACGAACGTGAAGTCCGCCGGATAGAAGCAGACAACGCTCCATTTGCCTTGAAAATCCGCATCCGTCACTTCGAGAAACTTGCCGTTCTGATAGGCTTGCGCCTTGAACGGCAGCACTTTGCTACCAACCAATGGCATAGGTCTCTCTCCTCCTGTTTCTTGAGAGTAGTTTTTTAGTCTATTTATTTATTTAAACTAAGTCAAAAGAAGTGTCAAATCGAAAATTTTTTTGTAACAAAATTGACAACATTTCCTGGTGTGGCGTTCCAGCAGCGCCAGCCGCAGCCAGTGGGGGCCGCACGTCAATGCCTCATTATTCCATTGTGGCCGCTATTTCCGCAGATTATTCATGATTTGCACCCTCGTCTGTCAGATCGGCCCGCATCGTCATGGAGCGGCCCGTTGTGCCGACTTCATAAAAACCGAACCACTCATAGAGTCTTTCGGCAGGATTTCGGACGTCCACACTGAGCGATACGGCGCCGATCCCCCGATCGCTTAGCGATTGCATCAATGTCCTCAGCAGCAAGGTTCCGATTCCCCGCCCGCGATACTCCGGCAAGACGGCCATCCCAAGTTCGGGAATCGACTCGTCAATGAAGCCGTACCCCGGATTCTTCCTGCTGAAAAATCTGGCCGTCGCCGAACCGACCGGCACATCACGGATCAGCGCGATATAGCCGATATCCCCGGTTCGCCCCCATCCCTCTATATATTTCGAGACGGCCGGATCCTTGCAGAATCGCACGGTTGAACGGTTTTTCGCCTTCCGGAACGAACAGGGAGTGATACAGCATTTCCCGCAGGAACGGTTCGTCTTCCGCCGCGGCTTTGCGGACGATAGGGGCTTCCATGGGTCTCGCCTCCTTGCGAAAACCCATAATCTTGTCCATCGATCCATAATTTTGCGCCTTTATTTTAAGGTTGGTAGTTTCCAAAATTAAAGTAGAAGACAGAATTTTCGATTTTTTATGTTTTATCCTCCGGTTGATGCTGTCTTCGAATATGGCGAAGGAGGTGATGTCGGTTCCGGTCCGGGAGCAAAGTTGTCGTGTCGGGTTGGCTTTTTCTCAAGCAACGGCGTTGAAGGAGGCATGCAAAGGTCGAATCTCCACGGATCCACATTCCTGATCAAAAAGGAGGTCATTGACGATGATGATTCTCGCAAGGCAGCGGGAAAAATGGCTTGTGCTGCTCTTGATGGCGGCGCTCATGGCGATGCTGCTTCCCGTCCCGAAAGCGGAAGCGGCCTACCAGCTCGTCTGGAGCGACGAATTCAACGGACCTTCGATCAACACCAACTACTGGACCTTCGAGATCGGCACCGGCAGCAACGGCTGGGGCAACAACGAGTTGCAATACTATACCAGCCGGCCGGAGAACGCACGGATCGAGAACGGCAACCTGGTCATCGAAGCCCGCCGGGAATCGTACGGCGGCATGAACTATACCTCGGCGCGGCTCAAGACACAGGGCAAAGTCAACTTCAAATACGGCCGGATCGAAGCTCGGATCAAACTGCCGAAAGGGCAAGGGCTGTGGCCGGCGTTCTGGACATTGGGCGAAGACATTACGACGGTCGGCTGGCCGAGAAGCGGCGAGATCGACATCATGGAGCACGTCAATAACGAAGACGTGACGCACGGCTACATGCACTGGGATGCGGGCGGACACGCCTCCTACGGCGGCTCCAGCTTTGCGTTCGACGTGACGCAGTATCACGTTTACTCCATCGAGTGGACGCCGAGCTACATCAAATGGTTCGTGGACGGCGTCCAGTTCTGGGAAGCCAACATCCAGAACAACATCAACTCGACGGAGGAGTTCCACAAGCCGCATTTCCTCCTGCTGAACATGGCGGTGGGCGGCAACTGGCCGGGATCGCCAGACGCGTCGACGCCGTTCCCGGCGAAGATGTACGTCGATTACGTCCGCGTCTATCAGGATGTCGGCGGCTCGAATCCCTCGGACGACATTGTCTCCGGCGGCACTTACAAGCTGATCAACGTGAACAGCGGCAAGGCGCTTGATGTCGCGGGAGCCGGCACCACGCCCGGCACGAACGTGCAAATCTGGACGGACAACGGCACCGGCGCGCAGCGCTGGACGATCTATCGCAACGCGGACGGCACATACAAATTGATCAACACCAACAGCGCGCTCGCCCTTGACGTTGCGGGAGCCGGAACCGCGGACGGCACGAACGTGCAGGTGGCGACAGACACGGGACACGCCGCCCAGAAGTGGAACATCATCAAGAACCCGGACGGCACGTACAAATTGATCAACCCGAACAGCGGCAAGGCGCTCGATGTCGCCTCGGCCGGCACGGCTGACGGCACGAACGTCCAGATCTGGACGGACAACGGCACCGGCGCCCAGAAGTGGCAGCTGATCCGGCTCTATTGACGTAAGAAGGGGCAGCGCCGATCCGGCGACGGTCGGCCGCTGCCTCCTGTTTTGCGGTCTTGCTATATCGTTCCCGCGGCGTGCCGGTACAAACGCTACTCCTTCAGGAACGGAGCAAAGTCGCACGCCGGCGGTTCATGCCTCCCTGACGGTTCGGTTCCAGCCGCCTTCAGGCGGCTGGAACCGAACGCCGAAACATTCGCCGGGCACGAACGGCCACTGTAAAAAAAAGGTTGACGATCAAGCTTTCTCCGCATATATTAGTTGCACATACAAAATAAAAACGGTGATTCCCATGGCAGACGATCGCTTCCTGGAACATTGCTTATTCTTCACGGCGAACCGCTTGGGCCGGATCATTACGAAAATCGCGGAAGAAGAATTCGCGGAGACGGGGCTTACCCCGATGTACGGCTATTTGATCCGGCTGGCGATCGGGAAGCCCGGCATCTCACAGAAAGAATTGGCCGAGAAGCTGTCCATCGCTTCCTCCACGCTGACCCGCTTCGTTGACAAGCTGGAAGCGAAGAAATTGGTGAAACGCCGGGTGTCCGGGAAGACCGTGCAGGTGTTTCCGACAGAAAAGGCGATCGCGATGGAAGAAGCCCTCCTCCGCGCATCGCACAATCTTCACGCCCGCCTCGATGCCATTCTGGGCAAAGAAACCACGGCGGCCATCACGGAAGCCGTCCTGAAGACAAGCAAACGTCTGGAACAGAATTAGGCACGATCGTTGCTTTTTATTTTGTATGTACAACTAATGGGTGGGAGGAGCCTGCTGTGCATGCAGCCGGAAAGCTCAAGTGGCATTACGGATGGGTTGTGGTGGCGATAACTTTTGCAACGCTGGTGGCATCTGCCGGAGTTCGCTCCATGCCGGGCATCCTGATGCTGCCTCTCGCGGATGAGTTCGATTGGAGCCGGAGCGCGATTTCCAGCGTAATGTCCGTCGGGATTTTTCTGTACGGCATGATGGGACCGTTCGCCGCTTCTCTGCTGCAGAAATACGGCATCCGGCGCGTCACCGTCATTTCATTGTCCCTGCTCGCAGCCAGCCTTGTTCTGACGCCGCTCATGCAGACGCTGTGGCAATTCCAGCTGTTGTGGGGACTTCTGTCCGGTCTGGCGACCGGAATGATGGCGAACGTGCTCGGCGTCACGGTCGCGGGCAATTGGTTCACCGAGCGCAGGGGGCTCTTCGTCGGCATCCTGACCGCCAGCGCGGCGAGCGGACAACTGATCTTTCTTCCCCTGCTGGCGAAGATCATCTCGGAAGCGGGTTGGCGCTATGCCATCTATGCCGCCGCGGCAGCCGTTCTGCTCGTCCTGATCATCGTGGCGGTCGGGGTGCGGAATCACCCGTACGATATCGGCGCGGCGCCCTACGGTTCGGATCAAGTGTCCAGACCTGAAGAGTTCAAGGGCCGGATTTTCCTTACCCCGCTGCTGGTGCTGAAAGACGCTTCGCGGAACTCCACCTTTTGGCTGCTATCAGGCACGTTCTTCTTCTGCGGCGTTTCCACCAACGGTTTGATCAGCACGCATCTGATCCCGGCATGCGGCGATTTCGGCATCACGGAAGTGGTGGCGGCAGGCCTGCTCGCGTTCATGGGGATTTTCGACCTGACCGGCACCACATTGTCCGGTTGGCTGTCCGACCGGTTCGACAGCCGCAAGCTGTTGTTCTGGTACTACGGCCTGAGAGGGCTGTCGCTCATCTTCCTGCCCCATGCGCTCAGCGCCGGTCCGGCAACGATGATGGTGTTCTCGGTATTTTACGGCCTCGATTGGCTGGCCACGGTGCCTCCCACGGTGAAACTGTCGATCCAGGACTTCGGAAAGGAACGGGGGAACATGATTTTCGGCTGGGTCGTCGTCGCGCATCAAGTCGGCGCCGCAGCGGCGGCTTATGCGGCCGGCGCCGCGCGGGATTGGTTCGGCACTTACAGCGTCCCGTTCGTCGTTGCAGGGTTTGTCTGCCTCTTCGCCGCCCTGATGTCGCTGCGCATCGCCAGGGCGCGGAAACTCGCTCACTCGTAAAGGTGTGCGGCAACAGGAGGAAATGCGTTCCCCGATTGTGGTAATATGGATGCAGTTTATTCCAGAAGAGATTGCTGCACCCATAACACCGCACGATTGCGAGGATTGCACTCAGTGAAAACGCTGAAGGATGTTCTGGCGGCACTCGCCTATAAGGGGTATGCGCTCTTGTCTTATGTCATCGCGGTCGGCGCGGCAATATGGGCGGCTCCGCGCAAGCATTTCGAGTATTTCTTCTTTCTCGCGCTTATCGCGCTCTATCTGCTGCTCTATGCCGGTGTTTTCCGCTTCATGCGGTCGTCCCGAACAGGCAGGCTTCGCACGATCAAATGGATTGCCGGACTCGCCGTATTCGGGCTGTTGTCCGCTGCCATGCTCATCCCCGGCGGCCGCGACCGGCAGGCCGCGCCGGACACCCTTCAATATTGGTCGCTGCCGACGGGTTCTGTCCTTTCCTACATTCACATTGAGGCTGAAGCATCAGCCGCCGGGAGAAAATCACCCCCCGTCATCTTCCTGCACGGAGGGCCGGGCATACCGGACTTGCCGGGAGATTCCCGCTATTTCGGTCAGCTTGCGCAGGACGGGTACGACGTCTATGTCTATTCGCAGCTGGGCTCCGGGTTTTCGACGCGGCTGGAGAATCCGGCGGGGTACGGCGTGGAACGGGATGCGCGAGACCTGGAGGAAATACGCAAACAGATCGGGGCCGACAAGATGATTCTGATCGGACATTCCTACGGTTCGGAAGTGATCGCGAGATATATGGTTTGATTACGGGGAGCATGTCGACCGGGCCGCGTTCCTGTCGCCGGGCGCCATGGATCCTCAAGACCACAGCGATGCGACCTTGACCCAACGCCTCGATTCGTCGCAGAAATGGAAGCTGTACCGCCATCTACTGCATCCGAGAGCGCTGTTTGTCTACGGTTTGCTGCAGTTTCACCCGGACGCCGCCCGATCGTTTGCTTCCGACGACGTAATGGTCCGGCCCTTCGAAGCGGTTTACGCCGCGACGGTGCCAGCCCTGTATTGTTCCGGGGACCAGGGGCACTCCGGGCTGAGCGGTCTCGGTTTCTACGCCAACCAGACGCCGCAATCCCTGGCAGCAGGCAACCATTACGATCTCAGGCCGCTGCTATCGGAAAAGCACTTCACCTTGCCCGTACTGATCGCGAAAGGCGGCTGCGATTATTTGTCATGGGAATCCGCGGAAGATTACCGTCGTGTTTTTCCCAACAGCAAATTGGTGTACCTGCCCGAGGCGGGACACAATCTGTACCAGGAACAGCCGGATGTGATGATGGGCATCTTGAGGGAATTTCTGGAGAGCGGCACCAGGAAGCTGCAGGGGTACGAAGGACGCGTCCCGCCGGAAGATTATCAAGGAGCAAGAGCCGAAGATGAATGAACATGGGCATGAGATTGGCTGAACCGTGGGACGTGAAACCGCTGGCGCATTTGTTTCGGCGCCGGCGACAGCCTGGCCGAGTTCATAAGTAATCTTGCCGGAGGTAGAGCCTATGGTCCGATTGGAATGTCTGTCCGAAGACGAGTTCAGCATGGTTGTCGAATGGTTCGGCCGGGAGAAACCGGACATGCTGCTTCAATGGGCCGGACCGACATATACCTATCCTCTGACCGTCGAGCAACTGTTGAATCACTACAATGAAGGGATAAACCATGAGCGATCAAGAACATTCGTCTACAAGATCATGGATGAATCGACCGGCGAAGCGGCAGGCATGATTCAGCTCGGCCGCATCGACCGGACAGCGGGAACAGCCGTCGTGGGACGTTTTTGGATTCAGGAGCATTTGCGGCACAAAGGCGTGGGTACCGCGGCGCTTCGGAATTTGATCGACAAGGCCGTCCGGGAGTTTCAATTGCGGCAGCTGATCCTTCGGGTCTTCGACTTCAACCTGCCCGCCATCAAATGCTATGAGAAGCTCGGATTTCGGATCTGGGCCAGAAACGATAAGGTATGCCAAGCTTCGAACGGCGAATGGTGGAGCGAATATGAGATGCGATTAATGTTGGACTAGGCTATGGTTGCAGTACCGCTCAACCGATGCGTGGCGACAGCATCAGCCGAATCCTATTGCGCGTCGATCCTTCCTTCCTCCGTCAGAAAAACGCGCCGGTTCGGATTGTTGTTCAGCTTCACGTTGCAGAGCTTCGCCTGGTGCTCGTCCAGGCCCACGACTTCCCACCGCCACGGGTCGTCAACGCCCCTCTCCACGAGGAAGGAAGGGGCGTCCGCTTCGGCGGCCTCCCGGTCTTCCCAGAGCTTCACGCCATGGTAAGGGATCCCGTGGATGTTCTCCAGCGCGCAGGAGAACAATTCGGAGGTTTCCTTGTTCTTCAATGCATACGGCATCATGCTTCACGCTCCATTCGCTGCCATTATACCAAAAAATGAGCCGGGATACCGGGCGTCATGGCGGACGGCAATCACCTCTCCAAGCCGCTAATCGATGCGCACCGGCGGCTTGCCCTCCCCTGCTTGATACAACCAAGATCATAACACCAAAAAGCCATTCAAACCATATTATTCCTTCTTTTTTGCTATTGGGTCTCGCTTGACACTCCAGAATATTGTGCCTAGTATTAGTACCAGATACTAATATCAGATGACAGTCTCTATTCCATAAACCCCCTAAAAAAGATACGAAAGGAAGTGCCGGCCATGTACCATGCTTCCCGCATTCGTTCTAACGCCGCCATCACCGCCATTGGAACCTGCGTGCCCGAACGGGTGTTGACGAACGCCGATCTGGAGCAAATGGTGGATACGAGCGACGAATGGATTACAAGACGCACCGGCATCCGCGAACGGCGCATCGCCGCGGAAAGCGAATATGCAAGCCATCTCGCAGCGGCAGCCGTCCGGAATCTCGCCGCCCGCTGGAATAAACCGATCGACGACGTCGATTGCATCCTGACCGCCACCTCGACATCCGACGCCGTTTTCCCGAGCGTCTCCGCCCTCGTGCAGGCCGAACTGGGCATCCGGACGGCCGCGGCCGTCGATCTGCAAGCCGCCTGCGCCGGATTCGTCTCCGGGCTGCAGATGGCGAACGGCCTGATTCTGTCCGGCCTGTACCGCAAAGTGCTCGTCATCGCCGCCGACACGTTGTCCAAGGTGACGGATTACACCGACCGCACGACCTGCATCCTGTTCGGCGACGGCGCGGGCGCCGTCCTCGTCGAAGCGCAGCCTGATGGCGAACCTCCGGCATTCCTGGCCGGCGGCGCATCGACGGACGGCCGCATCGGCCATCACGTGTACCTGTCGTCCCTTGCTTCCGAACTTCGCGGTACGCCGATCACCCGAAACGGCAAGCTGATCCAGAACGGACCCGAAGTTTACCGCTGGGCCGTCGAGCATGTCCCGGAGGCGGTGCGGACGACGCTCGACACCTGCGGCATGTCACCGGAGCAGATCGACTGGTTCGTGCCGCACAGCGCGAATCTGCGGATGATCGCCGCCATCTGCGAGCGGATCGGCATTCCGTACGAGCGGACGCTGACGAGCGCCGAACGGTTCGGCAACACGTCGGCCGCCACCATCCCGCTCGCCCTCGATCTCGCGGTCCGGGACGGCCGGCTCACGCGCGGCGACACGCTGCTCCTGCATGGCTTCGGCGGCGGGCTGACGCAGGCGGGGCTTTTGCTCAAGTGGACATTGACGTAACGCCGCGCAACGCCAGTTCGATGCACGCAGTCCAATTCCCCGCCCGCTAAACACTCGTCCCTTGCGGGGCGGTTCCTGTCCGCATAGGATGAACCGAACGGTTCAACACCCTATGCGAAAGCGGGCTGACTGCATGCCATGAGAATTCTTTTCACCTACTTCGTTCCGAGCGGAGGCGTCGAGACGCTGAACCGGACGCGCTGCATCGCGCTTCGCCAGATCGGCATCGAAGGGCATCTGCTCTACCTGCACGACGGCGCCGGGCGGCAGAACATCCGCGACATTCCGCTCTTCATCACGAATTACGACGTCGACATCGTCAACATTCTGAACACCTATCGCTACGACGCCATCGTCACCGTCTGCGACCATCTCATGCTGCAGCGGCTGCGCGGCCTTGGCTACGGCGGCCCGATCCTGTACGACGCCCAGGGCTACGGCAGCCGCGAAGCCGCCGTCGGCACCCTGCATGCCGCTTCCTTCTTCGTCCGGATGTACGGCAACGCCGTCCTCGCCCAGCCGTCCTCGCACATGCTGGAGCTGATCAACGGCGTGTTCCCGGACTTTCCGCGGTTCTTCCTGCAGAACATCGTCGACAAAACCCTTTTCCATTACCGGCCCGCCCCGTGGCTTAATCCGACGAACGCGCCGATTCTCGCCTGGGTCGGACGCATCGAGCCGAACAAGAACTGGCAGCTTTTTCTGGAACTCGGCGCGGCGCTGGCGCAGCGTTATCCGCTCCTGCAACTGTGGATGTTCGAAGATCCGAACATCAGCGAACCGTGGCAGCGGGCCGCCTTCGAAGCGACCGTCCATACGCTCGGACTGCAGGACAGACTGCGGCTTTTCCCCAACATCCCGCATGATCATATGCCGTATTACTACTCGGCCATCGGCGACTCCGGCGGTCTGCTCGTCTCGACCTCGCATGTCGAGGGATTCGGGTACGCCGTCGCCGAAGCGGCCGCCTGCCGCTGTCCGGTGCTCTCGACCGACTCCGACGGCGTGCGCAACACGATCATGCACAACATCACGGGCAAATTGATCCCGCCTGACTTAAACAGCGGCGTGCAGGAGGCGATCTCGCTCATCGAGGACAGCGCCTTGCGCACCGCCATCCGGCTGCAGGGCGAGAACTACGTGCAGGAGAACTTCTCCGCCGCGCGGTACGCCTCCGATTTTCACAATGTGCTCGTCGCGCTCGGCATCCGGCCTCCGGGCTGACAAGCGGCAGCCGGCTGAACCTGCGGGGAACCGCTCCCGTACGAAGACAGGTGTCGTGACCGGCCGGGTGACGGCGCCGTATCGTGTAGGAGAGATCACCATGGAATCGAGGCGAGAATGAAGCGCATGGGACCGACCGTATCGATCATCATTCCTTTTCATAACGACCCGTATATCGCGCAGGCGGTCGAGAGCGCCTTGAGCCAGACATACCCGTACACCGAAGTGATCGTCGTCGACGACGGCTCGACCGCCTGTCAGCATCTGCTCGACCCGTACCGGCGCCACATCCACTACCTGGGCAAAGCGAACGGCGGTACCGCCAGCGCGCTCAACCACGGCATCCGGATGGCGTCCGGCCAGTACGTCGCCTGGCTCAGCTCCGACGACCGGTTCGCGCCGACGAAGATCGAGCGTCAGGTCATGCATATGCACCAGACCGGCGCGCGCATTTGCCATACCAACTTCCACGTCATGAACGAGAGCGGCGCGATCGTCCAGCACAACGGAGCCGTCGTCTTCCCGACGGCCAAGCAGTTCGCCGCCGCATTCCTGACCTTCTGCCCCGTCAACGGCTGCACGGTCATGATGACGAAATCGCTTGTCGCCGAGCTCGGCTGGTTCGACGAATCGCTGCCCTACACCCACGACTATGACCTGTGGATCCGCGCGCTGCTCTCCGGCATCGACTTTCACTTCATCAACGAACCGCTCACGATCTACCGCCGCCACGCCGGCATGGGCACGATGCGCCACTACCCCGCCATCCAGGCCGAGGTGCAAATGGTGCAGAACCGCTACCGCCATCTGCTCCAACATCGCGTGAACGCGATACCGGGGTAAGGGGGCGGAAGATGGGCTGATGGCCGCACGGCATGCAAGAAGCCTCCGGATGCTTTCGCTTTCGGGCGGGAGTCAGGCCGGAGGCTTCAGTGTGTTCTCTCCCAGCCTCGCCCTGTCACATCTCACCGCCAAGCCTGCGCCGCACCATTCCCCGTTGCCAAAAAACGCCTCCGACCCGACGCGCAGCATCCATCATGCGCAGCCAACCGGAAGTTCAAAAAAAAAAAAATTGAGCCAAACGGCTCCTGTATCCCCTAACCTGTAACGCAAGCAAACGCACACCTACCCAACCCGTCACCGCGGCCCCGCCGCAGCCTACACCGCAATCCCCAGCTGCCGCAGAAACGTGCTCCACCGCCCCGCATACCGCGCGAACGTCGCCTCCACCTCCGCGCGGATCGCCTCCCGGTGGCGCACCGTGCCCATGGCGTCGTGCATGCGGTACTCCGTCAGCGGCTCCCCGAGATAGTGGAAAGGAAACCCCGCCAGCATCGCCCGATACCAGAAATCGAGATCATGCGTGAACGGCAGCCCTTCATCGAAACCGCCCAGCCGCTCGAACAACTCCTTGCGCATCATGACCGTGCAGCCGTTCACCGGATTGCCGTCCACGAAAGCCCGGTAAAACAGATCCGGCCGGTCTCCCCCCAGCAGCACATGCGGATTCGTCACGCGGCCTTCGCCGTCGATGACCGCGAACGCCGTATGGCCGATCCACGCGCCGGCCGCCTCCATCGCCGCCATCTGGCGGGCGATTTTCTCCGGCCGGAACCGGTCGTCCGAGCTGAGCCACGCGACGTACCGGCCGGAGGCGAGCCGGAAGCCCGCGTTGAGCGCGCTGGCCGTGCCGCCGTTCGCCTTGCCGATGTAGTGGACGCGGTCCAGGTAAGGTGCGAGCAGCTCGGCACACGACACCGACCCGTCGTCGACGACGATGACCTCGACCGACGGATGCGTCTGCGCCAGCGCGCTCTCCACCGCCTCCGCCACATACGGATCATTGTAAAAAGGAATCACGATCGTTGCATCCGCCATACTCAATCCTCCTCGCACCTGCAGCCTGTCAACCCGTCGACAGCCCGCCCGACCGACGCCCTTTACACCGTCAACCCATTCAACCGCCGTCGGACCGCATAAACCAGGCGGCGCTGCCGGCGTCATCGTCCAGCGTATCGGCCACCGACAGCGCGAACGGAATTTCCGGCCGCCAGCCGAGCGCGCGCAAAGCCGACGCATCCGCAGGCGGCGGCGACGGCGCATCCGAATCGCCGATCAACCATTCGACGCGGAAACCCGCCGCCCGCTCATACGCCGCCGCCACTTCGCCGAGCGTCCGCTGCCGGCCCGACGCGATCGGATAGACGCCGCCGGGCTCGCCGCGCTCGAGCAGCAGCGCATACGCCTTTACCGCGTCCCGGACATCGACGTAATCGCGCCGTTCCACGAGGCTGCTGAGCCGGAAGGGCGCCGGGTCCGGCGCGCCGACCAGACGGGCCCGCCGCAGCGCGCGGATATGCGCGGCGATCAGCGCCGGCAGCCCCATGGACGGTCCGGGGCCGATCAGATTGGCCGGTTCGGCGACGATCGCCGCCGTCCCGTACAGATGATGCCAGCTGCGGACGACCGCGGTCAGCAGCGTCTTGCTCAGACTGTACGGGTGGGGCAGCCGGGGCGCGCCGCCGTCCGCAGGCCAGTCGAAGCGCAGCATCGAGCCGGCCGCCGCGAACCGGAAGTCCCCGCCCATCACCCGGCGCGCCGCCTCGAGCAAATAGACCGCCGCCATCACGTTCACCTCAAGATATCGCGCCGGCTCGCGCCAGGACGGTCCGGCCGAGCTCAAACCCGCCAGATGGAGAATCCAGTCCGGCCGGACCCGGGCGACCAAGCGGTCGACCGCATGGCGGTCCGTCAGCTCGCAGCCTTCCACCGATGCGCCGATCCGCCGCAGCACCGCCGCGCGCGGATCGTCCGCCGTCCGCAGCACGCCGACCACATCCAGCCCATGCCGGACGAAATGCCGGCAGGCGTGCAGGCCGCAGAAGCCGCCCGCACCCGTCACGAGCAGCCGGATGCCGACCATGCCGGTCACCCTTCCCGCATCCAGTCGGCCAGCTCCGCCAGCATCTCCGGATAATCGGGCGGCATATAATCGAAGTCCGTCCGCTCCCGAACCAGCGTCCGGTCGATGCGCGGCTCATCCGAAGGCCGGATCGTCACATCGTCCCGGCCGAACGCCTCGCGGAACATGCCGAGCAGTTCCAGCTTGCTGACGATGCGCGGCGCCGTCAGATGCACGAGCCCGCCGATCTCCGGACGGCCGGCGGCATATTCCACCGCCCGCGCCAGTTCAAGCGTCGTGACACCGTTCCACAGCACCCGGGCATAACCGTTCACCGTCCCTTTCTGCTGCAGGAACCAGCGCAGCAGTCCGATCCCATCCGGGCGGATCTCCGGCCCGATGATCGACGTGCGGATCGTCAGATGCCGCGGATCGTGCACCTCGCCGAGCGCCTTCGTCCGCGCGTACGCCGACACCCCGTCCGGCCGGTCGGACTCCCGGTACCCGCCCCGATCGCCGAGGAAAACGCAATCCGAACTGATGTGGATGAGCCGGCCGCCCGCCGCCTCCGCCGCCCGCGCCAGCCAGTGCGGCAGCAGCCCGTTCACGAGATACGCTTCTTTCGGCCGGCGCTCCGCATCCTGATTGAGCACCCCGACGCAATTGATCACAAGATCGGGACCGACCCGCCCGATCGTCTCCGCGGCGGCGTCGAGGTCCGTCGCATCGAGCTTTAGCTCCCCGATTCCTCCGGAAAGCCTCCGCACCGTGTACCACACATCAGCGCCCGTCTTCCGGAAATACCGGACCATCATGTGCCCGGCCATGCCGTTGCCGCCGATGACAAGCACTTTCATGAGAGGAACCCTCCCCGGATCAGCATCGCGCGAATCTCGTCCTTCGTCATGAGCGAATCGGCAGAACTGAAACTTTGGAAGGCCACCCGCGGGTAACCCGCATACCGCTCCGCCAGTCCGGGAATCGGGAGCGGCGGCATGATGACCAGATACTCCTTGTCGTAGACGACCGTGCTCTGGCTCTCGAATTCGGTGAGCAGAATCTCGTGAATCTTCTCGCCCGGACGGATGCCCGTCTCCACGATCGGCACCCGCCGACCGAGCGACTCCATCATCACTTCCGCCAGATCGACGATCCGGCAGGTCGGCATCATCATGACGAAAATCTCGCCCCCGACGCTTTCCGCCGACGCCTTGAACAGCAGCCGGATCGCATCCTCCAGCGTCAGGAAGAACCGCGTCATGCGCCGATCCGTAATCCGGACCTCCTGCTTCTCCATGATCTGCTGCCGGAACAGATGAATGACGCTGCCGTTCGTGCCGAGCACGTTGCCGCCCCGGACACAGACGAACGTCGTGCCGCTGCGCAGCAGATTCGCGTACACGATCAGCTTTTCGCCGATCGCCTTCGTCATGCCGTAGAAATTCGACGGATTCGCCGCCTTGTCGGTGGAAATGTAGATGACCCGCCTCACCTTGTTCGCGATCGCCGCCTCGATGACATGCTGCGTGCCGAGCACGTTCGTCTTGAGCGCCTCGTACGGCTGCTCCTCGCAGACCGGCACATGCTTCAGCGCGGCCAGGTGGAACACGTAATCGACGCCGGCGCAGGCGGCAACCAGCGCTTCCCGATCCCGGATATCGCCGATGCGGAACGTCAGGCGCCGGTCCTCAAACTCGCGGCTCATCGCCACCTGCGCCGCTTCGCTGCGGGAGAAGACGATGATTTCCGCCGGGTCCTGGGGAAGCAGCTGGCGCACCAGCTCGTGTCCCCACGAACCGGTGCCGCCCGTCACGAGGATGCGCGCATTAGTGAACACCCCATTTCCCTCCCAGCAAAAATTTGACCACGATATCCGACACATTGTCCGCATCGTATCCTTCCGGCACCTTCCAGCGGGCCGGCAGCGACGTCATCGCCGTGACGGCTTCCGCAATCCGTTCCGCCGCCACGCCGCACACGACATTGCTGCCGCAGTCCACCGTCTCCGGCCGCTCCGTCGTGTCCCGGATCGTCACCGTCGGCACATGGAACAGGCAGCATTCCTCCTGCACCGTGCCGCTGTCCGTGATCGCGCAGAACGCCGACTGCTCGAGCCTTGCGAAGTCGAAGAACCCGAACGGCTCATGGAACTCGACCAGCGGATGGCGCTGAATCGCCGCCCCGCCGGACTCGATCCGGTGGCGGGTGCGCGGGTGCACGCTGCAGATGAGCCGCTTGCCCGTCCGTTCCGCCGTCCGGTTCAGCCCTTCCACGATCGAGGCGAGCCGCTCGGGCACGTCGACGTTTTCCGCCCGGTGCGCCGTCACGATGATGTATTCGCCGGGCGTGAGGGCCAGCCGGTCGAGCACATCGCTCGCCCGGATGCGGTCTCCCTGATGGAGAATGACCTCGCGGATCGGGTTGCCCGAGATGACGATCCGTTCGCTCGGGAATCCCTCGCGCAGCAGATTCTGCTTGCTGTACGGCGTGTACGGCATGTTGATCGTCGACACCGCGTCGATGACCCGCCTGTTTTTCTCCTCGGGCACCTTCAGATCGTAACAGCGATTGCCCGCCTCCATGTGCACGACCGGAATGCCCATCCGCTCGGCCAGCACCGCGCACAGCGCGCTGTTCGTATCGCCGAGCACGAGGACGACATCCGGCTTCTCCTGCGCCAGAATGCGGCCCGTCTCGCGGAACATCTTGCCGAGCTGCCCGCCGACGGAATAGTCATTCGCCGCCGCGGGCAGCGCGTAGTCCGGCTTCCGCACCCCGAGTTCCGTGAAGAAAATATCGCTCAGCCGCGGATCGAAATTTTGTCCCGTATGCACGAGCACATGCCGATCCGCCAGCCGGTCCAGCTTCTCGATGATCAGGCTGAGCCGGATGATCTCCGGCCGCGTGCCGAGAATCGTCGCGACGCGCAATTCGCCCACCTGCCTTCCTTCAAGGATCAACCGAAGCTGCCGAACAAGGGTGTTCAGGTTCCGAAATGCTGCGAAGTACGCAGAATACGCAAGCCGTTTTCCTATTAACGACATCCGGTGCCGTTATTGCCCGTCTACACGGCACGAACTTGCTGATTAACGGCACGTCATGCCGTTGTTTGTCCCCAGCGAATGCAGGATCTGCGCAATTCCGCCGTTTAACGGCATCCGATGCCGTTATTGCCCGCCCGCATGGCACGATCTGGCTGATTAACGGCACACCATGCCGTTAGTGGCGCCGAGCGAGGCTGCGGGTCCTCCTGGCCGTCCGCCCTCTGCCGCCTGTCGCACGCCGATGACGTCCGCGCCTTGCCCCGGCGATGCGCCGCGAGGCCCTCCTGCGCACGGCGGCGCGCCTGCCGCGGCGCGCAAGCCGCCTCGCCCTGCGGCTCCGCAGCCGTCTCCTCCCGCGCCCCGCGCGCCGGCCTCCTCGCGTCCGCCGCACGCGCCGGCGGCGGCTTCCGCCGCGAGACGCGCCGTCCCCGATGGCCGGACCGTGCGGCAGCGCCGCGATCACCTCGTCCGGCACCTGCCGGACTTCCTCGAACCGGTGCCCGGCGGCGAGGAACGCCGCCCTCGACGCGAACCGGCGCAGCGCGATTCCCTGGCGCAGATAGATCGCGGGCCCGCTGCCGCGGATCAAGACGGCGCGCGGCATCGACTCGGGACGGAACGCGGCGAGGAACGCCTGCAGCCTCGCCCGGTACGCGTCGATGCCGTAGGCGGCGATCGCCGCCTCGCGGCTGCGCGCCCCGATCCCGGCCATCTGGTCGGGATGATCGAGCAGCCCGATCAGCGCGGCAGCCAGCGCGCCCGCATCGCCGGGCGGCACCGCCCGCTCCGTATTGCCCGTGGCGGCGTGGATCTCCGCCAGCCCGCCGGAGGCGTACGAAATGACGGGTTTGCCGAACATCATCCCCTCGAGGGCGGTCAGGCCGAACCCTTCGGCCGCCAGGCTCGGCACCACGAGCGCGTCGAGCGCCGGGTAAATCCGCTCGATCCGCGACTCGTACCGGATCCACCGGTAGCGGTCGATCACGCCGGCCTCCCGCGCCATCCCGAGCCCGGCATCGAAATACGGCTGGTCGACCGGATTGCCGACGATCAGGAACCGGGCCTCCGGATGGCGGGCGGCCGCAGCCAGCGTCGCTTCCATGAAATGATGGAAGCCTTTGTTCGCATAGATGGACGAGGCGATGAATCCGACGAGCGGCTGCCCGTCGCCTACGCCGAGCATCCGGCGCATGCTTTCGCGGTTCAGCGGCCATTCCTCCGGCCGAAGTTCCCGCTCATCCCACGACGGCGGCAGCAGCGCCGACTTCGCCTGGGTGTCCGGCAGCTTGAACGGCGCGAGCACCGATTCGGAGATCCCGATGATCCGGTCGGCATGCGCGCCCATGAAGGCGGCAATGTGCGCCGTGTGCGCCGTCTCCTGCATCGTCTCCATTACGGCCCAGACGACCGGAATACCGAGCGCGCGGGCGGCAATGGCCGGCAGCGGATGGACGCAGGTGGCCGTGACGACGGCCGCCGGCTCTTCCGTCGCCAGCCAGCGCACGAGCTGCCGGAACGGTTCGCCGGCCATCCCGCCCAGCACTTCCTGTTGCCAATGGGGCAGGCCGAGATAGAAGGAAACGGCGAGGGGAAGCGGCAGCACGACGGTCCGGAAGCCGGCCGCGCGCGCATCCGCCGCGATCCGTCCTTCACCCGGCACCGCCAGGATGCAGTCGTAGTAAGCCGCCAGTTCACGCAGCATGAAGGCGGTCAGTTTCTCCGCTCCGGTGACGAAGTCGGGGTTGCACAGATGGGCGAATACAACGAGCCGCGGTTTGCGCCATGCATTCATCACATCGTTCGGGCGCCTGAAAGCCCGGCACCTCCTTTGCGTGTACTACACCATATGGGGAAGGCGGACAACACGGCCCGGCATTTGGCCCGGCGCCGGATGCACATCTTGCGCGCCGTCCGATGGTCATCCGAACAATGCCCCAAGCATCGCATCCAGCCTGCGGGCGTACGAATGATCGCGCATCGTCCGGTACAATCCGTTCAGCGCAATCGCCCGCCGTTCATCCTCATGCACGAGATAATGGTCGATCTTCGCCGCCAGCTCTTCCGGCGAGGCGTACGTCTCGATCTCCCGCCCGGGCACGTAATAAGCGGCCAACTCGCTGCGGACGTCCGTCAGCTGCAGCGACGCGCAGGCCGCGATCTCGAACGTGCGCGGATTCGGCGACACCGCGCCCAGTCCGACGCTGTTGCTGTTGAACGTGCCGTCGTCGGGCTCCCGGTGCATGTTGATGACGATTTTTGCCCCGCCGTAAACCAGCGCCGTCTCCTGCGGCGTCATCCAGCGCCCCTCAATACGCGAAGCGAACTGCCGGTAGTCGCGCAGCCGCTCCCACCAGTAGCCGATGATCCTGAGATCCCGGCCCTTGAGGTACGGCAGCAGCTGGTCGAAGAACGCCACCCGGTTCCAGTACCCCGATCCGACGAACGCGATGTCGCATCGGACGCCGGCCGGCGCATTCTGCGGTCGGAAATGACCGGGATAAAAGCCCAGCGGCAAATGCCAGACGCGCTGACACCCGGCGGCGCGGTAGAATTCGACGCAGTTCGCCTCCAGCGTGAACACGTCGTCGTAATGAAGCGCCAGCGAAGCGGTAATGTCGGTATAGTACGGATCATCCGTGAACCAGATGACCGTCCGGATGCCGAGCTCCCGGATCCGGTCCGGGATGTCCGGCGGGACATGCAGGCCGTCAAGGAACAGCACCGCATCCGGACGGACGGCCGCGGCCGCGGAAGGCGCCTCTTCCTTCCGCTCGACGACGGTCAGCCGCGTCACCAGCTGCTCCAGGCTTCCCGCGATCGCCTCGTCGATCGGCGAATAGGGAAACCCTTTGCCCGTCGACACATACATGACATGAACGTCCCGCACCGGCAGCGGCGCCTCGGCGGCGCGGACGGTCCGCTCGCACAGTCCCATCCAATACCCGTCCCGCCAGCCGTCGCGCCAGCCGTCGCGCCTGCCGGCGGCATAGCGGCCGGCGTACGCCCTGTTCCGGACGGAACGTTTTCTTGCAGCGGCGGTCACGCGCATCACCCCTTTGTCCTCTCGCAGATTTCGCGTCCTTGCCGCAAGATCTTCAGCTGCACGATCATCCGCCGCACGATCATCCGCCGTAACCGAGCAGCCGCAGCAGGCTGCCCGCGCGGGCCGTGTACGTATGCTCGCGCAGCGTCCGGGCGAGCCCGCGCACGGCGATCCGGCGCCGCTCGTCGTCGTGTTTCAGATAGTGCCGGATCTTCGCGGCCAATTCGGCGGGGCTGTCGAACGTCTCGAGCTCAAGCCCGGGCCGGTAATACGCCTCGAGATCTTCGCGCCGGTCCGTGAGCTGGAAGGCGCCGCAGGCGGCAATCTCGAACGTGCGCGGGTTGACCGACAGCCCGGGCAGTCCGCTCGCATTCGCGTTGTCGGAGCCGGGCTCCGCCGTGCGGTGCAGGTTGATGACGATTTTCGCCCCGTTGTAATAGAGCACCGACTCGTCAACCGGCAGCCAGCCCGGCCGAATCGCGCGTTTCAGCAGCCCGTAAGACTTGAGCCGCTCCCACAGGCCGCCGGCGATGAACACATTGAGGTCCGCCAGCTCCTCCGCGATCGCGTCGAACGTCTCGACCCGGTTCCAGAACGCCTGGCCGATGAAGCAGACGTCGCACCGGTAGGCGGCGGGCGGCGTCACCGGACGGAACCGTTCGATATCGGCGGCGAACGCCAGATGATGGACTTCGGGGCAGCCGAGCGACCGGTACAGTTCCACCGTCGACCGCTCATGCGTCACGACGACGTCATAGTGCGGCGCGATCGCCACCGTCTGCTCCGTCACATAGGGATCGTCCGCGAACCAGACGGCCGTCCGGATGCCCATTTCCCGAATCCGGTCCACCTGCTCCAGATGGTCGTCCGGGAACACGTGCAAGCCGTTTAGCACGAGCACCAGATCGGGCCGGATGAGCGCCGCCATCTCCGCCATCCGGGTCGGATCGGCGACATGCAGCTCCGCCGCATGAAGCTGCAGCGCGCCGATCATGCCGTCGTCGATCGACTCGAACCCTTGCGGCACATAGAGCACCCGGATCGGCAGACGCTCGGGCGCTGCGGGCGGGAAGACAGCGGCCGCCGCCGCCGCGGCGCCTTCCCGCCAGCCGATCGACCACCCTTCCCGCCAGCCGTCCCGCCTTCCCGCCTGATACGCGCTGCGCCGGGCCGTTCGGACGCGCGGCGTGCTGCGTTTGCGGCTCAATGCCCGTTGTTGCATGCGGCTCACCGCCTTCTCCGCAGATTCGGCTGCAAATGAAGCGGAAGGCGCCGGCCTTGTGCGGCTTGCGCCTTCTTGTGCCGTCCTGGGTAATATATGCCGGGCCGGCCACACGCACATGGTCACTTGTCCGCCCGTCGCAAAAACAGGCTTCTGCCTGTCCCGGATACCCGAAAAAACAAGCCCCATCCATAGCCATGGATGGGGCTCTCCGGATCCGCTACGGCTGGCTCTCGTATGCCAGCTGATGCCCGTCCTCGAAACCTTGCGCGAACCCGGCGTTGTATCCTTCGTTGTACGCATCGTTGTAGCCTCTGCGGTATGCCGCCGTGCCGCTGCCCGTCCGCCTGCGGAGGCGCCGGGAAGCCCGGTCCCGCCTGCCGCGGATGCGCCGGACCGCGCGCCTGCGCCGCGCAAGCCGCCCTTTGCCGACGGCCGCACCCGCCTTGCGGCGCAGCCGCCGCCGCGCCGCTGTCGCGCCGGGCCGTCCGCGCCGGCGAACCGTCCCGGCGCGCGGCCGCCTTCTCCTCCTGTTCATTCCGGCTCCCTCCCGTCCGTCAACCTGCTGTCCGCCGTCCTGCGCCGCCTTTTGCCCGCCGAAGCGCCTGTCCCGCTCCGCGCCTGAAGACGCCCGTCCAACCATGGGTCCGCCGGGCGGCCATGCATGACGCGCCTCAGCTTTGCGCCAAGCAGCGACTCGCACATGCGCAGCTGGAGAGCTGCCAGCCGCGCCAGCATCGCCGTGACATCCTCCGGCCGCTTGCCCGGAAAGCGCGCGTTCAGGTCGGCCGTGCTTTCCAGCATGCGCGCGACGGCCCGCTGGCTCGACGCCAGCGCCTCGAGGAGCGCCAGCTTCGCTTCACGCTCCCGGTTCAGCCGCGGCACGCTCATCGTTCCTCGAAATCGAACTTGCCGTCGAACAAGCCGCCGAGATTGCCGCCGCCCTCATCCTCGTCTCCGCCGAGCACCGCCTTCAGGACGCCGGTCAGGCCGCGGTTCAGCTTCGTCAGCCCCTCGATCGTGTCCAGCACATGCTCATGCACGCCGATCGGCTGCTTCACCTGGCTCTCATGATCGGCGAAAGCGTCGGACGTGACGTGGTTGACCAGCCAGTTCCGCATTTTTTCCGCTTCGACGGCCTTGGCCTCGAGAATCATGGCGACGTTCCACTCAATGTTCGCGGCGGCGTTCAACATGCGCAAAAACGCCTGTTCCCGGCTCACCTTTCGTCCATCCTCCCGCTCATTCTTCGGAAGCTCCGTCCAGTTCCTTCATGACGGCGGCGAGATGCTCGGCCATCGACTCCTGCAGATCGGCGATGTTGTTCAGATAGGCGACGAGATTTTTGCCGAGCGCGTGGGAGTGCTCCATCAGGCCTTCGAACGCGCCGAGATCCGGGTGCTGGTCCGGCATCGCATGGATGATCTGCGCCATCCGCACCGCGACGTGCCGCTCGGCTTCCAGCACGCGCGCCGCATGGGCGTGCGCTTCGGACAGATGATGAATCAGTTCGTCCAGCAAATGCTGCATGACACCGCTCAGCCTCCCTGTGTCCCGCCGTATCCGTTACAGCATATGCGAAAATCAGCCCGCTGCCACTTGCGGTCACAACCGCTGCTCCGTGCGCACCGGCGCGATGATCGGCAGTCCTTCCGGCGCCGCCGCCAGCGCTTCCGTCAGCGGAACGGCCGGTTTCGCCGCAAGTCCCCAGCTTTCCGCGGCCAGCCGCGACGCAATCGGACGGCGGACGCCTTCCTCCAGATGCTGCAGCGAACCGTCCGGCATGCGGATGAGCATCGCGCCCGCCTGACCTTCGCCGGACATGCCGCCGTGCCAGAGCCGCTCCGCATCAGCGGCGGCGATCGGCGGGCCGATCGGCCAGCGCATCAGATCAACCATCGTCAGCCGGACCACGGGAATATGGAGTTCCCCTTCCACCGGCCGGCGCTCGCCCTGTGCGAGCCAGTAAACCGTGCCGCTTAAGGCCCGCACCGCCACATGGCGCGGATAGAAATCCGCTTCGCTGAAAGCGGCGGGGAATCCGTTCTCCACGCCTCCCGGTTGCCGCGCCCGGACCCTGTCGCGCACCCTTCCGACCAATCCGTGCGGATCGTGTCCCCATTTCTCGCCGTAATACGCCGCGTTGTGCTCGTTCACGGCATCGAGCGCCGGTCCGAGCGCCTTGATGCTGACGCTGCCGAAATGGTGAATGAACGTGTCGCGCGCGACCACCTGGCGGAAGCCCAGCAGCTTGACACGAATGTTGTAGTCGTCGTCCTCGTAATTGCCGACCGTGTATCCTTCATCAAAATAACCGGTCCGCTCCCACAACTCCCGCCGGAACGCGAGACAGAACCCGGTGATCCGCTCGACGTCCTGCCACAGCGCCGGGTTGGAGCGGTTGTGCGCCGCCGCGAACGCCTGCATTTCCGTCAGAGTGCGATACGGCACCTCGATTCGCTGCTCGCCGCCGATATAGTTCGTCACCGGTCCGACCAGCCCGATCCGGTCGTCGCTCGCGAGGCAGGCGAGCAGATTGTCAAGCCACCGCTCGGTCACCAGCGTGTCGTTGTTGAGCACCACGATCGTCTGCCCTTTCGCCATCATGAGTCCGCGGTTCACCGCGCCCGCGAACCCGTAATTGCGATCGAGCAGCCGGTACCGGACACGGCCGCGCATCGCCTCGAGATAATCCGCCGTCCCGTCCGTGGAACCGTTGTCCACCACAATGACTTCATAGGGAAGATCCGTATGCCGGAAAATGCTGTCCACGCACATCCGCAGATATTCCAGCTGATTCAGCGTCGGAATGATGATGCTGGTCCCTTCGAACAGGCGGCCGAAACCGTGCAGTCCGGTTTCGAAGCCTTCGCGGTATCCGGCTTCCCGGCCCGCCTCGTAGGCGCTCCGTTCTTCTCCGCGCAGCGGTCGCGGCCGGATCGCTTCGACCCGCCGGCTCGCGCCGGCACCGCGGACCGCGCTTGCACCTGCGCCTGCCCTTCCGTACCTCCGGGCCGGTCCGGCCGCCTTCCCGGCACGCCCGGGACGCGCCTTGCCCGGCCGTTGGCGGCGGCCGCGCATCCGCACCGCTACACCGAGTGCTCTCATGTTCTCTCCCCTTCCGGTAATCGCGGACCAGCCGCACGCGCCGCCTCAAGCGGGCGGGCCGCTAGATTTCACCGGGCGGCCGGGCGGCGATATGATCCGCGAGGTGGCCGAAATCGAGCGCCGCCTTGCCGAACTCCGCCGCCAGCGCGGCGGCGATGACGACGGCCGGAATGCCCGCGGCGACAAGCGCCAGATCATAGCTGTCCCGCGCGGCGGCCGCTTCGCCGATCACCCGGTCGATGTCCGCGAATCCGCGGACCGGCGTAATGACGCCTGTCACCGCATAGCCCGCGGCCGCCAGCCGCGCCGCCATCCCCGGCGCCGCGTTGCCGATGACCAGCAGGCGCCTGCCCTGCATGAGCCGCGCGAGCAGCCCGGTCTGATACAGACTGTAATTGATCGTCGACTCCGTCAGCCGGAGCGACCGGATGTCGATTCCGTTTCCGGCCAGCGCCGGGCCGAGCAGCGGGCCGTAGTGGCGCCGGCGCGACAGCGGCACGCCGACGATCGACGCCTGCCGCACCGCGGCCGCCAGCCGGTCCCGCGCCGCGTGATCGGGCACGGCCATCCCCGCGCCGGCGAGGAACGGGGCTTCGCGCCGGACCACCGCCGCTTCATAGACCCTGTCGTGCGAGAGCGCCAGCAGCTCCCCGTCGCCGAGCCGGACGACCGAGAGCGGCCGCCCCTCCGCGAGCGCGGCTTCGAATTCATGGAAGACCCCGGCCGCATCAATCAGCGGCAGCAGCCGCGGCCGCAGGGAGTCGACGCCCGCCGCGATCACGTCCTGCAGCGTCAGATCGCCGAGCGTGAAGCCCGCGGGCACCGCCTGCTCCAGCAGCAGCTCGCCGCCTTCGTAGCGGCCCCGTTCCAGCGCTTCCTCGATCGAGGCGGCGGACCGGCCCGCTTCCGTGCGCTCCCGGCCGGCTTCCGTCCCTTCGGTCCCCGCCGGAAGCCGGCGCCGCTGCAGGGCGGCTGGCCGCTTCCCGCCGATTCGGTAGCGCCGGCGTCCGCCCTTCCGCCTGCCAACCGCCGCTCCGGCCGCCGCACCGCGCCTGCGGAGCGCGCCGGCCGTCCGCTTCCGCCTCCGGACGCGGACGACGCCCGGTCCCCGCGCTTTCCGCCGCGGGCCGCGAACCCGGCGCACCGGGCGGGCTTCCGGCACCGCAGGCGCTTCCGGCAACACCACTCCGTTCATCGCCGACCCCTCCGTACCCGGTTTGCCGCTTCATACAAAGAATCGAACGTGCCCGCATCCGTCCACCAGCCCTTGAGCGTCCGGTGGGTCAATTTGCCCGCGGCGGCATACACGTTGTTCACGTCCGTAATCTCCAGCTCGCCGCGCCGGGACGGTTTGAGCTGCCGGATGATCCCGAACACGTCCGCATGATAGAAATAAATCCCCGTCACGCACTGATTCGTCGCCGCCTGCTCCGGCTTCTCCTCGATCCGGACGATGCGGCCCGACTCGTCAAAGACCGGCACGCCGTACCGCCTCGGATCGCTCACCCGCTTGAGCAGCACCATCGCGCCGTCCGGCTGGGCGGCGAACGCCTCGGCATGGGGCTTCAGCGATTCCTCGAACAGATTGTCGCCGAGCAGCACGACGATCTTGTCGTCCGGATCCACGGCGGATTCGGCCTGCGCCAGCGCCTCCGCGATGCCGCCCGCTTCCTCCTGGATCCGGTACGTGATCGACAGTCCCTCTTCGCGCCCGCTGCCCAGATAGGCGATGAACGAGCCGGCGGCCTCCCTGCCCGTCACCAGGACGACATCCGTAATGCCGGCTTCCTTCACCTTGGCGATCGCGTGGCCGATCATCGGCCGGTCGCCGACGGGCAGCATATGTTTGTTGTACAGATTCGTCAGCGGCCGGAGACGCGTTCCGGTGCCCCCGGCCAACAGCACTGCCTTCAAGCCGTTCCCCCCCTCGAGCTTCGCGGTCAGTGGAACCATGCCGGGTCCGCCTGCCATTTGTCCAGAAACAACGCCCGGTTGCGGGCGATGAGCGCCTGCTGCGCCGCTTCTCCGCCAAGCCGGAAGCTGGCGCTTCCTTCGTGATAGACGAGCGTGTCCCGGCAGATGCGCAGCCCGTATCCGAGCATGCGGATCCGGAAGCAGTAATCGTCGTCCTCATAGTGTCCGGGCGAAAATCGTTCGTCCAAACCGCCGACCCGCTCGTACACCGCCCGCTTGAACAGCAGACAGAAACCCACGAGCCGGAGCGCCGGCTCCCATTTCGCCGGGTCCGGCACGTTCATCCGTTCGGCGATCCGCATGAACTCGTCCGGACCGTCGAACGCAAGGTCGACCCGCTGGCGGCCGCCGACGTAATTGGAGACCGGCCCGACCGCGCCGATCTCGTCCGAACTGTGGAGCGCGTCGAGCAGATTTTCGAGCCAGCGGGGCGTCGCCATCGCGTCGTTGTTGAACAGCAGCAGCTGATCGCCGGACGCCATGCGCAACCCCTTGTTGCACGCCCGCGGGAAACCGGCGTTCACCGGCAGCCGGACGAACGGCAGCCGCTCGTCCGCGCACCATTCCGCCGTGGCGTCGGCCGACCCGTCATCGACGACGATGATCTCGTAAGGCGTCTTCTCCGGATCCGTATGGCGCCGGATCGACGCGACGCAGCGGCGCAGCAGCATCAGACCGTTCACGCTCGGAATCACAATGCTGGTCAGGCTGTATCGCACAGCGATTCCCCCTTCGCCGCATCGCGGCGCCGCGAAGCGTCGGGATGCGCAAGGCGGGACCCGGTCTTGTCCATGACCGCCCGCAGCGCCTCGATGTGGTCGCCGATGATCATGCGCGACACCGGATTGGCCTTGCCCGTGTTCGCTTCGCGAAGCCGGTTGCGGGTGATGACATCGACGGAGCCGCCGATCCGCACGTTCAGGCCGGAGGCGAGCGCGAGCGCCTGCGCCTTCGGCGGCACGGCGAGCGCCGCCGGACCGAGCCGCTCGACGGCGCGGCGGCTCAGCGCATGCGGCACCGCGGTCATCGAAGCCGCGCCCAGATCCGGCCGGCCGAGCGCGTGGTTCAGGAAAGCCTTCAGCCGCGTCACATCGTCCCACCGGCTGAACGGGCCGAGCTGCCGGCCCAGCCCGTTCAGCGCCACGTCCGCCCCGCGCCGGACGGCGTCGACGAAAGGCCTGAGCTGCCGCGCGGGAATCACAAGGTCCCCGTCCAGGAAGAGCAGGACGTCCGCGTCCGCCGCGGCGGCGCCGGCCGCCCGGCCGACATCGTGACCGAGGGGCTCCGGATAATGGAGAATCGTCACGCCGGGAATCGCGCGGACGACGGCCAGGCTGCCGTCCGTGCAGCCGTTCAGCACGACGATCAGCTCATCCGGATGCAGCGCCTGCGCCTCGCGGATGACGCCGCCGATCGTCGCGGCTTCGTTGCAGGCCGTTATGATGACGGCCAGCCGGCCTGCGCCGGCTTCGGGCGGCCGAGCGGCGTGCCGGCGCAGCTGCCGGCGGACCGCCTTGCCGCGCTGCACTCTCCGGCGCCGTACGGAGCCGGGCCGCCCCGCGCGGCGGCGCGGCGCCAGCGTCCGCCGCCTGCGCGCCGCATGCGCGCGTTGCTTCGTTCCTGCCTTGCGCCTGCTTCTCAACGGCTCTCACCTCACTTTGCTCCGCCTGCGATCCCCGTCGCTGAATCCGCCCCGCGGATCCATCCGCTCGGACAGCCAGGCGATCGCTTCGAGATGGTCGCCCACGATCAGCGGCTCGAGCGGCCGGCTTCGCTCCCGCGCCCGGCGGGGCGGATTGAGCCGCCCGACCGGCACGCGGCGGGCGAGGCGGATGTTCAGGCCGGCGGCGGCGGCCTTCGCCTGGGCGAGCGGCGGCACCGCCAGCGCGTCCGCGCCGATGGCCTCCAGCGCCCGGCGGCTGATCGCATGGGGCACGGCCGTCATCGACGCTCCGCCGAGATCAGCGCGCCCGAGCGCTGCGTTCAGCGCGTGCTTCGCCAGCACGACCCCGTGGACGCGGCTCTTGCCGGTCGGCCCGTGATAATCGTTCAGCGCGACGTCCGCGCCCGCCTCGACCGCCGCGACGAACGCCGCAAGCACGTCCCTTCGAATGACCATGTCGCCGTCGATGAAGAGGAGGATGTCGCCGCGCGCGGCGCGCGCGCCGACCGCGCGTCCGACGTCGTGGCCCAGCGGCTCGGGGAACGCGATCACCCGGGCGCCGGCCTGTCCGGCGGCGGCCGCGGACCCGTCCGTCGAGCCGTTCACGACGGCGATCACCTCGGTGCGGGGATGGACGCCGCGCGCTTCCCGCACGGCCGCCGCAATCGTGCGGACTTCGTTCATGACGGGAATGATCACCGACACGAGCGGCCTGGCGTCTGCGGCAGTCCCGGCAGCAGCAGTGCTGTCTTCCATCCGGAATGCCATCGGATCGGCGGCCGCCGTGGGCGCTTGTCCCGCTTCGATGCGCACGGCGCCCCGCCGAGCGGGGATGCCCCGCCGCTTGCCGCCGGTGCGGCTTCGGCTTCCCGCCGCCCGTCCATACGGCGGCCTGAGCGGCGCCGCGCTTCGGCCTGACCGCGGCCTGCGGGATGCTGCCTGCCGCCGGCCCCCGGTCCGCCGCGCCCTCCTGGATGTCCGCACAGCCATCACCCCCGGAAGATCGGCATTGGCCGAACTTTTCCATCCCATTGTATGTACCGGAGACGAGCGCGCAACGGCAAATGACTCGTGGGCGGGACACCCGCACCCGTATAACGACACGACAAAATAACACAAAAATGTACTCGATAAATGTGGTGCAGATTTCATAAATTCATACGATCAGAAAAATTGAGTCGCTAGCTGAAAGAAAATTTTACCGCGAGGCAGGATAAAGGAGAGAAAGCAAAAACGCCGCCTATTGTCCATTCGACCGACATTTCCGGCATGACGATCGGCATGACGCAGCGGCGTATGGGGATAAGGTTGATTATCAATCGCGACCGTTTTGCTGAACATCAGTTGCCATAAAACTCTAAACTGTGCATGCCTCAACTGGTTGTGAGGACAAACGAATAGGGGAACAGGAATTGCATTAACCATCGAACTTTATAAGTTTATAGGAGATCAATTTGGGCATGCCTCTCAAAAAAGATTTATATTCAATCCAATAAAAAGAATTTAACTGAAAATGATCAATGTCCTTTACTTTGACTTTCACCAATGTCTCTTGCCCACTTACATTTCTAATCACAATCGTTGATTGATCTCGATCAATGTTTATTACTTCAGCCAGTTCAGCAGTAACTTCAGACTCTTTCAAGAGAAAACCTTTCACAAGAAAAGCGGATGCTAGTAAAATGAGGAATAAAAATGCAAATAATGAAATGGATATTTTTTTTGTCATTTTAACTTATCACCGCTTGACACACGTATTAATAACAATGTATAAATTACCTAAATATAGTATGTATATTGATTTTGTCTAAAAAGGCTATTAGAACAATTTGAGAAAGAAGTAAGAATTCCGAAATCGAGATATGGACAAACTGAAGTATTCGGCTCTGCATACGCACATTCCTGGCTGCCTTCATTTATGGACAGGGTAACAATAAACCTTGGTTGGGCATCCTTTACATTCAGCGTAACTGGAGATTACTTCACTTGGACAGTTGGGTCATAAAGTCTATCTAAGTCGCAATGATTAATCTATTCTAAAGTAAAACACACTTGTAAACTCCCCTCATAGTAGACACCTGAAACAATGATCAGGACTACTTTTGAGGGGAGATTTTCTGTGAAGTATAAAAATTTGTTACACCGGTTTCGCATCTCACTTGACAACATAATTCAGGATCGTTTGAAATCCTAATTTCCGTAGGAATTACGGAGCATCTAATTTGATAGCAAACAAGTCCCCATCTGCATACCAGCGCGAAAGTACAGTGATGTTTATGATTAGTGATTCGGTATCCCAACCTTTGCAACTATCCCATCTGCCTTTGAAAAGCTACAGCTGTAAATAGAAAAAAAGCGGCATCCCCCATATCACTGTTCCAGTGAATACCGTAGAAATGCCGCCAAAATGCTCGTCAAAACCGATACCCAACCGCAATCCAGTTCAACATCCCGTTCGGCGCCGGTCCGATCCGCAGCCGGCTCACCGCAACCACCGCGTACTCGGCGAATTTTTCCTTGATCGATGCGATGACGCCCGGCTGATCCGCCGTCACTGTGAGCGCATACTGATCGTCGGCGTACGTCTCGTCGAACGGCAGGGCGACTTCGATCTGCTCCTCCAGCCCGGTGAACGCGAACGGCGTCAGTCCGAACTGCTGCAGCACCGCGCCTCCGCCTTCCGGCGCCGCGACCGGATTGAACGCCATTTTCGACGCCGGCAGGCTGTAGTCCCGGACATGGCGGTCGCTAATCGCTTCAACCGCGATGTGCCGGCCGTCCACCGCGCCCTCGGCAATCCGGAAGCCGTCGATCACACCCGTTGCGCCGTCGGCGGATGCCGACGACCCGCCGCCCGGAGCCAGCGCGGCCGCCGCGCGCGCGGCTTCCGCCAGCGCTTCGATGACGCCGCTCGCCAGCTTCGCGGCCGTAACCGCGCCGTCCGCCAGATGGACGGCGCTGACGGCGCCGGCTTGCAGCTGCGCACCGCCCACCGAACCGGCCGCGAGATGCCCGGCCCGCACCGCGCCGGCCTGCAGATGCCTGCTGCCCACGGCATCCGCCGCCAGATGGTCGGCGCCCACCGCGCCGGCCTGCAGGTGCCTGCCGCCCACGGCGCCGGCCTGGAGCTGCTTGGCGCCCACCGCGTCCGGCGCCAGATGCACGCTGCCCACCGCGCCGGCCTGGAGCTGCTCGCCCCCCACCGCGTCCGGCGCCAGATGCGCGGCGCCCACCGAACCGCGCGCGATCTTGCCGCCCGTGACGTACGCTTCGCCGAGATGCTCCGAACCGATGGACAGCGGCGCAAGATGAATGCCCGCGACGGAACCGGGCGCGATTTTCTCCGCCGTCACCGCGCCGTCCGCCAGATGCTCGTTGCCGACGGCGCCGGCCTGGAGCTGCCTTCCGCCCACCGCATCCGCCGCCAGGTGCACGCTGCCCACCGCGCCGGCCTGAAGCTGCCCGCTCCCCACGGCGTCCGCCGCCAGATGGTCGGCCGTCACCGATCCGCCGGCAATTTTGCTTCCCGTCACGGACGCGTCGATGAGATGCTCCGTGCCGACCGACTGCGGCGCGAGACGATCGCCATCGACGGCGCCGAAAGCGATTTTGTCCGTTGTCACCGCGCCGTCCGCCAGATGTTCGCCGCCGACCTCGCCGGCCTGAAGCTGCCTGCCGCCCACCGAATCCGCCGCCAGATGGTCCGCCGTGACCGAACCGCGCGCGATTTTGCTTCCCGTGACGGATGCCACGCCGAGGTGTTCGGCGCCGACCGACTGCGGCGCAAGATGACCGCCCGCAACGGCGCCGGGCGCGATCTTCTCCGTCGTCACCGCGCCGTCCAACAGATGCTCGCTGCCCACCGCGCCGGCCTGAAGCTGACGGCCGCCCACCGAACCCGCGGACAGATGGTCGAATGTGACCGAACCGCGCGCGATTTTTTCACCGGTTACGGCCGCTTCGTCGAGATGCTCCGATCCGATCGACCGCGGCGCGAGATGAATGCTTGCGACGGCGCCGGATGCGATTTTCTCCGCCGTCACCGCACCGTCCGCCAGATGCGCCGCGAATACGCCGCCGTCGGCGATGGCGGCGCCGCCGACGCTTCCCGGCGCCAGCCGGTCCCCGGTCACCGAGCCGGGCGCGAGCTTCCGCCCGGACACCGAGCCGTCTTCCAGACGATCCGGCTGCAGCAGATTCTCGGCCACATGCGCCAGCGTGATCGAGCCGCGGCGGATGTGGTAACCCTGGATCGCTTCCGCTTTCAGCTGCTTGCTGCCGACCGATTCCAACGCCAGGTGCTCCGTCCGGACCGCACCCTGGGCGAGCGCAGCCGACGTCACGGCGGACTCCGCCAGATGCTCCGGGCCGACCGAACCGGGCGCCAGATGGCCGGATGTCACGGCGCCGGCGGCGATTTTGCCGGACGTGACCGCGCCGTCCGCCAGATGCAGCTCCCGCACCGCTTCGCCGGCGATGTGAATGCCCAGCACCGCGCCGTCCGCCAGATGCCGGCTCCGGATCGCCTCGCCGGCCAGATGCTTCGATCCGACCGCCCCGTCGGCCAGCAGTCTGCCTCCGATTGACCGCACGGCCAGATGCTCGGTGGTAATGGCGCCCTGCGCGATATGCGCGCCGCCGACGGCTCCCGGCTGCAGATGATCGCTTCCGACGGATCCGGGCGCGAGATGCTCCGCCGCAATGATCCGTCCGGCCAGCTGATCCGGACCGACGGATCCCGGAGCCAGCTTTTCCCGCGTCACCGCGCCGTCCGCCAGCTTCGCGGCCGTCACGGCCTGATCCGCCAGCTTGTCTGTCGACACGCTCTCCGGCGACAGTTTCAACGAAGTGACCGCATGGTCCTCCAGATGGTGCGGCTTCACCGCCCCCGGCCGGATATGGCGGTCATGCACGGCGCCGGAAGCCAGTTTCTCCGCGGTTACGCCGTCTTCCGCCAGGTGCCGGGTCTCGACCGCTCCTTCCAGCAGATGCGCCGCGCCGATCCCCTTCGCCCGGATTCGCTCGGACGTGACGGCTCCCGGCGCGATCGCCTCTTCCGTCACGGCCCCTTCGGTGAAATGGAACGTGCGCAGCGCCCCCGGCGCCAGCTTGTCGAATGTCACCGCGTCGTCCGCCAGATGCTCCGTCCTGACGGCGCCGGACGCGATGTTCGCCGAACGGACGCTGCCCTCGGCCAGCTTCGTGTTCCCGACCGCGCCGTCCGCCAGCTGCGTCATGCCGACGGCGCCCGGGCCGATATGGTCTTCCTGCACGGCGAACGCCGCCAGCTTGTCGCTTGTCACCGCTTCATCCTGCAGATGCGCGGTGCCGATCGCGTTCTGCTGCACGTGCCGCGCCTCGATGCTGAGATCCGTCAGATGGCGTGAGTGAACCGAACGGTCGGCCAATTTGTCCGCATTGACGGAATGGCGCGCCATATGGCGCAGATGAACCGATTCGTCCGCCAGCTTCGTCGCATTGACACTCTGGTCGGCCAGTTTGGATGCGGTGACGGCGTGATCGACCAGCTTGATCGTGCCGACCGATCCGTCGGCCAGCTTGGCGGCCGTCACCGACTGGTCCGCCAACTGTTCCGTGCCGATCTCACCGCGGGCGACGTGTTCGCCGCGGACCGCTGCTGCGGCGATTTGTTCGGACTGGACCGCTCCGGACGCCAAGTGTTCCGTCTTTACGCTTTCCGGCGCGAGCGCGCGGCTTGCGACCGCCGATTCGGCGAGATGGACGGCTTCGACGGCGCCCGGAGCGAGATGCTTTCCCTGGATGGCCCCCAGCGACACGTGATGCGCAAGCAGGATCCCTTCTTTCAGATGGGCGCCCTCGATCGCACCTTCCTTGATTTTGGGGCCGGTCACCGCGCCGTCCCGCAGCTTCGAGGTCGTGACGGACGCTTCGGCGAGTTTGGATGTGTCGACCGCCTCATTCGCCAGCTTGTCGCGGATAACGGCGCCGCTGCGCAGTTTATCCGTCGCGATGGCATGGTCGGCGATCATCTCGCTTGTCAGAATGTTCGGCTGCAAATGCTTCGCTTCGATCGAACCGGCCGCAATCTTGTCGCCGCTGATCGAGCGGTCCGCCAGTTTGTCCGGCGTTATGCTCCCGTCGCGCAGCTTCTCCCCGCCGATCGACCGGTCGAGCAGTTTGTCCCCGGAGACCGAATTCGGCGCCAGATGCTCGCCGGTCACCGACTCGGGCGCCAGTTTGGCCGACGTGACGGCCCCGTCCGCAATTTTGATGCTCTCCACCGCGTAGTCGCCAATCGTATGCGTCACGACCGCGCCCGGCTGGATCCGGACGGTGTCGACCGCGCCGGGGGCAAGCTTCTCGCCCGTCACCGACTCGTCCGCCAGATCGTCCGTAAAAATGATCGGCTCGGGCTTGATCGGCGAACGTTTCTCCTCAATGCTTTCCAGCTTCGCTTCCCTTTCCGCCTCGGCCTTCGCGAGCGCTTCAACCGCTTCCGTCTCGCGGACCGTTTCCTGCTCCGCTTCCCGGATCGCCTCCTCGACGGCCTGAACGGACGCCGTCTCCGCCTCTTTCACGACGGTTCCGAGCACCTCGGCCTGCTTGGCTTCCGGCGCCTTCGGCCGTTCCGCCGGCTGTTCGTCGAGCCAGGTCAGTTCGGAACGATTCGGATCATCGACATAAAAGAGCGGTCTGCGCGCTCTGACCGGTCTTCCCCTCCGTTTTTTCGCCATGGCCCACTCCTTCTTTGCCACCATAGAGTCATCTGCATCATATGCAGACGTCTATGGGCAGGTTCAACGGTTGCGGGAGGAAAAAAGACCGGTCGGAACAAAAGCGCCTTCCCGCCGCCGATGTCACCGTTCAGCCGCAACGGGGGGCTTCAGCCGATGCGCCGCATGCCACAGGGAACCGATGCCGCCGCCGGTCGGGACGGCATGCGCGATGGCCTCGCCGAGGAAGCGCCGCGCGGATCGGACCGCGTGGACGAGCGGCGTGCCCCGCGCCCGGAAGGCCGCGATCGCGGCCGACAGCGTGCAGCCGGTGCCGTGCGTATGCCGCGTCTCGACGCGCGGCGCGCGGATGACGAACGGCTCGGCTGCGTCCGCGCCGCAGAGCACGTCGACGCACGTGCCGCCGGCGGCGGGCAGATGGCCGCCTTTCAGCAGCACGTTGCGGATGCCGAACGCGAGCAGTTCCCGCGCCGTTTCGATCATGTCCCGTTCCGTGCGGATCTCGCCCTCCCCGATGCCGAGCAGCGCGCAAGCTTCGGGAATGTTGGGCGTGATGAGCTCGGCCATCGGCATCAGCCTCCGCTTGAGGGCGTCAACCGCGTCCGCCTTGAGCAGCCGGTCTCCGCTCTTCGCGATCATGACCGGGTCGACGATCAGACTCGGAACCGGACGGCGCTCCAGGGCGTCCGCCACCGCCTCGATGACGGCCGCATCGTGCAGCATGCCGGTCTTGACCGCGTCGGCGCCGATGTCACCGAGCACCGAATCGATCTGCGCCGCCGCGACCTCCGGCGGCAGCGGGCAGACCGCCTGCACGCCGAGGCTGTTCTGCGCCGTAACGGCCGTTACGGCGCTCATGCCGAATACGCCGAGCTCCTGCATCGTCTTCAGATCGGCCTGAATGCCCGCGCCGCCGCCGGAATCGGATCCGGCGATCGTCAGCGCGCGCGGCAGGGAATGCCGCTTCACGTTCTGCATCATGCCCTCATCCCTTCGAATTCGATCTGCCGCACCGCCGTAAACCGGAGCGGATCGAACGCGTCCAGCGGCACGGGCGGCGCTTCGCCCGTGAGCAGCGCGGCGACGGCCGCGCCCGTCGCGGGAGCCAGCAGAATGCCGTTGCGGTAATGGCCGGCCGCGATCACGACGCGCGGCGCATGCCCCAGACGGCCGATCAGCGGCCGGCCGTCCAGCGTGCCCGGGCGCAGGCCCGCCCACCGGTGCACCGGCTCAAGATCCTTCAGGATCGGGAACACCTTCGGCCCCCAGCGGACGAGCCGGGCAATGCCGCGTTCCGTGACGGAAGTGTCGAATCCGGCGACATCTTCCGATGCGCCGCAGACAAGCGTGCCGTTGTTTTTGGCCGTCCAGTACGCCTGCGGCGAGACGACGATGCGCCGGATGAGCCCGGCCGGCATCGGATAGGCGCAGATTTGCCCGCGGATCGGATGGACGGGCAGCGGCAGGCCGAGCTCCCGTTCGAACAGCCCGGTCCAGGCGCCCGTGCAGACGACGAGCACGTCTCCGGTGAACGTTCCGGCCCGCTCCGTCCCGATTTCGACCCCGTCCTCGCCCAGGTTCAGCCGCACGGTCCGGCCGGCCTCCGCGGCGATCGCGACGCCCCGGCGGCGGCAGGCGCTCTCGAGCGCCTCGACGAGCGCCGGCGCGTACACATGACCCTCCTCCGGGATGTAGAGCGCCGTCTCGATGTCCGGCGCGAGCTGAGGCTCAAGCTGCCGCAATTCGGACGAACCGACGAGTTCGGCGCGGGCGCCGTACCGATTCTGCCACGCCATCCGCGCGGTCAGCGGCAGCACGTCCGCTTCACTGAGCGCGACGGCGAGGCTGCCGCTGCGCCGCAGCTCGATCTTCCGCCCGGACGCTTCTTCGATCGCGGCCGCCCAGTCGGGATACATCCGCAGACTCTTGAGGCAGAGCGCGAAGAACGGGTCCGGCCCGTCGGGATTTTCGGTATATGGCGCCAGCATGCCGGCGGCCGCGCCGGACGCCTGTCCGCCGGGTCTTCCGGCTTCGACGACGGTGACGCCGAAGCCCTTTGCGGCCGCCGCGAACGCTGCCGACAGGCCGATGATGCCGCCGCCGAGGATGACGACCCGCCCGCTCATCCGCCGGTCACCCGCCGGCCGGCCGCGGCCGGTTCGGCCGCGCGGTCCGACAGCGGCTCGAGCACGCCGTCCGGATCGCTGCTCGCCGTCGCATAGAGCCGTTTCGGAATGCGTCCGGCCGCGCGGGAGAGCGCGCCGGCGTAGGCGGCGAGCGCCATCGCGCGGGCCATCGCGACCGGGTCGAGCGCCTTCGCGACCGGCGTGTTCACGAGGATGCCGGAGGCGCCGAGCTCGATCGCCTGCGCGGCGTCAGCAGCCGAGCCGAGGCCGGCGTCGACGATGACCGGCACGTTCGCCTCTTCCGCGATCAGACGCAGATTGTACGGATTCAGAATGCCGAGCCCGGTGCCGATCGGCGATCCGCCGGGCATGACGGCGGCCGCACCGGCCTCCGCGAGGCGCCGGCACAGCACCGGATCGTCGGACGTATAGGGCAGCACGGTAAATCCCGCTTCCGCCAGCATCGCGGTTGCTTTCAGCGTCTCGACCGGATCCGGCAGCAGCGTGCGCGGATCGGCGCTGATCTCGACCTTGACCCAGTCGCCGAGCCCGGCGGCGCGGGCCAGCTTCGCGATGCGCACCGCTTCGGCGGCGCTCGATGCGCCCGACGTGTTCGGCAGATAAATGAGATCCCGTCCTTCCAGATGCTGCAGCACCGAGTCGTCGGCGGTTTCGTCCAGATTGACCCTGCGGACGGCGAAGGTGACGACTTCCGCCCCGCTCGCCTCCAGCGCCTGGAGCATGACCGCCGGACTCGGGAACCGCCCCGTGCCGAGGAACAGCCGCGACCGCAGCGTCCGGCCGCCGATGACGAGCGGCGGAACGCGATAAAACGCCTCATTCATCCGATCAACCCCCTCCCCTGAAATGGACCAGCTCCACGGCGGCGCCGGCCTTAAGCAGCGTCCGGCTCCATTCGGAACGCGCGACGATCTCACCGTCCACCTCGGCGACGATCCGCCGGTCCTTGAGGCCGTGCCGCTCGATCAGTTCGCCGAGCGTTCGCGCCGTCGTCTCCGTATCGCGCCCGTTGAGGCGAAGCCGAATCGGGCATTCCGCCGGAGGGGCCGCATCTGCCGCATGCCCCGCTTCCCGGGCGGTGATCCGGGCCTTCAGCTCCCGGCTGACCGCTTCGGGGTCCGGGCTGCCGACAATGGCGGACACCGCGCACAGCCGGCGCGCCCCGGCATCCAACACTTCGTCCGCGTTGTCAAGCGTTATACCGCCAATCGCGACCCACGGGATGGCGATCTCCGCCGCAGCCTGCCGGACGTATTCGAGTCCGGCAGCCGGCCGGCCCGGCTTCGTCGGCGTCGGATAGACCGGCCCGACGCCGATGTAGTCGGCGCCCGCCCGGACCGCTTCCCGCGCCTGCTCGATCGAATGGGTCGAGATGCCGATGATCTTGTCCCCGCCGAGCAGCCTGCGCGCCTCCGCGATCGGCATGTCTTCCTGGCCGAGATGGACGCCGTCCGCCTCCACCTCAAGCGCCAGCTCCGGATAGTCGTTCACGATGAACGGCACGCCGTAGCGCCGCGTAAGCTCCCGGAGCGCGCGGGCTTGCCCGAGCAGCCGTTCCGGCGGCGTCTCCTTGTCCCGCAGCTGCACGATGTCCGCGCCGCCGCGGATCGCCGCTTCCATGACTTCGATCAGATCCCGGCCGGGGTGGCAGGACTCGGCCGTAATGGCATACAGCCGGAAATCAAACGCCGCACGGCTCATCAAAGCGTCACTCCTTCTTCATTCGGTTGATGCAAAAGCTCCGTCAGTCCGCGAACCGCTTCTTCCGCATCCGAGACGCCCTGCACCAGCACGCGCCCTTCTCCGCGGAACACAACAAACCGCCTGCCGTCCCCCGTCTCCGCGCGGATGAGCCACGGATTGCGCGTGATGATGCAGCCGTCCGCACGGAGCCGCTCCTCGATCCGCTCGAGCGGCAGCGGATGGTCCAGCGTCAACTGCACCGTATCCCGGCCGCACAGGACCGCGGCGCGGATCGGGCCGGCGGCCGGACGCGGTGACGGGGCCGCCGACGCTTCTTCCCGGACGGCAAGCCGCTTCGGCCCGGCCTCAGCCCGTTCCATCGGCAAGCCGGATTCCGCCGGGGGCTTCGCCCGCCCGCATACCGCGCAATCCCGCGAAGGGCCCGGCAGCCGCCACTCTCGCCATTCAGACGGCCAGAGCGACGCCGAAATCCACGTCCGGCGCAGCGCCTCGCGGCGGCCGGTCAGCCATTTGAGCGCTTCGGCCGCCTGCAGGGCGGCGACCAGTTCGACGACCGGCGAGATGACGCCTTCCGTCTCGCATGTGCCCGCGTCCGCCGCCTCCTGCTCCCCGCCGATCAGGCAGCGCAGGCAGGCCGTCTCGCCCGGGACGAGCGCCGCGCTCATGCCCGACGCGCCGACCGCTCCGCCGTACAGAAACGGAATGCCGAGCGCGAAGCAGACGTCGCTCATGAGCAGCCGCGTTGCGGCATTGTCCGTGCCGTCCAGAACGAGCTGCACCCCTTCGGCAAGCGCCGCCGCGTTCGCCGAAGTGACGTCCGCCACATGCTCCTCGATCGCGATGCCGCTGTTGATCCGCCTCAGCTTCGCCGCGGCGGCCGCCGCTTTCGGCAGCGCCAGCCGGGCGTCCTCCTCGTCGAACAGCGTCTGCCGCTGCAGATTGCTCGGCTCGACGAAATCCCGGTCAACGATCCGGATGCGGCCGACGCCGGCCCTCGCCATATGCTGGGCGAGCGATGCGCCGAGCGCGCCGGCTCCGACGATCAGCACCGAAGCTTCAAGCAGCCGGCGCTGTCCTTCGGGACCGATCGGCGCGAACCGGATTTGCCGGCTGTACCGCTCCATGTCCGTCCGATCCGCCGAACGTCCGGGTTCCGCCGTTTCCTTTTGCCGACCGGCAGCCGTCTGTTCCGAACCGTTCGTCAGCCCCGCGGTCTGTTCCGCCATGCCGCATTCTTTTGCCGGATCGTCAGCCATACAGGCTTCCTCCCGCATCGCGGAACGCGCCGGCGCGCTCCTTGAGCCCCGCTTCCACTGCTTCTTCAAGGCTCATGCCGCGGCTCGCCGCATAGTCCCGCAGCTCCTGCGACATCTTCATGCTGCAGAACTTCGGTCCGCACATCGAGCAGAAATGGGCCGTCTTCGCCCCCTCGGCCGGCAGCGTCTCGTCGTGGTACGCCATCGCCCGCTCCGGATCGAGCGCCAGATGGAACTGGTCGCGCCAGCGGAACTCGAAGCGCGCCTTGGACAGCGCGTCGTCCCATGCACGCGCCCGGGGATGACCCTTGGCGAGATCGGCGGCATGGGCGGCAATCTTGTAGGCGATGACGCCCTCCTTGACATCGTCCTTGTTCGGCAGGCCGAGATGCTCCTTCGGCGTCACGTAGCAGAGCATCGCCGTGCCGAACCAGCCGATCATCGCGGCGCCGATGGCCGACGTGATGTGGTCGTAGCCGGGCGCGATGTCCGTCGTCAGCGGACCGAGCGTGTAGAACGGCGCGTCCTGGCAGATTTCCGCCTGGCGGTCGACATTCTCCTTGATCATGTGCATCGGGACGTGGCCCGGACCTTCGATCATCACCTGCACATCGTGCTCCCAGGCGATCTTCGTCAGCTCGCCCAGCGTCTCGAGTTCGGCGAACTGCGCCTCGTCGTTCGCGTCGGCGATCGAACCGGGACGGAGGCCGTCGCCGAGGGAGACGGTGATGTCGTAGGCGCGCAAGATTTCACAGATTTCGCGGAACCGGGTGTACAGGAAGTTCTCCTCGTGATGCGCGAGACACCAGGACGCCATGATCGAGCCGCCGCGCGAGACGATGCCCGTCACCCGTTTCGCCGTAAGCGGGATGTACCGGAGCAGCACGCCCGCATGGATCGTCATGTAGTCCACGCCCTGCTCCGCCTGCTCGATCAGCGTGTCGCGGTAGATCTCCCACGTCAGATCGGCGGGATTGCCGCCCGCTTTCTCGAGCGCCTGATAGATCGGCACGGTGCCGACGGGAACGGGCGAGTTGCGGATGATCCATTCGCGGGTCGCATGGATGTTGCGTCCGGTGGACAGATCCATGATCGTGTCGGCGCCCCAGCGGGTGGCCCAGACCATTTTCTCGACTTCTTCTTCAATCGAGGACGCGACGGCGGAATTGCCGATGTTCGCGTTGATCTTGACATGGAATTTCCGGCCGATGATCATCGGCTCGCTCTCGGGGTGGTTGATGTTCGCCGGGATGACCGCGCGGCCGGCCGCCACTTCGGCGCGGACGACCTCCGGATCCATCCCTTCGCGGATCGCGACGAATTCCATCTCCGGCGTGATGATGCCTTTCCTGGCGTAATGCATCTGGGTGACGGCGCGGCCGGGTTTCGCGCGCAGCGGCCGCCTCGGCGGGCCGGGGAACCGTTCGATGCCCGCCCGCTCCGCCTGTTCCGGCGTGCGCCAGCCGTTGTCTTCCGGCCGCTCGGCGCGGCCTTCGTACGCTTCGGTGTCGCCGCGCTCGGCGATCCAGACGCCCCGCAGCGGCTTCAGGCCCCGGCGGATGTCGATGCCGGCCTCCGGGTCGGTGTACGGTCCGCTGGTGTCGTACAGCAGGACCGGATCGTTCGGCGTCTCGCCCTGCGGCGTCCGGCTCGGGGCGAGCGCGACTTCCCGCATCGGCACGCGCAGATCGGGGCGGCTGCCGGTGAGATACACTTTGCGGCTGCCGGGAATCGGGGATGTGGAGAGGTGAATGGACATGAAAAAGACCTCCCGTTTGGATGATGTGAATCCAATAGGAGGCCAGCGCCGGCGGCTCCGGATCATGACATTCGGCGGTGTGATGCATGCGGCAAGACAAACCTGCCTGACGAGTGCTGCTGCCTCGCGGCTTCCATGCGCGGTGCAGCGATCGCCGCAAAACGATCTCCGCGCATGGAGTCACTCCGGTTGCAGCATATCGCCGCCGTCAGCATGCTTTCACAATGCACCTGCACACAGCAGCATGCCAAGGCCAATCCCGCCTGCAACATCCCGCATATGCAAAAAGCCGCTTCACGGGGAAGCGGCTCATTCGCACACGACGGGCACGGCGGGCACACGCCGGACATACGGCGGTCCGTTGGCACGCCGGGTGCACGCTGCATCGTATTCCGAATTCCGAAGCCTTCCCACTTTCCTACGCTGGCATTACCCAGATCAGGTTCAAAGGGACCAAGGCGGATTCGCCTTATCTCAGCCCGCAAGGGCGCCCCTAGTGGATTCGCCTTAGACTATACGGGAGTTTCCTGCAACTGTCAACCGGAGTTGTGAATTCATTTGAGCACCGCCCGCAGACGCTGTAACGTGCCATCCACGTTACAGCCGCTCACGGCACCCCCCCGGCGCCGCCTATCCGCGCTCGTACAGCTCCATCCAAGCTTCGGCGGTGCGCTGCCACGTGAACTTTTCCTCGACGCGCTTCCGGCCGGCCGCGCCCATTCGGCTGCGCAACTCCGGATCGCGGATGAGCGCGCCGATCCGGTCCAGCAGTTCCGCCTCCATGTTCGCAGGGTTAACAAGATACCCCGTCTCGCCGTCTTCGACCACCTCGACGATGCCGCCCACCCGGGAGGCGACGACCGGCAGCCCGCTCGCCATCGCCTCGACGTTGACAAGGCCGAACGCCTCGCCCGGCTTCGACGGCACGACCGCGATATCGGCGGCGAGGAACCAGTCGGGCACTTTCGTGTATGGCACATACGGAACGAACAGCACGTGCCGCTTCATCGCGCGCGCCATTCTCTTCAGCCGCAGCGAGTACGCCGTATCCCGATGGGAACCGTAGAACGGGCTACCGACGATGACGAGCAGCACGTCGGGATGCGCCTCGGCCAGCTTCGGCAGGATGGCCAGCAGATGATGCACGCCCTTGCGCGGGATGAGCCGGCCCATGAACAGGACGACCGTCCGGTCCGTCCAACCGCGGTCTTCGCGCAGCCGCCGCCTTCGCTCGCCGCTCCCCGGGTCGTCCGGCGGCCGGAACCGGTCGATGTCGACGCCCAAATGGAGGACGCGCAGCTTGTCCGCAGCTTCCGGCACCATCTCCGCTACCGTCCGGCGCAGCCAATGGCTGTTGACAAGCACGCGGTCGGCCGCGGCCAGACTCCGTTTCAGCGCCGATCTGCTGATGTACCGCTTCCCGATGAACGTTTTCGACTGGAGGCTGAGCCAAATTTTTGTTCGGGGAAAACGCCGCCTCAACCGGAGCACGTACAGCGGACGGTTCTCCACCTGGATCAGGGTTGGACGGAACTTCCGCATCGCCGTGCCGACCGCGCGCACATACGCCTTCTTGTCGGCGGCCGGAAAACGCTCGATCCGCACGCCGCCGAGCGAACCGACGCGGGAAAGCCCGCGTCCCGTCCGGCCGTAGATCCGGGGCTCGAACCGCCGCCGGTCCAGACGCGGGGCGAGGTATTCGATGACGCGTTCGACCGAACTTCCCTTGGGCGAAGGGATGGCGAACGATCCGGGCGTGACGAAGGCCACCCTGGGCACCGCCATCGGCCCGACCTCCTCTCGCATGAGTCCTGCCAGCAACATATACGGCAAATGTCCGGCCGGACACGGCGGCTCCCCATGGGCGGGCGATTGGTCGGCGCATCCGGCGCACCGGATCCCGGCTCCCGCGTACGGAAATGTACGGCATCTATGAATCTTCCGCGTCCATCGGTCTATTGATTTGTCCCCGGCATTGTGGCACACTAGGCGGCAAAAGCCCACGGAAGGAGCAAGCGGAGTTGAGCAAATGGCTGCTGAGAACGCTCACGGAACTGGGTTCGCGGAAATGGATTTCCCGTCTCGCCGGCCGGTTCGCGCACTCGCCGGCCAGCAGGCTGCTCATACCGCGATTCGCGCGCGTCTACGGCATCGCGGTGGAAGAAGCGGAGAAAGCGATCGGGGACTATGCGACGCTGAACGAGTTTTTCACCCGCCGGCTGAAACCGGGAGCCCGTCCGGTCGATGATGCGCCCGGCGTTCTGGTCAGTCCGGTCGACGCGCGGATCACTGGCATGGGACCGATCCGCCAGGGAACGATCTTCAACGTGAAAGGCCAGGACTACACGATCGACGAGTTGCTCGGCTTTAGTCCGCGCGCGGAGAGCTACCGGAACGGATACGGCATCGTGCTCTACCTGAGTCCGTCCGACTACCACCGCATCCATTCGCCGGTGGACGGCGTCGTCGTCGAACGCCATCATCTGCCGGGACGCGTATATCCCGTCAACGACTTCGGCCTCACCCACATGCCGCGGGTGCTCAGCCGGAACGAACGCCTTGTCACATATATCCGCCATGAAACGGGCGAGACGGCGGTCGTGAAAGTCGGCGCGCTCAACGTCAGCGGCATCCGCTACGCCGATCCGAAGGCGGACCGGCTCAGCCGCGGCGGCGAACTGGCCTGGTTCGAATTCGGCTCGACTGTCGTCCTGCTCACCGAGAACGGAACATTCGAACCGCGGAGCGATCTGTCGCCCGGCGCCAAAGTCCGCATGGGCGAGGCGCTCGGCCGCCTGCTGCAGAACAAATCCTGAACGCTCCGGGCGCCGCGATCCCATCCTTGCGAAGCCGCCGACGCCCTTTCGGTACGACGCCTAGCGCCGCCGGCCGCGCAGGCGCAGCAGCGCATCCGCCATCCGTTCCGCGGCAGCGTCCATCGTCCGGTCGTCGAGATGGGCGAAGCCGAACATCGCGCTGCGCCTTACGGGCGGTGTGAGCCGATACCGGTCCCCGTCCGTCCAGACGACGCCCCGCTCCAGACATGCCGCCCGGAACGCGTCGTATTCGCCGGGGTCCCTGCGCCATTCGCCGTAAACATGCATCCCGCTGACGGATGGATACCAGTCGAAGGGCTCTCCCGGCAGCTTCTCCAGCCGTTCGCGGAACCGCTGCATCCTCGTCCCGCAAATGCGCTGCATGCGCCGCAAATGGCGGGCATACGCGCCCGCGGCCATGAAGCGTGCAAGCGCCCGCTGCCAGATCAGATCCGTCGGATGCGGCTCGGTCCATGCCTTCGCGCGGCGAAACGGCTCGACGAGCCCATCGGGCAGCACCGCATAGCCGATTCGGACATCCCTCAACATCGTCCGCGAGAACGTGCCGATATAAATCACGCAGCCGCCCTGGTCCATCGCCTTGAGCGGTTCCACCGGCCGCCCGCCCCAGCGGAACTCGCTGTCGTAATCGTCTTCGACGATGACGGCATTGCGCCGCGCCGCCCAATCCAGCAATGCGGCGCGCCGTTCCATCGGCAATACGCCGCCGGTCGGGAACTGCCGGCTCGGCGTCACGAACAGCAGCCGCGCCGGCCAGTCTTCCGGCACAATGCCCCTCCGGTCCACCTTCGCCGCGATGAGTCTCCCGCCGGCCGTCTCGACCGACGTCCACGTCCCCGGATAGCCCGGGTCCTCGACGACGGCAGGATCCCCCGGATCGAGCAGCAGCATCGCGATCAGCGCGAGCGCCTGCATCGATCCGTTCGTCACGACGACCTGTTCCGGATTGGCCCTTATGCCCTTCGTTGTCACCAGATGGCGGACAATCGCGCTGCGCAGCGGTTCATGGCCTTCGGCCCGAAAAGCGTCTTCCTGCAGCCTTCCCGGAAAACGGCGAATCTCCGCATAGACGGCCCGTTTCCAATCATCATACGGAAAATCCGCAATCACCGGCTGTCCGATCCGCAAATCATACGGCACCCGGTCATTCAGGGAAAGCTCCATGCGCCTGCCCGCGGCAACGACCCGCCTGCCAAGCGAGGACAGCTGCACCTTACCCGTTCGCGCGTTCTCCGTGCCCGCCGGATGAACCGGATCCGCCGTCTCCTTGATCAGGCCGCCGACCGGGGCGCGGTACGCCGCATACGTTCCCGAACCGACGGCGGTCCGCACATAGCCTTCCGCATGCAGCATGTCGTAAGCGGCCGCTGCCACTCCCCGGGAAACGTCGAACGAAGCGGCGAGCAGCCGGGTGGCCGGCAGACGCGCGCCTTCCGGCACCGCCCCCGCCAGCATCGCGGCGCGGATCGCCTCGTAGAGGGCATCGCGTTTGCCGTATCCTTCCCGCAAAAACCTCAAATACAGCGGTTTGACCGCGATCTCGAAACCGCTCATTTCGTTTCCCCCCGACACCCTTTGAAAATGGACCTGTTCTTCTCACTATGAAATGGCACTTTTGTTCTGTCAATCGTCAGTTTATGATCGATTTCACATGAAAGGGGGATTCCGGAATGAGAAGACGGGAATTTGAAATGACGGATCAACGGGAAATCGAGCAGTTTCTGGAGGAATCGAGCTTCGGCTTTCTGTCGGCGGTCCGCCCGGACGGACGGCCGAGCATCACGCCGCTCAATTTCGTGTATGGGGACGGTGCGGTCTACTTCCACGGAAGCCGGGCCGGAGACAAAATGGACGCGATCCGCAGCAATCCGCACGCGGCCTTCGCCGTCGCCAGGGAGTATGCGATCATTCCGTCCTATTTTACCGATCCGGTCATGGCCTGTCCGGCGTCGGCCTATTTCAAATCGGTGCTGATCGCGGGCCGCATCGAAATCGTCGAAGACATTGCGGAGAAAGCCATGGCCCTCGAAGCGATGATGAAGAAACTGCAGCCGGAAGGCGGCTATGAACCGATCCGTCCGGACGATCCGCGCTACGCCCCGCGGCTGAAAAGCGTCGCCGTCCTGAAACTCGTGCCGAGTTCCATCACCGCCAAGTTCAAATTCGGCCAGAACTTGTCGGACAAGGAACGTTCGGCGGTTACCGCCGGACTGTTGGAGCGCGGACTTCCGCTCGATCGGGAGACAGCCGGTCTGATGGAGCGGTACCGCCCGGGCGCGCCGCAACAATAAAGCCGCCTGCCTGCGGGATTGCGGCGGACGGCTTACGTTACCGGACTTCCGACGGACTCTTGCCCGTATATTGTTTGAACTGCCTGCTGAAGAAAAAGATGTCCCGATACCCGAGCGCATCCGCCACTTCCGTCACATTCATCCCGGTGTGCATCAGAAGATGCTGCGCGCGTTCGATCCGGGAGCGGATCAGGAACTGCTGCACCGACATGCCGGTGAGCTCCTTGAACTTGATCGCGAAATAGCGCGGCGACAGGTTGGCGCGTCTCGCGAGATCCTCGACGCGGTGCTGCATGCCCGGATGCTGGCGGATGTAGTTCGCGATCTCGTGAATCGTCTCGGTCAGATGATTGCTTGCTTTTTTCTCGGGCGGCTGGCCGTAGTCCTCGCGCAGCAGATGGATAAGCAGCAATTTGAGGATGAGCCGCGCTTCTTCCTCGGCAGCGTAAGTCTTGATGAGGAACATGCGTACATACCGGGACAGCAGATGTTCGAACTCGACCGTCTCCTGAAGCACCCGGTACGATTTCGGAATGATCTCGACCGGTTCCGTTACATCGAAATGGATATAGGTCAGCACGAGCGGCTTCTGCGGATTGTGCGTCGCGGTCGGGTGGTCGCCCGGACGGAACAGGAAGCAGCTGCCCTTGCCGATCTCGTACGTCTTGTCGTTCAGTTCCAGCCATCCCTGGCCGCTCCAGACGTAGAACAGATCGTAATTGGGCATCGGCTTCTCCCGTTTCTGCCAGCGCCAGTTCGGCTCACAGCTGATTTTGGCCAGCGCCGGCAGCAGCACAAGCGAATTCGGTGACAGTTTCAGCATGTGACCACCTCATTTCATGTCCGCATCGTTCTGAACCCATCATACATCAGCCGCAAAACGGCGCGCAACACAACCGGTCCGGGGAAAACCGCGGGCCATTGTTCGGAAATTCATGGCGTTTCGGGCATCCGGGATGTTATAATATTCGGCATCGGACGTTGTCCGGCTGCCCGGACGACAGCTTCTACGGAAAGGATGCGAGGAACGATTGACCATGAATCCGCAAGCCAGACAACTGAATGAGACGATTGAACGCGAGAACGCCCACGTTTATGCCATGTTGTCGGATTTGGGACGGGCGATCTATTTTCCGAAAGTAGGGATTCTGAGCCAGTCTGCAGAGGCGCGCGCGAAGGCGAAACGCTTCAACGCGACGATCGGCATCGCGCTGGAGAAGGGGGTGCCGATGCACCTCGACGTCATCCAGCGGACGCTCTCCGAATATGAACCGAAGGATCTGTACGACTATGCCCCGCCGGCCGGCAAACCCGACCTGCGCAAGGCATGGCGCGAGAAGATGCTGAAGGACAATCCGTCGCTCGCGGGCAAGTCGTTCGGCCTGCCGATCGCGACGAACGCGCTCACGCACGGCCTCAGCATCGTCGCCGACCTGTTCGCCGGCCCGGGCGACGCGGTGATCATCCCCGATAAAAATTGGGAGAACTACGAGCTGACCTTCGGCATCCGCCGCGGCGCCGAGATTGTGAATTATCCGCTGTACGACGAGCGGAACAAGTTCAACAGCGCCGGGCTGCGCGACGCGCTTCTGTCCTGCAGGAACCGCAGCGGCAAGGCGATCGTCATCCTGAACTTCCCGAACAATCCGACGGGATACACGCCGACCCGCGAAGAGGGGGACGAGATCGTCGCCGCCATCCGGGACGCGGCCGAAGCCGGCGTAAACGTCGTGGCCGTGACGGACGACGCCTATTTCGCCTTGTTCTTCGAGGATTCGCTGCACGAATCGCTGTTCGGCAAGCTGGCCGGTCTGCACCCCCGCGTCCTGCCCGTGAAAGTCGACGGAGCCACGAAGGAAGAATATGTCTGGGGCTTCCGTGTCGGATTCATTACGTTCGCGTCGGAGTCCGAAGCGCTGCTCGACGCCCTGGAGCAGAAGACGCTCGGCATCATCCGCGCCACGATTTCGAGCGGTCCGCATCCTTCGCAGACGTTCGTGCTGCGCGCGCTGCAGTCGCCGGAGTTCGACACGCAGAAGCTCGAGAAGTACAACATCATGAAGGGGCGCGCAAACCGCGTGAAAGAGCTGCTCGACAGCGGCCGGTACGCGGGCGCGTGGGACTATTACCCGTTCAACTCCGGATACTTCATGTGCCTGAAGCTGAACGGCGTTTCCGCCGAGCAGGTGCGGAAGCGGCTGCTCGACGCCTATGGCGTCGGCACGATCGCGCTGGGCGAGACGGATCTGCGCGTCGCGTTCTCATGCATCGAAGAAGAGCATATTGAGGAGTTGTTTGACACGATCCATCGGGCCGTGCTCGACGTCAAGGAAGGCCGGGCTTGAAACTTCATTACGTAAACGCAAAAACCCGCGGGACGGCGCATTGCATTCGTTGCAAGCTCCGCTCACCGCGGGTTTCATGTTTGCCGGATGGGGGGATCAGAACAGCCACTTGCCGTCCTTCTGCACCAATTCGCCGTCGAGGTAGATCTCGCCGCCGTCTTTCAGGTTTTTCACCATGTCCCAGTGGATGGCGGATTGGTTGCCGCCGCCCGCTTCCTCGTAGGCGCGGCCGAGCGCGAGATGGACGGAGCCGCCGATTTTCTCGTCGAACAGGATGTCCTTCGTCGGACGCGTAATGCCGAAGTTCATGCCGATGCCGAGCTCGCCGAGGTAGCGCGCCCCTTCGTCCGTGTCGAGCGCAGCCAGCAGCGCGTCCTCGCCTTTCTCGGCGGACGCCCGGGTCACGCGGCCCTTCTCGAACACGAGCCGGATGCCGCTGATCTCGCGGCCGTTGTAGACGGTCGGCCAATCATAGTAAATATGGCCTTCGGTGAGCAGATGGTTCGGCGAATAGAAGATTTCGCCGTCCGGCACATTGTGCTCCCCGGCGCAGACGATGCCTTTGCGGCCCGCGATGTCGACGGTCAGATCCGTCTCCTTGCCGACGATCCGCACTTTGCTCGCGCGGTCGAACCGCTCGGCCGCCTGTTTCATCGAGCGCTCCATTTCCGCATAGTCGACGTTGGTCGCCGAGAAGACGAAGTCTTCGTATTCCTCCAGCGACATTTCGGCGTCCTGCGCCTGCGCCTGCGTCGGGAACATCGTCAACACCCAGCGCGCGCCGCCTTTCATCAAATATTCGGACAGCTTCGCCGTCGCGCGCCGGCGGGCGGTCAGTTTCTGCGGGTCGACGCCGGTCAGCTCCTTGTTGTTGGCGCCGCCGAGAATGCGGATGACGGCGTCCGCCCGGTGATACAACCATTCCATCACTTCGATGTCCTGAAGCTGCGCGTCGCTTGCTTCGTCGAAGAAGATTTTGTCCAGCTCCGCAAGGCCCACCTGCAGAATCGGATGGGCCCCCGCCCGCAGCACCTGGCGGTACGTCTCCTTGATCAGCGGCGCCGTCTCGGCGGCACCGATGATCAGCACCTTCTCGCCGGGCTTCGCCTTGATCGAATGGCCGACGAGCACCTTGGCCAACTGTTCCACTCGCGGATCGCGCATGTGAACGCCTCCTTGCCATGTTTCTGGATATGTTCGTTGACGGTGATCCGGCCGGCGCGGTGATGAACGGCATCTGGCGCCGTTATTTTCTGTTTACCCGCTTTGCCAGGTCCGATAACGGCATCTCGTGCCGTTATTTGGCCTGTCTCCCCTTGCACCGGGGCCGATAACGGCATTTCATGCCGTTAATTGCGGCGGTGAAGCCGTCCGGGCCTGCCGCGACGGCGTTTAACGGCATTTCGTGCCGTTATTTGGCCTGCTTCCCCTTTCGCCGGAGCCAATAACGGTATTTCGCGCCAAGCCCGGTATCGTCAACTCGGTACTGTTGCAGACAGCGTGAAGTTGCACGGCGAATCCTGAGACAGGGAATAGCGGAACCACGTTCCGTTAACGTCCACCCGTGCAAGCCGGCGCACCCCGCCAACGGAACCGCGTTCCTTTGCGCGCGGCGCCAAAACCGCCCGCACCCGGCCCCGGACGGGCCGGGCCGCGCGTCTACTCCGCCGCCTCCCGCTCCATTTTCCGGCGCAGGCGGAACGCCGTCGCCGGCACGAGCGCCAGGCAGCCGGCCAGCGCCGCCAGGGCCGGCGCGTACCGGCCGTCAAGCGCCGCAGACAGCCCGGCGGCGAGGCCGAGCGGCACGGCGCCGGCGAAGTGCGCGGCCGCTGCGACGCGCACGGCGGCGCGCCTGCGCCCGTCCTCGGGGAGCGGGTACAGGTGCCGCCACACCGCATGCCGGTGCGCATGGCGCACCGTTCCCGCCTGCACCCCGGCCGCCAGCGCGAACAGCCAGGAGACAAGCGCCCCCGCCCAGCCCGCCAGGGCTCCGCTTGCGCCGGTGACCGCGCCGGCCAGCGCGCCGACGGCGGTCAGCCGGATCAACATGCCGCCGATGTCGGTGCGAACGAGCGTCAACGTATAAAGCATCAAGTATGTATTTACCCGGCTGTGCCGAATATAACCGGCGATCCAGGCCGCATACGGCCGCCGGGCCGGCGCTTCCGCCTCCGACGGCAGATCGGTGAACGAGCGGAAAAACCGCTCGTATCGCCGCCGCGTCCGCGCTTCTTCATCGAACAGCCGCTGCCACGGGAACCGGTGCCTGGCCGGCAGCCGGCAGACGGCAGCCTGAAGCGCGGCGGCCGCGGCCGCAAAGCCGAGCGCGGCAATGAGCGGCTTCGTAAGCAGCGCGCAGACCGCCGCCAGCGTCAGCGCCGTGCGAAGCAGCCGGCACAGCCGCCGCGCAGTCTCGCGGGCCATGCGGCGCTCCTGCCAGGCGCCGGCGTCATTCGCCGCCTTCAGGACGAGCAGCGCAGGGACGAGCGCAGCCGCCCCCGTCGGTGCGCCGCTCTGACCGTAGAGCGGCGCGTAGAGCAGCCAGACGGCGAGCGTCAGCACGCTGCCGGAGAGGTACCCGCTCCGCCTGGCGGCCTTCATGTACCGCTCCATCTCATGCTCGCGCGGCATCAGGAAGACGGCGTCCGCCGGCCGCAGATGGGTGCGCAGCGGCGACCGGACGAGCAGCAGCGTCATGAGCGCCGCTCCGACGGCGGCTATCGGGAAACCCGGCGGGACATTTTCCAGAAACGCCGTATAGCCGCTCAAGGCCGCAAGCGCAACCAGCACCGCGACCGAGGGAAACCCGCTCCGCGCCATGTCGCGGACATAGGGAGTCACGGCCTTGCGCCATGCTTCCGCCCGCTTGCGGCGCAGCGCCTCCAAATCAGCTTCCATACGCATTCCTTTCCGGGGCGATGAACCGGAAAAACAACCGTTCGAGCGACGCGCCGGGCATTCCGGCCATTTCCCTTAAGGTTTCAAGCGTGCCCGAAGCGAGCAGCCGCCCGTCGTGAAGCAGCAGATAGCGGTCGCAGTACGCTTCGAGCGTCGACAGGATGTGGGAGCTCATCAGGATGGCGGAGCCGGAGCGTTTCTCCTCGTTCAGCCGTTCGAGCAGCGACCGCATGGCGAGCGGATCGAGCCCGAGGAACGGCTCGTCAATGATATAGAGCGGCGGCGCGGCGAGCAGCGCATTCATGATCATCACTTTCTGCTTCATGCCTTTGGACAAATGCGCCGCAAAAGCGGAACGCTTGTCCGCCATGCGAAACTCGTCGAGCAGACGCTCCGCCCGTTCGACATATGTCGATTCATCGATGTCATAGGCCATCGCCGTCAGCCGCAAATGTTCCTGCACCGTCAGTTCGTCGAACAGCAGCGGCGTCTCCGGCACATAGGCGAAAGACCGGCGATACCGTTCCGCATCTTCCTCCAGCGTGACGCCGCCGATCCGGACCGTCCCCTCGAACGGCTCCATCAACCCGAGCAGATGGCGGATCGTCGTGCTCTTGCCGGCGCCATTGAGTCCGATCAGCCCGACGATCTCACCCGGCGCGACCGTGAAGGTCAAACCGTGCAGCACGGGCCGACGAGGACTGTAACCGCCCGACAGCTCCTTAACCTCGACAAGCGGCTCCATATGATCACCTGCCATGTCTCCTACATTATACCGGACTTGGTTCATCCGGTTCAAAAAATGGAAGCGCAAGCTTCCGCATGCCATGCATGATCCGCGGCAAAAGGGGCTGCACCTTCTTCGTCCGCGGCGGGCGGACGGCAGACGGGCAGCCCCTTGTTCACTCCATCAGCTCGAGAGCTTTCTCAAGCTTTGATTGTAATCTTCGTCACCGTCGAATCCGCGCCGGATACTTCGATGTAACGTCCGGCAGTAAGCTGCGAAGCGTCACCGACAATCTGGACGTCCTTCGCCACGTTGTAAATGACGGCAAGCGTGCCGCTGTCGGTATTCTTCGTCAGCGAAATCGTCGACAGCCGGCCTTCCGCGTTCAAGGTGACCGAATTCAGGATACCGGCATCCGTGAACGCATTCGATTGTGAAGCGGGCTGCGTCACTTCAATGAACACCGCCTCGCCGTTGTAAGTGAGAACAAACACCTTGTCGCCCGCTCTCAGGGCGGAAGCATCAACCTTCGCGCCGCCGCGGAAAATGAACGCATTGGCAGCGACCGGCAGCACGACATCGGTATTGTCCGACTTGGTGACAACGATGGCGCCGTTCGTCGCCGCCTTCACCACGCCGGAAACCGTCCGCTCATCCGGAATCTGGCTGTCCGTGCGGTCAAGCAGCGCTGCGAGTTCGGCCCGCGTAACCGGCCGGTTCGGCTTGAACGTGCGGTCCTGGTAGCCGGTGATCAACCCTTTCTCAATGGCGACGGCCACATAGCCGACTGCGCCTGCCGGAATGTCCTTCGCATCGCGGAACGGCAGCGAGGCATTATGCTTGGCCTGCGCTTCATCTTCCAGACCGAGCGCCTTGACCAGCAGCATGGTCGCCCACAGCCGGTCGGCCGGTTTGTCGGGATGGACCTTGTCTTCCGTTTCGGAGAACAGCCCGTTCTCCACCGCGACCGCCACATAGCCGACAGCCCACGGATACTGCTTGACGATCTTGTTCGCGTCCTTGAAATGCAGCTCCGTGCGCATTTCTTCTTCAGACTCGGCCTGTTCGCGCAGCCCCATCATCCGGACGGCGGCCGTCAGCGCCTCGATGCGAGAGACCGTCTGATGCGGCTTGAACGTGCCGTCTTCGTAGCCGGTGAAGACGCCTTTCGAAGCCAGACGCATGATCGGAACCAGCGCCCATTTCATCTCCTGCTCGTCTTTGAACTGCAGCCGGATGACGATCTCGTTCGAAGTTTTGCGATCCGACGGCTTCTTTTCGTGCGAATGGCCGTTGTGTCCCTTGTTGTCTTTGTCATGCCCCTTGCCTTTGCCGTCCGCAAAAGCCGAAGCGGCACCTCCGAATAATGTCATGACGGCCAGAGCCGAAATTACGGTTTTTCTCCATGCAGAGCTATGCATCGCTGCTGCATCCTCCTCCCTGATCGAATGGTGTGTATCATCCGACCAGCGCGCCGGGTCGTTCGTGTACAACATTCGGAACCATTCGAGCTTTTCAGGGGGGAGGGCGAAAATCATGTCATTTCGTCGATTGCCGCTCGCTCTCCCATTTCGCCTTCAGCCACCGCGGCGCCCCTTTGTTCTTCCGGTCGAGTTCGCGTTCGCGCCGGCTTGAATTGCCTTTGCCGGCGCGGGATTCCGGACGGGAAACCGCCGCACGGTGCCGGGCCGCCGCATTCGCCGCTTCTGCGCCCGCTCCCTTCTCTCCCGCCTCTTCGGCCGGCTTGACCGGCTGCATCTCCGCCCGCCGCGCGGCGGGTTTGCCCGCGGCCGGTCGGGAATGCGCATCGCGCTTCCGCTCGGACGGATCGATCAATTGTCCGCCGTACAGCTCGCGCTCCCCGATCGCGATGCCGAGCTTGCGCATCAGCTTCCCGACCCGGGGCCAATCGCGGGGATCGACCAGCGAGACGACCGTCCCTTCCCGGCCCATGCGGCCGGTTCGCCCGGCGCGGTGGATGTAGCGCTCGGCATCCGTCGGCACGCCGAGGCTGACGACGAGCTCAAGCTCCGGGATGTCAATGCCCCGGGCCGCGACATCCGTTGTCAACACGATGCGCAGCCGGCCGTCCCGCAGCCGGTCGAGCGTCTGTGACCGGGTCAGCTTGTCCGCGTCGCCGTACAATGCGCCGGCCGCAAACCCTTCATACCGCAGCCGCGCCTCCCAATGCGCGATCTGGTCCGTCTGATCGAAGAAGATCAGCGCCGATGACGGGCGCAGCGCATGCAGCAGCCGCTTCGCCGTATCGAATTGGGCGCGCCGTTCCGCACGCACCGCATAGTGCCGGATCGAGCCGGGCAGGCGGCTCTCCGGAGCCGGATCGATCCGGACGGGCTCCCGCATCAACCGCTCCGCCAGCGCCGACGTCTCCGGCGGCAGCGTGGCCGAGAAGAACGCGAGCTGCCGGTCCCCGGACACGGCGTCCAGCACCGCTTCCAGTTCCTTCGTCGAGCCGAGCGCGAACATCTGGTCCGCCTCATCCAGCACGACCAGCTTCGTCCCGTGCAGCTTGAGCTTGCGCATCTTGAGCAGTTCATGCAGCCTGCCCGGCGTCCCGACGGCGAGATGCGGCTTGCGCTTCAGTCCGTCGATCTGGCGGCTCACCGACGCGCCGCCGATCAGCTGCTGCACGCGCACGCCTTCCGGGCCGCCGAAACGTTCGGCCTCGCGCACGATCTGCATCGCCAGTTCCTGCGTCGGCGCCATGACGAGCGCCTGCAGTTCCGGCTTGTCCGTCTCGATCCGCTGCAGCGCCGGCAGCAGATAGGCCAGCGTCTTGCCGCTGCCCGTATGCGACCGGACGCAGACGTCGAGGCCTTCCAGCATGACCGGAATTGCCGCCGCCTGCACCGGCGCCGGTTCGGTCAGTCCGGCTTCCTTAAGCCGTCCGGCCAGCGACGGCCTCACGCCGAGCGATGTCCATTCCTTCTCCATGATGTTCCTCCCGTCAATTTCCGTTCCGTTGCTATTTGCGGTTCAGCCATGTGCCGGCGATCTTGTCGCCGATTCGCGGAAACATGTGGTACAGTTTGACCCCGAACGCCGCAGCCAGCGGCAGATCGACCTCCGCCTTGCGCGTCTCGATCACCTTCACGATCTTCGCCGCCACCTTCTCCGGCTTCAACATGAACCGGCGCACATTGCGCACATAATGGCCGTCCGGATCGGCGATCTCGAAGAACGGCGTGTCGATCGGACCGGGGTTGACCGCCGACACGGCGATTCCGGTCCCCCTGAGCTCCAGCCTGAGCGCGTTCGTGAACCCGAGCACCGCATGTTTCGAGGCGGTGTAGCCGGCCGATTTCGGCGTGGCGAATTTGCCCGCGATGGACGCGATGTTGACGATATGTCCCTCTCGCCGCGCGAGGAATGACGGCAGCACCGCCTTCGTGCAGCGGACCATGCCCATGTAATTCGTATCCATCATCGATTCAATATGATCGAGCGGCGCATCCCGGAACATTTCGAAAATGCCGAATCCGGCGTTGTTGACCAGCACGTCGACGGGGCCGAAATCCGCCTGGATCCGCCGCGCCACGTCCTGCACCTGCCCGTTGTCCGTCACATCCAGCCGGTAGACGCCGCATCCCGCGCCGATCTCCGCGGCCGTCCTGCGCAGCCGCTCTTCATTCCGGCCGGTCAATATCGGCACCGCGCCCCGGCTTGCGAGCTGCTTCGCCGTCTCGGCGCCGATGCCGCTGCCCGCGCCGGTAATCCAGACAATTTTGTCTTTCAGCATATCGGTCGCCTCCTGCGAACAGTGTACTGCAACCGCGCCCGATTGGCAAAAAGCTCCGCGATGTGCGGCAGCCGAGGCAAGACCCTGCGCCCGCATATGTCTCCACACGGCACCGGATTCATGGTACGATGCGTACAAGGACGATCGGAGGACGGATCACGAAGGGACGTGCTGCAGATCGGCAGCAGCGAAGGAGGGACGGCATGCCCAACATCTGGACGCATCTGCTGTTCGGCCGGGAAGTGCTGGAGCGGATCGGCGAACGGAACATGATCGAAGATACGAGGAAGCGCAATCTGTTTCAAATGGGGTGTCAGGGACCGGATTTTCTGTTCTACCACAACTATTTGCCTTGGAAACGCGGGGATGCGATGAACCGGCTCGGGAGCGCCATGCACAGCCGGCATTGCGGCCCCGTCCTGATGGAACTGCTGGACGGCGTGTCCGGGAGGTCCGCCGAACGCGGCAATCCGGACGACGCTGTCGTCTACGCGCTCGGGTTCGTGATGCATCATACGCTGGACCGGAACATGCACCCATACGTATTCAGCCGTTCCGGCTTCCGCAAATGGGACCATCAACGGTTCGAAGTGATGATGGACACGCTCGTCGTCCGCCGGAAACTCGGCATCGAGACATGGCGCACGCCGGTATGGCGCGAACTGGATGCGGGCGGCGCGCTGCCCGACGCGGTCGTCGACGCTTTCGTACGGATCGCCGCACGGTACTACCCGGATCTGGCCGGCGGCATCCGCCGGGAAGACTGGAACCGGGCCTATCGCGACATGATCGGCGCGCAGCGGCTGTTCCATGATCCGACGGGCATCCGGCGCATCCTCACGTTCGGCAAAATCGAACCGCTTGTTTACAAGCGCCGGGTTCCGGAACTCGATGTGCTGAACGAAGCGGGCAGACCGTGGCTCGATCCGACGGACGGATCGACCCGCCATGCCGACACGTTCGATCATTTGTGGGAGCGCGCCATGGAGGAGAGCATCGCGATCATGCGCGCGGTGCTGGAGTGGCTGCGCCTCGAGGCGCGGGCGGATGATGGCGGCCGCGATCCCGCCCGCATCGCGGAATGGCGCGCGCGGACGGCCGAAATGATCGGCAACCGGTCCTACGAGACCGGCCTTCCGTGCGGCACGGCCGAAATCCGTTTCGCGGACCCGATATGGCCGGACGGCCGCGGCGCACACCCCGACGAATCGCTCAATGGCTGACAGACTGAACGGTGAAGGACGCCCAAGGCGGTACCGCTCTCCAGGCGGCATGCGCCTTGGGCGTCCTATTGTCTGCCGCAATCCCCCTTTAAGTCACATCGCTTCGCGCGTCTGGTCCTTGCGCAGCCGCATCCGCATCAGACGCAGCTTCTCGTAGATCGAATCGAGCGGCTTGCCCTCCAGGTCGGCTTCCGAATAAACCTGCTGCAGAATCGGCTTCAGATACTTGTCGCCGACCGTCCGGATCGCTTCCTGGATTCGCGCCTGCTCTTCCTCCGGAAGCCGGCTGATCTCCCGGTCGAGCAGCGGCCCCATGTCGTAACCCGCGCGATCGAGTTGTTCGATCCGCTCCACCAGCCGCCGCCGGTCCATGTCGAGCATCTGCGCCAGTTCGTCAAGCCCCATGCCGTCCTGCACGGCCTTCAGAATCGAGCGCGTCGTGCGGTGGCGCTCCATCTCCGTCTTGTACTTCAATTCTTTCTGTTTGTACAGCCATTTCATATAAGCTTTCGGATCGAGCACTTCCTGCACCCAGGTCAGCGGGAACGTCGTCCGCCGCTCGAACCCGCGCGTGATGGTCAGCACATCCTCGGCGTACGCGGCCGATTTGGCTTCGCCCCAGCCGGGAATGGAGCGCAGCTCTTCTTCCGTCTGCGGCACGAACGCGCTGATCATCATGAGCAGATTGTTCCGCGCGATCGCATACGGCGCTTTCCGTTCGGCTGCGGCTCTTGTACGGCGCCATTCCCGCAGCGCGCCATACAGATCCTCCCGGCAATGCAGTTCGCCGTAGCATTGCAGCATCGAAATGTAGCTGCCCGCCGACGTCCTGCGGTCTTCGAGCATGCCGTCCAGCACCGGCTCATACCCTTCCCCGAGCTTGACGGCGATGCCGTGCCGGAACGTCGAGATCATTTCCTCCCATGACGAGCCTTCGTACCAGATGTCCGTCCGGACCGACCCGCCGCCGGGCTCCGTCCAGACGACGGACCATGTCCCCTGCGATTCGCCGATCGACACCTGCGCCGTGACGACCCGCCCTTCATCGAACTGTTTCTCCAGCGTGTTCAGAAAAACAAGCTGCATGACCATGCACCTCCGCATTATGTTCGGAACGGCCGGCCGGAACCCCGAGAACAACACAAAAAGCACCTCGCGCATGATGCGAGGTGCTTCCTCCTGACCGGTTATCCGATTGTCTTCACTATACCAGATTGTGCCTGGAGTGACAAGATGTCACACCCGCCCCGTTCGTCCGTTTCCGCTGCCGTCCCCGTAAGGTATAATAGACGATATGCATTGCGACAGGAGGGGACAGCGGTGCTTCCGAACTATGATTTCGTCTCGGATTCGACCGAAGAGACGTCGACGCGGTTCGTGACGTTCATTACGCCGAATCTCAACCGTTTCGACCTGGCGATTACGAAAACGAACCGGTTCTACGGCAAGAAACTGGTGACCGACCTGCAGAAGGGGATCACGGCCATCATCGGAGCGGACGATCTGGAAGAAGAGGGCTATCTGGAAGAGACGTTCCGGCTGACGGAAGAGGAAGCGGCGGAACTCGAGGCCTTCCTGCACCTCGTGATCGGGCCGGCGCATATGTCGGACTGACCCGGGTCATACTGAAGGCGGCAGACGATACCATCTCCGGGAGGCATCCGCCATGAGCAAGGAAGGCTTCAAACCGGAAAAACGCAGCGAGCATACCGATCTTGCCGTCGTGGAATCGCAGCGCAACGACCTGACAAGCGAGGAATTTCCCGAAGGAGCCTATGGCTCGCCGCTTCTGACCGAGACGCTCGGCAAAAGCGAACCGTACCGGATCGATCAGCGCCATCCGAACCGATTCGACTACGAGAACCGGACGCTGCACGAACGGCAGGACCGCGATTATCCGGGTGACCAGGGCATGCCGGATGAAATGGACCGGCGCTAGAAGCCCGGTCCATTCCATTTTCAACCCCACGTCTCCTCGAACACGTCTTCCTTCCACCCGACGGTCAGCTTCCGTCCGTCCGTCACGACGGGCCGCTTCACCAGGCGGCCGTTCGACGCGAGCAGCCGGATTTGTTCGTCCTCGCTCATCTCCGGAAGTTTGTCTTTCAATTTCATCTCGCGATAGACTTCTCCTGACGTATTGAAGAACGCGCGGATTCCCAGTCCGCTGATGCGCAGCCAATCCCGGATCTCTTCTTCGGTCGGCGGCTGCCCGAACAGATCCTGCAGCTTGAGCTCATGGCCCTTCGCCTGCAGAAATTTCAGCGCGCTGCGGCAGCTCCCGCATTTCGGATAATAGTAGACCTTCAACGTATTCCCCACGGCAATTCCCACCCATGCAAAAAAGTTCACGATTCGCGATCATCCAGCGACTTGAGCAACCGCTCCAGACGGAGCAAATCGTCGGGCAGCGGCGATGCGAAAATCATCCGCTCGCCGGTCATCGGATGCGTCAGCTCCAGCTCGGCGGCGTGCAGCGCCTGGCGTCCCGCCGACTTGACGGCGGCCGCCAGCCAGTCCGGATCGCCGGCTCCATGGCCGCCGTACAGCTCGTCCGCGATGAGCGGACAGCCGATGTGCCGCATATGGACGCGGATCTGATGCGTCCTGCCGGTCTCGAGCGTGAGGCTCACCTTGGCGGCCCGTCCGCCGCCGTAAACGGCTTCCGTCCTGTAATGCGTGACGGACGGATAGCCGTCCGGCGTCACGATCCGCAGATGCGGCGCTGCAGGGTCGCGGTCGATCGGCGCGTCGATCGTGCCGTCCGCCGGCGACGGCGCGCCGCGGACATAGGCGATGTAGCGCTTGCCGATCCGGCCGCGCTTCATCTGCTCCGCGAGCTGCTGATGAACATACGCGTTCTTGGCGACGGCGATCACGCCGGATGTATCCTTGTCCAGCCGGTGCACCGGACGGAAACGGTGCGCTTTCCCGTGTTTCAGCCAATGGTGGACGACGCCGTTCGCCAGCGTGTTCACGTAATGCCCTTTCGTCGGATGCACGACGATCCCGGCGGGCTTGTCCAGTACCAGCAGATGCGGATCTTCGTGGAGAATGGAGAGCGGCATCTCCTGCGGAAGCACATCGTCCGCCGCTTCCGCTTCCATGCGCAGCGCGATCCGGTCGCCCGCCGACACGCGGTCGGATGTGAAGGCGCGCCTGCCGTTCACCGTCAGGCCCGCTTCCGTCCGCTTGAGACGCGTGAGCAGCCTGCGCGAGACGCCGAGCCGCTTCTGCAGCACCGTCCGAACGGCAAGGCCGTCGTCCGCCGGTTGCACGACCAGTTCGATCGGATCGCTGTACACCGTATCATCCACCGGATTTCACTTCCCCGAACCCGGCGGATCGGACCGGCGGAACACGTCCGCGCTGCGCGCGTATTCCGTATCGCGGACGCCGAGCCGCGCATTGACGGCGCGCGCCGCGACGAAGAACCAGTCCGACAGCCGGTTCAGATACGCCGGCACCGCATCGTTCACCGGCTTCTCCGCGGCGAGCGTCGCGGCGCGGCGTTCCGCCCGCCGGCAGACGGTGCGGCAGACGTGCAGCAGCGCGGCCGCCTCCGACCCGCCGGGGAGGATGAACCGGGCGAGCGGAGGCGCCTCGCCGTCAAGCGCGTCGATCTGCCGCTCGAGGCGCTCCACCGGCTCCATGCTCATCTTGAAGACTTCCGGCTTGTCCGCGTAGGCAAGATCCGATCCGCAATCGAACAGCTCCTGCTGGATCAGGAGCAGCTCATCCGCAAGATCGCCCAGACGGTCCACGCGGCGAAGCGCGGCTTCCGCCAGGCCGACGAAACTGTTCAACTCGTCGATCGTCCCGTACGCTTCCACCCGGACATCATCTTTCCTGACGCGTCCGCCGATGATGGATGTCCGGCCCGAATCGCCCTTGCGCGTGTACCACTTCATGCAATCTCCCGTCCCATGGCATGTCTTCCGTATCTTGCTCCACTATATCACATATCCCGCTTCAGGCAAAAACGAAACGGAAGAAGCCGGCTGATTCCGCCGGCTTCCGGATCTGCGGCAACGGGCGCCTGCCTTATCCGCTCCAGCAGCGCAGTTTGTACCGCATGTACTCGTTGATTTTTTTGTCCAGTTTGCGGCTGACCTCAATCACGCGTTCCGAACGGAGCGAATCTTCCTCCAGATAGGTGCGCTCCATATGCTGCCGCAATCGGCAGATCTCGTCTTCGAGCATTTCGGCGGGATTCGTCAACCGACCGGCGTTGAACTTGTGATCCTGGTGACCGTTCGAATATTCTGAGCCGCCGGCCATCCCTGCTATCTCTCCTTCCTCCGGTCGCCCGGTCGTTCATTGGCTTGCCGCCGCGTTCCCGGATCGGAACGTTCCGGCGGCCGGGCGATCAACCCTGTTTCAGTCTTTCGACGAATCGTCCGATTCGCTCGATCGCTTCCGTAAGCTGCGCGACGGACGTGGCGTACGAACAGCGGACATGCCCTTCGCCGCCGAGACCGAACACATTGCCCGGCACGACAGCAACCTGCGCTTCCATGAGCAGGCGTTCGGCGAATGTATTCGAATCGAGCCCCGTCGATCGGATGGACGGGAACGCGTAGAACGCTCCCTGCGGCTCATGGCAGTCGAGGCCGATTTCGCGAAAGCCCTTGACGACCAGCCTGCGCCGCTGATTGTACGACTCGACCATGCGCTCCATCTCTTCGAGGCCGTTCGTCAGCGCTTCGAGCGCCGCGATCTGCCCCATGATCGGCGCGCACATGACCGTGTATTGGTGGATCTTCAGCATGGCGCCGATCAACTCCGGATGGCCGCAGACATAGCCCATCCGCCATCCGGTCATCGCGAACGCTTTCGAGAAACCGCTGACCAGAATCGTCCGGTCCTTCATGCCGGGCATCGATGCGAAACTGATATGACGCGGTCCGTAGGTCAGCTCGGCGTAAATCTCGTCCGCGATGACGATCAGATCGTATTTCTCCACAATCCGCGCGATCGGCAGCCAGTCTTCATAGGTCATGATGCCGCCCGTCGGATTGCTCGGGTAGCAGAGAATGAGCACCTTCGTGCGCGGCGTGATCGCGGCTTCCAGCCGGTCGGCGCGCAGCTTGAACGCGTCTTCAGCCAGCGTCTCGACGCCGACCGGCACGCCGCCGGACAGCGACGTGATCGGCGAATACGAGATGTAGCACGGTTCCGGTATAAGAATTTCGTCCCCCGGTTCAATCAGCGCGCGCAGCGCCAGATCGATCGCTTCGCTGCCGCCGATGGTCACGAAAATTTCCCGCGCCGGATCATAGCTGACATGGAAGCGGTTCGCCAGATAGGCGGCGATCGCTTCGCGCAGCTCCGGCATGCCGGCGTTGGATGTGTATTGCGTCTTGCCCCTCTCCAGGCTGTAAACGGCCGCCTCGCGCACGTGCCACGGCGTGACGAAGTCCGGCTCGCCCACGCCGAGCGTAATGACATCCTTGCGACCTTGCACGAGATCGAAAAACTTTCGAATGCCCGAAGGCTTGATGCTGCGGACGCCGGACGACAGATAATCCGCCATCGAGCGGCGGACCGGCCGGCTGACCGTCGTCTGCTCCTTGTCCTTGATCACAAGCGACACTCCTTACGGCGAGATGACAAGCCTCTGATCACCTTCGCGTTCTTCGAAGATGATGCCGTCCTGTTTATATTTTTTCAAAATGAAGAACGTCTTCGTCGAAAGCACGGCGTCGATCGGCGACAGTTTGTTCGATACGAAGGAGGCGACTTCCTGAAGCGTCCTGCCTTCCACTTCGACCAGCAGATCGTAGGCGCCCGACATCAGGAAGACCGATTTCACTTCCGGATATTGGTAGATCCGCTCGGCGATGCCTTCGAAGCCGCGGCCGCGCTCCGGCGTGATCTGTACTTCGATCAGGGCCGTCACCTTGTCATCCGCGACTTTGCTCCAGTTGACGACCGCCGCGTATTTGACGATCACGTGATCCTTCTCCAGTTCGTCGATCGCCCGCTTCACTTCCTCCACGGAGGCGTCGAGCATCGTCGCGATGAGCTCCGGCGACCTTCGCGCGTCTTCTTTCAGCAATTCGAGGATTTTCAGCTTCAATCCTTCGACCATATCATACCCTCCTCGCACCCAAGCGGATAATAATGATATATCATACACCCGATCCGCTTGTTCTGTAAAACAAAAAAAACGCAGCGGAATACCGTCCGCTGCGAGAACATGCCCGTGGCCCATACAAAATGGCGGTGCCTGCGCAGTTGCGCAAACCCGCCGCCATACAGCGATCATGATTCAGCCCTGTCCTGCCGCACATTATGGCAGATGGATCGTCTTGACATGGTTGAAGTGGATATAGGTGGTCTGGCCGGACGCGTTCGCGATGGCCAGCATCCCGTCGTCCAATCCTTTCAGCACGCCGATCTTGTGCGGATGTTCGCCGAGATCGAGTACGACGAATTCCCCGATCAGCTTGCGCACCTGCTGTTCGAACGTGCGCGAGAGCGAGACGGGGGAAGGCTTGAGCGGGAACTGTTCCGGCGACATGCCGTAAGGCGTCGAGTGCGGCGGATAGGGCACCAAATATTTCAGATGGTCAAGCGAGATGACAACGGAATGATAGACGGGTGAATAGAAGACGAAATAATCGTTCATCACGCTGGTCACATACCCGTGGATCGACTGGCTCCCCGTGATGAACAGCTCCGAGAACATGCCCTTCGCGTTGAGCAGCACCTTGCGGTACGAGATCGGTTCGGACTGCGGCTCGAACGGCGGTTCGCCGGAAGCGTCATCCGTTTCTTCCGATTCGCCCGGTCTGAGCTGCTGCACATGAACGAGCGGAACATAATAGTACCGGCTTTCGCTGCGGATGACGAGAATATCGGGTCCCGTATCGATCAGCATGCCGTGCACCGGCACCGCCCTGCCCGACAGTTCCACATCGACGGGTTTGCCCATCAGCGGATGGCTCATGTTGCATTCCTCCTTCCTATCCGGTCCATTGTGTCCAGAGATACAGTGCCGCCAGGCTGACGAACAGCCCCGCCGGAATGACCAGCAGCGCGGTCCGGATGTAGGCTCCCCAGCTGACGCGGATGCCGTGCTAGGTTATCTCTTGCGGCCGCCGGAACCGCCGGCACCGCGGCTGCCTTGATGGCCCCGATTGCCTTGATGGCCGCGGCTGCCGCCTTGTCGTCCGCCGCTGCCTTGACGGCCGCCCCGGCTGCCGCCGTCCTGCCTGCGGCCCTGGGAACCGCCGGCAGCGCTGCCGGACCGTTGCCCTTGCGAACGCTGATTGCGGTCCTGGCTTCCGCTCGAACGCTGGCCTTGCGAACGTTGCTGGCTGTCCTGGGATTTGTCGCTGCTGCCATTCTGGCTGCCGTTCCGCTGCGCAAGGCTCACGGTCCGGATATGGAACAGCGGAATGCGGATAACTTCCTTGCCGGATACAAGCAGCAGCGTATCGTGGCCGACTTCCACGATGAAGCCGGTCACTTTCTCCGGTCCGCCCTGGTTGATCTGCACGAAATGCTTGGTCAGCCGGCGGAGCACGTCATTGAAGCTGTGCGCCATGATATAACCGGTATGCCCGCCTTTGGTGCGGCCGATCGATTGCGCAGCCTTGCCTTCCGTGATGCTCTTGATGTGCGCCGCATTGACATAGACGATACCGTCTTTCGTCAGAAGCACGATGTAATCGGCATGCACGGCGATCAGCCGTCCGACCATCGATTCCGGACCGCCCCGGTTGATCTTGACGGGCTTGCCGATGAACGACAACAGGTAGCTTATATGCTGCCCGCCGTAACGGAACATCGGATAAAACATTCCTATCCCTCCATTTTCAAACTTGTGAATGAATGGATGCCGGACTGCAACGTGACTGCCATCCCTCCCTTGTCCCGACTTGTGCGGACATCACTCCTGTCCTTGTCCCATGCCTGTCGTCATGAAGGATGAAATGTAATACAAGCTTATGTATCCCGTTGACAACCGGTACTAGATTAACGACAATTTCCTGTCAAATTGTGTTCAAGGCCAGTCCGGCCGGCGAGGGGCGGTCATAGCTTGTATTAAATCGCAGTAGGAGGAGGGATCTGCATGCCGGAAAGGCATCACACTGGTGCGAATCAAGCGGCCGGCGCTGCTGATGAGGGAGCCGGCCGCACCGCGGGAAGGCGGACGCGCGGGCAGCGCACCGCCGGGCAGCGTACCGCCGGGCAGCGTACCGCCGGACAGCGCACCGCCGGACAGCGCACCGCCGGACAGCGCACCGCGGGCGGGCGCACGCGCGGGCAGCGTACCGCCGGACAGCGCACGCGCGGGCAGCGCACCGCCGGACAGCGCACGCGCGGGCAGCGTACCGCCGGACAGCGAACCGCGGGACAGCGCACGCGCGGGCAGCGCACCGCCGGACAGCGCACGCGCGGGCAGCGCACCGGCGAACAGGGTGCCGGTGAACAAGGCGCCGGCGAGCAACGCGCGCGCGGGCAGCGGGAACATCGCAATGCAGAATGGCCGTATGAAGGCCAATATTGGCCGCCCGGCTGGTATATTACCGCGAAGAACCGCAGGCAATAACCGGCAGTGACCGGGACAGCCCCGGCAGCATAGCGTAACAATGAAGATAGCCTATCGTCGAATGACGATAGGCTTTTCACCATTTCGGACCGCAAATCGCAAGCCGGGAGGACCGATGTCCATGTCATCCGCATCCTTGCCCAGCCGCCGCATCCAAGTCGATCCCGAATTGTGGGAAGCCATTCACCGCGATCCGTGGGAGGATCACGAAGCGGACGTTCTCGTCGACGGCAGGATCGCCGCGAAGCTGAAAATCCGCGGCGGCCATACGCGGGGATATCCGAAGCCTTCCTATGAGCTTCGCATCGTGAACGGCCATACGTTTCACTGGAACGCCGAATACGACGATCCTTCGCTGATCCGCAACGCCCTGTCGTTCTATTTTTTCAATCTGATCGGCCTGCCGGCTCCGAAGACCACCCACTGCCGCCTATATGTCAACGGACGGCCGCTCGGCGTCTACCTGGAGATCGAGGCGGTCGTGCCCGCGTTTTTCCGGGAACGGAAAATCCGGTATCGCTCCATCATCTATGCGGCGAACGACAGCGCCCATTTCGGATTGAACTCCCCTCAGAACGGGGGCCCCAAACGTTCGCTGTTCGAAGGCTACGAGCTCGTGGCCGGCGGAACGGCGGCGAAGCAGCGGCTGGAAGCCTTCGTCCGGGATCTGAACCGGCTCAATGGCATCGCGCTGAAGCGCTTGCTGGCCCGGCGGCTGGACATCGACCAATACTTGAAATGGCTGGCGGGGGCCGTCCTGACCGGAAACTATGACGGGTTCGAACAAAACTACGCGCTCTATGAACATTTGCCTTCCGGAAAGTATCGCATTCTGCCGTGGGACTATGAGGGAACCTGGGGAAGAAATTGCTACGGGGAAATTTGCCCGGTCAACCAGGTGCGGATTACGGGCTACAACACGCTGACCGCCAAGCTGCTCGGATTCCGCGAATACCGCGAGAAGTATTTCCGTCTGCTCGGGAGGCTGCTGGGCAGCGCTTTCACCGAGCGGAAATTGATGCCCGTCGTCCGCCGGATGATAAACAATATTGCGGCAGCCGTCCGGACGGACGATACGCGGAAGTACAATTACCGCGTCTTTCTGAACGAACCGCAGCTGATCCGGCGCTATATCCGCGGACGGCGGGCCTACGTGCTGCGCGAACTCGGCCGTCTGTCCGGCAGCAGACGGACGCGCGTCCGCCGTGCGGGAAAAGCCGCGCGCGTTGCCGCTGTGCGGCAATCCGCGACGCGGGAATAGCCGCTCAGCCCGCCAGTTTGCGGCGGATGAACAGCCAGCCCGCCAGCGGAGCGGCGCCGACCGCGAGCAGCAGCCAGGCGAGCGCGGCGGTCGACTGCACTTGCGAGACGACGGACAGATAGATGACGAGGCCCAGCACCCGGCCGGCGATCAGGCCGGTCTCCCGCAGCACGATCAGCTCCTCGCGCCGCTTCACGCCTTCGTCCGTCTTGCCGATCAGATCGAATACGGCGGACGTCATCGGAATGACATACAGCGGCATGAACAGTGCCGTACCGATGCCGGCGATAAGCAGCGCCGTGTACCCGACGTCCGCCAGCAGAATGGCCGTCATGCCGGATACGCTTGCCGCGCCCAGCAGCATGGCCGCGCGGCGGAATCGCGGGCGAAGCAGCCGGCCGGCCAGCCAGAACGACAGGAGCGACGTCAGCGACGTCCAGAAGGTGTAGTTGCCGAGGCTCTGCTCCCGCCCTGTCGCGAAGTAGACAAGCAGTCCGAGCAGAAACAGGTACACGCCTTCCCTGAGGCCCTGCGCGGCGAGCGCCGGCACCGCGGATCTCCATGGATTGCCCCGCTGCCGCAGCTGGCTTGTGCCGTAGGACCACGCGAATGTCCCGTCTGAACGCCTCCGCTTCAGAAAAAAACTGAGCACCGCCGCGGCCGCGAACATTGCGAGCGACACCGTGAACACGATCCGGTACCCTTTGATCCCGCCCGACAGACTGATGAACGTCCCCGACAGCCACGGAGCCGTCATGCCGGCGAGCGAGCCGAGCAGTCCGGCCCAACCGTTGAATCGGTCGCGGCTTTCGGGCTCCGTAATCTCGAAATAGACGACGTTGTAAGCGAGCCAGAACAGGCCGACGGCGAGTCCGTTCAATGCGCCGAGCCATGCCGCCCACCGGCTGGCGGCATTTCCGAGCAGCAGGACGGACAGATAGAAGAGTGCCGAGCAGACGAGTCCCGCCCTGAGGGCGATCATTTTGTCATGCCGCTTGGTCCACGCGCCGGCAAGCCAGAACGCGCAGCCGGATGCGAGATGCTGCGCCAGGGTGAACCAGCCGATGAGCGCGAACGACTGGCTGGCCTTCCACAGATAGACCGGAACGAACGTGCCGGACAGCGCACCCGCCGCCGCATACATCCCCTGCACCGCCAGCAGGAGAACCGCCTGCCGGCCCAGCGCCGCGGATGGCGTCCGCGTTGCGCCGCCGGACATCCATCCCGCCGACGCATGCGGCTTGCGCGCAGCTTTCGCCATATTCCCTGCAGACATGATTTTGCCCTGCGCCATCGCCAGCCTCCCGCAAGACTTGAATCTCCCCTAAGTTGCCCGTATGGACGGGGAGACATGTCTTGCAGAATCTGACATTGACGCAGGGCAATGGAGGTTTGCCGTCAATCTTCGCCTTCCAGATTGCCGAGCAGACGCTCGCGGTCGTCCGGAGCGAGCCGGCTGTGCGCGTGATGGCAATTCGGACAGATATACCAGACCAGCCGGAACGGGGCAGGCAGAATCGCGCGCTTCACCGCCGGAGGCACGGCGGGCTCCCAGCCTGCCGCACCCACGGTCTGCGTGCCCGCTTCAATCATGTATTCCCGGCAGGACGGGCATTCCGGCACTTCCAATTGCTCGTTCAGGATCGCTTCGAGCTTCCCTTCCAGCGCGATCAGGCGCAGGTTGACCGGACGGAAGCTGTCCATATCCATGTCGTCCGAAAGCCGGCTGCGAATTGCCGCGCCTTCCGCGCGCGCGCTCTTCGCACCGTCTCCGCCGCTTCCGTCTTCCGCATCGTCATCGCGTTCGATTTCAACGTTCAGCGTCCGGTAATCGCCGAGTTCGTTTTCACAATAAGGGCAGACGTTCTCCGGTCCGGTCTCTTCGTCCCAGGTAATCTCCGTCTGGCACCACGGACATACCGTCGATTGCTCCATCTGATTCGATATCCTCCCTGGCGCTCCGGCCGGCCGCAAGCCGCCGGGCTTAAGTTACATCAAATACAGCACGCCCAGAATGATGAAAATTGCCGCGATGACCAGCAGCGTTCCCCACAAATATTTCACGCTTGCTCCTCCTCGCCGGCGCGCTCAGGACAGCACGGTCGCGCCGATGACGTATGACAGCGAAATCGAGATGATCATGGCGATAAATCCGACCGCCCGATTGTCCCGCTTGATCTCGTCGTCGATCCGAAAGACGGGCGTCAGAAACTCGAACACAAAATAGGCGGCCAGCAGCAGCACGAAGCCGAAAGCCGCCCATACGAGCGACTGGTACAGCGAATCGCCGGCCTGGATCGAGAAGCGGAACAGGTTGCAGATGCCGAAAATTTTGCCCCCCGTCGCCATCGCCACCGCCAGGTTGCCGTTCTTGATCTCGTCCCACGTCTTGTACCGCACCGCGAATTCAAAGCAGAAAAGGAAGACGATCAGGGCCAGGATCGCGACCGAAAAAAAGGCGATGGAAGCAAAATACGCATTGTCAAGCCAACGGTCCAACGCTTGATCCATCGGGGATCATCCTCCCTTCTTCAGCCCGAAGGGCGCCTGGATTTCTATTTCAGTTCGGCGACGGTGACGCCGTTTCCTCCCTCGCCGTACGCGCCGTCGCGGAACGACTTGACGAGGCGGTGCCTGCGCAGGAAATCGCGGATGCCCGAACGGAGCACGCCCGTTCCCTTGCCGTGGATGATGGTGACCTGCCCGAGATTCGCAAGGTACGCTTCGTCGAGGAAGCGGTCGACCTCCAGAATCGCGTCCTCCAGCGTGCTGCCGCGCAGATCCAGTTCCATGCGCAGGTCGCCCTTCGTGCGCTTGAGGCTTGCCGCCGCCTGCGGCTGTTTCGGCTGCGGCGGCTGCTTGATCCGCTCCAGATCGGACAGGGCGACTTTCATCTTCAGGATGCCGATCTGGACGAGCGCTTCCGTCTCGCCCGTCTCCAGCACGACGCCCTTCTGGTTCAGGCTGATCACCGTCACTTCGTCGCCCGGTTCAACCCGGACCGGCTTCCGGGCAGCGCCCTGCGCCGACGGCTTCGGCGTGAGGTCCGGCATCGCCTCGTCCAGCCGGCGCCGCGCCTCGATCAGCTTGTGTTCTTTCACCGACGCCGCTTCCTCAAGCGCCATCCGCCTGAGGTCCGCGATGATCGCTTCCGCTTCGCGGCGCGCCTTCGCCACCGCTTCGCGCGCTTCTTCCTGCGCCTTCGCCAGCATCCGGTCGCGCTGCTGCTCGAACTTGCGCAGTTCGGCGGCATGCCGCTCCTTCAGCCGTTCCATCTCGGCGCGCAGCGACTCCGCGGTCTGACGCTCCGCTTCCGCGCTCTGCCGGTCTTCTTCGAGCGACGCGATCATGTCCTCGACGCGCCGGTCGTCCTCGCTCACTTCGCCGCGGGCGCGCTCGATGATCGACCGCGGCAGGCCGAGCCGCTCGGCGATGGCGAACGCGTTGCTTCGGCCCGGCACGCCGACGAGCAGCCGGTAAGTCGGGCTGAGCGTCTGGACGTCGAATTCCATGCTGGCATTGATGATGCCCTTGCGATTGTAAGCATACGCTTTCAGCTCGCTGTAATGCGTCGTGGCGACGATCCGGCAGCCAAGCCGGTGGATATGTTCCAGAATCGCGATCGCCAGCGCCGAGCCTTCCGCCGGATCGGTGCCGGCGCCGAGCTCGTCGAGCAGCACGAGGCTCTTCGGCGTCATCTCCCGCAGCATGCGGATGATGTTCGTCATGTGGCCGGAGAACGTGCTCAGGTTCTGCTCGATGCTCTGTTCGTCGCCGATGTCGGCGTAGATGGCGTCGAATACGCAGAGCTGGCTGCCGTCGTCCGCCGGCACGAACAGCCCGGACATCGCCATCAGGCTGAGCAGGCCGATCGTCTTGAGCGTGACCGTCTTGCCGCCCGTGTTCGGCCCGGTGATGATGATCGCCGTATAGGAATTGCCAAGTTCCACATCCAGCGGTACGACGGATTCCGGCGGAAGCAGCGGATGGCGGCCGCGCTTCAGCTTGAGGAAGCCCCGGTCGTTCATCCGCGGCAGCGACGCCCGCATCTCGCGCGCAAGCCGCGACTTGGCGAACGCGAAGTCGAGCTGCCCGAGCAGCTCAAGATTCGCCGCCAGATCGTCGGCGTGCTCCGCCGTTTCGGCCGTCAGGCGCAGCAGGATGCGTTCGATCTCCCGCTCCTCGGCCATCTTAAGTTCGCGCAGCTTGTTGTTCATCTGCACGATCGACTCCGGCTCGATGAACAGCGTCGCTCCGGAACCGGACTGGTCGTGCACGATGCCGCCGAAATGTCCGCGGTATTCCTGCTTCACCGGGATGACGAACCGGTCGCCGCGGATCGTGATGATCGCGTCCTGCAGCATTTTCTGTACGGAAGGCGAGCGGACAAGCTGCTCGAGCTTCTCGCGGATCCGCGCTTCGCCGCCCCTGAGTTCCCGGCGGATCGCCGCCAGTTCCGGGCTGGCCTGGTCGACGACATAAGCCTGCTCGTCGATGCATCGGGCGATCGACTCTTCGAGCGCGCGATGCTCGGTCAGCTGCCCGGCCAGCCCGTGAAGCAGCGGCAGCGGGTGATCTTCGTGAATCTGCGCGATATGGCGTTTCACCAGCCGGCCGCCGCGCGCCGTCGACGCGATCTCCAGCAGTTCCGCCGGATTCAGCATGCCGCCGATTTTCGCCCGCTTGAGCGCGGCGCGGACATCCGCGATGCCGCCGAACGGAGGCGCTCCTTTCAGCCGCTCGGCGGCGGATGCCTCGTCCGTCGCCTGGAGCCTGAGCTTTACTTCTTCGAGATCGCTGCTCGGTTCAAGCCGGCCGCACAGGTCTCTGCCGAGCGAAGTCGCGGCCTGTTCCATGAGCCGTTCGATGATTTTGTGATATTCCAGGATGTGCAATACTTTGCCGTCCAACCCGCCACAACTCCTCTCAGCCCACTATTATAGCCGAAGCGCTGGCCGCGCGCCATTTTGCCCATGCAAAACCTGCCAAACATGAACCCTCCGAATGCGGGAACACTAACCCCGAGCACTTTAAGCGGCACCCACGCAGCCATTTCGCATTTGAGGAGGAGAGTGCCATGAACATCATCGGAACCGTCGTTCGTTTCGTCGTCGCCGCGCTGGTGCTGATGGTGGTGGATTGGATCGTTCCCGGATTCAGCGTCGGCGGCTTCTGGAGCGCCTTGCTTCTGGCCATCGTAATCGCTGTGCTCGGCTGGATTGTCGAAGGCCTGTTCGGCAAGAAAGTCACGCCGTTCGGGCGGGGCATCGTCGGATTTCTCGCCAGCGCGGCGGTCATCTGGCTCGCCCAGTTCATCGTCGGCAATGTGGAAGTGTCCTGGCTCGGCGCCATACTTGCCGCGCTTGTCATCGGGATCATCGACCTGTTCATCCCGATCAGTTCGCCGTACGAAGCGGGCAAAAAATCCTGACGCCGCGGCGCATGCAGTCGCGCAGGGCCGCGCCGCAAGCAGCTTTTCCACACAGGAAAAGCTGTTTTTGCGTTCACGATTTGTTCAATCTTCATCCATAAGTTTGTCACGTCCCGTCCCGAAAAATCAGTTACAATGATTAATGTCACAATACACGAAAAATTTGGGGATTGACCCTTTGGAGGGATAACGGGATGCGGACACGAAACTTTGCGGTCATGGCTGCAGCGGTCGTGCTGGCCGGCCTGCTGGCGGCGTGCGGAGGCGGAAAGAACGGCGGCAGCGCTACGGGCATCGTCATCGACAAATCCAACCAGACGAAAGCGGACAGCGTGATCGAGGTCAAGGCGAGGAACTTCGAATTCGACCAGACCGAATACCGGGTGAAAACCGGCGCCGTCAAGTTTCACTTCGTCAGCGAGGAAGGGGTGCACGGCATCCGGATTCCGAAGACCGGCATCGAGCTCAGGGATGGTCAGACGGTTACGGTTACCTTCGAAAACCCGGGCGAATACGAGATCGTCTGCAACATTCCTTGCGGCACCGGCCATACCAAGATGTTCGCGAAGCTGATCGTCGAGGCGTGAAGCACGAGGCGGCGGGAGCGAACCTGCACTGTTTATTGATCGCAAGTTTAACCTGAATAAGCGAAGGTTTTTCGCCTATTTTCCGGAAACGGTGAATTTTCGGCCGTCGTCCGGAGAATAGGCGAAGTTTTTTTCGTCTATTTCCCGGATTTCCGCTTGAAATTTCTCTGTCTTGAAAGAAAATGGCCCATCGGGAACCCGGGATTCCGGGATTCCCGACCGGCCATATTCATTACCCGTTCGATTCGATGAGTTCGATCCATTCGTTGAATTCGTTCTGCAGCTTCGCGTATTCGTCCTGCAGCCGGACGTGCTCGACGTTCAGCCGGTCGTAAGCTTCCTGCAGCTCCGCGATCCGGCTCTCGGCGCCGTCCTTCGCCTGCGCCAGCTGCCCCTCGATGGCCTCCAGCTTCTCGCGCAGCGCGTCCGCTTCCGCGCGGGCGCGTCCGGCTTCCGATTCGAACCTGGCTGCCCATTCGGCGGCGCGCGCATCCGCCTCCCGGCGCTCTTCCTCAAGCGCTTCGGCCCTGGCGCGCCAATCGGCCGCTTCGGAGGCCGCGGCTTCCAGCTCGCGGATCCGCTCCATCAGCCGCATCCCGCGTTCTTTCTGCTCGTCGCGGTCGCGGGTCAGGCGCTCGATCCGATCCTGCAGCTCGCGCAGCTTGCTTGCGCGTCCGGACGCTTCCTGCTCCAGCTGCCGGAGCCGGTTTCGCAACTCACCGGCGATGCGTTCAGCCTCTTCGGTCAGCTTGCGCTGCTCGCCCGTCTCGCGTTCCGCCGCTTCGGCCCGTGCGCGCAGTTCGGCAGCCTGCTGCTCGAATTGCGCTTCTCTCGCTTCCGCTTCCTGCCGCAGCTCGGCTTCCCGCTCCTCGTACATCCGCCGCCAGTCCGCCTCGGCGGCCGCCAGCCGCTGATCCGCTTCGCGCCGGCGCTGCGCCGCTTCCGCCTGCGCCTTCTGCCGTTCGGCGGCCATCTCCTGCTGCATGCGTTCGCGCTCCGCCCTGAGCCTCTCCAGTTCCGCCCGCGCCTCCGCGAGCTCCTGTTCCGCCTTCAGGCGCTTCGTTTCTTCCTGGCGCAGCTTGGCTGTCTCTTGGCGGAGGCGGATGACTTCGTCGGTCATATGGACGGCGGTGAGCACGGCAATCCGCGGCATGTCAAGCCGCGGGAATTGGCGCGCGAGCCGGTTCATATTGTCGTCGACCATTTCCGCCACGCGCCTGATATGGTCTGCGCTGGAATGGCCGGTCAGACGGTATTGATGCCCGAAAATGTCGACGGTCACCCTGGTGCGTTCGGCGTCCATGATCGGTGGTTCCTCCCTGTGTGATGCTGCAATCGGCGGAGCAGGCATTTTTGCAAGAATGCCCGTGACAAGCCGAAAGCCGCATCGAACATCTTCCGACAATACTTCGATGCGGCTTTCCCCGTTTCCTGCCTACTTGCGCAATTCGGCGCCGAAAGCCGACGCCAGACGGTCCAGGACCGCGGCGTGGCGCCCGGCCGCTTCATCATCCGTAAGCGTCCGCTCCGGATGGCGGTAGACGAGCGAGAACGCGACGCTCTTCTTGTCCGCGCCGAGCCGGTCGTCAACGTACACGTCGAAGACGCTGACCGACTCGAGCAGATCGCCGCCCGCTTCGCGGATGGCGGCGAGCAGGCTGCCCGCTTCGACCGAACGGTCGACCAGAACGGCGAGGTCGCGCTCGACCGATGGATAGCGCGGCAGCGGCTGCTGAATGATCGCGGTGTCCGCATGTTCGTAGAGCGGCTCCAGCGCCAGCTCGAAGACGTAGGTGTCGTCCAGCTCCTCTTGCAGCTGGACCGACGGATGCAGCTGGCCGACGTAGCCGATCAGCATTTCGCCGCTGCCGGTGTCGAGCAGCACCTTCGCCGACCTGCCCGGATGCAGATTGGCCAGCGCGGCCGCCTCGTAGCGGATTCGCCCGCTTACGCCGAGCAGATCAAAGATCGTCTCAACGACGCCCTTCGCGTCGTAGAAATCGACCGGCTCCGCCTTCACGTTCCATTGCACGTCCGTCCGGCTGCCGGTGAGCAGGCCCGCGATCCGGTGGCGTTCCTGCGGCAGTCGCGTCAGCGTCTGTTCGTCCGTCAGGAAGACGCTGCCGATCTCGAACAGCTTCAAATCGGTGTTCTTCCGGTTCCGGTTGTAGATCGCGGCGTCGATCAGGCTCGGCACAAGGCTCGTGCGCAGCTCGCTCCGGTCTTCGCTCATCGGCATCGCGACCCGGATCGGCACCGCGCCTTCGGCGAGCAGCGTGAACATGCGCGTGCGGGACGGATGCGTGAGCGAGTAAGTGAACGTCTCCTGCAGCCCCGCGTCGGCCAGCTTCGCCCGGAGCGCCCGGCGGATCGCCTGGGGACCGGTCAGCCTGCCGGCCGTCGTGCTGCCCTCGATCGCCGTCGACGGAATGTTGTCGTAGCCGTGGAGCCGCGCGACTTCCTCGATCAGGTCGACGTCGCGGGAGATGTCGCCGCGCCGGGTCGGCACCTTCACGGTGAAGACGCCGCCTTCGGATACTGCGGATTCGAATTCGAGCCGCGCGAAAATCTCCTGCACCTCGACAGCGGTGAGCGACGTGCCGAGATGGCCGTTGATCTTCGCCAGCGTCACGCTGACCACGGCCGGCTCCGCCTCGCGCACGACGGCCTGAACGATGCCGTCAAGGACCGTTCCGCCTGCATAGAGCGCCATCAGGGCGGCGGCGCGGTCGACCGCCGGCACGACGCGCGCCGGGTCGACGCCTTTCTCGAAGCGGAGGCTCGCCTCCGAGCGCAAACCCAGGCGGCGGGACGTGCGGCGCACCGTTGCGGCGTCGAACTCGGCCGACTCCAGCACGACGTTCACCGTCTCATCCGACACTTCCGTGTTCGCGCCGCCCATCACACCGGCCAGTGCGACCGGACGCTCGCCGTCCGTGATGAGCAGCATGTCCGGATCCAGCTTGCGCTCCTGGTCGTCCAGCGTCACCATCGTCTCGCCCGGCCGGGCCAGCCGGACTTCGATCCGGCCGCCCAGCTTGTCGGCGTCGAACGCGTGCAGCGGCTGGCCGTATTCCAGCATGACGTAGTTCGTAATATCGACGATGTTGTTGATCGGACGGACGCCGGCCGCGATCAGCCGGTTCTGCATCCATTGCGGGGAAGGTCCGATCTTCACCCCTTGCACATACCGGGCCGCATAGCGGAAGCAATGCTCCGGCGCGCTGATCGTCACGGCGATCTTGTCGGCCGCCTTAAGAGCGCCGCTCTCCACGCGGGTATCCGGCAGTTTCACCTGCCGTCCCGTCAGCGCGGCCGCTTCATAAGCGACGCCGAGCATGCTGAGGCAATCCGAGCGGTTCGGCGTCAAGTCGAGTTCGAGCACCGCGTCGTCAAGCGCAAGATATTCCGTGATCGGCGTGCCGATCTCGCTGTCTGCGGGCAGGACGAGGATGCCCTCCTGCATGTCCTTCGGCAGCAGTTTGTCATTGATGCCGAGCTCCTTCGCGGAGCAGATCATCCCCTGCGACTCAACGCCGCGCAGCTTGGCGCGCTTGATCGCGATGCCGCCCGGCAGCTTCGCGCCGATCAGCGCGACGGGCACCTTCTGCCCTGCGGCGACGTTCGGCGCGCCGCAGACGATTTGCAGCGTCTCGCCGGTGCCGGCATCCACCTTGCACACGCTCAGTTTGTCCGCGTCCGGGTGCTTTTCTTTCTCCAACACATGGCCGACGACGACATTCGAGACGCCCTGGTTGCGCTGTTCGACCGTATCGATCTCGATGCCGCCGCGCGTCATCAGCTCGGCCAGCTCTTCCGGCGACACGCCCGACAGATCGATGTATTCTTTCAGCCATTGATAGGAAACTCTCATCGGTAAATAGCCGCCCCTTTCCCTACATCCGCGCGAATTGGCGCAGGAACCGCATGTCGTTCAGGTAGAAAGACCGGATGTCGTCCACGCCGTATTTCAGCAGCGCAACCCGTTCGATGCCGAGGCCGAAGGCGAATCCGCTCACTTCGTTCGGATCGTAGCCGCCGTACTCGAGCACGCGCGGATGCACCATGCCGGCGCCCAAAATTTCAAGCCAGCCGGTGTGCTTGCACATCCGGCAGCCGTCGCCGCCGCACTGCACGCACGTCACGTCGACTTCGACGCTCGGCTCGGTGAACGGGAAGAAGCTCGGACGGAGCCGGATGCGCGCCTGCGGACCGAACATCGCGCGTGCGAACGTCAGCAGCGTCCCCTTCAGGTCGCTCATGCGGATGTTTTTGTCGACGACCAGCCCTTCCACCTGATTGAACTGGAACGAGTGCGTCGCGTCGTCGTCGTCGCGGCGGTACACTTTGCCCGGGCAAATGATCTTGAGCGGCGTCTGCCCGTTCATCGCCTGCATTGCGCGGATCTGGACCGGCGACGTCTGCGTGCGGAGCAGAATCTCGTCCGTGATATAGAACGAATCCTGCATGTCGCGCGCCGGATGGTCCTTCGGCAGATTGAGCGCCTCGAAGTTGAAGAAGTCCGTCTCGACTTCCGGCCCTTCAGCGATCGTATAGCCCATGCCGAGGAACACGTCCTCGATCTCGCGCGCCACTCTCGTGAGCGGGTGGATGGCGCCTGTCGGCAGTTTCCGGCCCGGCAGCGTGACGTCAATCGTTTCGGCCTTGAGCCGGCGTTCCGTCTCCTGCTCCTGGAACAGCCGCTGCTTCTCTTCGATCGTCTGTTCGATCGCCCCCCGCACTTCGTTGGCGATCTGGCCGACGACCGGACGCTCTTCGGCGGAGAGGCTGCCCATGCCGCGCAAAATTTCGGTGAGCGCGCCTTTCTTGCCGAGATATTTGACCCTGAGGTCGTTCAGACGGGCGGGATCGGCGGCCTCGGCCAGCTCCCGCAGCGCTTCGTCGCGAAGCGCCTCCAGACGTTCCTTCATCGCGATTCGATACCTCCAGAACAGGCTTGATATCAGGGTGCAAAAAGAAAAGCCTCTCGCCCCGCAAGGGACGAGAGGACCGTGGTACCACCCTTATTCCAGCCGGAACAAGCGCGCGGATACGGCCGGTTGGACAGGGCCGTGCGCATGCTTGCCGTATTCGGCTTGCGCCGCGTATGCGAGCGCCGCCGATGGCTGCTTATTGTGCGGATAACGGACCGCGCCGGGCACAGCCTACTGGGGCGCCGCATTTCCTTGTGATCGGCATCCCGTTCAGCGGCCTGCTACGGAGGGAATTTCGGCAGCCGGTTGTCGCAAGGACGCTCTCAGTCTCCGGCGTCCTTTCCCTGTGCGGCCTGATGCTGCTTACTTGTCTCCATCATGGCATTTGGCTTCATAACATTGATTTCTATTATAGACAATCCGATTCGGTTTGCAAGTGCGGGCGCCTGTGATTGCAGGTCGCAGCGTGCCTGCGGATTACTTTGCGGAACGCTGCTTCCGGCGATTTTGCAGCAAAAGCACCAGCGACAGCGTAAACGCCGTGATCGACAGCGACCACGAAACGATGATCATCACTAAATTCAGCACGTCGAATGAGCCGTCCTCCTTCGCCGAAGATGCGGAAGACGAAGCCGATGCCTGCGTTCCCGCGCCGTGGCCGTGGCCATCGTCGGCCGGGTTGCCGGGCACGACGGCGATCGCCGGCGCCGGGGTCGGCGAATCGGTGTCCGGAGCGCCGATCCATTCGACGACGCTGCCGTCCGCGTACGTCTGGTATGCCTTCCAGACGAGCAGACTTTCGGTGTCGGCGTCCGGCAGCACGCGCCCGGACATACGGAACTCCGCAAATTCGGTGACATTCAGACCCTGGCCGGGTTCGGCCGTCCATGTCACCTCGGTGATCACTTGATCCGCGTTTCGTTCGAATGCGACGGTCCAGCCCGGTTTCGGTTCGAAACGGGTAATGTTCACGGCTTCGGGAAACACGACGCGCACGGCGGTCGTCTCGGTCCCTTCCTTCTCGCTGGGCACGCGCACCGTGAACACCACGTGCGCTCCCTGTTCCACTTCGTGCGGCCAGACCGTTACATGCGCCGAAACCGGCAGCGCCGCCAGCAGGAATACGGCAATTCCCGCCGTCAATGCGATGATTCGTTTCATCAAATCAAATCCCGCCCTTTCCGGTTTACATCCTTTCCCAGTTTAGCGTGTCGGACGGACGGGGACATGACGCGAAAGGGCTATAAATGTTGCAAATCTGCGACTGACTGCCGGCAGAACCGGAAAGAGGTACGGATAATTCCGGACTCAGTGTGCGGATTGGACGCGATCGACGTGCTTCACCCGGTTATACGACATCCCAATGTACAACACGGAAACAAGCACAAACGCCGCACCGACGATGAACGGCACATGAGGATTGTAGAGCTCCGCCAGTTTCCCCGCCAAATACGGCGCAATCGCGCCCCCGATGAACCGCAGGAAACTGTATGCCGCCGATGCGGTCGAGCGCTCTACCGGCGCGGCATTCATGACGGCCGTCGTAATTAACGTGTTGTTGTTTCCAAGCAATGCGCCCGCAATGATGACAGCCGCGATGACCACCCATTGTGTGGATGTCCAGATGCCCATCGCCAGCAGGACAAGCCCGAACATCAGCAGCATGGCGCACATCGATTTGATCGTTCCGAAACGTTGCTGCAGCTTCGGCGCCATGAAGACGGAGGTAACGGCCAGCAGAATCCCCCATCCCAGAAAGACCAGCCCCAACCCGTGCTCATCCAGATGCATGACAAAAGGAGCGTAGGCCAGCAGAGAGAAAAAGCCGAAGTTGTAGAGCATCGCGGTGATGCCGAATACCAGGAGGGGCCGGTGCCTGAGCGCTCGGAACGGATCAAGCAGCGAAGTCTTCTGCCTCGCGCTGCTTCGCCCGCCGGATTTCGGCATGAGCGCGCTGATTCCGATGAAGGCGACGAGCATTAGCGTCGCAACGCCCAGGAACGGTCCTCTCCACGAGATGCCGCCGAGCCAGCCGCCAAGCAATGGTCCGACCGAAATGCCGAGGCCGATCGCCGCCTCATACAGGATGATGGCTTTCGCGGTGCTGCTCCTGGAAAGTGTGACAATGGCGGTCAGGGCCGTTGCGACGAACAAGGCGTTGCCCAATCCCCAGCCGGCTCTGAGTCCGACCAGCGTCCAGATGCCGTCCGAAACGCCGCCAAAACCCGAAAAAAGCGCGATGAACACAACACCGGTGAGCAATGTCCATTTGATGCCGATTCTGGACGAAACCGCGCCGGTAATCAGCATCGCCGCCGCCATTACCGCGTTGTAGCTGGTAAACAGCAATGTCACTTCACTCTGGGAGGCGTTCAAACTTTCCGCAATCGCCGGCAGAATGGGGTCCACAAGACCAAGCCCCATAAACGCGATGATGCAAGCGAAAAAAACAGCCCATACCTCCCGCGGCTGCTTCAGAATGCTTTCCGTTGAACTTTGACCGATTGCCGCAGATCGTGATGATGATGCCATGGGAAGACTCCTTTCCTTCGCTTTTACGATGGATCCGTCGGATGCGCTTGAAAACAAGTTGTATTATACAACTATTTAGGAAAGAGTCAATGCATTTTTTGGATGGAATTTTATCGGTGAGGCTCCGTATGGTACCATAGTCTCGTTAAGGAATACGAACTTGCGGGGTTGTCGTCATTTATGGATAAGCGGCTCGATTTGGAAACGATCGAACTGGAATTGGCCATTTTCGTCCGACGGATCACATCAAGCAGCAGCAAAGCCGGAACTCTCGACCGTTCGGCTTATCTTCTGCTCCATTACATTCATTCCAGAGGATCTGCCAGCGTCCGGACTCTGGCAGACGCATTCCGTTTGGACATCTCGACAGCCAGCAGACAGACGGCAGCCCTTGAGAGGAAGGGATATATATTCCGGACGCCGGACCCTTCCGACAAGCGATCTTTTCTGCTGCAGCTTACGGAAACGGGAACCCGGGAATTATTCCTGCACAAGCAAGCGCGGCTGGAGCGGTTGACGGAGCTGCTTGAGAGTTGGTCCGAGGAGGAATGTCACCGGTTTGGGGAACTGTTGAGGAAGTTCAACCGGACGCTCGCATAGCGTCGCCGCCGCAGATGAGCAGCTTGCGTTTAATCCGATCCGCCGGGCCCGGACGCGCCGTCCCCGTCCCGGCCGACAATGCCGTTCTCGTATGCATATCGCGTAAGCTGCACCCGGTTGTCGAGATGCAGCTTCTGCAGAATGTTCTTCAAATGATTCTTGACCGTATGCTCCGACAGGCCGAGCCTTGCGGCAATCTCGCGGTTCGACTCGCCGCTTGCAACGCGTTCGAGCACTTCCCGTTCCCGCGCGGTCAGCGGCGTCAGAATGCCGGCTGTCCGGCGAACGCGGGACTGCGGCGCGGAAGGCGTAGGCGAGGATGGCGTCCTGCGAACCAGCCACGACCGCCGCGGCTTCCGGTCCTCCCGGGACATCCCTTCATGCCGGCCGTCAGCCTCCGAACCCATGGCATCGCCCGGCACGCCGCCGCCGGTGAACGTCTTCAGCAGCATGCGGGCGATCTCCGAAGACATCGGCGTCTCGTCATTCACGATGGAGCGCAAATAGTCCAGCCATACGGACGGCCGGACGTTCTTCGGCAGAAAGCCCTGCGCGCCGCAGCGCAGCGCTTCGAACAGAAACGCCGGTTCGTCATGCGCGGTGACCATGACGATGCGGACATCCGGAGCCCAGCGCTTGACCAACTGCGCAGCCTCCAGCCCGCTGATGCCCGGCATGTTCACATCCATCAGCACAATGTCCGGCGCGAGGCGCCGGACCGCTTCGAGCGCTTCCTCGCCTGACGCCGCTTCGCCGACGACCTCAAAACGCGGTTCCGCTTCCAGGATGTCCCGCATCCCTTCGCGTCCGTGCGGATGATCGTCGACGATCAGGACGCGATGCCGGCTGCCGCCGGATGCGCCGTTTCCTTCATACGCCGTCATGCCCTGCTTCCGCCTTTCCGCCTTTCGTGAAATGCAAGCCTCGTCCGCGGCGAGTCATCCCGCGCCGCGCGATCGTCCTTCTCCACCGTCACCGTCGTGCCGCCGCCGGGCGCAGACCGGATCCCAAGCCTCCAGCCCATCTCTTCGGCCCGGCTGCGCATCATCCGGATTCCGTACCGGTCGAACGCCTTGAGGTCCGACTCGCCCAGCCCGACGCCGTCGTCCGCGATCTCGCACCTGAACCCCCCGCCTTCCGACGGTTCCATCGTCACGCGAATCGTCCGCGCATTCGCATGCTTGCGCGCATTCAGCACCGCTTCGCGCACGATCGCGAGAAGCTCCACCTTCTCCTTGTTCGTCAGCAGCCGGTCCGGCAGCCGGCCTTCGCACTCGAACCGGATGCCGGCATCCGCCGCTTCGCCGCCGAGCGCTTCGACGGACGCCATCCACGAGAAATCGCCCGGCGCCGGCAGCGTGCGCAGGTTCGCAATGGACTGGCGGACGTCGTCGTAGACGCGGCGGATCGTCTCGCGGATTCCCGCGCTGACTTCGCGGGCCGCTTCGCTGCAATCCGCCCGGTCCAGCTTGTCCAGCTTGACGGACAGCAGGAACAGCGACTGCGAGATGCCGTCGTGCAGTTCCCGCGCGAGCTGCTCCCGCTCCTCGAGCGCCGCCTTCAGCATGCGCTCCCGCTGCAATTCTTCCTGCGTCGCTTCAAGCTTCGCGAACAGTTTTCTCAGCAGCGTCACCGTCACAATGAACACGATCACGGGCGCCAGCAAATTGCCGAGATCCATGGACACGTACGGCAGCAGCACCGTATGCCGCAGGTACTCCCACAGCCCGATCGTGATCGTCGGCGTCCAGAGGATCAGATGCTTGATCGTTCGGTATGACAGCTTCATCGCAACACCCCGCGGCGATCAGTAGTTCCGGAACGTCTCGCGATGGACCTTCTCGTTGTCTTCGCTGTCGGTCACGCGGATTTCCGCCGTCCATTTCCCCGCGAACGGAAGATACGGCCCCTCCGCCCGGTACGCCGTCTTGACGAATCCGGAGAACTGGTCGAACTCGTCGTCTTCGTAACGCTCGAGCGGCACATCGATCGGCCCCGCTTCCGGCCGGTCTTCCGAACGAAGCCGCAGCACGACCGACTTCGGCTCGCCGACCGGTTCCGGAAGCCACACCTTGACGATGAAGCGGTTGTCCCCCGGAACATTCGGCGACACGCGCAGCGTCAGATGCATGTCCTCGCCCATCTTGTGGGCGTAGACCGGCTCGTTCGCCGGCAGCGGGCTGATATGGGTGAACAGGCCGACGATGATCACGATTGCGGCCATGACGGCGGCATCGGCTTTCAGCAGCGCGCCCTGCGGCATGCCGCCCCGCCGCATCCGCAGCCGGATCGCGCCGCCGGCCAGCGCGGCCAGCACCGTGAGCCCCGTCTTCACCAGCAGCAGGGTGCCCCAGCCGGTGTAGAAAAGATAGTCCAGGCCCGGCAGGAACATCCACGCGGTGACGAGACCGCTCGCCGCCAGCGCAATCATCGACCAGAGCGCCGGTCCGCTGAACACCGCCGCAAAACGCGCCGCTTCTTTCCGGTCCGCGAACCACAGGCCCGCCAGCATCGCCAGGCCGCCGGCCCACACGGCCGCTCCCGCCAAATGGATGAAATCCGTGCCGATCGTCAGCCAGGCCGGCTCATAAGCCGCGGCATGTCCGGACATGCTCTCGACAAGCAGCAACGCGCCGACCCATATGAGGCCGACCGCGCGCGACGCGGTCCGAACCAGGGGACCGAGCAGCGCCAGCACCAACAGGACCGCCCAGCCGCGGCCGATATTCGTCTCAAGGAACAGTGTTCCCCACTCGGAGCCCGGCTGTCCCTCCATCAATTCCGTGGCATGAAAGAATACATACAGGAGAGCCGCCACGAGGAAAGCGCGCGCCGTCCACAATCCCCACCGGCTGCTCCAGTCGCGGAATCCGGCATCGAACGACCGCGAACGCCGGGGCGCCCAGGCCGACCAGATGAACCATCCGGCTGCCGACAGCAGCGCGCCGAAATAGAAAATCCGCACGACGTACAGAAGAAACTCCCCCGTCGACAGCTGCGTCGCGGCTCCTTCCCCGTGTCCTTCATGCCCGAGCTGCCGGTGCAGGTCAAAAACCGATGCGTCGATCGCTTCGGGCGGATCGCCGACAACGAACACATAGGAACCTTCGACCGGATGGCCGTCGGCCGACAGCACGCGGTAGGTCACCGTGTACAATCCTTCGCCGAGCCGGGGCAGCGATAGCCGGAGCGTGCGGCCGCCGGCTTCGACTGCCGGGTCGCCGTCCGCCACCCGTTCCGACCGGCTGCCGAGCACCCGCAGGAAGCCGATCGACGCGTCGACCGGCTCGTTGAATTCAAGTCTGACCTCGCCCGGGCCCGTTGCGAGCCTTTCCCCGGGCTCGGGCGCGGAGCGCTCCAGCACGGCGTGCGCGTCCGTCCGCCCGCCCGCGGCGAGCAGCGCGATGAGCAGCGCCGCCAGCCAGAGCGGCACACGAATTCCTCGCATAATCGTCCCCTCTTTCAAGTAACTACCACTATAAAAGATCACCGGCGCAACTGCAACAACGTCCGGCCAACCGTCACAACTGCGACAAAAAAGCCCGCCGTCACCGGCAGGCCTGATTCTGACGCTCACCTTGGCTCCTTGTCGCTGACGCGCGGCAGCATCCGCACGCCGGGCTTCATGGCCGAGCCGCACAAAGGACATTTCGGATGCGCTTCGAACGTGAGCCCTTTGCGCATCCAGCAGGGACAATCGTCGCTCACACACTCCCAAACTTCCGTCTGAAAGAGCGGCTTCGCATCCTTCTCACGTTTCGTCCGCGGGTTGATCCATGCGCTATGGTTCATTGTAGATCCCGTCCTTTGCCGCCAAAGATCTTCCATGAACCCTGGTCCTCATCCGTATCTCCTCCCATACAGCCTGAGATGTACGAAGGCATTCCGCCGATGCGGCGGAATGCCCCTGTTACCCAGACCATAACAAAATCGGGTGCGGTCGTCAACCGCACCCGACAGCGGAGAATATGAAGCCCCGGATTAAACCACGCCTTGCGCGATCATGGCGTCCGCCACCCGCTTGAAGCCGGCGATGTTGGCGCCGACAACCAGGTTGCCCGGGTGGCCGTAAGCTTCGGCCGCTTTCACGCTGCTCTCGTAAATGTTCTTCATGATCTGATGCAGCTTCGCGTCCACTTCTTCGAACGTCCAGGAGAGGCGCATGCTGTTCTGCGACATTTCGAGCGCGGAGACGGCAACGCCGCCGGCATTGGCCGCCTTGGCCGGTCCGAAGAGAACGCCGTTCTTCAGGAAGACGTCGATCGCTTCGAGCGTCGACGGCATGTTCGCGCCTTCGCCGACCGCCTTGACGCCGTTCGCCACCAGCTGCCGGGCGGACGCTTCGGAGATCTCGTTCTGCGTCGCGCACGGCAGCGCGATGTCGCACGGAATCGACCAGATGCCTTCGCAGCCTTCGGTGTAGGTCGCATGCGGATGCTCTTTCACATATTCGTGGATCCGCTTCCGCTCGACTTCCTTGATCCGCTTCACGGTCGCGAGATTGATGCCCTGCGGGTCATAGACATAGCCGTTCGAGTCGCTGCACGCGACGACGCGCGCGCCGAGCTGCTGCGCCTTCTCGATCGCATAGATCGAGACATTGCCGGAGCCGGAGACGACCACCGTCGCGTCCTTGAAGCTGAGCCCCTTCGACTTCAGCATTTCCTCGACGAAATAGATGCAGCCGTATCCCGTCGCCTCGGTGCGGCCCAGGCTGCCGCCGTAGCCGACGCCCTTGCCCGTCAGCACGCCGGCTTCGATGCTGCCGCGGATGCGTTTGTACTGGCCGTACATGTAGCCGATCTCCCGCGCGCCTACGCCGATGTCGCCCGCGGGCACGTCGACGTCCTGACCGATGTACTTGTACAGCTCCGTCATGAAGCTTTGCGTGAACCGCATGATCTCCTGTTCGGATTTGCCCTTCGGGTCGAAGTCCGAGCCGCCCTTGCCGCCGCCGATCGGCTGGCCGGTGAGCGCGTTCTTGAAGATTTGCTCGAAGCCGAGGAACTTGATGATGCTCGCGTTGACGGACGGGTGGAAGCGCAGGCCGCCCTTGTACGGACCGAGCGCGCTGTTGAATTGGACGCGGAAACCGCGGTTCACCTGCACGTTGCCGTTGTCGTCAACCCACGGTACCCGGAAGGTGATGACGCGCTCGGGCTCGACGATCCGCTCCAGAATGCCGTGCTTGATGTAATGCGGCTCTTTCGCGAACACCGGCGTGAGCGATTCGAGGATTTCCTTCACCGCCTGATGAAATTCACTTTCGTAAGGGTTACGCGCGATGACGGTTTTGTAAACTTTCTCCACATAGGCTTTGGCTTGCGTCATGCTCTCATCTGACAAAATCGTGCTCATCCGTTCACTCTCCTTTGCATTATCCCGCTGTTTATTTGCACTCTCGCAGCGATAGTCTACAGTCTAATGCATAGACCGCCCGGATTGCCAATAAATCTTTTTTTCAAACACGATTAAATGAATTTATTACTATTTTTTCCATAAAAAATGTGAACCAACGTAACACTAAAATGTTACATCGGTTCACACAAACACCTAATTAATGTTAGGAAACCTTACAGCAGCGTTGCGCGCAGTTCCTCCGGCGATTTCGGCGACAGGAGACCGAACGGAATGTCAAATACGGTCTTCGCGCCCGATTGCCCTTCCCGATGCAGGCGGATCGCCGCTCTTGCATAGGCAACCAGCACGCTCGCCGTGAACTCCGGATTGCTCTCCAGCTTCAGGCTGAATTCGATGATCTGCTTCGTTCCCTCACCCGTGACGCCGCTGCGGATGACGAAGCCGCCGTGCGGCATGCCGGCGTGGTCCCGGCGCAGTTCTTCTTCCGTAATGAACGTGACGGTCGTGTCATAGTCGGCAAAATAGTTCGGCATCGTGACGATCGCCTTCTCGATCGCCGCTTTGTCCGCGCCTTCTTCGGCCACGACATAGCAATGGCGGGTATGCTTCTCCCGGGTCGAAAGATCCGGGGTCTCGCCCGAACGGATGCGCTCGATCGCCTCGACGGACGGAATCGTGTACTGAACGCCGGCTTTCACGCCGGGCACGCGGCGGATGGCGTCCGAATGGCCCTGGCTGACCCCTTTGCCCCAGAACGTGTATTCCTTGCCCTGCGGCAGGATGGCTTCCGCAAGAAGGCGGTTGAGCGAGAACAGCCCCGGATCCCAGCCGGTCGAGATGACGCTTACCGTGCCGGCTTTGCGCGCCGCCGCGTCAACCGCCTCGTAGAACTCCGGAATCCGCGCATGCGTGTCGAAGCTGTCAACCGTGTTGAACATTGCCGCCATCGCCGGCGTCTGTTCGGGCAGATCCGTCGCCGATCCGCCGCACATGATCATGACGTCAATGCGGCCTTTGTACTGCTCGGCTGCGGAAATATGCTCAAAGCGGATGCCCGCTTCCCCGTTCATTTGCGCCGGATCGCGCCGCGTGAATACCGCAACGAGTTCCATGTCCGGATTTTGCCTGATCGACTGGACAACGCCGCGCCCCAGGTTGCCGTACCCGACGACGCCGATCTTGATCGTTTCAGCCATATTGCTTTCCTCCATTAAAAGGTAAAATTACTTTCCTAGTATAACTGACCGGCTGCGCGGCCTGCAATCGAAACGGCGAATTCCGCGGCAGGGGATTGATGGAAGGGAGGCAAAACAAAAACGCAGCCTGAAAGCCGCGTTTTCCGTTTGGTGATCATTTCGCCGTTCGGCGCGATTTTCCGACGATCTTGCGAATGCTCTGGGCGGACAGATGGAACTTCCGTTCCAGCTCCGCGATCGACCTGCCGCTCATGTAGTCCTGGATGATCTGCCGGTTCCGATCGGCCAGCCATTTCCGCGCGCCGCTCAGTTCGCCCCAGCCGGCCCGCTTGCTCGCCGGTTTCGGGATATAGATCAATTCCCCCTGGATATACTTCTGCAGTTCGGAGAGCAGACTAGGGGGAAGCACATCTCTTCCATTTTTGTAATTCAAAGCCCGAATCCTCCCCGTTCATGAACAAACCAAAAGCCGTCTTCTCCATCACCTCGGCGGCTGCCGCAGCGCCGCTCATGCCGACAATCCGAAATGGCGTTAGCATGGTTCATCCTCCTTTCGCAAAATTCGCATCCGCCCCGGGCGGATTGCGGGTGAAACAAAAAAACCGTGGACGAGACCGCTCCACAGCTGCCGTTCCGCCGGAAGCCGTCCGCATCAAGCGGCTTGCGCCATCCGGCCGAATCTGTACACTGTCCGTTTGTCCCGTGCAGAAGCTGTAAGGTTACCGGTCTACCGCCTGTTCGATGCGCATGGAAACGCACTCCTTTCAACCGTCTGCCATTCCAGTATACTTGAAAGCATTTTCAGCAGGCAAGCTGCCGCTCGCTGTCCCATTCGCCAAATAAAGGAGGGAGGCCTTTCGGCCCCCCGGTTCATGGCGGCATCCGGATTAACCGTTCGCCACCTCTGTCATTGTCCGCATTGCCTGGATCAACTCCTTTCATCCAGATTTGTCGGCCCGACAATTTTATTGTACCAGCCAAAGGTTCGGACTGGCAGCGAAAAAACAATTTTAGCCGTTTTATACCAGAGAGGTTTTTGCGCCTCCGCATCGAAATGGTTGATATGCGCATCAAAGACGAGGGAGGATGCGGCATGCCGATGATGAAAATCCCCTGGTAATCCCGTGCGCCTCCTCGCCGGAAGTCGACCTGGAACCCCCATCAGACACCGGAGAGGATGAAAGGGAATGACTTACCCGCTTAATGTCGATTGGAAAAGATTGCGCTACGGCGTGGAAATCGAGTTCGTCGAAGGAAAGCCGTTGGAAGTGGAGCTGCCGGCCGGATGGTCGATGCTCACGAACGAACTGCAGGTTGACGAACGGGGCATGCCGTCGGGAGCGGAATTGACGTCGCCGCCGCTCGCCTGGAGCGAGCGGGAACAGATCCGTCTGATGACGGAACGGCTCAAGGCGACCGGCGCGGCCGCGAACTGGAGCTGCGGCCTCCATGTCCATGTCGACCTGTCGGCCTGGGGCGAATCCATCATCGCGCCGCTGCTCGACGCGGCGCTGGGCACGCAGGACGCGCTTGGCCGGCTGCTCCGCACGGCCGGCCACCGGCGGATGTTCTGCCCGCCGGTGACGCGGGAAATGCGTGAGCGGTACGCGGCGGCGCCCGGCAGCAATGCGCTCCACAATCCCGGGCGGCCGCAGTCGCACCGGTGCGGCATCAACGCCCGCGCCTGGTACGACAACGGAACGGTCGAGATCCGCTACGCGAACGGCTCGCTCGAGTATGACGAGATTGTGCGGACCGTCGAGCTCTGCCTCAGGTGGACGGCAGCCGTCGGCGCGGCGAAGGCGCTGCCGAACGAGCCGGAAGCGCTCGCCCGGGCGCTGGGCGCGCCGGCGGACGGCTACCCGCCGCCGCTTGATCCGCCCCTCTGGCATCTGGAGCGGATGTGGCTCGAAGACGCGCTCGTCCCGGTGCTGGCGCCGCTCGTTACGGAGCGGATGCCGGACGGCGAGATTCACACCATCCGGCCCGAGCCGGGCGGGCGGCTGCTCGTCGAAGCCGAGGACGAATGCGGCGCGATCCGCCGGTTCACCGCCCGGCCGTCCGCCCGCGGCTGGGAGCTGTCGGACTGCCCGGCCTATACGTAAGCAAAAATCAGGAGGGAGACGGCGCGCCGCCGTCTCCCTCCTGATTTTTGTCATGCGCTCCACTCCCGGTGGAAGCCGATCTCGACGATCGGCCGGAGCGGCTCATATCCGATCCGGCGGTACATCCGGTTCGACCCCGGATTGGCGGCGTCGGCGTACAGGATCGGCGTCAGGCCTTCATCGAGCAGCTTGAGCGTCAGCTCCGCGGTAATGGCGCTGCCGTAGCCCCGCTTGCGCGCATCGGGCCGCGTATAGACCGCGTTGATGCGCCCGTGGCGCGCCGAGCGGTACGCGATGTTCGCCATCGCCACGCATTCGTCCCCGTCCGTCCAGAAGAACAGTTCGCCCGCCTCGATCATCCGGTCCGCCGCCGGAAGCTGCGTGAACGCGGGAACGCGCTCGCCGTATGCGTCCCGCGAGAACCCGGCGAGAAAGAGGGCGGCCGTATACCGGTCGGCGCTTCCGGCCTTGCGGAGGCAGCCTTCGGCGGATGCCGCAAGGCGCAGCGCCCGGCACTCGTACGGCACCAGCGTCAGCCGTTCCGTCCAGGCCATCCGCCGCCTGGCCGCATAGGCGTCGGCGAACGCCCGCGCGGCGGCGGGATCGCCGATCACGCCCGGCAGATCGACATCGTCGAGCCGTTCCGCCAGCTCGCAGATGCGCGAGCGCCGGGCATCCTCCGCCGCGAACGGGTCCACCCACAGCCAGCCGTTGCGGCCCGGCGTCTGCGCATAGAGCAGCATGCCGTCGCTCGATTTGATCCTGAGCGCATCCGAAAAACCGCTGAGCTGGCCCAGCAGATGGAATCGCGCCTCGTCCTGCAAAAATTCGGGACGGTCAAACACCTCGTCCCGGGCACGCAGCGAGACCAGCATTGTCCTGCCTTACCTCCGCTCCACAAGCTCCACAATTTTCGACAGCCCCAAAATCCCCGTCGGCTCCGCAAAAAACGCAGCAGACCGTTTCACAACCGTTCCGCCGTCTTCGTGAAGAACAGATTGAGGTCGTGATCCACCGGGACCTGCTCGCCAAATGGAACGGGCCGGCCTTTATACACGACCCCCCGGCCGTCCGGGATATACCCTCTCCGGGCGTACAGCCGCTGCGCCTGGCCGTAGCTGGCCGTCAGTCCGACGCCGATGCCGACGATCCCGTACTTCTCCAGCGCGATCTTCTCGACGGCGTCGAGCAGCGCGTCGCCGATGCCCTGCCGCCGCATCGGCGGGATCACGTTGAAGTCATTGATCTCCGGAATGCCGTTCTCCGCGAAGTACGGGTAATCGGATCGCGCCAGCAGGTGCAGGCTTCCCGCATATTCGCCGTCCCGGAACGCGAGCAGCGTAATGCGCGCGCCCGCCTCGTTCTCCCGCCAACATCGGGGATAATACTCTTCATCACGGCGAATGCCGTGCTTCAGGAAAACTTCCCGCATCATGGCGGCGTCTTCCGCTCTCATCCGGCGAATCTCGATCATATCCATTCCTCCATCCTGTCCGCGCCGCGGGTCCCTTAATCAAGCGCAAGAGCAGCCACCCCTTCCGGGATGGCTGATGCATGCGGATTACACGCCGGAATAAGCCAGAAATCCGCCGTCGACGGGCACCGTGATGCCGGTAACGAACCTCGCCGTTGCATCGTCGGCCAGCCACAGCAGCGCCCCGAGCAGATCCTCGGGCTGACCGAACCGGCGCATCGGCGTATGCGTGATTATTTTATGCGCCCGCTCCGTGAGCGATCCGTCCGGATTCGTCAGCAGGCTGCGGTTCTGCTCCGTCAGGAAGAAGCCGGGCGCGATCGCATTGACGCGGATGCCGGCCTCCGCGAAGTGGACGGCCAGCCACTGCGTGAAGTTCTCGATCGCGGCTTTGGCGGCGCTGTAGGCCGGCACCTTCGTCATCGGACTCGGCGCGCTCATCGACGAAATGTTGATGATGACGCCGCCCCGGCCGAGCATCTGCTTCGCGAAATGCTGCGTCGGAAGGAGCGATCCGATAAAGTTCAGGTTGAAGACGTACTCGATGCCCTCGCGGGTCAGATCGAAGAACGTCGTCACGCCTTCCTTGCCGAAATCTTCCGGTTTGAAAATTTCATGCGTCGTAATGCCCTTCGGATGGTTGCCGCCCGCCCCGTTGATCAGAATGTCGCACGGGCCGAGCTTATCCGCGACGACGGCCGCCGCCTCCGCGACGCCGGCTGCGTCCAGCACGTCGCATGCAACGGCGATCGCTTCGCCACCCGACCGGCGGATCGTTTCGGCGACCGCCTCGCCCTTCTCCGCCGTCCGGTTCAGAATCGCCACCTTCACGCCCTGCCGGCCGAGCTCCCTCGCCATTGCCGAGCAGAGCACGCCGCTGCCGCCGGTGATGACGGCGACTTTCCCCTTCAGATTATCATGGATCGGCAGCATATCCTCATCCCTTCTTCACGCGTTCGAGCGCATCCCAGGCGCCCCACAGGTACATGATGCCGAGCGCGCGGTCGTACAGCCCGTATCCGGGCCGGCACTGCTCGTCCCAGATGTGGCGTCCGTGGTCCGGACGGGCGTATCCCGTGAATCCGGTCTCATGGTAGGCCCGCACCACTTCGGCAATGTCGACGGAGCCGTCGCATGAGCGGTGCGACGTTTCGATGAAATCGCCGTTCGGATACACGCGCACGTTGCGGATGTGCGCGAACGGGATGCGTCCCGCAAACTCGCGGATCATGGCCGGGATGTCGTTCGCCGGATTCGCGCCGAGCGATCCGCTGCACAGCGTGATGCCGTTGGAGGGGCTGTCCACCATGTCCAGCACGCGGCGGATGTTGTCCCGGTTCGTGATGATGCGCGGCAGGCCGAACACCGACCACGGCGGATCGTCCGGATGGATGGCCATTTTGATGTCATACTGCTCCGCGACCGGAACGACCGCCTTCAGGAAGTACTCCAGATTGCGGAACAGATCTTCCTCCGTGATGCTCTGGTACGCCTCGATCGTCGGACCGGCCTTCTTCAGCCGCTCCGGCTCCCAGCCGGGCATCGTGAAGTCCGGAATCTCGGCGATCTTGCGGATCAGTTCCTGCGGTTCCATGTTGTCGATCTTGGCTTTTTCGAAAAAGAGCGCCGTCGCCCCGTCTTCCATCTCTTTGAACAAATCCGTGCGCATCCAGTCGAACACCGGCATGAAATTGTAGCAGATCACCTTCACGCCGACTTCCGCCAGGTTTTTGATCGTCTGGATGTAATTTTCGATGTACCGGTCCCGCGACGGCAGCCCCATTTTGATATCTTCGTGAACGTTTACGCTTTCAACGACCTCGATGTGAAAGCCGTATTCGTCCGCCAGTTTCTTGTAGTGCCGGATCTTGTCCATCGGCCACACTTCCCCGGCGGGCACGTCGTGCAGCATCCAGACGATGCCTTCGACGCCGGGGATCTGACGGATCTGTCTCAGCGTGACCGTGTCGTTGCCTTCGCCGTACCAGCGAAACGTCATCCTCACAGTCTTCTCTCCCTCTCATGCCTCGTAATCGGTTACATTATCCATTATAGCGGGTTATTCGGCGCAAACCTATACGAATTTGACATTATTCCTTACGGTTTTTTCCGAAGATCCGCTGCAATAACTCTGCCGAAGCACCGCCGCAAGAGCGGAACGAGGGAATCATAAGCATGCGGATTACGGACGCATCGCGGCCACGGCCGTCCGCCAAGCCAGCATGAACATGAACAGCGCGATGACCGGATGCAACAGGCCGATCCCCGGAATGTTGGCCGTCATGTATTGCAGGATCACGAGGCCGAACAGCGCCGCAGCCCGCCATTTGATTGCGGCGGCGAATCTGCCCGGGAACGCGAGGATCAGCAAGAGGACCGGCAGCCATTCCAGGATGCGGACGAATACGACGTGGCTCCGCCAGTACGCCGGATCGACGAAGACCGCCGCTCCGGCCAGCAGCGTCTGGACGGCGATGCAGGCCGTCAGCAGCCAGGCGAGGGCGGCAAAGCCGCTGCGCATAACGCGCGTCCTTTTCTCGTTATTCATCTTGCACATCTTCCTTTCCGCATGGATTGCCGTTAACGTAGCAAATGATTGTTGCGAAAATATGAAGAACGGATGCGGAAATGTTGAAGATGAGCGGCATCGACGTCTGCCGCGAGCTGCGCCGCACAAGCAACGCGGGCATCGTCATGGTGACGGCGCGGGCCGATGAGACGGACAAAATCATCGGCCTGGAAGTCGGCGCCGACGATTATGTGACGAAGCCGTTCTCACTGCGTGAACTGCATGCCCGCATCCGTTCGCTGATCCGGCGGATGGGAGACCGCGAACCGCAGGACAAGCTGATGGAGCGGGGCGGCCTGACCATTTCGGAGGCGCAGATGCGCGTCTGGAAACGCGGGGTCGAAATTGCCCTGACGCCGACCGAATATCGGCTGCTCACCGCGCTGGCGGCGCGTCCGGGCATCGTGTACAGCCGGCTCCAGCTGCTGCAGGCTGCGATGGAGGACGATTATCTGAACGATGAGCGGACCGTCGACTCCCATATCAGCAAGCTGAGGAAGAAGATCGAGGACGATCCGTCGAAACCGGCGTTCATTCAGACCGTATATGGATTCGGCTATCGGTTCGGAGGCGGCGCATGACGATCCGGAGACGACTGTTTCTCGCCATGGCCGGCCTGATCGCGCTGATGGGGCTCATTTCGCCTTGCTGACGCTGACCGTCGTGCGCGGCGTCATCATCCATATCCCGATCGCGGACCGGAGCGAAGAGGTGCGGGCGATCGCGGAGCAGGCCGCAAACGCTTATGCCGAACACGGGAATTCGTGGCTTCGTGCCGCGCAAGGCCGCCGGCTGGAGGCCGCCATCCTCGGCGAACGGCAGGACAGCAGCGTGCTGCTGGTCTCGGCGGACGGCAGCGTCGTTCTGCATGCCGGCGACGAGAGCGCCGGGATGATCCGGCGTTTCGGCGTGCACGAACGGGTCGAGCGGGATGGCGTGCGAATCGGCGACTTATACTACTATGATGAAGAAGCCGCGAGACTGAAGATCATTCAGCTCGGCGTCGGCGATCATCGCGCACGAGCTGCGCACGCCGCTCGCGATCATGCGGGGGGCAGCTCGAAGAGCTGCAGCTGCGCGGCGAAGCGGTCCGTCCCGAGACGCTCCTCCCCTAGCAGGACGAGCTGATCCGCCTTACCCGGCTGGTCGATGATCTGCATCATCTGTCGCTGGCCGAAGCGAACAAGCTGCGGCTGGACCGGAAGCGGATCGACCTGGCCGATCTGCTCCGGCGGGTCGCGGATCGGGCCGGGACGGAAGCGGCGGCGCGCGGCATCGGAATCCGGGTGAATGCGGCGCCGGATCTGCCCGACGCGCATGTCGACCCGCACCGGATGACGCAGGTGTTCCTCAACATCGTCATGAACGCCGTGCGCCATTCGCCGGACGGCGGCACGATCATCATCGCATTGCAGGGCGAACCCGCCGCCGGCGGAGCAAGCCGCATGCTGCGCGCGAAGATCGCCGACGAAGGCCCGGGCATCGACCCGGAGCATCTGCCGCACATCTTCGACCGGTTCTACCGCGCGGGCGATGACCGGTCGCGGGACACGGGCGGCATGGGGCTCGGCCTATCGATCGCGAAAGCGTTCGTGCAGGCGCACGGCGGCACGATCGAAGCCGAGAGCGAGCATGGCGCCGGCACCCGCTTCATCGTCCGCGTGCCGGCCTGGACCGGCGGCTGATGCGGTCCGCGCCGCGCTGTACTATAATGAATGGGTGAAATTCCGCGCCGGACTCAAGGTCCGACAAGAAAGGTTGAACGCGCGTGGCAGAGTTATTGCTGGAATGGCTCAATGATTGGGGCGTATGGGGCGTGCTCGCTTCGCTGTTCATCGAGGGAAGCGCGTTTCCGTTTATCGGGACGTTTTTCATCGTGACGGTCGGGTTTGTGATGGATCTGACGTGGCTGGAGATCGCCTGGATCTCCGCGTTGGGAAGCGCCCTGTACGTCATTGGCAGTTATATCCCCTATTTCATCGGGTATGCGCTGGGAAGCGGCATCATGAAGCGGCTCAGCCCGGCCCGCCGGCAGCAGCTGGAGCAGGTGTCCGCCGCCTTCAGCAAATATGGCATCTGGAGCGTCGCGATTGCCAGCCCGCTTCATCTGGGCAACGCGGTGCCGTTCATCGCCGGCATGTCCAGAATGAAGCTGCATCTGTACACGCTGCTCACGATGCTCGGCATCGCACCGTCCACGTTCGTGCTGCTCAGCGTGGGCAAATTTTACCCCGGCGACCGGGATGCGGCGATGGACGCGATCGAGGAGTACCAGGCGTACGTCCTGGCGGCGTTCATCCTTCTGACGGCGGGCTACATCGGTTGGAAATGGCGGAGAAAGCGCGGGGGGAGGAAGAATGCCGCGGATAAGTCGTTCGGCTCGTAAGCCGGGTTGCGCGGCGGACAACGCCATCGTCCCCGGTGGAATCGCGGATTTTAGGGCATACTGAGACGATTGTACCGCTCCGGGCGGCCGCGTCATGCACGTGCTTCGGAGGCAAGGGGCAAGGGAGTCGGAGGAGTCGGTCTGCAACGGAACAGACAGGCTTAATTTGTGATCAATGAAGGCTTGTCGGAATTGCAACGGAATCGGGGGACGCTATTTGCGTCGAAACGGGTTGTCAACCGCTTGCCGGTGACGAATAAGAGCGCTCGGTTCCGTCAGCGATTCACCGGGCGGCGTCACGGCGAAATAACGCCTGTCCGTTCCGCAAGGACCGGTTATGCGAGCTTCGGCCATCTCCCCGGCCTTGTGAACAAGTTCCGGGTCAAAATACGGACGTGAGAACAACCGCCGGTTCGGATTGAACCGGCGGTTTCTTGCAAGGCGGAGGGTCAAGGCGAAGCGGCCGCTGTCGGTTCGAAGCTCTCCCACAGCCGCCGGTATAGACCGTTCGGGTCCCGCAGCAGTTGTTCATGCGTGCCGCGCTGCGCGACGGCGCCCTCCCGCATAACAATGATCTCGTCGGCGCCGGTCACGGCGGTGAGCCGGTGCGCGATGAACAGAATCGCATGTCCCTGCGCCTTGAACCGGTGCAGCATCCCGACGATTTCGCGCTCCGTCTCCGCGTCAAGCGCGGAAGTCGCCTCGTCCAGAATCCAGACCGGCCGGCCGGACAATATGGCGCGCGCCAGGGCGATCCGTTGCTTCTGTCCGCCGGACAGCGTCCGTCCGTGCTCGCGAATGACCGTTTCGTAACCGTCCGGGAGATTCACGATGAACGAATGGGCCATGGCCGTCCGGGCGGCTTCCGTCACTTCATCATCGGACGCGCCGGGCCGGCCGATCGCGATATTGTCGCGGATCGTCCCGCTGAACATGTGCGGCGTCTGCGGAACGTAGGCGACAAGCGAGCGGGCCGCATCGGCATTTTCACGGGGATCAAGTCCGAAGACGCGGATCTGCCCCGATTGCGGAAACAGGAGGCCGGCGGCCGCCTTCGCCGCGGTCGATTTGCCCGAGCCGCTCGGCCCGACGAGCGCCGTGAACGTGCCGGGCTTGAGCTCCAGGTCGATGGAGCGAACCGTCCATTCGTCATCCTCCGCCGGCGACTCGACGGGAAGCAGCGATTCCTCAAACCGCCGGTATCGGAACGAAACGCCTTTCATGGTCAATCCGCCTTGCGCGGGGGATGGCGCGTGCGTTTTGCCGGCCGTGGGGCCCGGCTCCTTCTCGGCCTCCAGCAGACGGAACACGCGACCGGAAGCGCCGATCTGCTCCTGCGCCTGTCCCCAGAGCTGGCCGATGCTCTCCAGCGGGCTGTTGATCCGCCAGACGAGTGTGAAATAGACCATCAGCGAGCCGAGCGCCATTTCTCCCCGGATGGTCAGCCAACCGACGATCAGAATGGTGACCAGAATAATCAGATTCGAGAGGGAGGTCGTCGTCAGCATGACGGCCTGCTGCCACCAGGTCCGGCGCGCGTAGAGCCGGTTCAGGCGGGTCCTCTCCCGCACGAACCGCTCCGTCATCCAGTCCTCCGCACCAAGCGCGCGAACGATTTCCATATTCTGCAACACGTCCTGCAGGCATTGGCGGACGGCCGCTTCCTGCCAGGCAACTTCGTTTCCGATGGCCTTGAGCCGCTTGCGGATCAGATGACCGGCGGCCAGAATCAACGGCGATACCGCCAGCAGCGGCAGCGCGATCCGCCAGTTGATCACGAGCAGATAGGCGGCGGCCATCACGAACATCGCGGCCTGGTCCGCCATCCGGTCGAGGAGGAGATTCAGGATGCCCACCATCCGTTGGGTATCGTGCTCCGTCCGCTGCACCAGATCGGATGAATGGACCGATTGCGCGTGCTCGAGCGGCAGCCGCTGCGCTTCGTCCGCCGCCCGCGCCATCAGGTTGGCGCTCAGTTCGTTCATCGCGTGCTGCTTCAAATATTCGCCGACGAGGAAGGTTCCGATCAGGAAGAAAAAGACCGCCGTCCCGGCCGCGACGATGAGCCTGACATCCGCGAAATCCCGGGCTTCCAGCGCGTTGAACACGAGATTGACAATGAGCGGATCCAGCATCATGATGAGAGACTGCGACAGGCTGAGGATGAGTCCGGCGATATAGGCCAGCTTGCGCGGGCCGAGCCCCCGCCATGTCAGCGCCCAAATATCGGACAATCCCGGTTGTGCAGTTGCCGGCTTGCTCACGGTTCAATCCCCTCCTCCGGCGCATGCGTCTCGTCCAGGTCCGCCCATGTTCCGACCCGCACCAGTTCGGCATAGCGACCGCCGAGCGCCATCAGTTCATCGTGCGTCCCGGTCTCGACGACCCGGCCTTCGTCGATAACGACGATCTGGTCCGCATGCCGGACCGTCGACAACCGATGGGCCGCGACGATCACCGTCCGCCCCGCCATCAGACTGCGCAATGTCTCCTGCATCAGGCGCTCGTTATCTCCGTCGAGGGCGGACGTCGGCTCGTCGAGCAGCAGAAATTCGGGGTTCCGCGCATAGGCGCGCGCGATGGCGAGTCGCTGCCGCTCGCCGCCGGACAGCGTCTGTCCGCGTTCTCCCAGCCGGGTCTCATATCCGTGCGGTAGCTTCCCGATGAAGCCGTCGGCCCGTGCGAGCCTCGCCGCTTCCTCCAGGTCTTCAGTCGCCAGATGCGTCAACCCGGCCCGGATATTGTCGGCGACCGACGCGTCGAACAGGCCGATGTCCTGCGGCACATAGGCCGCCCGGCGCCTCCAATCAGCATTTGTGCTGCCATCGATCGGCACGCCACCCAGCATGATCCGGCCGGCGTTCGGCGCGTATAGTCCCATGATCAGCTTGAGCAAGGTGCTCTTGCCTTGGCCGCTCGGACCAACGAGCGCCGTCACGGTTCCCCGGCGAACCGTAAGGTTCAAATCGCGCAGTACCGGCTGCACGGGATCGTAGCCGAACGTAACCCCTTCAATGACCAGATCCCCTTCATCCGGTAGCATGCGGGTCTCCGCAGGCAGCTTCTCGATCCGTTCGGTCGGATCGGCCAGTTCGAACACGCGGGTCGCGTGGGCCAACGCATTCTGCACGGCCGCCCAGATGTTCATCAGATGGGAGAGCGGTCGAACCAGATGCTCATAGGAAATGACGAATGCCGCAATGACGCCGATCTCGATCGCGCCGTCCGCAAATAGCAACGCGCCGGCGATGAAAATATACGCGATGCCGAGCCAGTAGCCGAGGAAAATCGAGATGCCGGAAGCCGCGGTCCAGAGATGGCCGCGCAGGCGATGCCGAAAGGTCCGCCGAACGGCTTCGCGCCAGCGGAAGTTGAACCGTTCTCGCAATTGAAACGCGCGGACGGTCTCGGCGCCCTGCATCTGGTCCTGCAGCAGCGCATCCTGCGCGGCCTGAGCTTCGTTCGCCCGCTGTTGCTCGCGGTAAATCGGCTTGGCCAGCAGGTTGGAGACCAGCGGCATCAGCAGCGCCACGGCGATCGCCCCGGCCATCAGCAGCCAGGATTGCACCGTGAGGTAGACAAACAGCAGGATGACCGACAGCAGCCGCTCGATGAGCGCCGGAATTTGCCGGTTCACCCCGTCCTGCGCCGCCACGGCGGAGTCGCCGATCCGCTGGATCTGGTCGCCGACGTGCCAGCGGTTCAGCAACCTCAGATCAAGCCGGAACATGCGGCGCAGCACCTCCCGCTGAAGTTCGAGCGTCGACCGGTTGTACAGTCGTTGCGACAGCCAGGTGCGTGCGACCTGCACGATCAGGCCGCCGAAAAACACAGCGCCATAGAATGCCGCCGCCTGCCGAAGCTGCGGCACGGATCCTTCGTACACCGCGTCGAACAGTCGGCGCAGCGCCTCCGCCTGACCGACCGGAACAAAGGAAGCGGCGCTGACGATCAGCGCCGTGGCGACATAATACGGCGTGTAGCGCCGGACCCAGCGCAGCAGCGAGCCGGCAACCCGTCGGACTGCTTCGCCGTGCCCGGCCTTCGCTGACATGGAACCCACAATCGATCAACTCCCGCATCGTGTGATCAATCGTGTAACAACCTCAAGCAATAAACCCGATCTTTAAAATGCTTATATATAGTACGGACATTTTTTCAGTTTGAGCGTTTTGCAATAATCCAAGGCCTTGATTTGTAAGGATTTTCGGACATAAAAAAGGGACTTCACCCCAACTTGGAGAAGTTTTCAAGTGACCAAACAAGAAAACTTAAGGAGTGAAGTCACGAT
>Ga0207875_100029_pt1 | contig 113394 bp, 111 predicted proteins | sample CeladaPassage60A_FD_187476 | JGI IMG/M metagenome (GOLD analysis project Ga0207875, IMG submission 187476) | Cellulose-adapted microbial communities from the Joint BioEnergy Institute, USA - Passage3 60A (SPAdes) (version 2) | ecosystem: Engineered > Bioreactor > Continuous culture >... | reverse complement strand
GGTGTGGTAGACTTCACCTGAAAGGTGCTCCTCTCTTTGGGTGATGTTGTCTTCGACAAACACCATTCTACCAAAGATTTGGAGCCCTTTTCACGTATTTTAAAGAGTCGCACTTTCGAAATTCAGGATAATTTGTCATCGGAAACGTCAAATGATCGAATTCATTTGACGTTTTTTGTTTGGCTGCGGATCCGGCCATGCCGTGAACAATTGATCATTTGGAGATTGATGCCCGGAGGGAAAGGCAATATAATCGAAATATAGCGAATGGACAACCCTGGAAGCCAAAGGAGCACGGTCGGCCGTGGATTATATTCTTTTTTTGATTGGTTCGTCATTTGAATATTTCGCTTATTTCGTTTTCATGTTCACCTTGTTCCGTTTCCGCATCAAGCCCAAAATGATAGCGTTCACCCTGTTGATCGCTTTTCTGATGAGCCAAATTTCCTATGTCACCCGGCTCAATGAGAACCTGGCCGAATTCTCATCCTACATCCAGCTCATTCTGCTGGTGATCTGGTTCTGTCTGTTGTTCAGAGTTCCGATGTTCTATTCGATCATTATGAATTTTTCCGGTTTCGTGGCGGGGTTTGTGCTTCAGGGCATCGTCGTTTCCGGATTGATGTTCATGCTCGATCTGACTTTGACCGACATTCAGAACAACCCCTGGATCATGTCCTCCATCCAGGTGCTCACGGCCATTCTTGAACTTGCGCTGTGCCGGCTGCTCTATGTCATGAACTGGAACTTTGATTTTGTTCCGACCTCGCATCGCGCGGATGTGCGGTTCAGCGGCACGAATGCCATCTTGCTCTTCACCATCGTGCTGTGCATTTCCCTTGGCGCGGCTGCGGCATACCTGTTCCGGGACAAATTCGACAATTACTTCTTGTTTACCTATATTGTGTTTTTTGTTACGCTTCCCATATTCCTGTACTATCTCTTGAGGAAGGATTATGAGGATGCTTCGTAGAGCCGCCGAGTCGCTGCATGGGGGCATGGTGCGCAACGGGGTATCGCCGCCTTCCGTGGACGTCATTTATTACGCGCTGAACGTTGCGGGCAACACCTTGTCGATCATTGGCCTCACGCTGCTGATCGGATGGTTCACCGACGCCCTGCCCGATACGGCGCTTGCGCTGGTCTCGTTCGCGCTGATCCGGATGTTCAGCGGCGGGTATCATCTGAAATCCGGATGGTTCTGCATCATCGCCTCCACCGCCGTCATGTCCGTCATACCGCATATTGTTTTGAACGATCTTTGGGTTTGCGTCTTCACGGCGGCAGCGGCGCTGCTCTTCCTTATCTTCGCCCCGTCCAATCTGGACAAGTACGCGAGAATTGCTCCAGGGTACTATCCGTTGCTCAAAGCGCTTACGACCGCCGCGGTCGCAGCCAATTTCTTCATCCGATCGGATGTGCTGGCCTTGGTATGCCTCTTGCAAGCCGTGTCCTTGCCCATCAAGAACACGCCGGAAGGGGGTGAACAAGGATGAAGAGGCGCGTACTCAGGTTGATCGCTGCCGGCATAGCGGGCCTGGCCTCGCTGTTCGTTCTGACCGGTTCGCTGTATTATTTCAACAACCCGAAGATCCCGGCTGAACTCAGAAGGAAGGACGCATAACATGCAAATACCGGTAGTCAGACGCGTAAGCCGACAAGAATTCGAAATCGTCATGCTCGACTTGAACGACGTCCTCTTCACCTTTGTGGAAAGCAACGTCATCAAGTACCAGACCAAGAACGAAGTGTTCAGTCAAATCAGCACGCTCGAGGAGCAGGAGCGATTCCTGTCGACGATGGGTTTCAAAAAACTCGAGCGCGGGTACCTTGTTCAAATGGACAAGGTGAAGTGGTACGATGACGAGACCCATCAGGTGTTCTTCGAGCCGTACCCTTCCAAGAATGCGCCGAGCGCTCCGGTGTCCCGCGTGCATCGCAAGGATGTGCCGGAAGAACTGGTCGTCAAACGGCGCGCGCGCGGTTATGCGCGCGGGTTCTACTCCCCGTTTGAACGATGATGTGTCAGAAGCGGATCAAGTGCAGCAAGGCCGGCCGATGAATTCGGCCGGCCTTCAAAATTCGCACAGTGCGGGAAGCGGTGGTCAAAGATGGACATCCGATTCAGGACTCCGGGCAGGATGCTGAATCCGGCCGGCGGATTTCTGGAAGGGTACACGCATACGCTCAATCCTTACGCCGGCTGCGCATTCGGCTGTTCCTACTGCTATGTCCGCAGAATGCCGGTCGGCATGTTCCGTGCGTCACCCTGGGGCGAATGGGTCGACGTGAAGCGGATGGACCGGGAGGCGTTCCGCAAGGAATGGCAGCGGGCCCGAGGTCGGGGAAGGATGACCGTCTTCGTGGGGTCGGCGACGGACCCGTACCAGCCCGCAGAAGCCCGATTCGGCGTCACGCGCGCCCTTCTGGAGATCATGGCGGAGGCGCCGGCTGACTTCGTGCTGCTGCAGACGCGCAGCCCCCTCGTGGTGCGCGATGCGGATCTGCTTCGCCGCCTCGGACCCCGCGTGCGCGTCAGCATGACAATTGAGACGGACCTGGAGTCCGTCCGCAAGCGTTTCACGCCGAAGGCGCCGCCCATTGCGGCCAGGAAGCGCGCGCTCGCGGAGTTGCGGGATGCCGGCGTTGACGTGCAGATCGCCGTATCGCCGCTGCTGCCGCACGGCGGATCGTTCGCCGCCGATCTGGCGCGAATGGCGCCGCGCATCGTCGTGGACGATTTTTTTCACGGCGACGGAGCGGGAGGGAAGCGGACGGAAGCGCTGGGCATTCGCAGGATGTATGAGCAAGCCGGGGAAGGGGAACTGTACCATCCGGAGACGGCGCGAACGTTCTACGACACGCTGCGCCGTCATGCCGGCAAATCCGGATGCATCGCGTTGTGGAGCCGGGACGGGTTTCTGCCGTAACGATCCCCCGCCCGCCGGTTATTCCGGGAGCGCGAGCACCGGCTTGTATTCCGAGCCGATGTACACCGCCGTCGAGACTTCGGTCAGCACCTGCGGGTAGATGCGGTCGGGATTGGGCATGACCGGCTCGACATGCAGGAATGCCTTGCCTTGATCAAATACGATGGACGCCACCCGGATGCCGTATCCCGGGTGAGGCGCGGTCGCCCGAACGGTCACCGTGTTCACTTCGCCGGTCAGCGGCGCGGATTCAAGCTTAAGATCGGTGAGCGGCGACGGATCGGAGGCTTTTGCGGGTTTGCCGGACGCTTCAAGCTGGCGGAGGAAGGCCGAAGCTTCGTAGACCATGCCGGCTGCTTCGCTGCGCGTGATGGCCCGCTTCGGCTCGAAACGCCGGTCCTTGTCCAGTTCGGCTATGCCGGCAAAAAGCAGCAGCTGCACGCTTTCCCGGTACTCCGGCGCGATGTCGGCGGCGTCTTCGATCACCAGTTTCGGCTTCGGAAGAGCAAAGCCGGCTTTGGACGAAATTCCGCGGTAGAGATGATAGGCAAAGCGCTCGCGCGTCATCGACAGGTCGGGTTTGACGCTGCGCGGCATGTCGAGATAAAAACTTGCCGTAATGAACGCGTCGGAATACCATTTGCCGTCCAGGACGAAATCATAGGAATCGCTTGCCTTCGGTTCTTTGACGAATCGGATGCCGTCGAGTCCGAGCTTGAGTCCCTTGACAATCATGGAAACGCCTTCAGCATACGTCAGCCTGTCGTCCGGCCGGAACCTGCCGTTTGCATCGCCCGACACGACGCCTTCTTCCTGAAGATGGCGTATCCGGTCGGCGTTCGGGTCGCCCTGAATGTCCGGAAATGCCGCGGCCGATCCAACGAATGACAGCCAGATCAGCAGCCCTGCCGCAAACATTGCCGCCGGAAGACGTCGGTACCGACAGCCTCTGCGCGTGTTCATCATGCCGATCACCTCGAAGCGATTGATGGGTAAGGCGAGCATCCTTTATTAACCATTGGACGCCTGAAACTGTCGAAAAGTTGCGTGGCAACTGCCGGCAAAAAGAAAAAGAACCCTTGACTCTCAAGGGTTCTTGGACGTTTGATAATGGTGATCTGTAGTGGGCTCGAACCACTGACCCCCACCCTGTCAAGATGGTGCTCTCCCAGCTGAGCTAACAGATCATATCGCAGTGACGATTTATAATATATCAAGTTTCGAACCGATAGTCAACCCCATTATCAAAAAAATTTTTGGTGATTCGTTTTCGTCGGAACGCCCTCAGGATGATCCGGATTAATGGATGACCTTTGCGGGCATACTGACTTTCGGACAGAATGGCTGACGGGGCGGCTGCGATTCGGCCTCCCGCATGGACAAGGAGCGAGACGGTGATGACGGAACGGGAGACGTTTACGGCCGTGCGCAAGAACGGCGACGGCGATATAACGGCTTTCCGCACCTCGGCGGGGCGGGAACTGAATTACGAACAGGCCCTCCGCGAAGTGGAGGAGGGCCGGATCAAAGGCGCGAATGTGTTCAAGGGAAGGGACGGCGAGATGTACATCCGCGGCGATGCCGACGGAGATCCAGCCAACAACCTCGACAATCTGCCGATGTTCTGATACGTGCAAAAAGCCTCCGGCTGCCGATCGTCGGCCGGAGGCTTTCGCCGTGTTATGCACTATTACGGACCGGACGGGGCTGTCGGCTCGACTTTGCCGTCCGAAATCGTGTATCGGACATGCTGTTCGATGAACTTCATCCGTCCGGTGCGGCCTTCGTAGCGGTCCTTGTCGTCCGCGTAATGCATGAGATAAATCTTCGACTGCACATCTTCGGGCAGCGTCAGCAGTTCCTCCAGCGTGGCGTGGACCTCGCCCGGTGTGACAAACTGGCAATCGTGGAAGACGACGCATCCGCGATTCCGCACCAGGTCCGTCACGAGCTCGGGATGGAACCGCATGTCGGCCGTATAGAAGAAGCTGTTGTTGAACAGCAGCGAGTAGCTGATTTTGCCCGGAATATGCTCCGTGCGAATGATCTCGACGGTCAGACCGTCGTGCAGAACGGCCGGAACGCCTTCACGGATCCGCCGCACTTCAAAATAATCTTCGAGCTTCTGCGATTGTTCCTGCCACAGACCTCCCCTGAGAGAATGCTCCCACAGCGGTTCGGCCAGTTTGTCGGGTACGTACAACACCGGCCGTTTGCGATATTGGAATTTCATGCGGAACGCGTATTCTTCCAGTCCGCCGATGTGGTCGGCGTGAATATGGGAGATCAGGACGGCATCGATGCCGTCCAGCGGCTGGCCGATCTGGTGGAGCGAGAGCGGCGCGGTAATGCCGCAATCGATCAGCAGCGTGAACCCGTTCTGGCAGAGCAATGCATTGTTGTTGTAATACTTCTTGGCAAACGAATTTCCGGTTCCGAGCATTAAAATATCCAATAACGGAACTCCCTTCCGGGTACGTTTGTTCAAACTTTATCATTTTTTTTACAGTAAGGAAAGAGGCTGAACAAATTCTGAACAACCGGGCATTCGCGCATGCGTGGAGGCGGGCGCTTGCATATAATGGGGCGGATTTTCGCGGAGAGGAGTCCTGCCCATGAGCAAGGCCAAAGCGGGAAAAAAACGGGCGAATCAACGCTCAGACCGCCCCGTCGTCCGCATGAGCATCGTGCTGTCCGATACCTGTGAATCGTGTCCGACACCCTGCCCGCGCGGCATCCGGTACCGGCTGCGCATGCGGGAACCCGGAGCTGTCGGCAAAGGCGTGCCCTGCATCCTGACCCGCACCGTGCAATGAATCTTTCGAGCGCATGCGTATTTCCCGGGCGAGCGCAAATCGCGACAAGAGACGACAGCAGGAAAGTCGGAAAATTGTTCGCATGGCGCCCCGCAACTTTGGACAACTGGTCGAGTATAACTATACATCCAAGGAAATGCTGACGGAGGGTTCATGCGCATGAGATTCAAGAAGGTGCTCATATCCGCACTCCTGCTGTCCTTGTGGGGAGGCAGCATGATATTCGCGGACACGGTCAGCCAGAAAATCAAGGTTTCGGTGAACGGTTCGGCCCTGAGCGAATCGGGCATCGTGGTGGACGGAACGACGTTTCTGCCGATCAGGCAGCTGGCCGACTCGTTGAATGCTTTTATCTCCTGGGGCGACAACAAGCAGGTCAATATCAACAAGCCGAACATCCACATGATGACCATGAGCGTGAACTCGAACGGCGTATATCCTTTCCAGGCCGTCGAGAAGGGCAGCACGGTTACCTTTTATGTGCTGGTGCACGGTGACAGCCTGAGTACGCCGATTTCGGCCGCCAAGATGGAAATTGTGGATCCGGGCAATACGGCCAAGGAGTTATATTACGAGAGCAATCCCGAAAACCTGAACATCTTTCAGCTTCGCACGAAAGAGCTGAAATACAAATTTGCCTCCGAAGGCGAGTACAAAGTGCGCATGTACATGATGCCCGCGTCGGGAAGCGAATGGACGCTCGTTTCCGAGAAACTGATTTTCTCCAAATGACCTGCATGCCCGTGGTGCCGCACAAGCGCTCCGTTCGCGGAGCGCTTGTCGTTTGACCCGGCGGCTAGCGGCATGGTACGATACGTTTGATGGCATATGATATCCGAAATGAGGGTTGTCGATGAGCGAACATTCGCATGACCATGCTTGCGGTTGCGGCCATGACCACGAGCATGATCACGAACACGATCCCGTGTTCATCGTAACGGACGAAGAAGGCCGCGAACACGAGATGATCATGGTGTACACGTTCGATTCGGAAGGTTCGGCCTATGCCGTGCTGCTGGATCGGAATGATCCGGAAGCGGACGGCGTCATTTTCCGGATCGAGGAAGAGAATGATGAAATGTTCCTCGTCGGCATTGAAGACGACGAAGAATGGGAACGCGTGGCAAGGATTTACGAGGAGATTGCCAGCCAGGAAGACCAGGGTTGATCTTGAACTCCGGCAAGAAGGCCGGTCATCGAACATCGATGGCCGGCCGTTTTTACGTGCACGCCCAACGGATGCGTCCGCCGAACGGACGGCTTATTTCCGCGGGTTGTAGTAGATGGTTCGGCCGTTGAACAATTTCAGCTCGGCCTGCAGATGTTTGGCCAGATATTTGCACAATTCGTTCGCTTTTCCCTTGTCGCCGTGCGTCGCATCGTCCGGCAGCACGACCTGCACGTAATGCACCGTGCGATCGCCGCGCTCCGTCTGCCCGACGCCGATCACGATGTAGCGATAGTGCGAGTCCGTACCTTTCAGGTAAAACCACGGTTCGCCTTCCTTGGTCTCGATCGTGTACGGGAAGGCGGCGTCCGCGTAGTCCCAGCCCAGCTGACGGCCGGTAAGCGCGGTCTGTTCCCGATATCGCTGCAACTGTTCCTTCACGCCGTCCAGCGTCAGCTGCTCGACGGCGGAGCCTTCCACGAAATAGATGTAAGCGCTTTGACTCACCTGCAAAGCCACCTCCCAGAACTAGGATAGCACTGAAGCCGGCGCTTGACAACAAGCACCGGCTTCGGCAGGAAACCGCCCGGGTTCAGCTGATCGGCGTCTCTTCGACAATCACTTTGACATAGTTCAGACTCGGATCTTCCGGCCCTTTGACCGGAAGGCCGACCTGGAGATGGTCAAGGATGTAGTCGATGTTCGCCTGGGAGATGACCTCTCCGGGCAGCAGGATCGGAATGCCGGGCGGATAGACGTAGATGAACTCGGCGATGATCCGGCCGGCCGATTCGGCAAGCGGCACGGATTCCGTCTCGGCGTAGAAGGCGTCGCGCGGCGTAAGCGAGAGCTGCGGAATCTCCGGTATCTTCACGACTAGTTCTTTCGCCTCGTTCACCTGGTAGAACGTCTCCGACATCTCGCGCAGCGCCCGGAGCAGCGCGTCGACCGTCTCCTTCGTGTCGCCGGGCGTGATCAGGGCGAGAATGTTGTACATGTCGCTCAATTCGACTTCGATGCGGTGCTTCTCGCGCAGCCAGTTCTCCGCATCGTAGCCCGTGATGCCGAGATGGCGGACGTGGATCGTGATCTTCGTCGGATCGTAGCTGTACGTTGCTTCACCGCCCAGAATGTCGTCGCCGAAGCAATACAGCCCCGGGATCGCGTTGATCTCCCGGCGGGCGTAGCGGGCGAGCGAAAGCGCATGCTCGGCCATCGCGCGGCCGTTCAGCGCGAGATTCCGCCGTGCCGTATCCAGCGATGCCAGCAGCAGATACGAAGTCGATGTCGTCGTGAGCATGCTGAAAATCGTCTGAATCCGGTGCGGATTGACGCGGGTGCCCTTGACGTTCAGAATCGAGCTCTGGGTCATCGAACCGCCGAGCTTGTGCACGCTCGTCGCGGCCATGTCCGCGCCGGCCTGCATCGCGGAGATCGGCAGCTCGTCGTGGAAGTGGATCAGCACCCCGTGCGCTTCGTCGACCAGCACCGGGATATCGTAGGAATGCACGAGATCGACAATTTCGCGCAGATTGGCGCAGACGCCGAAGTAGGTCGGGTTGATGACGAGCACCGCTTTCGCGTCGGGATGGCGCTCAAGGGCGCGCCGCACCGCGCTGGTGGTGATCCCGTGATCGATGCCGAGGTTCCCGTCGCGGACGGGAGAGACGAAGACCGGGCGGGCGCCGGCGAAAATGATCGCGGACAGCACCGATTTGTGCACGTTCCGCGGCACGATGATCTTGTCGCCGGGCGAGCAGACGGACAAGATCATCGTCATGATCGCCCCGCTCGTTCCCTGCACGGAGAAGAAAGTATAGTCCGCTCCGAACGCTTCCGCTGCCAGTTTCTGGGCCTCGCCGATGACGCCGGCCGGCTGGTGCAGGTCATCCAGCGGCGCGATGTTGATCAGGTCGATGGACAGCGCGTTGTCGCCGATAAACGCGCGGAACTCTTCGTCGCTGCCCCTGCCTTTCTTGTGGCCCGGAATGTGAAATTGCAGCGGGTTGCGTTCGGCATGCCGCCGAAGCGCGGTGAACAGCGGGGTGGATGACTGATCCAACGCCCCATCCCGTCCTTTCCTTGCACGCGATTTAAGTCAAACAAGCTAGAGTATAGCAAAACGGGTAGCGAATGCAAGATCGGGTTTCGGCATGGATGCAAGCGCGGTGCGGGATGTCGCAGTTTGTTCATTTTTCTGTGAGGACAAGATGTGGTACGATAAGCGGGTGGAAGGAGCGGTTCAAGATGGACAGGCGAATCGTGATGGTCATGCTGGTGCTCATGACCGTATTCATCGGCTTCGGCATCATTATTCCCGTCATGCCGGAACTGGTGAAAAGCATTGATCCCGGCAGGGCGGAATATCATAACGCGCTCATGTTGTCGCTGTATTCCCTGGTTTCGTTTGTGCTGTCTCCCGCATGGGGGGCGCTGTCCGACAGGATCGGCCGCCGTCCGGTCATTCTGACCGGCGTGTCCGGCTTCTCTGCAAGCTTTCTCCTGTTCGGTCTGGCATCGGGCCATCTGCCGCTCATGTACGCGGCGCGCCTGCTTGGCGGATTGTTCTCCGGAGCGGTCGTCTCCGTCATCGTTGCCTATGTGGCGGACATTACGCCGCCCGAGCAGCGCACGCGCGGGATGGGACTCGTCGGGATGTCGATCGGTCTCGGTTTCACGTTCGGTCCGGGAATCGGCGGGCTGCTCAGCGGCATCTCGCTCGAGACGCCGTTCTTCGCGGCGTCGGCGCTGTCGGCGCTGCTGTTCGTCACGGGACTGTACACGCTGCGCGAATCGCTGCCGCCGGAGCGTCGCGGCTCCGGGAAGAAACGCCCTTCGCGCTGGACGGCGTTCACCGGTCCGCTGAAATATTTGTACGTGCTCGCCTTCTTCGTCACGTTCTCGCTGGCGGGCATCGAATCGACGCTGCAATGGTTCGGCATGGAGCGGTTCGATGTTACGCCGGCCCAGTTCGGCCTCATGTTCTTCGTCTGCGGCCTCGTCGGCGCGATCGTGCAGGGCGGCGTCGTCCGCCGGCTGATCAAGCCGGGACGGGAACCGGCCTGGATCGCGGCAGGCCTGCTCATCTCGGCGGCCGGGTTCTTCTTGTTGATCGCGTCGCATGAGCTGTGGACGGCGACGGTCTTCCTCGCGATATTCGGCGTCGGCAACGCGCTCGTCCGGCCGTGCGTCACCTCGCTCATTACGCAGCGGACGAAGGTCGAGCAGGGCGTCGCTTCCGGCCTCAGCTCCTCGATGGACAGTCTCGGCCGCATCGCGGGTCCGCTCGTCGCCGCGTTCCTGTACCGCATCGAGATGACGCTGCCGCTCTTGGCCAGCGGCGCACTGTCGATTGCCGCCTTGCTGCTGCTGGAGCGGTTCCGCACGCTCGCCCGCCGGGATGATGCCGGTCCGCAGCCGGTCGTCTGATCTCCAAGGCTTTCCTCCGTGCTTTCAACGGCGCGGCGGGAAGCCTTTTGCATTGGTGCCCCGATTCGGACAAGTACGGCGAATTTGCGCTTCAATTTTCGTCAATAAACCAAGTTGCCAGAACATAAAATGGAGTATAAACTGAAAGTGAGGCAGAAATTTCAGAACATTCCGCCGATTCTCGGGCAGGGGAGGGATCGCCGTGAACAAAAGCGACGAGGTGGAGTACTGCAACCTGGAGATCCGGTTCGACCGGCGGAAGATTCACGATCTGATCCGAGAGCTGATCCAGGCCGGCTACTCCCTGTTCTGGAGCGAGGCGAACGGGCTGTTCTTCATCTCGATCCGCACCGGACGCAGGCTGGTCAAGCTGCGATTCCGGCGCATCCGGAACTGCTACAAGATGATCGGCGACTACACGATTCGGGACGTCAGACTGTCGGAACTGCTGGAGAAAATGATCAACGATTCCCGCGGCCATGCCGTCGTCAAACGGATCAAAGACCGCCGCATCGTAATCGAAGACATCATGTTTGGCGAAATCATCCGATTGGTGGAGGTGTCGGGTATGGAACATCGCGTCGTCTACCAGAGGAATACGACGGTCACGACAGAAGAGATGATTCGCGCATTTCAGAACAAGCGGGCGGAAGAGCGCGTGCATGTCCTGCGGCTTGAGCTCGATTACGAGTTGGCGGTGCTGCACGAAGCGCTGGCCGAAGGCCGCATCGCCGATGCCGAAGCATCCAAGAAGCGGCTGATGGAGATGCGCACGGAGATGCTGCAGCTCGAAATGTGACGGGCGGAAGGATGTGCGTATGATCGAAAGTCAATGGAATAAGCCGGATTGACAGGCTTCTCTTGCTCCGCCGCGGAGGAAGGGAAGCCTGTTTCTGTCCGTCCCCGCCGGGCCGGCGGTCAAGTTGCGCCGGGAGACCGGGATGCTCTAGAATAAGGCTGACGATTCGGAAGGTTCGGGGGAGGACATCGGATTGAGCGACAGCGGGCTAGGTAGGAAAATCGTGCTGGCCGTCGATCTGGGCACGACCAGCGCCAAGGTGCTGGCGATCAACGCCGGCAGCCTGACCGAAGGCGGTCAGGCAGTGATAGCGGCCAGGGGTGAACGGGAATATCCGCTTCTGTCGCAGGAGCCCGGATATGCGGAGCAGGATCCGGACCGCATCGCCGAAGCGGCGGCCGAAGCGGTGCGCGAAGCGGTCGACGGGGCCGGATGCGGCCCGGAAGGGGTGCTGGCCGTCGCGTTCAGCACGGCGATGCATTCTCTGATTGTCACGGATGGGGACGGGAAGGCGCTCACGCGGGTGCTGACCTGGGCCGATCTTCGCGCGGCCGGGCATGCGCGGAAGCTGCGCGGATCGAAGGAAGCGGCGGATCTTCCGTCCCGCACGGGCGTGCCGCTGCACGCCATGACGCCGCTCGCGAAGCTGCTCTGGCTCCGCGAGGGGCGGCCGGAGCTGTTCGCTTCCGCCGGGCGGTTCATCGGCATCAAGGAGTATGTGCTGGAGCGCTGGTTCGGCCGGCCCGTCCCGATGGACGAATCGACCGCCGGGGGCACCGGTTTTTACAATCTGCATGAGCGGACCTGGGACGGGGAGGCGATGCGGATCGCGGGCATCGACGCGGACCGGCTGCCGGAGCTTAAGCCTTCGACGCATGTTCTGCGCGGCCTGCTTCCCGAGACGGCAGCCGAACTCGGGCTGAGCCCCGGCGTGCCCGTCGTGCTCGGAGCGGCCGACGGCCCGCTGGCCAATCTCGGCGGCGGCGCGCTCGAACCGGGTGTCGCTTCGCTCACGATCGGCACGAGCGGCGCGGTGCGCGTCGCCGTCCGGCAGCCGGCCGCCGATCCGCACGGACGGCTGTTCTGCTATCCGCTGGCGGAAGGCTGGTGGATTGCCGGCGGGCCGGTCAACAGCGGCGGCGTCGTCTTCCGCTGGATGCGGGACAAGCTTGCCCCGGACCTGTCGGACGGTAATGACGGCTACGCCCGGCTCGTCGAACTGGCGATGGAAGCGCCGCCCGGCGCCGGCGGACTGCTGTTCCTGCCGCACCTGTCCGGCGAGCGCGCGCCGCATTGGGACGAGCGGGCGCGCGGCGTATTTCTCGGCCTGTCGCTCGAACATGACCGCCGGCACATGATTCGCGCCGGTCTGGAAGGCATCGTGCTGCATCTGCGCTCGGTGGCGGACGCGCTCGCCGGCCTGGCGGGCGGCCTGCGGGAGATCCGGGTGTCCGGCGGCTTCGCCCGGTCGGCGGCGCTGCGGCAGCTCATCGCCGACATCCTCGGCAGGCCGGTCGTCCGCACGGACAGCGAGGACGCGTCGGGAGTCGGCGCCGCCCGGCTCGCCCTGCACGCGCTCGGCCTGATGCCGGATCCGGCGGCGTCCGCTTCGACGGTAACGGACAGGTGCGATCCGAATCCGGAGCTTGTCCCCGTATATGACCGCCTCCACGGCATGTTCAAGCGATCGTACGAACGCGTATCGGACAGCTTCGCCGAACTGGACGCGTTCAGATCCGGCGGATAAGCGGCTTCACCATAAGGGTATCGAAGAAATCTATAGGTTTTCATAATCCTGCAAAACGAGTAAAATAGGGGCGTTAAATAATTCAAGAGCGCAAAGGATGGGACGTTCGGAAATGGCAAAACAACAAATCGGCGTCATCGGCATGGCCGTCATGGGACGCAACCTTGCCCTCAACATCGAGAGCAAGGGCTTTACCGTATCGATCTACAACCGGTCGCGTGAAAAGACGGACGAAGTGATCAGCCAGAATCCCGGGCGCAATCTGCACCCGACGTATACGATCGAGGAGTTCGTCGAATCCCTTGAAAAGCCGCGGAAAATTCTGATCATGGTGCAGGCCGGCGCGGGCACCGACGCGACGATCAACGCGCTCGTGCCGCATCTGGACGAAGGCGACATCATTATCGACGGCGGCAACGCGCATTACCCGGATACGCAGCGCCGCAGCCGCGACCTTGAAGCGAAAGGCATCCGCTTCATCGGCGCCGGCGTGTCGGGCGGGGAAGAAGGCGCGCTGAAAGGTCCGGCGATCATGCCCGGCGGCCAGGAATCGGCCTACAGGCTCGTCGAACCGATCCTCACCGCCATTTCCGCGAAAGTAAACGGCGAGCCCTGCTGCACCTATATCGGTCCGGACGGTGCCGGCCATTACGTGAAAATGGTGCACAACGGCATCGAGTACGGCGACATGCAGCTCATTTGCGAAGCGTATCATCTGCTTACCTCGGTGCTCGGCCTGACGAACGAGGAATTGCACAAGATTTTCGCGGAGTGGAATGAAGGGGAGCTCGACAGCTATCTGATCGAGATTACGAAAGAGATCTTCGCGAAATACGATCCGGAGACGGGCAAGCCGATGGTCGACGTCATCCTCGACTCGGCGGGCCAGAAGGGCACGGGCAAATGGACAAGCCAGAGCGCGCTCGATCTCGGCGTGCCGCTGTCCATCATCACCGAATCCGTCTTCGCCCGTTTCCTCTCGGCGATGAAGCAGGAACGCGTCGCCGCGAGCAAGCTGCTCAAGGGGCCGGAGAAGAAGCCGTTTGCGGGGGACAAGAAGGCGTTCATCGAATCGGTGCGCAAGGCGCTGTACGCGAGCAAGATCTGCTCCTACGCGCAAGGCTTCGCCCAAATGCGCATCGCTTCGGAGGAGTACGGCTGGAATCTGCGCTGCGGCGACATCGCGATGATCTTCCGCGGCGGCTGCATCATTCGCGCGCAGTTCCTGCACAAAATCAAGGAAGCCTACGACCGCAACCCGAACCTCAGCAACCTGCTGCTGGACGAGTATTTCAAATCGGTCGTCGAAAATTATCAGGACGCATGGCGCGAAGTGGTGGCCACGGCGGTCACGCACGGCATCCCGGTGCCGGCTTTCGCCAGCGCGCTGGCGTACTACGACTCGTACCGCAGCGAGCGGCTGCCCGCCAACCTGCTGCAGGCGCAGCGCGACTACTTCGGCGCGCATACGTTCCAGCGGGTGGACAAGGAAGGCACGTTCCACTTCGACTGGCTGAACAACTGACGCGTCAATCGTACAGCATGGCAACGGCATCGGCCAGACTGCGCCGCGCCCGCTCGAGTTCATCGGCGGTGCAGGTCCGGCCGTGAAGCAGCACCAGCGCCGCCTCGGCGAAATCGCGGAAGAGCGCAATCAGCTGTGGCCGCGGCAGTTCCTGCAGGGCAGGAGCGCCGTCGGCCACTTTTTTCTTGACTGCATGAAGCAGCCAGATCAGATCGTCCCTGCATGCCGGACGGGCCGGGTCCCGGATCCGGTCGATCCGGCTTCCGGCGGACTGCGGCGCTGCGATCGGCATGGCGAATCCCCCCGTTCATTCCCTGCTATCATCCATACGACCGGATCGTCCGAACTATGCCCGCAGGACCGGGCCGCGCAGCGCGGGAACGCCATGCGGGAAACGCTTCGCGTGTCCCCTTCCGCGTTGTCCGCTCCTTGGCCGCTGTGTTATCATGAAAACATTGGAGTTCACGAGTTTGAGCAGCGGGGGGAACGATCGGGGTGAAGGCCCGAACGGACAAAATCGTGCTCGTCGGCTTCATGGGCACGGGCAAATCGACCGTCGCGCGGCTGCTGGCCGGACGGCTCGGCATCGGGCGCGTGGATCTCGACGAAGAAATCGAGCGCGAAGCGGGATGCACGATTGCCGAATTGTTCGACACGAAAGGCGAAGCGCATTTCCGCGATCTGGAGAGCAACGTGCTGGCGCGGCTTATGGCGGAGGACCGGCCGCTCGTGCTGGCGACCGGCGGCGGCGCCGTGCTGCGCGAAGCGAACCGCGAGGCGATGCTGCGCTCGGGGTTCGTCGCGGCGCTTACGGCATTGCCTGAGCGGATCATCGAGCGCGTATCGGGCGACGGGGCGCGGCCGCTCCTGCGCGGAGACGTCGGGGAACGGGTGCGGCGGCTGATGGCGGAGCGGAAGCACGCCTATGATTTCGCGCATATCAAGATTGACACGACCGATCTGAAACCGGACGAAGTCGCCGATCGGATATTGGCTGCCGTGAAGGAGTCGACGGCATGAAGACTTCCGCATGCGTGGCGGCCGGCGGCGCGCTCGGCGCGCTTGCCCGGTACGCCGTCGCGCTGGCACTGGGCGCGCCCGAATCCGGCGCGTTTCCCTCCGCCACGTTCACGGCGAACGCCGCCGGCTGCCTGCTGATCGGCCTGCTCGGCGGCTTGCTCGCGAACCGTCCGCTGCCCGAAGCGCTGCGGGAATTCTTGAGCACCGGCTTCCTCGGCGGTTTCACGACGCTGTCCGCATTCGGCGTCGAGACGGTCCGGCTTGCGGCGGATGGTTACGCCGCAATGGCATTCGCCTATGCCGCCGCATCCGCCGCGGCGGGACTCGTCGCCGCATCGGCCGGATATGCGCTGGCAAAGGCCGTATTCCGCAACGCACGGGAGGATGCCGCATGACCGCCTTCCTGCTGGTCGCATTGGGCGGCGGCGCGGGCGCGCTGCTCCGGTACGCCGTGCAGCGGGCCTTCATTGCGCGGACGGGCCAGCCCCGGGCCGGCACGCTGCTCGTCAACCTGGTTGGAACGTTCGCGCTCGGTTTGCTGCTGGGCCTGCCGCTCACGGCGGAAAACCGCGCCGCGCAGCTGCTCGTCGGCACCGGCTTCCTCGGCGGGCTGACGACGTTCTCGACCGTCATGGCGCAGCTGGCGGAATTGCTGCGGGCCAAACGATGGAGAACGGCCGCCGGATACGGCCTTGGCACTTTCGTCTGCGCCCTGCTGCTGGCGGCCGCCGGTTATGCCGCCGGAAGATGCATCTTCGTCTGACGGGGCATATGCCTGTCAATACATAACCCGAACAGGGAGAAGGAGCTGGAGAGAACGGATGGATGTCCGCATTCTGCCGACGCCCGGGCTGAAGGGCGAAATTCAGGCGCTGAGTTCGAAGAACTATACGACGCGCTATATGCTGGCCGCCGCGCTGGCGGAGGGAACGAGCACGATTCTGTATCCCGCCCGCAGCGACGACAGCGACGCGATGCGCCGGTGCATCCGGGATCTCGGCGCCGTGCTGGAAGAAGACGGCGAGCGGATGTCGATCACCGGCTTCGGCCGCCGGCCGAAGGACGTGAAGGAGCTGAACGTCGGCAACGCGGGCGCCGTGCTGCGCTTCCTGATGGCGGTCGCTTCCCTCGTGCCGGAAGTGACGTTTGTCAACGCCTATCCGAAGTCGCTCGGCCAGCGGCCGCATGACGATCTGATCGGCGCGCTCGGCCAGCTCGGCGTCCAGGTCGAGCACAACGCCGGCAAGCTGCCGATCACGATCCGCGGCGGGAACCCGAAGGGCGGCAAGATCCGCGTCTCCGGCGCGATCAGCTCGCAATACCTGAGCGCCCTGCTGTTCCTGACGCCGCTGCTCGACGAGGACAGCGAGATCGAAGTGCTGCACGAACTGAAATCGAAGGTGGTCGTCAGACAGACGCTGGATGTGCTGAAGCAAGCCGGCATCACCGTGGAGGCGAGCGACGACCTGATGCATTACCGCATCCCGGGCGGCCAGCGCTATCAGGCGCGGACATACACCGTGGAAGGCGACTACCCCGGCTCGGCGGCCATTCTCGCCGCGGCCGCCGTTGCCCAGTCGGATGTCACGGTCCATCGGCTGCGGGAGGACAGCCTGCAAGGCGAGCGGGCGGTCGTCGACGTGCTGCGGATGATGAACGTGCCGCTGACGCATGCTAACGGCAGCGTGCGGGTTGCGGGCAACGGCAGGCTCAAAGCGGGTGAATTCGACGGCGACGCCTTCACCGACGGCGTGCTCGCCATGGTCGCCGCCTCCGTGTTCGCGGAAGGCACGTCCCGTTTCTACAACGTCGAGAACCTGCGCTACAAGGAATGCGACCGGATCTCCGACTTCGTGGCGGAGCTGCGCAAGGCGGGCGCCGACGTCGAAGAACGCCGCAGCGAAATCATCGTTCACGGCAAGCCGGAAGGCGTGGCCGGCGGCGCCGTCATCGACTCGCACTATGATCACCGCGTGATCATGGCGCTCTCCATCGTCGGACTGCGCGCGAAGGAACCGATCGTCATTCGCGACGCGCACCATGTGGCGAAGTCTTATCCGAACTTCTTCGAACATTTGACCGCCATCGGCGGCCGCATCGAGCGGCTCGAAGGCTGATGCCTTAAGCGAAAGGAGCGAGGGCCATGGCATACCGGCACCCTGATCGGGAGACGATCAAGCGCATTCTGGAAGAGACCGATACGATCGCCGTCGTCGGCCTGTCCGACAAGCCGGACCGCACATCCCATATGGTATCCGCCGCGATGCAGGCGAAGGGATACCGGATCGTGCCGGTCAATCCGAACGCGGACACCATCCTGGGCGAGAAATGCTACAGATCGCTGAAGGACATTCCGTTTCCCGTCGATCTTGTCAATGTGTTCCGGAGAAGCGAATATTGCGCCGACGTTGCCAGGGAAGCGGCGGAGATCGGCGCGAAGACGCTCTGGCTGCAGCTCGGCATCGTCAGCGAGGAAGCGGCCGAGATCGCGGAGGCGGCGGGCATGAACGTCATCATGGACCGCTGCATCAAGGTCGAGGATTCGATCCTGCTGCCGGAAGGGAAAACCAACCGCTGAATTCGGATAAAAGCGGCGCGCGCCTCCAACAATAAAGTTGGCTTCTGACGCCCTGACGGCGTCATGGAGACTAACCTTCCGCTTAGGAGGCAACAGCCGAATGTATAACCAATCGCAGTTCCAGAGCGGCCAGTCTTTCGGTGCCGGCCAGAACCGCTATCAGCCGGCCGGGTTCGTGCAATCCCGGTATCAGGGACAGCTGTCGCGCTCGGCGGCTTCCGGTCCGGTGACGGCGAAGTTCGGTTATCAGGCCGGCCAGCAGCAGTCGTTCGGTCAACAGTCCTTCGCCGGTCAGGCCGGTGCGTACCAGGCTTCCTCGTTCGCTTCGCAGCAGGGTGAACAGCATCCGGTTTACCGCGCGACGAACGCGTACCAGCAGGAGGGCCCGGTCATCCAGCACGTCGGCTATCAGGCGGGCGCGCAACAGCAGAACTTCCGGCAGCCGATCGGTCAGCAGAACTTTGCGGGTCAGGCCGGAGTGTTCTCGTTCAACGCGCAGCAGCAACAGCATCCGGTCTACCGCGCGACGAACGCCCGTCAGCAGGAAGGTCCGGTCATCCAACACACCGGCTATCAAGCGGGCGTGCAACAGCAGAACTTCCAGCAGCAAAACTTTGCGGGTCAAGCCGGCATGTCTTCGTTCGCGCAGCAGCAACAAGTGCAGCAGCATCCGGTCTACCGCGCGACGAACGCGCGCCAGCAGGAAGGCCCGGTCATCCAGCAAACCGGCTATCAGGCTGGTGCGTTCGGCCAACCGAACCGCTACAGCTTCTGATTGCCGACGGCAGGGCGGACTTTCATGGTCCGCTCTTTTTTGTTTTTGACAAACCGCGGGCGAACGCGTACCATCGAAATAGGCCTCGCGGACGGCATGCGCGGGGTTCCACGCAGCGACTTACGTAGCGCAGGAGGAGAAGGCGTGAAGCTTATCGGCAATCTGCAGCAATTCGGTCGGGCGCTCATGCTCCCGATGATGGCGCTGCCGGCAGCAGCCGTCTTCCTCAGTCTGAGCGGACTGCCCTGGGAGGACTGGGGCATGTCGCCGATGGCCGGCCATTTGACGAAGGCCGGCGGCATTCTGTTCCACGCTCTGCCCTATCTGTTCGCGCTCGGCGTCGCGCTCGGCCTGACCGGCAATGCCGTGGCGGCCGGCGTATCGGCGCTTGCGGGCATGTTCATCTATACGGCCGTCACCGGCTCGTACGCGGGACTGGACATCCAGCCGACGGTGCTGATCGGTGTCGTCATCGGCATCGCGGCCGGTTACAGCTACGAACAGTTCAAGGATTTCCGCCTGCCCGAGTACCTGCAGTTTTTCGGGGGGCCGAGGTTCGTGCCGCTGTTCGTCAGTTTCGTCTCGCTCGCCTTTTCGATCATCATGATCGAGATCGCGCCGCCGATTCAGGAGGCGATGGCCGTCCTCGGCGAAGCGGCGAAAGCGGCCGGCGGATTCGGCGTATTCCTGTTCGGATTCACCTACCGGATTCTCGTCGCCTTCGGACTTCACCATCTCGTCAGCCACGCGTTCTGGTTCCAGGTCGGCGCCTATGAGACCGAAGCCGGCATGATCGTGTACGGCGATCTGCCGCGCTACTTCTCCGGCGATCCGACGGCCGGCGCGTACATGGCTGGACTGTATCCGATCATGATGTTCGGGCTGCCGGCGATCGCGCTGGCGATCATCCGCGAGGCGCGGGAAGACCTGAAGCCGAAGGTGAGAAAGACGTTCATTTCCGCCGCCCTGTCCTCGTTTCTGACGGGCGTGACGGAGCCGGTCGAGTTCGCCTTCATGTTCGCGGCTCCCTATCTGTTCGTGCTGCATGCTTTTCTGTCCGGACTCATCATGTGGCTCACTTACGAACTCGGCATACTGCACGGTTTTTCGTTCTCCGCGGGCGCGTTCGATTTTTTCATCAACCTGCATCTCTCCACGAAAGGCTGGATGCTGCTGCCGATCGGTCTCGCCGTCGGCATCGGCTATTATTGGCTGTTCCGCTGGGCCATCCAGCGGTTCGACATCCCGACGCCCGGGCGGGAGGAAGGATCGCCGCTTGACGAATGGGCGGGGGACATTCCGTACCGCGCGCCGCTGATTCTGCAGGCGATCGGAGGCAAGGACAACATCATCCAGATGGAAGCCTGCATCACGCGGCTCCGGCTGAAATTGCACGACGACAGGCAGCTTGACGTGCCGGCGCTCCGCAGCCTCGGCGCGGCCGGCGTCATCCGGCTGGGCGGCGGCAATGTCCAGATCGTATTCGGCACTTTCTCCGAACTGATTCGCGAAGAAATTATGAAAGTGATGAAGCGCGACCTGAGGCGGGTGCAGTTCAAGTCGCCCGTCCAGGGACGGATGATTCCGCTCGACGAAGTGCCCGATCCGATCTTCGCGGGCCGGCTGGTTGGGGGCGGCGTCGCCTTCGTGCCGGAACGCGGCGAGGCGGCGGCGCCTGTCGGGGGGGTTGTCATCCATGTCCATCCGGCAAAGCACGCCGTCGGCATCCGCACGCCGGAGGGGCTGGAGGTGCTGCTGCATGTCGGCATCGACACGATGGAGCTGAATGGCGCCGGTTTTCTGACGTTTGTGAAAGAAGGCGACACGGTCGTTCCCGGCCAGCCGCTTCTCCGGTTTGATCTGGGGCATATCCGGAGCGCCGGCAAGTCGCCGGTCACGCCGATGGTCATCACCAATCCGGAACGCGTCCGTTCATGGGTGTTCGCCCCGTTTACGGCAGTCAAGAAGGGGCAGGCGTCGGTCATGTCCGTCGTGCTGGAAGAGAGAGACGGTGGAGGAGAGAAACGATGATTCAAGGGATAGGCGCATCATCGGGCATTGCGATGGGCAAGGCGTTCGTCCTTCCGAACTGGGAGTGGGACGTGCCGGACCAGAAGATCGATGTCACGGACCTCGCTCGGGAGTTCGAGCGTCTGTACGAAGGCATCCGTTCGTCGAAGCGGGAAATCGAGCAGATCAAGGGCGAGCTTGCCGATGTCGTCGGCAGCGAGGAACGGAGCATTTTCGACGCCCATCTGGCCATTCTGAACGATCCGGTCTTCATGAACGAGATCCAAGGCATCATCAAGCGCCAGTACAAGGCGGCCGAAGCGGCGGTCAAGGAAGCGATCGACCACTTCGTGACGATGTTCGATCTGCTCGACGACGAATACATGAAGGAACGGGCGCTCGACATCAAGGACGTGGGCAACCGGCTGCTCAAGCATCTGCTCGGCATGCCGGAGATTTCGCTGCCGACGGACACGCAGCCGTTTATCCTTGTGGCGCGTGAAGTTTCGCCTTCCCAGCTCGTCCATCTCAATCCGCAGCATGTGCTCGGCATCGTAACGATTACCGGCAGCATGACGTCGCATGCCTCCATCATGGCACGCGCGCTCGGCCTGCCGCTTGTCACCGGACTGGACGTTCCTCTGGAGTCGCTGGCCGAAACCGGCGACATGATGATCATCGACGGCGATGCCGGCATCGTCATTCCCCGGCCGACGGAAGAACAGATCCGGGTATACACCGAGTTTCAGCGCCGGCAGAGCGAACATCGCAGCCGGCTGCGGCGGCTGGCCGGCGTCCGCTCCATCACGCCCGACGGCAAGGAGATCGCGCTGGAAGCGAACATCAGCTCGCTGAAGGAGCTGGAGGTGGCGCTCTCCTCCGGCGCCGTCGGCGTCGGACTGTTCCGGACGGAGTTTCTGTACATGGACCGGCATCAGTTTCCCGGCGAAGACGAACAGTTCGAAGTGTACAAGGCGGTGGCGGAGAAGCTGGCGGGCCGGCCGCTCATTATCCGGACGCTGGATATCGGCGGCGACAAGAACCTCGATTATTTCGAGATCGGGGAAGAGGACAACCCGTTCCTCGGCTACCGCGCGATCCGCATCTGCCTTGACCGGCCGGATCTGTTCAAGACGCAGCTTAGGGCGATCCTCCGGGCCAGCGCGTACGGCAAGGTCAAAATCATGTACCCGCTCATCTCATCCGTCGAAGAAGTGCGCGCCGCCAACCGGCTGCTGGAAGAAGCGAAGCGGGAGCTTCAGGCGGAAGGCGTGCCGTTCGACCCGAACGTGCCATGCGGCATCATGATCGAGCTCCCGTCCGCCGTCACGATCGCCGATCTGCTCGCGGAAGAGGTCGATTTCTTCAGCATCGGCACGAACGATCTGATCCAGTTCGTCCTGGCGGTCGACCGGATGAACGAGCGGATCTCGCGCCTGTATCAGCCGTTCCATCCCGCCGTGCTCCGCATGCTGCGGATGACGGTGGATGCGGCGAAGCGCCGGGGCATTCATGTCGGCGTCTGCGGGGAGATGGCGGGCGATCCGCGCGCGCTGCCGATCTGGCTCGGACTGGACGTGGACAGCATCAGCATGTCGTCCCATTCCATTCTGCCGATCAAGGAACGGCTGCTTCATACGCATCGTTCGGACAGCATCGATGTGCTCAACCGGTTGTGGGAGTGCCGGACGGCGGAAGAAGCGATCCGGCTGCTGGAGTCGTTCCGGCTGTCGGTCGAAGCGCGGATGGAGGAAGCGGAAGCGAAAGGGAAGCCGGCATCGCCTGAACGAAGCGCGCCTGCCGACAAATCTCCGGATGCGGGCCTCCCCGCGGCGGAGCCGGGCATCCGGAATTCGGCGCGGACGGCGGGCACCGCGGGGGCGTCCTGATGGCGGGATCTGCTTATTCCGGAGGTCGGCGGTTGCGGCATGCCGCGCGCTGGCTGGCGCCCGTCGCCTGGATGGCGGTCATCTTTGCGCTGTCCTCCCGGCCCGCCGATGAGCTGGACGGCATGTTGCCGCTGTTTCAGCGGTTCATTCCCGGCATGACCGATTTCAACTGGGGGCATTATGCCGCCTATTTCATTCTGGCGCTGACGTTCGAATTTGCGATCGGCGCCGCGTCGCGGCGGCCGCTTGTCAAAGCGGCGGTCGTCTTCGCCTGCGTGCTCTACGGCGTGACGGACGAGTACCACCAGTCGTTCGTTGCCGGGCGGATGCCGGATCCGCTCGATCTGCTGAACGACGGCATCGGCGCCGCGGCGGCGGTATGCTTCACGGCGCTGCCAGGCGTGCGGCGCATCTGGCGCAAGCTGCCCGGCCAGACAAATTTTGATACAAGCGGACGGCAGGAGTCTCGCCCGCGCGGGTCGAATAAGTAACTCCGACGCGAATTGCGGCCGTTCTGCCTGTTCGGCAGCCGCGGCCGTTCGCTCTTTGTTGACGAAGGAGTGACAGACTTGCGCAAATGGTGTTCCTGCGGCAGCGAGATGAAGATCCGGCTGTCCACCGTCATCTATTCGGGACGTGTCGAGATTGACAATGTGCCGATTTATTCATGTCCGGCCTGCAACCGCAGCGAAGTGTTTCCGGAAGTCAAGCCGGATTTGACGGGATTGATCGGGAAGCTGGGCGCCAAGCCGCCAAGGCAGTCGTTTTCCTTCAGCGAATGGAGCGAGTGGGCGGATCTGCTGCTGCAGGCCGGGATGGACGGCAAAGAACCCGACGCCCGGGAAGTCGAACGGCTGGTTGAGGAGCGCGTCAATGCGCTGCTGGATCTGCATTTGCTGGCACAGTCGCTGGGCGATGTCGGCTGGCAGGAGGAATTGCGCAGCCGGTTGTCCCAGATCACGCGCAGAACACCGAATACATAAATGTTCGCCTGTCCGATCCCGTGGCCGGTTTGCGTTGCGCTCGTCCCGAATTTGTCGTACAATGATAACCAATGAATGCTATTCACGGCGGACGGCGGCATGACGACTAAATCGAGATATGGAGAGAAGGAACGTGACGGTAACCATTTATGATGTAGCGCGTGAAGCCGGAGTCTCGATGGCGACGGTATCCCGGGTTGTGAACAACAACCCGAACGTAAAGCCGCAGACGCGCAAGAAGGTGTTCGAAGCGATCGAACGGCTCGGTTATCGTCCCAACGCGGTCGCGCGGGGACTTGCGAGCAAGAAGACGACGACGGTCGGTGTTGTCATCCCGGACATTTCGAACGCGATCTTCGCGGAAGTGGCGCGGGGTATCGAAGATATCGCCAACATGTATCATTACAACATCATTCTGTGCAACGCGGACAAACGCAAGGACAAGGAGATCCGCGTTGTCAACACGCTGCTGGAGAAGCAGGTGGACGGGCTGCTGTTCATGGGCGGCACCGTGACGGAGGAGCATCTGCAAGCGTTCAAGTCCGCGAATGTTCCGATCGTGCTGTGCGCCACGACCGATGAGCACGGCTCGATGCCGTCCGTGGATATCGATCACGAGTCGGCGGCGTTTGACGCGGTGTCGGCGCTCACGGGCGCGGGACATCGCCGCATCGCGATGATCAGCGGCACGCTGCAGGACCCGTCGAACGGGTATGCACGGTTCCAGGGGTACCGGCGCGCATTGGAAGCGGCCGGCATTCCTTACGACGAATCGCTGGTCCGCGTCGGCAATTACCGTTATGAATCCGGCGTCGAGGCGATGAAGTATTTCCTCGAGCTGGATGAACGACCGACGGCTGTCTTCGCCGCCACGGACGAGATGGCGATTGGAGCGATCCACTATATCCAGGATTTCGGCCTGCGTGTGCCGGAAGATGTATCCGTTATCAGCGTGGACAACACGCGCATGGCGTCAATGGTGCGGCCGCAGCTGTCGTCCGTTGCCCAGCCGATGTATGACATCGGGGCCGTGTCCATGCGTCTCCTGACCAAGCTGATGAAGAAGGAGCAGGTCGATCAACTGCGCGTCATTCTGCCGCACGAATTGATTACGCGGCAATCCGTGGCCGCGGCGCGTTAACCGGTCGTGATACGTACAGGTTGAACGGCTTCCGTCCTCGCCAGGCTTGCGAGGACGGACAGCCGTTTTCTGTCTTGCACCACAGCGAAAGAGGGCGAAGCAGCACATGACATTCGGAACTGTCGGCATCATCGGAGCCATGAAAGAAGAAGTCGAGCTTCTGCATCGGAATGTGCGGGTGACCGGCACCCGTTCGAAAGCCGGTATCGAATATGTGACGGGCGAACTTCACGGCAAGCAAGTGATCTTCTGCCGATCGGGCGTCGGCAAGGTGAACGCGGCCGTATGCACGCAAGTGCTGATCGATCAGGGCGTGGACTGCGTGTTGTTCACCGGCGTCGCCGGCGCGCTCGACCCGGGTCTGGACGTCGGCGACATCGTCATCTCGACCGTCTGCCAGCAGCACGATATGGACGTGACGGCGCTCGGATTTCCGCGCGGCGTCATTCCGTTTCAGGAACAATCGGAATTCGCCGCGGACGACAGGCTTGTCGGGCTGGCCGTCAGCGCGGGCGAATCCCTGTTTCCCGGCCGGTGCCGGACGGGGAAAGTGCTGTCCGGCGACCAGTTCATCGCAAGCCGCGAGACGGTGCGGGAATTGCGCGAGACGATGGGCGGCGCATGCGTCGAGATGGAAGGCGCGGCGGTCGCGCAGGTATGCGCGATGAACGGCGTGCCGTTCGTCATCATCCGCTCGATGTCGGACCGCGCCGACGGCGGCGCCCCGGACAGCTTCGAAGCGTTCACCGTCGAAGCGTCCAACCGTTCGTACCGGCTCGTCGAGTCGATGATCATGCGCATGGGGGAATGAGAGAGAAAGCGGCACGAGGCCGCGGCGTGTGTACCACGTCGCGGCCTCGCGGCTTTTCGGACGGAGCAGCCTCCTGCCGCATTTCGTCACAGAAACTGGACGGCGAGCTCTTTCATGCGGCGGTTCGCTTCCGCAATGGCGCTCCGCCGGGGAATCGGCGTCCAGCTCTCCGCATGATCAAGCCATGTCTCGGGGAGCGTCACGGGGCTCTCGGCCTGCCAGGCGCGGATCCAGTCTTCCGGCAGCCGTCCGCCGTCGCCGCCTTCCCGGGCCGCGGCCGCCGCGGGATGATCGGTCATCTCCAGCCAGACGAGCGACCAGGCGCGCGGCACGACGCGCCAGATGTCGTAGCCGCCGCCGCCGACGGCGATCCACCGCCCGTCCGCATATTGATGGGCCAGTTCATGGATAACGGCGGGCATTTCGGCGTAGATGGACATGCTGCAATGAATGTGCGACAGCGGATCGTAGGCGTGCGCGTCGCAGCCGTGCTGGCTGACGATAACGTCGGGCTTGAACGATTCCGCGGCGCGCCGGACGGTATCGCGGAAACATTCCAGCCACGACACATCCTCCGTGTACGGTTCGACCGGCATGTTGACCGAGCGGCCGTACCCTTCGCCTTCACCGCGTTCGTGGACAAAACCTGTGCCGGGAAACAGATATTTGCCCGTCTCGTGGATCGAGTACGTCATGACATCGGGATCGGCGTAGAACATCCATTGCACGCCGTCCCCGTGATGCACGTCCGTATCAATATACATGACCCTGGCGCCCCAATGCTTGCGGATATGGGCGATCGCGGCCGCCGCGTCGTTGTAGACACAGAAGCCGGAACCTCTGCCGGGCAGCGCATGATGCAGTCCGCCGGCCATATGGTAAGCGTGGCCGGCCTTGCCGGACATGACGAGCTCGGCGGCGAGCAGCGACCCGCCGACGATCAGCGCGGCTGCGTCGTGCATGCCCGGAAAGCACGGTGTATCCTCGGTATCCAGCCCGTATTGCCCCGCGTCATCCAGATCGGCCTGCGCCGGCTCGGGCACGCTGAGGGCGCGCACGATCCGCACGTAATCGGCGCGGTGAATGCGCAGCAGCTGTTCGTCCGAAGCCGGCTCGGGCATCGCAATCTGCGCGTCGTTCAGCGCGCCCATCCGCCGCAGAAGGTCGATGGCGAGTGTCAGCCGTTTCGGATTGAAGGGATGGCTTTCGTTGAATTTATATCGGATTTCGCCGGCATGGTGAACGAATACGGCGTTTTCCGGCATCATGCGTTCATCCTTTCCGCTGAACTTTTGACAAGCCGGATCAGTACATGATCCGCCGCTGGAAGCGGACGCGGTCGAACCGTTCGATCGATTCGAGCGGCACTTCCTTGCCGATGCGCACCATCAGGCAGTTTGCGGGATGCGCGCAAATCTCCGGATCGTCCGTGGCATGCCAGACCATGTCGACGGACTTCATCAGCCTCTCCATCATTTCGCGGTACTGCCACACGTTCAGCCCGCTGCCTTCCAGATCCCAATGCCAGTAATATTCCGTCGTGAAAACGATGGCGTTCTCGAGCTGACCGTCTTCGAATGCGAGCCGGATCATCCGCTTGCCGAGGCCGCACGAGCGGTAGTCATCCGCGACCTCAATCGCGCCGAGCTCGATCAGATCCTCGAGTCCGCCCGCAGACCACCGCTCCAGTTCGTCCGGGTAATGGAACGTCACGTAGCCGACGATCGTCTGTCCGTCCCTGGCCACGATGATCCGCCCTTCGGGCAGACCCGCGATTTCGACGAGCGCAGCATGCTGCTCGGCCGGACGGCGGAAAGCGTCCAGCTTCGGGTGCATCGCATAACCGGCGAGCTTCTCCGGAGGAACCGGTCCCTCCACGATCAGCTCGCCCTTCGGGGTCGTCACGCGAACGCAGTGGTAGATTTTGCGGTGCTCCATGGTCTGCGGCCTCCTGTCCGCTTGAAACGCAGTCATTTCCGGCTTCGGAAGTTTCTTCGTCCATCGTAGCAGATTCCGCGGCCCGTGAGAAGTATAGGCGATGCGCGGACAGTTGTGCTATAATGGCGTTGTCTGCCTGCATAACGCGCTGGTTCAGAAGCAGATTCGGCAAACCGACGTGTAAGCGCATTCTTGCGGGTAATCGCGAAGTAATCGTCACATGGGAGGTTGATTTCCAGCATGGAAGACCGTCACCAGGAACGAATCGCGCCGGTCGCGGCTAACCCGAACATGAAGAACTATGAGGAGACGTATGCCTCCTTCTCGTTCGTGGAAGCGGAGAAAGCCTTCTCCTGGCATACGACCGGCCGGGTGAACATGGCGTATGAAGCGATCGACCGGCATGTCGAGTCCGGCAAAGGGGACAAAATCGCGCTCCTTTACAGCGACGCCGCCCGCGATGAATCGTACACGTTCGCAGAACTGGCGAAACGTTCGAACCGTTTCGCGAACGTGCTGCGGAAGCTGGGCGTGGCGAAAGGCGACCGCGTCTTCATCTTCATGCCCCGGACGCCGGAACTGTATATCAGCCTGCTCGGCAGCCTGAAGGTCGGCGCCGTCGTTGGTCCGCTGTTCGAGGCGTTCATGGAGACGGCGGTCAAAGACCGGCTGCTTGATGCGGGAGCCGTTGCCATCGTGACGACCCCTGCACTGCTGCATCGCGTGCCGAAGGCCGAACTGCCCGACCTGAAGCATATCATCGTGGTCGGCGGCGCGCCCGAAGGCGAAGGTTTCGTCGATTTCGAGACCGAAATGGCGCAGGCATCGGACGAGGCGGACATCGAGTGGCTCGGCCGCGAGGACGGTCTGATTCTCCACTACACGTCGGGATCGACAGGCAAGCCGAAGGGCGTCTTCCACGTCCAAAACGCCATGATCCAGCACTATGTCACCGGCAAATTCGTGCTTGACTTGAAAGAAGACGACATTTACTGGTGTACGGCGGACCCGGGGTGGGTGACGGGCACCAGCTACGGCATATTCGCGCCCTGGCTGCACGGAGTGACGAACGTCGTGCGCGGCGGCCGTTTCAGTCCGCAGGACTGGTACGCTACGATCGAGAAATACGGCGTGACGGTCTGGTACAGCGCGCCGACGGCGTTCCGCATGCTGATGGGCGCCGGTGACGAAATCGTCAAGCAGTTCAATCTGTCGAGCCTGCGCCATGTCATGAGCGTAGGCGAGCCGCTCAATCCGGAAGTCGTCCGCTGGGGACTGAAAGTCTACGGCCAGCGCATTCATGACACCTGGTGGATGACGGAGACGGGAGCACAGCTGATCTGCAATTATCCATGCATGGACATCAAGCCGGGATCGATGGGCCGCCCGCTGCCGGGCATCAAGGCCGCCATCATCGACGATCAGGGCAATGAGCTGCCGCCTTACCGGATGGGCAACCTGGCGATCCGCACGCCCTGGCCGTCCATGATGCGCAAGATCTGGAACAATCCCGCAAAGTACGAAGAGTATTTCCGCATTCCGGGCTGGTATATTTCCGGCGATTCGGCTTACATGGACGAGGAAGGGTACTTCTGGTTCCAGGGCCGGATTGACGACGTGATCAACACGTCGGGCGAGCGCGTCGGACCGTTCGAAGTCGAGAGCAAGCTCGTCGAGCACCCGGCCGTAGCGGAAGCCGGCGTCATCGGCAAGCCCGATCCGGTACGCGGCGAGATCATCAAGGCGTTCATTTCGCTGCGCGAAGGCTATACGCCTTCCGAGGAGTTGAAGCAGGATATCGCGAGGTTCGTGAAGGAAGGGTTGTCCGCCCATGCGGCGCCGCGGGAGATTGAGTTCAAGGACAAACTGCCGAAGACTCGCAGCGGCAAGATTATGCGCCGCGTGCTGAAAGCCTGGGAGTTGAACCTCCCGACCGGCGACTTGTCGACGATTGAGGATTGACTGTCGGAAAATTGCCGGACAGAAAGACGGGGCGCTCTCCGGTCATCGCATTGACCGGAGGGCGCCCCTTGTCATGTCACTGTTCGGGCAGGGCAACCGGATCCGAAGCCGGCGATTCGCCGGCGGCATTCACGGCCGTCACCCGGATGTAGCCCGCGGCGACGGGCGAGACATATTCGAAACGGTTCGCGTTCACTTCCCCGATTCGCCGGTACAGACTGCCGTCTTCACTGAAGTAGATCCGGTAGGTTTCCACGCGTTCGGCTTCCGGATTGGCGTTCCATTTCACGGAGAAGCCGACTTCGGTCCGCTCGATCGTGAGGCCGCCAGGCACGGAAGGTTCCGCGCCCTGCGGCTCCTGGCCAGTTCCGCCGTCCGGCAAGCCCGCCTGGGGATCCTGGGTATCGTACGGAGACGGCTGCTGGACGGCCGGCCCGCTGCCGTAGGTGACGATGGCGCTCGGCGCCGACTCCCTTCCCGCGACGTCGACTGACGTGATGTAATAGCGGTATCGGTTGGCCGCCGAGACGTTGTTGATGAACCTCATGTTGTCGCCATGATAGATCGATTCTCCCGTCTTCACGAACGGGCCGCCGTTCATCGAGCGATACAGCCGGTAACCGACAACATCCGCTTCGGGCGCGCCCTTGAACGTGATGCGGACGGCGGAGGCATCGGTGAGCTCCTCAACCGCCAGCTGGGCGGGCGGCGAAGGATCGTGCCCGTCGTCGACCCGCGGGTCCACCTTCGACGGCGCGTTGTTCGCCGCATCCTTCGGGATGAAGTACGACAGCGGCTTGCGGCTGGACGCCGGCATCTTCGCCATCGCGGCTTCGATCTCTTCGAACAGCACGTCGAGCGGCTTCTCCCGGACGATGAGAACCTCTTCCCGGACGAAATCGGCCGGCGTTGTCGGCTGGGCGATGTACGGGATGCCCTTGTAATTGATCACCTTCATCTTGACGAGCGCATCGTCCTCTTCTTTCGGGAGATAGTCTTCATTGAACCAGTCGGTGACCAGTTTGCCGTACTGTCTGGTCAGCTCGGTCGGACGCTTGCCGCTGACGCCGGATACCGTCGCCTTCACGATGCCCTCCGGCCGCGTGAACTCCTTCGTCGGGAACAGGTCGGGCCGCGCCTTCGTCACCTCGTTCATGATCTTCGCCCAGATGTGCTGGGCCCGGTAGCGCGCGTCGCCGGTGAGCGTATGGACCGGCTTCTTGTGTCCCGCCCATACCCCGAGCGTAATGTCCGGCGTGAACCCCATGAACCAGACGTCTCCGTAGCTTTGCGTCGACCCCGTTTTCCCGGCGATCGGAATGTCTTTGTTCTCGTATTCCCGCCGCACGACCGAGCCGGTGCCGTTCGTGATGACGGTGCGCAGCATATCCGTGACGAGGAACGCCGTCCGGTCGGAGAACACCTGCTGCGGACGCGGTTTGTGCTCGTAGATGATCTTGCCGGAGCTGTCCGTAATCTTGCGGATCATGTACGCGTCGTTGAACACGCCGCCGTTCGGAATGGCGCCGTAGGCGTTCGTAAGCTCTTCGACCGTAACGCCGACGCTGAGCCCGCCGATGACGCCCGTCTGGGCGTAGTCATCTTCCGGCTGCAGCGTGGTGATGCCCAGTTTGCGCACGAACTCCCAGGCTTTCGGGATCGTCACCTTATCCAGGAACAGCTTCAGCGCGGGCAGGTTGAGCGAACGGTTGAGCGCTTCTCTCGCCGTTACGAGTCCGTTGTAGCCGCCGTGGGACGAGTTGCCGGCCGAGTTTTTCGGGAAGTGATAGCCTTTCTGGCCGTCCTTGAGCACGATCGGCGCATCGTCCAGAATGGACGCCGGCTGCACAAGTCCCGCGTCTATGGCGGGCAGATAGGCGGCGATCGTCTTCATCGTCGAACCCGGCTGACGCGTCATCTGCGTCGCATAGTTCATCTGTTCCACATAGAAGTCGCGTCCTTCGATCATGCCGAGGATGGCGCCCGTCTTGTGGTCGATCATCATCGCCGCGACCTGCTCGATGCCCTTCTCTTTATGGTCGGGGGAGAAGTTGTCCGGATTCGACGCGATTGCGCGCATCAAATCGTAGACTTCCTTGTCGATCGTCGTATAGATGTGATAGCCGCCGCGCAGCAATTCCTCGCGTTTTTCCTCGATCTTGTAGGCGAATTCCGGCTTGGCGAGATCGGCTTTCGTCAGGTCCGGATTCTCCGACAGGAGCAGAATCTCGACTGCCTGGCGCTCCGCTTCGAGCATCAGGTACGGATAGGTATTGTAGGCTTTCTTCTCCGGCTTCGCGAGCGACGCGCGGATGTCGAACGCCAGCGCTTCATCGTATTGTTCCTGCGTGATGCGTCCGGTCTCGAGCATCCGCCGGAGCACGAGCTTCTGCCGATTGATCGCATAGCCGATGCCTTCTTCGTTGTACTCGCCCTTGCTCGTGAAGGCCGTATAGGCGGCCGGACGCTGCGGCAGGCCGGCCAGATAGGCCGCCTGGGCGATATTGAGCTGGTTCAGGTCCTCAATGCCGAAAATCCCTTTGGCCGCCGCTTTGATGCCGTACAGGTTGTAACCGGACGAACCGTTGCCGAAGTGCACCTTGTTGAGGTACGCGGTCAGAATCTCTTCCTTCGAAAGGAATCGCTCCAGCCGGAGCGCGAGGAAAATTTCCCGCACTTTGCGGCTGTCCGTGACTTCGAGCGACAGGAATACCTGCCGGGCAAGCTGCTGTGTCAGCGTGCTGCCGCCCGTCTGGGTGTCCTCATTCAGCAATTTCTGCTTGACGGCTCGTCCCAGCGCCCAGATGTCGATGCCCATATGTTTGAAGAAATCGTCGTCTTCAATCGCGAGCACCGCATCAATGACCACCTGCGGAATTTCGTCATACGTGACAAGCTGGCGGTCTTCCTCGGTGCGGAGCTGGCCGACCGGCGTGTCGTCATTGAAGTAAACGTATCCCGTCACGTCGTAGTCGCCGATCTTGCTTTCGATATACGAGCGCGACCGCACCGGCTCGTCCTTCACCAGGGAAGCGACATAGCCGGCGACGGCGCCGCCTGCGAACAGGGCGAAGATGAAGCAGAAGATGAAGAGCCATTTGAAGGTCTGCCATGCGGCATAACCGAAGACCAGCCATCCGTTTCTTCCGGGAGGCTTATTGCTCTTTTCCATATGGTTGTATCTCCCCCTCCGAATCACGACTACCATTATAGCACATTTTTGCCGCGCAAGGTTTGGAATCGCGGCGGGCCGCGCGGTTGACGAGCCGCTTTCGCGTATGGTATAACGCTGGTATCGGATTCAAGCAAACCGGCTGACGCCGTCCATCTCTGGCGGCGCCCCCGTTTTGCGATGAAAGATCAGTGTCTTGTCTTTTCGAAACAGGCAATGACGGGAACGAGTAGCCAGCGGATGGCCGCATCCAGAGAGCCGGTGGGAGCTGCGAACCGGTTGCGGGCCGCGGGCGAATTACATCCCCGAGCCGGTTCGGCGAACATGCTGCGGCACAAGTAGCCGGACCCGGATGCGCCCGTTATCGCGCAGCGAGTGAAAGCGTGAACTCCGGCCGGGTTGCGCGCTTTAACGAGGGTGGTACCGCGGGCAGCAAGTCCTTCTCGTCCCTTGGGAGAAGGGCTTTTTTGTTGTTTGCGGCATTTGCTTCGTGCGAAACGGGTGAAACGGACAGAATGTTACAGGTGAATGGAGGAACAGTCATGTCAGATCGAGTGGAGCTTTCGCCCGAGCAGCGGGCGGAAGTGGAACGGCAGCTGGCGGTGATCCGCCGCGGCGTCGTCGAGATTGTGCCGGAAGAAGAATTGGAAGCGAAGGTGGCCGAATCCGTCCGGACGGGAAGGCCGCTCAAAGTGAAACTGGGACTTGATCCGTCCGCCCCGGACATCCACATCGGCCATACGGTCGTGCTGCACAAACTGCGCCAGTTCCAGCAGCTCGGCCACGAGGTGCAGCTCATCATCGGCGATTTTACCGGAAGGATCGGCGACCCGACCGGCAAATCCGAGACGCGCAAGCAGCTTTCGGAAGAAGACGTGAAGCGAAACGCCGAGACATACCAGAAACAGATCTTCAAGATTCTTGATCCGGCCCGGACGACGATCCATTTCAACTCCGCATGGCTTGCGCCGATGTCGTTCGCCGATGTCGTGGGACTGGCCGCCAAGATGACGGTCGCCCGGATGCTGGAGCGCGACGATTTCACGAAGCGGTACCAGTCCGGACAGCCGATCAGCATCCACGAGTTCTTCTATCCGCTCATGCAGGGGTACGATTCCGTGGCACTGGAAAGCGACATCGAGCTCGGCGGAACGGACCAGAAGTTTAATCTGCTCATGGGCCGGATGCTGCAGAAAGAGTACGGCAAGGCGCAGCAGGCGGCGATCATGCTGCCGCTTCTTGAAGGGCTCGACGGCGTGAACAAGATGAGCAAAAGCCTCGGCAACTACATCGGCATCGACGAAGAACCGAACGAGATTTACGGCAAGGCGATGTCCGTGCCGGACGAGCTGATGGTGAAATATTACGAACTCGTGACGGACATTTCGCTGGAGGAGCTTGAAGAGCTGAGGCGGGGGCTCAAGGACGGCTCGGTTCATCCCCGCGATGCGAAAATGCGGCTCGCCCGCACCTTTGTCCGGATGTATCACGGCGAGGAGGCGGCAGAGGCGGCGGAACGCCATTTCGTGACCGTCTTCCAGCAGCGCGCCTTGCCCGATGACATCGAATCGGTCGATCTTCGTCTCAAAGACCTGGAGGACGGAACGATCCGCATCGTGAAGCTGCTGACGGCGCTGGGGCTGCAGCAGTCCGGCAGCGAAGCGCGGCGCAGCGTGCAGCAGGGCGCCGTGCGGGTGAACGAGCGCCGCATCGAGGATCCGAACGAAGCAATCCGGCCGCAGGACGGCGACATTGTGCAGGTCGGCAAGCGGAAGTTCGCGAAGATCCGCCTGGTCTGACCGGAACGGACGCAAAACACAAGGGCCGCCTTCCGCTCGTGAAGAGGGAAGGGGCCCTTTGTCGTTGCGCCGAAGATCAGCGGCTGTAGAACTCTACGATTTGACGTTCGTCGATGTCCTGGGTCAGCTCGGAACGTTCCGGCAGCCGAATGTAGCGGCCTTCCATCGCCTGTTCGTTGAACTCGAGGTAGTTCGGCAGATGGCGGCGCGCTTCAAGCGCTTCTTTGATCACTTTCAGGCTGCGGCTGCGCTCGCGCAGACCGATGACGTCGCCCGGCTGCACCAGGTACGACGGGATGTCGACCTTCTTGCCGTTGACCGTCACGTGCCCGTGGGCGACCAGTTGGCGCGCTCCGGCGCGGCTGTTCGCGAAACCGAGCCGATAGACGAGGTTGTCAAGCCGGCTTTCCAGCAGGAACATGAAGTTCTCGCCCGCGATGCCTTTCATCTTGACGGCCTTGTCGAACAGGTTGCGGAATTGCTTCTCGCTGAGGCCGTACATGTGGCGGAGCTTCTGCTTCTCCATCAGCTGTGCGCCGTAGCCGCTCACTTTGCGGCGCTGGCCGGGGCCGTGTTGACCCGGCGGGAAAGGACGTTTCAGTTCTTTGCCGGTGCCGCTCAGCGAAATGCCGAGCCGGCGGCTCAATTTGAATTTGGGTCCAGTGTAACGTGCCATGTGTGGAATGTGCTCCTTCTTCAAATGGTTGTTTGAAAAAGGGTTAACGATTCGCCGACGCCGCCTTGCAACCGCGCATCCGGTCCCGGCGGGCAAAAATCAGCCGCGGCCCGCCGGCGGCAGACATCGGGAGGGTGACACTAAACCGTAGCCCTATTCAACACATAGATATTATAGATAAACGCGGCCCGATGTCAAGGCGCGACTGCATTTTCTGCACTTCGGCGCGTCCGGCCGCAAGGGGCGGCCGGACGATTTGAAACATGACGCCCGAAAAAGATCGGAGCGGGTTTCCAACGTGCCGGTAGGAGAAAAGTCCCCGCCTTTCTCGCCGAAACCGGCTTGCGAAAACGGAAACTAGTGCAAAAAGATCAAAAATACGGTATGATAGAGTTAATCTTTGATTGTTGTCGGGTTGATGTTCCATCTTGCATTGCCGTGTGCGGCAGGAAGGGTTGCCTATGCGCGATCACGAAGTCGACGGTTCGCCTTCCCCGGCCGGTCGCCCGGACGAAGAGCGGAATAGGCCGATCCGGCCGCTGCTTACGGACAGTTTCGAGGTGTGGCTGAAGGAAATCGGGGAGAGCCGGGCATGGTCCGGATGCGCGTTCAGGCTTTTCGGCATTGACGGGAGCGAACTGGCGCGAGCCGGCGATCTGACCGAAGAAGTCGAGACGGTGCTCAGGGAATGCGTCTCCCGCGCCATGCGTTCCGGGGGCTCCGCGGAAGCGGATTCGATGCCGGACGGCCGTTACGTGGCGGCCTATTCCGTCGAGGAGCCTGAGAGATACGGCATCTGCGCGGTTCTCGGTTTCGTCATGCCAACGGCTGCGGGAGCGAACGCCTGCCGTTTGCTGGCGGAGGCCGGCGCTTTGCATTTCCGCAGCCGGGTGGCCGCCGCGGCGGAGCGCCGTTTGCTGCATCGCATCATGAAGTTCCAGCGGGAAGCCGACAGGGTGTGGAAGCGGAAAGACCTGCTCCATGACGCGGTGCGCCGGCTGCACGACCAGATCGACGTCCCCTCGCTTCTCAGGGAGACCATTTCCATCATCGAAACGTTGTTCGCGGGCGCGGAATTGGAACTGCATCTGTCCCAGGATTACGCGGCAGTCGACCGGCGCGTCAAACCGCTCGTCTTCAAGCAGGGCGTCGATGAAATCTGCGCGCGCTCGTTCCTTGAAAGCCGGCCGATTACGGCGTACGGAGAGGACGGATCCGTGGAAGTCGCCGTGCCGTTCTCCGGCAAGCAGGCGGTATACGGCGTTCTGGACCTGAAGCTCAAGGCCGGCGAATGGAACGAAGCGGAGCTGCCCGCGTTCGTCATGCTTGCCGAGGAAGCCGGATCCGCGTTCGAACACGCGAAACTGTATGAACAATCGAACTTGCTCATCGCGGAATTGCAGCTCATCAACGACATGACGAAACGGCTCAACCAGTCGCTCCGTCCGAAAGAGATCTTCGAGTTTATCACGCGCGAGTTTCTGAATGTTTTCAAGGCGGATTTTTGCTGCGTGCTGCAATACGACCGCGAAGAACACCGCTTTATCGTGATGTCGTCGAACATTCCGGCGATGGTCGACGAGAGCTTCCCCGCGGATTACGGATTCTGCGGCATTGTCATGCAGACGAAGGAGCCGCTCATCATTTCCGATTATCGCGAATCGGGCAATGTCGAGTCGAAATTGATGGAAGTGACCGGAGCAAGATCGCTCATCGCTTCGCCGATTTTCGTCGGCGGCGAGGTCGGCGGCGTCATTCTCGTCGCCCACCGGAGCGCGAACTTCTTCTCCTACGACAATTACAAACTGCTGCAAGTGATCGCTTCGCACGTCGGGCTCGCCATCGCAAACGCCACGCTTCATGCCGCCGTCCGGCGGATGGCCATCACGGACAATCTGACGGGGCTGTACGCGCGCCATTACCTCAATGAGCAGATTCAGAAACGACAGCGTCAAGATCCGGGCGGCTCGCTCATCCTGGTCGATATCGATTTCTTCAAAAAGGTGAACGATACATACGGGCACCAGATCGGAGACCAGATTCTGGTCCAGGTGGGCAATGTCATCAAGTCCTGCATTCGTGAAACCGATATCGCGGCGCGGTGGGGCGGCGAAGAACTGGCCGTGTATTTGCCGATGGCGCGCGTCGAGCAGGCGCTGCGCGTCGCCGACCGCATCCGGCAGCGCGTCGAGGCGGAGACCGAGCCGGATGTTACGGTGTCGTGCGGCGTATCGGAATGGACGCAGGATGACGAGAAGATCAGTCCCGAGACGTTGTTTTACCGCGCCGACATGGCGCTGTATGCCGCCAAGAACAGCGGCCGGAACACGGTCATTTCCGGGTAGCGCGCTCCGCCCGGCAGACCGGCCGGCTTCTTTGTTTTTGAGACAGGAGATGAAAGCCGAATAAGCCCGCAGCTTCCGGGGACAGCCTAAAGCGGAGAACCTGGATGAACGGGAGAGATGCCCATGGGCTGCCGGTTGACGATTCGCCGCCTCGGACTGGGGGCGGCACTTCTTCTCGCCGCCGTACAGACCGGGTGCGCCGGTCCGGAGGACGGCCGCCGGCCGGACGAGGTGCTGTCCATCGTTTCCGCCGGATTGGAAGGCGTGGACCGCTACACGTTCCGCGCCCGGACCCTCGTCCGGTTCGACGGCATCGAACTGGAGGAGGAATCGTACGAAGGCGAGATTGCCGGCCATGCGGTGCGCATGATCCGCAGCCTGTCCGACGGCTCCGCAAAGGCGGCAGACCCGGCGGCGACTCCGGCTTCCCGGCTTGCGGAGCTTGCAAAACGGGAGGCGGAGGTCGAATTTGCCGAGAAGGCGCCGGCCGGCTGTGTGGCGCTGCGCATCAAGCTGTCGGGGGAAGCGGCGGCGGAGGATCTACGGGAGCGGCTGATGCGGCAGTTCGAACTTGCCGCGAAGAAGGCGGAATCCGGCCTTGCTGACGGGAGCCTCCAGGCCGCGGATGCCGCGGCTGCGGAAGCCTACCGCCGGGCCGTGGCGGATGAGACGGCGCGCTTCAAGGAATCGCTGACCCGTATGTTGAAAGATCTTCAGGCGGAGACCGGCGTGCTGGTCACGATCGACCGCAAGACGATGCTGCCGCTTCAGCTCGAGGAGACGACCGTGCTCCGGTACGAGGCGGGCGGCAGAGTGCGCACGGAGGAGCGGGTGACCCGCATGATGCTGGGCGGCTTCGACGGCAAACCGCCTGCATCATGAGCGGCATTGTCCGCCGCGTATGCCGGCTCCCAGCCATAGAAGAGGAGGATGAAAGAGATGAGGGATCCGCGGCTTACGGAACTGGCGGACCGGCTGGCCGGCTATTCGATTGATGTCCGGCCGGGCGAAAATGTGCTGATTGAAGTAATCGGCGGAGACAAGGAACTGGCCAAGGCGCTGATTGAAGCGGTCGCGAAGCGGGGCGGCCGGCCGTATGTCGAGCTTGCCGACCTCTCTGTGCGGCGCACCCTGCTCCGCCACGCGACGCGCGAACAGATCGAGGAGTGGGCGGCGTTCGACCTTGAACGGATGCGCCGGATGCACGGCTATATCGGCGTGCGCGCCGGCGACAACATCAGCGAGCTGGCCGATGTTCCGGAAGCGAACATGCGGCTGTACGAGCAGCTGTATGTGAGACCGGTGCATCTCGAGCGCCGGGTCAAAGCGACGAAATGGGTCGTGCTGCGCTGGCCGAATGCATCGATGGCGCAGCTTGCGGGCATGAGCACGGAAGCGTTCGAAGATTTCTACTTCCGGGTGTGCAACCTCGATTATGCGAAGATGGACCGGGCGATGGAACCGCTGAAACAACTGATGGAGCGCACCGATCAGGTGCGGATCACCGGCCCCGGAACCGATCTGAACTTCTCGATCAAAGGCATCGGCGCGAAGAAATGTTCGGGAAAGCGTAACATTCCCGACGGCGAGGTGTTCACGGCGCCGGTTCGCGATTCGGTGAACGGCACGATCACCTACAACACGCCGAGCAACCGCGGCGGATTCACGTTCGAGCAGATCCGGTTTACATTCGTGAACGGCCGGATTGTCGAGGCCGACGCGAACGATCCGGAGCGTCTCAATCAGATATTGAACACGGACGAAGGCGCGCGGTACATCGGCGAGTTCAGCCTCGGATTCAACCCGCACATTCTGCATCCGATGAACGACACGCTGTTTGACGAGAAAATCGCCGGCAGTCTTCATTTTACACCGGGTCAGGCTTATGAAGAGACCGACAACGGCAACCGTTCTTCCGTCCACTGGGATCTGGTGCTCATCCAGCGGCCGGAGTACGGGGGAGGCGAAGTCTGGTTCGACGGCCGGCTGATCCGGAAGGACGGACGGTTTGTCGTCCCGGAACTGGAAGGGCTTAATCCGGAAAATTTGTCGTAAGTTACACCAATAAGCAGCTTCCTCTTGTAGGCGGCGTAAATTCACGCTATCATGGAGAAAAGTTCATCCTATTCCTATGGAGGGAATCGACATGTCCAACAATGCAGCGATCGTGGATATTTCCCAGACGGCCAACCGTTTCCGTTCGTCCATCGTGCTGCAAGCCGAGAACAAGTATATCGATGTCAAGAGCATTCTCGGTCTGTTCACGACGCTTGTGAGCGGCCATTCGTATGAACTTCACGTACACGGTCCGGATGCCGAAGAAGCGAAGGCGGCGATGGCCGAAGTATTTGCGAAACACAATCTGAACGTCACGATTGTTTCGGACTGATCTTCCCAGCGTTCGCGTCTCCTCTTTCCCGTTCGCGGTCCGCGGCTGTTCCCGCAGGCAGACGAGCTTGAGGTTTGCCCCGAATTCGTCTAATATACAAGTATAAGACGGCGTGGGCGGCCGCAGGGGGGAGAGTACCGTGTCTTCATCGGATGTCATGGTTCACCTGAATCAGAAGGCGCTTCTTCTGCTTCAGGAAGATGCAGATAAAATCGAGAAATTGATCAAAGTTCAGATGGACAATCTGACGACGCGCAAATGTCCGCTCTATGAAGAAGTGCTGGACACCCAGATGTACGGGTTTTCGCGCGAAGTCGATTTCGCGATCCGCGCCGGGCTGATCAGCGAATCGACCGGCAAACAGATGATCCAAACGCTTGAACGCAATCTGGCGCTGTTGTACGAAGCGCTCGGCGAAGGAAGGCTGTCTCCGTGAGAGGCGGCCTTTCGTCTTTTTCATGCGCTCTTGCTTCGGGCCGGGCAATTCCTTTACAATGGGTACATATGGTACCAGGGGAGATGACGAAGATGACCGAAGACGTTCTTGGCGGCAACATTCGCATATCCGACGACGTCGTCGCTACGATAGCCGGGATGGCGGCGCTGGAGACGCCGGGCATAGCCGGCATGTCGGGCGGCATATCGGAAGGACTGGCAAAACGACTCAGCGGCAAAAATGTACAAAAGGGCGTTTCGGTCGAGGTCGGGCAGCTGGAAGCGGCCATTGATCTTCGCGTCATTGTGCAATTCGGCATTCCGATCCAGTCGGTGTGCCGGCAGCTCCAGGACAATGTCCGCCAGGCGGTGGAGAACATGACCGGTCTTCACGTGGTGGAAGTGAACGTGAAAGTCGAAGGCGTCGCGTTCAAGGACGAGGAGAAGGAAGAAGCGCCGCAGCGTGTCAACTGACCGGAATCGGCTGAGAACATAAGCGGGACGGATCCGTACAGGATGCCGTCCCGCGTTTTTTGATCGGAAATATCTGCACGTTCGTCATCTCCGGCGGACCGGAGCGGAGCCGAATCGCGGGGCGTCGGGTCTGACGCCGCGTGAAGGCTGTTCCTGTTCGAGCCGCGCCACCCGGTTGTATTCCCGCGATATGCTGAGCAGCAAGCCGATCCCGGCGAGCGTTACGATAATGGATGAGCCGCCGTAGCTGATGAGCGGCAGCGTTACGCCGGTGATCGGGATCGCCCCGATGACGCCCCCGATATTGATAACGGCCTGGATGCCGATCATGCTCATGATGCCGATGCCGACGAGCGTGCCGTATGGATCGGGGCATCTCAGCGCGATGATAATGCCGCGCCAGATGAAGAACAGATACGTGAGCAGAAAGATGACCGATCCGATGAATCCGAATTCTTCGGCAATTACCGAGAAAATGAAATCGTTGTAGGGAAAAGGCAAGTATTTCAACTTCTGCACACTGTGTCCGAACCCGGCGCCCGTCAGACCGCCGTGGCCGAGCGCTTCCAGTGATTTGACCAGATGATATCCGCTGCCCAGCTCGTCCTCCAACGGATTGAGGTACGAGGTAAGCCGATCGATCCGGTATGACCATGCGCCGGGGTCCATGAGCATCGAGACGCTCACGAAGGCCGTGATGACGACGGCGGCCGACAGTCCGAGGACGGCGAGATGCTTCATGTTGGCGCCGCCGGCGAACAGGACGACCGCGGCGAAGAGCGCAGTGACCATCGCGGACCCGAGGTCCGGCTGAAGCATGATCAGGGAGCAGACGAACCCGATGACAAGCGTCACCGGAAGCAAGCCGTGTTTGAAATCGCGAAAACGCTCGTCCTTCTTGGAGATGACGGCGCCCAGGTACATGATGAGCGCCAGCTTGGCAAATTCGGTCGGCTGGATGCCGAGCGTGCCGACGCCGAACCAGCTGCGGGCGCCGTTGCGCTCCTCGCCGATGAACGGCACGAGCGCAAGCAGAATCATCGCCGGTATGAAGAACAGCACGTAGCCTTTCTTGAATCGGCGGTAAGGAATGTTCATCAGCACCAGCAGCAGAAACAACCCTGCCGCAATCCAGACAAGCTGCCTTTTCGTGAAATAGAGCGGATCCCGGTTGAACGCATCGGAGGCGAGCGTATAGTTCGAACTTGCGCTGAACACCATGACGAGTCCGAATCCGACCAGGAGCAGCGTCAGAATGAGCAGCAGGAAATCCGGTCTGCCGCGGGGGCCGCTTGACTGCTGCGCGTTCATGGAAAAGGGCGTCAGCTCAGCAGCGTCTTCAATTCATTCAGCCGCTGCTTGGCCGTATTCAGGATCGGTTCGGGAATCGGCGATTCGTAATCGAGTCCGTGCGGAAACGTTGCTTTGCCGATGTACACGGATTCGATGGACAGGATCGCGTCGGGAGACTCCAGCTTGCCTTCGACAGCCCGCGTGCTGATGCGCAGGAAGTAGTCATCGCCGCTTGCGCGGTCTTCCAGCTTCAGGTCGTAGGTCGCGCGGTTGTATTCCCATTGCCAACGGACAAAACCGAGTTTTTCCGCGGATTCATCCAGATGAGCCAGATCGCTGGTCATGCCGTTCAGGCCGGATTGTTCGATAATCATTGAGTAGATGTTCCTCCTTCGGAATATGCCCTGCAGCCCTGCGGGCCCGTCATTCTCTTTCTCATATTAGTATGTTTCACAAATGCGCGCAAGCCCGCGCCGCTCGCGGCATGCACCGCAAGCAAGTCCGCGATTTCACACCGATCCCCGCTTCTGATACACTAGAATTATGAAGATCGGCACTGACTGAAAAGTGAGGAGACGGAAGAATGCGAGATTCTCTGGAATCCGCCGGAACGTTGCTGCGATACATGCCGGACATGACGGCCTGGAGGCGGCATCTGCACCGGCATCCGGAGCTGTCGTTCCGCGAGGAGCGAACCGCCGCGTGGATTGCCGACAGGCTGCGGGAAATCGGCTGCGACGAAGTGCGCACGGGCGTCGGCGGCACCGGTGTGGTCGCCGTCATCCGCGGCGCGAAACCCGGGCCGGTCGTCGCGCTGCGCGCCGATATCGATGCCTTGCCGATCCAGGACGAGAAAGACGTGCCGTACCGTTCGACCGTGCCCGGCGTCATGCACGCCTGCGGCCACGATGCGCATACGGCCGCGCTGCTCGGCGTTGCCGCCCATTACGCCGCTTCGCGGGACGGCCTGACGGGGGAACGCCGGCTGCTGTTCCAGCCCGCCGAAGAGGTGACGCCGGGCGGAGCGCTCGGGATGATCGGGGACGGGGCGCTGGACGGCGTCTCCGCGATCTACGGCGTCCACCTGTGGACGCCGCTGCCGTTCGGCACGATTGCCAGCGCGCCGGGGCCGGTGATGGCGGCCGAGAATGAATTTTTCGTGGAGATCAGGGGCAAAGGCGGCCACGGGGGCATGCCCCATGAGGCGGTCGATGCGATCGCGGCCGGAGCCGCGTTCGTCCAGGCCGTGCAGACGATCGTCAGCCGGTCGGTGAATCCGCTCGAGCCGGCAGTCGTCACGATCGGTTCATTTCAGGCCGGCACCGCACCCAACATCGTCGCGGATACATGCCGGCTGTCCGGCACCGTCCGCACGTTCGACGCATCGGTGCGCGATCGGGTGCAGGAGCGGCTCCGCGTGATTGCGGACGCGGTATGCCGTCAGTTCGGAGCGGAATATTCGCTCGATTGGCGGGACGGCTACCCGCCGGTCGTTAATGACGAGCGGGAGGCGGAGCGTTTCTTCGCGGTGGCCCGCCGGCTTTTCGGCGGCGATGCGGTTCAGCGGATCCGTCCGCTCATGGCGGGCGAAGATTTCGCCTATTACCTGAAGCGCGTTCCCGGCTGCTTCATGTTCGTCGGGGCGGGCAACGAGGATTGCGGCGCCGTTTATCCGCACCACCATCCGCGCTTCGACATCGACGAACGGGCCATGCTGTCGGCGGCGCGGCTGTTGACCGCGATGGCCGACGATTATGCCGGGGAGACGGCGTCCGCCGTATAAGCCGTGGCACGTCTGGCATTCTTCGCATCGAATGCCCCGCAGCCGTTCAGGCAAGCCTAACGGAAGGCCGGTTTTGAGGCTGTGAGGCGAAGGCGACCGGCCGGCAATGATCCATGCGAGGAGGATGCCCCATGGCGAAGACGGTCAAGGAGATCATGTCGACCAACCCCGTGACGGCGACGACGCAGGATAATATTTATGAGTGCGCCGTGCTGATGAAACAGCACGACATCGGGTTCGTTCCGATCGTCGAAGGCCGCAAGCTGGTCGGCGTCGTGACGGACCGCGACCTGGTCATCCGCGGGTACGCGGAGAAGCATTCGGGCTCGACGTCCGTAACCGAAGTCATGACGAAGGATATCCGAACGGTGCCTCCTTCCATGACCGTCGATGAATGCGCGCGTCTGATGGCCGACAATCAGATCCGGCGTCTGCCGGTCGTGGACAATGGCGAACTGGTCGGCATCGTATCGATCGGCGACCTGGCGATCCGCGAAATTTTCGTGAACGAAGCGGGCGACGCGCTCAGCGCCATCTCCGAGCACGACCACCGCGAGCCGTCCGCGGTCCACTGACCGACGAGGCCCTTCGGCGGTCCGCCGAAGGGAACCTCCCGGACGCGGGCGGAAAGTTTGCAAGCATACAGGCGATATCCAGAGACAAGCGGAGGCACTACATAGATGAGCATCAAGAAAATATCGCCGCCCGCCGTGCGGCTGGCCGGCCTGATCGCGCTGCTTCTGCCGGTCCTCCTGGCGGCTGCGGGTTGCGCGGCCGAGACTGCCGTGACAAGGCCGTGGGAAACAGTCTGGTCCGACTACCCGGAGCTGCGCGGCAAGACCGCCGAGGAAACGGTCGTGGAACGGGTCGTCGACGGCGACACCTTCGTGACCCGCGAAGGCAGCCGCGTGCGGCTGATCGGCGTGAACACGCCGGAGATCACGGGCAGCGCGGAGTTTTACGGAGAAGAAGCGGCGGCATACACCAAGCGCATGCTGACGGGCAAGACGGTATGGATGTTCAAGGATGTGTCGGAGACCGACCGATACGGCCGACTGCTGCGGTTCGTTTTTATTCCGGGCGACGGGATCATGTTCAATGAACGACTTGTCCGCGAAGGGTACGCGAATGCGGCCACCTACCCGCCCGATGTCAGCCTGGCGGACCGGTTCCGCGAAGCGGAAAGGGAAGCCCGGACGGCGGGAACGGGCCTGTGGGGCGGTGACGGCGGAGGCGGGAAAGCAGACGGCGCTGGCGCGGCCGACACGGATAAGAAAACGGGATCGGCCGATCATGGGGCAGCAGCGGAGGAAGGCGGCGGATCATCCGGCGATGAAGCCGCATCCGGCGCACGGGATAGCGAAAGCGCTGCGTCTTGCCCGTCTCCCGACATCAAGGGCAACATCAACTCGCGCGGCGAACGCATTTACCATGTGCCCGGCAGCCGCTATTACGACCGGACGGTCGCGGAAGTCTGGTTTTGCACCGAGGAAGAAGCGCAGGCGGCGGGATTCCGCGCGCCCAAGAACGGCGGTTGAACCGCCGGTTTGATAAGCTGAATATTGCAGGCCGGCGGGCGATCCGCGGGCGGCAGGCATCTTGCGCGGGCCGTGGGCCCGCCATTTTTATGGGTTCCGGACGGCATAAAAAACATCTCCCGTTCTCATACTGTTACCAAAACATGAGGGGTGGATGCCATGCATGCGGCCGGGGGTCCGTTGATTGTCCAAGGCGACGCTTCCGTTCTGCTGGATGTTCGGCATCCGGATGCGGAGCAGGCGCGCGAATCGCTTGCCCGCTTCGCCGAACTGGTGAAACGGCCGGGAGATTTGCACACCTACCGCATTACGCCGCTGTCCGTCTGGAATGCGGCGGCATCCGGTCTGACAGCGGACGAGATGACCGATTGTCTGATCGCTTTCAGCCGGTACGATGTGCCCGCGGGATTGATCGACCGGATCGGGACATGGGCCGAACGTTACGGCAAAATTCAGCTGGAGGCGGACGGAGAACAACTTGCCCTTGCGGTTGACCGCGATCTCGCCGTCGAACTGGAAGGACTGGGACTGTTTCCGGAGGCGGGGGTCCCGGCTCCGGACGGAAAAGTCAGATGGCGTGTGCCGTCCGCGCGGCGCGGCGAAGTGAAACGCGAACTGACGAGAAGCGGCTATCCGGTGCTCGATCTCGCCGGTTATAGCCGGGGCGGGCAGCTGGATGTCGAGCTGAAGGCCGCCGCATCGTCCGGGGCGCTCTTCCGACTGCGCGACTATCAGGAACGCGCGGTCGACCTGTTCTGCCTGGAAGACGCCGGTGCGGGCGGCAGCGGCGTCATCGTGCTGCCCTGCGGCGCGGGGAAGACGATCGTCGGCATCGCGGCGCTGGCGCGGCTCCGCTGCGAGGCGCTCATTCTGACGCCCAGCGTAACGTCGGTGCAGCAATGGCGGTCCGAACTGCTTGACAAAACGACGCTGACGGAGCGCGACATCGGCGTGTATGCAGGCAGCGAGCGCCAGGTGCGGCCGGTGACGATCGCAACCTACTCGATCCTCACCAGCCGGAATTCGAAGACGGATGATTACCGCCATATGAAACTGTTCAGCGAGCGGGACTGGGGACTCATCATCTACGACGAAGTGCATCTGCTTCCGGCGCCGGTATTCCGCATGACGGCGGATCTGCAGGCGAAGCGGCGGCTCGGCCTGACAGCCACCCTCGTTCGCGAAGACGGAAGGGAAGAAGATGTGTTCTCGCTGATCGGCCCGAAACGGTTCGATTTGTTCTGGAAGACACTGGAAGCCAAAGGCTGGATTGCGAGGGTGACCTGCACGGAGATCCGCGTGCCGCTTGATCCGGCCGCCGCCGCGGAATATGCGGCCGCCGGCCAGCGGGCGCGCATCCGGATTGCGGCCGAGAACCCGGCCAAGCTGCGCGTCGTCCGCGAACTGCTCGCCCGGCATCGCGGCCAGCAGGTGCTGATCATCGGCCAATACTTGCGCCAGCTCAAACAGATGGCCGCCGCTTGGGGCGTGCCGCTGATCACCGGCGAGGCAAGCCTTGACGAACGCGAGCGGCTGTACGCCCGCTTTCGCAGCGGGGAGGAGCCGGTTCTGATCGTCTCGAAGGTGGCCAATCTCGCCGTCGATCTGCCGGATGCCGCCGTTGCCGTGCAAGTTTCAGGCAGCTACGGTTCGCGCCAGGAAGAAGCGCAGCGGATCGGCCGGATCATGCGGCCGAAATCCGGTTTGAACGAATGCTGGTTCTACACCGTCGTCACGGAAGGGACGAAGGAGACGGAATATGCGCGCAGACGGCAGCTTTTCCTGACCGAGCAAGGCTACACTTATCGAATTGCGCGCATGCCGGAGGCGGACGGCGCGGCCGGAACGGAGGCGGCGGGATGCTGATTCGCGAATGGCTGCGGCGGCTGCCTCCCGATGCCGCAGACCGCTTTGCCGCCGCTTCTCCCTGGCCCGCGGCCGGAATGGATCGGAGTGGGTGGCCGGCGCAATCGGCCGACCCGGCAACGGTGTCGCGGGCGGCCGCCGCGCTGTCCCGGGATACGGCTGACGCGCTCCGCCTGATCATGGTTCGGTTCGGTTCCCTGCCGTTCGAACCGGATCAGTACGAAGCGGCGGCCTCCGCCGCGGGCCTGCCCGCCGGCATTGCGGCGCGGGAGCTGGAGCGCCTGCGCGCGGCCGGCATCATCTTCACCGTCCGCAAGACATGGGGCGACCGGCTGCATTTCATGGCCTCCGATGCGCTGGCCGCGTGGCTGGCCGCGCTGCTGCCGGCGGAGATCCGGCCGCTGCCGGGCGGCCGAAGGTCTGCGCGTCCGCTGCAGGACTATACGGAACCGTTCGGCATGCAGCTCATGCAATTGCTTGCCGAGCTGGGCAAACGCGGTCTGGCGCCGTCGGGGACCGGCGGCATCCAAAGCCGGACGGCCGCCGCAGCCGCCGCCCGGCTGTCGTTCGGGCCGGAAACGCTGCGCCCGTACGAAGCCCGGTTCTCCCCGGGCGGCAAGGAGGAGCCGCCGCTTCAGCTCGGCCTGGCCGCGGCGGTTCATCTCGGCCTGCTCGATGAATCCGATGGCCGGCCGGCCTGGCGCGGGGAGGCGCTGTCCGCATGGCTGGCGATGGATGCCGGCCGCCGCGAGCGGGAATTGCTCGCGTTCGTGACGGACCGCCTCGCGGCCTGCGATGAACGGTTCATGCACGCCGCGGCGCTGCTGCGCGGACTCGAAGGCGGCGTCTGGTATCCGGCGGCGGGCATCGATGCGTGGCTCAAGCGGCATGTTCCGGCCGGTGCGGCGCATTGGCGCGTCTGGCTCGAGACGCTTGCCGCTCTCGGCTGGATGCAGACCGGAGTCTCGCCGGAAGGCGAGACGGTCGTCCGATGGCTGATCGAGCCGCGGGAAGGCGCCGGGACGGACTGCGCGGCCGGCGCGCCGATCCGTTTCATGCCCGGAGCGGAGCTGGCCGTGCCGCCCGACCTCGACTGGCGGCTGCGGTGGGAACTGGAACTGCTGGCGGACAAGGTCCAACCCGGACCGATGACGGGCATGCGGCTTTCGGCCGCTTCGTATGTGCGATGGGTCGAGAACGGCCGAACGGCCGAAGAAGCGCTCGCCTTGCTGGAAGAAGCCGCCGGCAGCCCCCCGCCGGACGAGCTGGAGCGGTCGATCCGGGACTGGGAAGCGACGGCCGGCAGAATCGGCTTTCAGGAAGCGCTGCTGCTCGTCTGCGACGACAAGCGGATTGCGGACCGCATTGCCGCTGAACCGCCGGTTGCGGAACGGCTCGGCGAGCGGATCGGCGACCGGCATTTCCTGGTCGACCGGCGGTACATCGCGGAGCTGCGCAGACGGCTGGCAAAGGCCGGCGTCCCGGCGCGCTCCGGGCTTCCGGAAGCGGATGAACAGGTGCGTCAAACTTACCCGTCCGTCCGGGATTCGGGCGACGCGGACCGCGCTCGGGGCCGAGTGTCACCGGAGCAGCCCGGGGATTCCGCTGCGGTGAAGGCCGTCCGGCTGCTGACCAGCATGCAGCTCACACGGTATGCGCCGGATCTGGACATCCGTCTGCCCGCGGCGGGCGCCGCATCCGGAGCCGGACGGACGCAGTCGGCGTCCGGTTCCGCACGGATGCATGCCGCTGCAGGTGCCGACAGTGGACGGATGCACGCGATCCGCGCGACCGGCCTGCCTGCACATTGGTTCAGCGCGGTGCGCCGCGTCCACCCTTCCACCCGGCGCGAAATGGTCAAGCGGGCGATCGAAATCGGCGCGGCCGTCCGCATCGTTCGGGAAGGAGCGGAGATGGACATCCTGCCGGAGCGGCTGGAGGAGACGGACGGCGGCTGGCGGATGCTCGGCCGTGCCTTGGACTGCCCGCCCGATCAATCGGTCCGTGTCGCGCTGGACGGGGATTCCTGGTCCGACATGCAGCTTCTGCTTCCCGAATGGATCGGCGGCAGGAAATAACCATTCTATTTTGCCCCCCAAGAGTGGTATGATAGTGAACAAGACCGGATAACTGGGGGTGTTGGACAGTGGCCATGCAATTGCCGGCGGCCGGGACGTCCGGGCACAAGGACAATCCGGCGGCGGGACCGCTGGATATGGCGGCGCTTTTGACAGCCGCCTATGATTTGGGCGACATGATCAATCAGTCGGCCGATGCTGCCGATTATTTATATTGGAAGGCGCAGCTTGCGCAGGATGAGGAAGCGCAGGCTTTGATCCGGCGTTTCCGCAAGGCGAAGGAACGTTTCGAGGAATGCAGCAGGTTCGGCCGCTTCCACCCGGATTATCACGAGGCGAAGCGGGAGGCGGCCGAGCTGCAGCGCCAGCTTGACGAATGCGTGTCGGTCCGCCGTTTCAAGGCGGCCGAGCAAGCCGTGGACGACATGCTGCATGAGATCGCCGTCCTTCTCGCGAGGGCGGTGTCGGACGACATCAAGGTGCCGGGCAGCGGCTCGGTGCAGGGCGGATGCGGCAGCGGATCGTGCAGCGGCGGCTGCGCGAGCTGCGGCTGACGGACCGGCCGCGGCTCTCCGCCGCTCCGGCTGCCGATTTCCGTGCGGAAGCCTGTACGGCGACTTCATATACGGAGGAGAATGCGGATGAACGACGCGCATGAGCAAGAAAGCGGTTCCGCCGCAAACGAAAGCGGTTCCCCGTTTGCGGAACGGGTCGGATACATCATCTGGGTCAGCGATCATCGCCTGGCCCGCAATCTGGACAAGTACGGCACGGTGCATTACATTTCGCGAAGAATGAATTATGCGGTCGTCTACATGGATGCGGACAAGGCGGAAGACACGGTCCGAAACATTGAGCGGCTTCCCTACGTAAAAAAGGCAGAACGTTCTTTCAGGGGTGAAATCCGGACGGAATACTCGAAAAATGTGCCGGACAAGACGCGCTCATACAGCATCTGATCCGGCCGGCGCCATGGAAATCGCCCTGAACGCCGCATTGTGATAAAATGGTAATCGGGACGGTACGGAGATTCCCGCATACTGGAGGTGTTCGCGATGAAAGACAAGTCGACGGAGCGATGGGGCACGTATGAATCGTTCTATGTCGAGCTCAGCGGCAAAAAAGTCGCCGACATCGTCATCACGAACCACGCCAGGATGAGGTGGATCGACCGGATCGAACCGACGCGATCGGAACCTGCCGAAATTGCGGCGTTCATGTGGGAATGCCTGAAACAGGGAAGGATTGAGCCTTACTACCGCAACGAGAATGATGTTTTCCTGATTGACGATGATCTCGTGTTCGTGGCCGAATTCACCGAACTGCCGGACGAGAGGGACCTGATCGGCGAGCCGCTGCACAAAATGATCGTCGTCACCTTCCTCGGCCGGATGTCCGTGACGATCGAGCTTCGCGATCTGAAATCTTATTATTCGTGGCTTCGCCACTCGCGGCGGATGACGCTCATCAAGAACAGCCGCAAGCGAAAATAACGGACTTGATGCACGCACATGCGCGACAAGGCGCATGTGTTTTTTTGCGTTTCGAAGAGCTGCGTGATGCCGGCCGCCGCGTTTCAGGTATAATGGGGATACGTACGCAAGGAGTGGTTGCCCCGTGGCGCTGAACTTTCACCAACTGCATATTTTCTATACCGTCGTCGACAAGGGAAGCTTCTCCGCGGCCGCCCAGGCGCTGCACATGACCCAGCCCGCCGTGACGATGCAGGTGCAGTCGCTGGAAGACTATTTCGGGACGAAACTGCTGCACCGGTCGACGAAACGGATCGAACTGACGGAAGCGGGCCGGGCGCTGCTCCCATACGCGCGGCAATCGATCGAGCTGATCCGCGAGACGGACGCCGCGATGTCCAGGTTCACGCGGCAGCTCAAAGGCCGGCTGCAGCTCGGGGCCAGCCTGACGATCGGCGAATACATCCTGCCGCGGCTGCTCGGACCGTTCGGCAAAGAGTACCCGCACATCGCCATCAGCATGAAAGTGATGAATACCGCGCAGATCATGGAGGAGATTTTGAACCATCAGCTCAACTTCGGGCTCGTCGAGGCGCCGGTCCAGCATCCCGACATGCACATGGAGCCCGTCATGAATGACGAGCTGAAGTTGATCGCCCCGGCTTCGCATCCGCTGGCGCAGCGGAGCGAGGTGACGCTGACGGAGGCGATCCGGTATCCGTTCGTCCTGCGCGAACAAGGCTCCGGCACGCGGCTGGTCATGGAAGAGCAGCTGAAGGCGAGGCAGATCGACCCGCGCAGCCTCAACATCGTCATGGAGCTGGGCAGCACCGGAGCGGTGAAGTCGGCTGTGGAGGCGGGCGTCGGCATCTCGTTCGTCTCGGCTTCCTCGGTGAAGCATGAGGTCGCCCTCGGCCTGATCAAGATCGTGCCGCTCGCCGACGCCGAGTTCAAACGGGAATTCTACTCGATCTATCTGAAATCGGCGCTCCTGCCGATCTCGGCCGTGACATTTCTCACTTTCCTGAGAGAGAGGGATCTGCGCCAATGGCTGTAAAACTTGCGGCGGGACGCGCCGATCTGCATACGCATTCGACCGCGTCGGACGGGACGGGATCGCCGGCGGACAATGTGCGGCTCGCGCTGGAGTCGGGGCTGGCCGCCGTCGCCCTCACCGACCACGACACCACGGCCGGCCTCGAGGAAGCGCTGGCGGAAGGCGAGCGGCTCGGCATCCGGGTCGTCCCGGGCGTCGAACTGAGCACGATGCAGGACGGACTGGAAATTCATGTGCTCGGCTATTTTCTCGACTGGCGCGACGGACGCTGGCAGGAGCGGCTCGCCTCGCAGCGGGACGCGAGGATGAGGCGCAATGCGATGATCATCGAACGGCTGAACGCGCTCGGGATGCCGGTGACCATGGAAGAGGTGGAGCGCGCCGCCGCCGGACGGTCGCCCGGCACATCGATCGGACGGCCGCACATTGCGGCGGTGATGGTCGAGAAGGGGTACGTCGCGTCGAGGGCCGAGGCGTTCGACCGTTTCCTCGGCAGCGCGGGAGCGGCTTATGTGCGGGTTCCCCGTCCGACGCCGCTGGAGGCCGTAAACTGGATTCACGAAGCGGGCGGCGCGGCGGTCATCGCCCATCCCGGGCTGTACGGGCGGGACGAGCTGGTGGAGGCGCTGCTGCGCGAGGGGGCCGACGGCGTTGAAGCGTATCACTCCGACCACGGCCCTGACGATGAAGCGCGGTACGCGGCGATGGCCGAGCGGCACGGTGTCATCGCCACCGGAGGATCGGATTACCACGGCTCGCGCGGCGGCGAGGTATTCCACGGTCCGCTGGGCGGCAGAACCGTGGATGCGGCCGTCGCGGATCTGCTGGAGGCGGCGAGCCGGAAATATCGATGACGGCGGGCGGACCGCCGTCATGCTTTTACGTCACCGTCCGGACCGGCAGCGCCTTGATCCGCTCTTCGTCCGGCGTCACGAACAGCGTTTTCTGATGGTCGTAGATGACGAAGCCGGGCTTGGCGCCGCTCGGCTTGCGTACGTGGCGGATCAGCGTGTAGTCGACCGGCACGAGGCTCGATTCCTTGCCCCTGCTGTAATACGCCGCCAGCATCGCCGCCTCTTCCAGCGTCGCGTCGCCGAACCCGGTGCCGCGGATGACGACGTGGGAGCCGGGGATGTCCTTCGTGTGCAGCCAGGTGTCGTTCGGCGACGCCAGCCGGTTCGTCAAATATTCGTTCTGCGTATTGTTCTTCCCGACGTAGATGGGCACGTTCTCCGACGACGTGTAGCAGAGCAGCGCCGGCCGGGCCTGCTTCTTCTTCCTCGCCCCCGTACCGCCCCGCTGCTTCAGGTAGCCCTGCTCCGCAAGCTCTTCCCGGATTTCCTCGATGTCTTGCAGCGACGCCGTCTCCAGCTGCGCCAGCAGCGTATCGAAGTACGCGATTTCCCCGCGCGCCGCTTCCATCTGGGCCGCCGCGGCCGTTATGCTGTTCTTCGCCTTGTTGTAGCGCTTGAACCAGCGCTGTGCGTTCTCCGAGGGCGTCAGCTGCGGATCCAGTTCGATCGTGACAGTGGGCTGCCGCTCGTCGTAGTAGTCGATCACTTCGACGCAAGGCTGCCCTTTCTGAATGGCATGCATGTTCGCGATGAGCAGTTCGCCGGTGATCCGGTACCGGTCCGCCTCCTTCGCTTCTTCGATCGTCGCTTCCAGCTTCTCGATCTTCTTCTCGTTTTTCGCCTTCTCGTTCAGCAGAAAGCGGTGCAGATCGGCCGACTTCTGGCGGACGAGATCGCGCTCGGCCTTGTCCCCGTAGTAGATTTCGAGACATTCCAGAATGGAATCGAACGTGCGGATGCCGCCGTCCAGATGGGTCAGCCGGGTCACCGAGAAAAAGGTCCGGCCGCCGCGGTCCACGATATTCGGTTCATACGCATGCGAGCGAAAGCTTTCCATCATGTCCCGGAACGCCCGCCACAGCGCTTCCGTATCGTCCGGAGCGCCGGAGGCCGCCGCGCGGTGGACGATCTCGCGCGCGAGCAAGGGGCTTATGCCGGCATAAGCGTCGACCAGCCGTCTGTCCGGCGCGTCGCCTTCCGACAGCCGGAGCGATTCGGTGAACCGGACATAGTCCGGGACGGCGAGCGGATCGGCTTTCGCCTGTTCCGGCGGCGGCGTGTAGGTGCTGCCGGGCATGACGACCCGGTAGCTGCTGATCGCCGGCGTGACATGGTGGATGCCGTCGTAGATGCGGCCGGTCGCCGGGTCGGTCAGGATGATGTTGCTGTGCCGGCCCATCAGTTCGACGACGATCCGTTTGAGCGAAATGTCACCGAGCTCGTCGCGCTGGCGGATGTCGATATGCAGCACCCGTTCGCATCCCGGCTGCGCAACGGTTTCAATGACGCCGCCTTCGCAGTGTTTGCGCATCAGCATGCAGAACATGGGCGCTTCAAGCGGGTTCGGCTGAGGCCGCGTGACCCAGTGAACCCGCGGATAGGTCGGGTTCGCCGACAGCAGAAGCCGGGACTGCCCGCGCAGCCCGCCGCCGCGAAGCTGCAGCACGAGCGTATGATCATCAGGCTGATGAATGCGGTGAATGCGGGTTCCGGCGAGCTGCCGGAGCTCGTGCGCGATCGCGCGCACGACAATGCCGTCGAGTGACATCGGAAGAAAAACCACCTTTGACGTAATGCGTGCCTTGACATTTCTCTATCATGCCATAGTTCGGAGAAAAACTTAAGCGCATTCTGCGGCCGGTATGAAGAAAGTACGGCCTTGATTGACCGCCTGAAATCACGAGCACCGCGCAGAGAGCTGTGAACCGGCCCGATTCGGCCCGGATTTTGCCATCGCAAAAATTATAATCTATCTTGCAAATTTACACCCCTTCGGCGCAAATGGGATATTTCGCCGGTTGTCCGAATACATTATCCCTGTAACGAGGCTGTCCGCCCATTCGTTCCTGACGGGGGCCGGAGAGCGGATTACGGGAGGGAGACGGATGGAACAAAAGATGTGGCACCGGCTTGGCCCGCGCGAACTGGTCGAGGCGCTCGGGAGCGATGCGGCGAGCGGGCTGTCCGCGGCGGAAGCGGCGCGCCGGCTTGCCGAGCACGGCCGGAATGAATTGGCGGAAGGCAGGCGCACGCCGCCGATCGTGCTGTTTCTGAACCAGTTCAAAGACTTCATGGTGCTGGTGCTCATCGGAGCGACGCTGATCTCTGGGCTGCTCGGCGAATATATGGACGCCGCCGCAATTCTGGCCATCATCGTGCTGAACGGCGTGCTCGGCTTCATCCAGGAATATCGGGCCGAGCAGTCGCTGCGCTCGCTGAAAGCTCTGTCCGCGCCGACGGCGCGCGTCGTCCGGGACGGGACGGTGCAGGATATCCCGGCCGCGACACTTGTGCCGGGCGACATCGTCATCCTCGAGAGCGGCGACCGGGTGCCGGCCGATCTCCGGCTGCTCGAAGCGAGCAGCCTGTACACGGAAGAGTCCGCGCTGACGGGCGAATCGGTGCCGGTCGAAAAATCTGCCCGGCCGATCGACGAAGACGGGCTGGGGACGGGCGATCTGAAGAACATCGGCTTCATGGGCACGATGGTGACGCGCGGCACGGGCCGCGGCATCGTCATCCGCACCGGCATGCAGACCGAAATGGGCAAAATCGCCCACATGATCGAACAGGCGGAAGAAGCCGAGACTCCGCTGCAGCGGCGCCTCGCGCAGCTCGGCAAAGTGCTGATCGCGGTGGCGATCGCGCTGACCGTGATGGTCGTCATCGCAGGCATCCTGCACGGTCAGCCCGCCTACGACATGTTCCTGGCAGGCGTCAGCCTCGCCGTCGCCGCCATTCCGGAAGGGCTGCCGGCGATCGTCACGATCGCCCTGGCGCTCGGCGTGCAGCGGATGATCCGCAGGCGGGCGATCGTACGCAAGCTGCCGTCCGTCGAGACGCTCGGCTGCGCCACGGTCATCTGCTCGGACAAGACGGGCACGCTGACACAGAACAAAATGACCGTCACCCGGCTCTGGACGGGCGGCCGCACGCTTGAAGTGACCGGGGAAGGCTACGTGCCGCGGGGCGAGGTGCTCGAGAACGGCGCGCCGGCCGACCTGAAGCGGGATGCCGCGCTGCGCCGGCTGCTGCAGGTTGCGGCGCTGTGCAACAACGCGCGGCTGGTCCACGCCGGAGAAGACGGGCAGCCGCGGCGCGCGGGCAGGCAGGCGGAGGCCGCGGAAGAATGGATCATGCAGGGCGATCCGACGGAAGGCGCGCTCATCGTGCTGGCGGCCAAGCTGGGCGTCACGGTGTCGTCGCTCGAAGGATTGTACCGTAGGGAAAAGGAATATCCCTTCGATTCGGAGCGCAAGCGGATGTCCGTGCTGGTCAGCCACCAGGGCGGCCGGATCGTCTGCACGAAGGGCGCGCCCGACCTGCTGATGGAGCAGTGCGCCTATGTGCTCTGGGACGGCAATGTCGTGCCGTTCACGCCCAGCTTAAGGCAGAAGGCGGCCGAAGCCGCGGAGAAGATGGCCGAATCGGCGTTGCGCGTGCTCGGCCTCGCCTACCGCGATCTGCGCCCGCAGGATCCGACGGACAGCGAAGCGGACGTCGAGAAGCAGCTCATCTTCGTCGGCCTGGCCGGCATGATCGATCCGCCGCGCCGGGAAGTGCTGGGCGCGATCGCAACCTGCCGGCAGGCGGGCATCAAGACGGTGATGATCACCGGCGACCACCGGCTCACTGCCGAGGCGATCGCAAGCCAGCTCGGCATTCTGCCGCGCGGGGGCCGGTCGCTCGACGGCCGGCAGCTCGAGGCGATGACGGACGCGCAGCTTGACCGCGTCGTCGAGGATACCTACGTCTACGCCCGCGTTGCGCCGGAGCACAAGCTGCGCATCGTCAAGGCGCTGCAGCGCAAGGGCCATGTCGTTGCGATGACGGGCGACGGCGTGAACGACGCGCCGGCGATCAAGTCGGCGGACATCGGCATCGCGATGGGCATCACGGGCACGGACGTCTCGAAGGAGGCTTCTTCGCTCGTCCTGTCCGACGACAATTTCGCGACGATCGTCGCGGCGATCGAGGAAGGACGCGGCATCTACGAAAATATCCGCAAGTTCATCCGCTACCTGCTCGCGTCCAATGTCGGCGAGATTCTGACGATGTTCCTGGCGATGATGTTCGCGCTGCCGCTGCCGCTCGTTCCGATCCAGATTCTGTGGGTCAATCTGGTGACGGACGGTCTGCCGGCTATGGCGCTCGGCGTCGACCAGCCCGAGAAAGATCTGATGCGCCAGCCGCCGCGCGGATCGCGGGAGAGCATCTTCGCCCGCCGGCTCGGCTGGAAGATCATCAGCCGCGGCTTGCTGATCGGCCTGTGCACGCTCGGCGCGTTCGTCCTGACGCTGCGGTCGAGCGGCGATCTGCAGCGGGCGCAGACGGTCGCGTTCGCCACGCTCGTCATGGCCCAGCTCATCCATGTGTTCGACTGCCGCAGCTCGCGCTCGATTTTCCACCGGAACCTGCTGGAGAACCGCTGGCTCGTGCTGGCCGTGCTCTCTTCACTGGCGCTCATGATTCCGGTGCTGTACGTCGAGCCGCTGCAGGCGATCTTCAAGACGGTGCCGCTCGGTTTCCGCGATTGGTCGCTCGTGTTCGTGGCCGCCGGCATCCCGACATTCGTGATGGGCATCGGCAGCGTGCTCGGATCGCCCGGCAGCCGCAAGCGGCGGCGCATCACATACGGCGGTCCGCGTCCCGTCTCGTCCTGATCTGACACGCAATCTGGCATGTTTTCCGGGACCATGCCTGCTTCATTCGGATAAGTGCAAACAATCGACGGATGGATCAATACTCTTGGCCCGCGCAGCCGGGTATGCTGACAGCATAGTACGCGGATACGGCGATATCGCCGGAAGCCAAGGGAGTGCAAAGTCTGTGGAGTTTGTGAAAATGCATGGTCTCGGGAACGACTTCATCGTGGTCGCGGGGGAGCGTGAGCTTCCGGAGGGCGCGTCGGGCCTTGCCGTCCAGCTGTGCGACCGCCATTTCGGCATCGGCGCCGACGGCCTGGTGTACATCCTGCCGTCCGATCGCGCCGATTTCCGCATGCGCATCATGAATCCGGACGGCTCGGAAGCCGAGCAGTGCGGCAACGCGATCCGCTGCGTTGCGAAGTATGTGTACGACCGCGGGCTGATCTCGAAGGATACGGTCACGATCGAGACGCTCGGCGCGGGCGTGCAGCAGCTGCAGATTGCGGCCGAAGGCGGCAAAGCCGCCAAGGTGCGGGTGGACATGGGCGAACCGATTCTGAATGGCCTCGCCGTTCCGACGACGATTGACCTCAACCCGGTGATCGGGCATCCGATCGAAGCGGAAGGCCGCACGTTTCATTTCACGGCGGTATCGATGGGCAATCCGCATTGCGTCATTTTCGTGGACGACGCGGCGTCGTTCGATCTGCACAAATGGGGACCGCTGCTCGAGACGCACCCGCTGTTCCCGCGCAAGACGAACGTCGAATTCGTCACCGTCGCTTCGCGGACGCACGCCGTCATGCGCGTCTGGGAGCGGGGAGCGGGTCCGACGCTGGCATGCGGCACGGGCGCATGCGCGACGCTGGTCGCGTCGGTGCTCGGCGGCCTGACCGACCGGACGGCGACCGTATCGCTCGCAGGCGGCGATCTGCTCATCGAATGGAGCGAGGAGGACAATCACGTGTACATGACGGGTCCTGCGGCGGAAGTGTTCACCGGAACGCTTGCCTGACGGCGCCCGTACCGTTAACATAAGGGCATAAGACTTGCCCCGGAAGCAAGGAGAGAAGCGGCCGGACTTCATGCGGGCTGCTTTTCTGCTGTCTGCGGCTCCCGGGCGCCGCTGGGAGGATTAAGGATGAAACCGGTTTTGCGGGATGCGCTGCGGACTGCGGTGCTGACCGGAGACGGCGCGATGGGGACGTATCTGCATCAGCTCGGGTATCCGATCGGCGTATCATACGAGGAATTCAACATGACCCGGCCGGAGACGATTGCGTCCGTCCACAAGCAATATTACGATGCGGGCGCGCGCGTCATCGAGACGAACACGTTCTCCGCGAACGCGGAGCGGCTCGCCCGTTACGGGCTGGAAGATGAGGCGGCGCGGATCAACCGGGAAGGGGTGCGCATCGCGCGCGAAGCGGTCGGCGCGGACGCCTGGGTCGTCGGCGCTGTCGGCGCGATCCGCACCGGACGGCTGACCGCCGTGGGGACGCCGGCGGTCGAGCGCGCCTTCGCCGGGCAGATCGATGCGCTGCTCGATGCGGGCGTGGACGGCATTCTCCTTGAGACGTTCTACGATCTCGACGAACTGCTGCTCGCGCTTCGCCTCGTGCGGGACCGCTCCGACGTGACGGTCATCTGCCAGCTGGCGGCCGTCGGAACGGGGCTGCTCTACTCCGGACTGCCGATCGGCGAAGCGTTCCGCCGGCTCGAAGATGCAGGCGCCGATGCCGTCGGCTTCAACTGCGAGAGCGGGCCGAACGGCATTCTGCACGCGATCGACGCGCTGGACGGCGCGGTGAAGCTGCCGATTTCCGTCTTTCCGAACGCGGGCGGCGCAGACTACGTCGACGGCCGGTATACGTACGCCGCCGGTCCGGCGTATTTCGGCGATTGCGCGCGGCGGTTCGCGGACCGCGGCGCGCGGCTGATCGGCGGCTGCTGCGGGACGACGCCCGAACATGTCGCGGCGATCGCCGCCTCCCTGGCCGGCTGGACGCCGGGCGCGGCGGCTCCGGAGCGGACGGCGGAGGCCGTACAGGCTTCCGCGCCGCAAATCCGGGTGAACGCGGAACCCGCGCCGGCGGGCGGCGGCGAAGCCCCGGGCGGCGGAGACGGGCCGACGATCGTCGAGCTCGTCCGGCAGCGGCCCACCGTCATCGTCGAACTGGATCCGCCGCGGGATCTCGACACCTCCAAATTTATGGCCGGCGCGAGAGCGCTGCGGGATGCGGGGGCGGACGCCCTCACGATGGCCGACAATTCGCTCGCGGTGACGCGCATGAGCAATCTGGCGCTCGGCGCCATCGTGAAGGAGCAGGTCGGCATCCGGCCGCTCGTGCACATCGCCTGCCGGGACCGGAACCTGATCGGCACGCAGTCGCATATGATGGGGCTGCACGCGCTCGGCATCGACCATGTGCTCGCGGTGACCGGCGATCCCGCGAAATTCGGCGACCTGCCCGGATCGAGCTCGGTCTACGACATGACCAGCTTCGACATGATCCGGATGATCAAGCAGCTGAACGAGGGCATCGCGTTCTCCGGCAAGCCGCTCAAGCAGCGGGCGCGCTTCGTCGTCGGCGCCGCCTTCAATCCGAACGTCAAACATTTGGACAAGGCGGTCCGGCGGCTGGAGAAGAAGGTCGAGTCCGGCGCCGACTTCATCATGACGCAGCCGGTGTACGACGCCGCGCTCATCGAGCGGATCGCCGACGCCACCCGGCATATCGGCGTGCCGATCTTTATCGGCATCATGCCGCTCGCGAGCGGACGGAACGCCGAGTTTCTCCACAATGAGGTGCCGGGCATCGAGCTGTCGGACGAAGTCCGCAGGCGGATGGCCGGACTGGAGGGCGAAGCCGGCCGGACGGAAGGCGTCCGGATCGCGGAAGAGCTGCTGGATGCCGCGCTTTCGTTTTTCAACGGGATCTATCTGATGACACCTTTCATGTTCTATGACATGACGGCGAAATTGACCGGTTACGTGCGCGCGAAAGCGAGCGTGAAAACGTCCGTTATCTCTTGTTCCTCCGGAGAAAATGAATTAAAATAGAGTCCAATGGTTACACCTGCCACGGATCGGACCGGAAGACGCCGCGGCCCAGCCGGGCCGTAAGCGGCCTAAAGGCCGAACGATGGCGGCGCGAACGTATGCTCCGGCCGCCGGATGTCAACAATAGTGCAAAGCCGCCCGCATACGCAGCGCCGGAATTGCGTTAGCGATCATGCCTGTTCCGTTGGTGACGGATCATCGCGGCAAGCCCCGCATGCGGGGCGGAACGGCATGACGACCGGGAGGAGACCACAATGGCAATCAAACTGATCAATATCGGATTCGGCAACATCGTGTCGGCCAACCGGATCATTTCGATCGTCAGTCCGGAATCGGCGCCGATCAAACGGATCATCCAGGAAGCGCGCGACCGCCACATGTTGATCGACGCCACTTACGGAAGGCGCACGCGGGCTGTCATCATTACCGACAGCGACCACGTCATCCTGTCCGCCGTGCAGCCGGAGACGGTGGCGCACCGCCTGTCCGTGAAAGAAGACGACAACGACGAATGAATTGGGGCGTATCATGAAACAGGGATTGTTGATCGTGTTGTCGGGACCGTCCGGCGTGGGCAAAGGGACCGTCTGCAGAGCGCTTCGCCGCATGATGCCGGAACTCGTCTATTCCGTGTCCGCGACAACGCGTGCGCCGCGGGCCGGAGAGGCCGAAGGCGTGGACTACTATTACAAGACCCGCGAACAGTTCCAGGAGATGATCGAACGCGGGGCATTGCTGGAGTATGCCGAGTACGTCGGGAATTTGTACGGCACGCCTCGCGAGCCCGTCGAGCGGACGATCGCGGAGGGCAAGGACATTATTTTGGAAATCGATGTCAAGGGCGCGCTGCAGGTGAAGCGGAACTATCCGGAAGGCGTGTTCATTTTCCTGCTTCCGCCGTCGCTTGATGAGCTGAGGCAGCGCATTTCCGGGCGCGGCACGGAGACGGCCGCCGTCATCGACACCCGGATGTCGGAAGCGAGCAGGGAGATCGGCATGATCACCGAATACGATTATGCCGTCGTCAACGACGAAATCGAGGCGGCCTGCCGCCGCATCCAGAGCATCATTACCGCCGAACATTGCCGGCGCGACCGCATCGTGAAGGAATATTCGGGACTGATGCCCCTCATCCATAAAGCGTGAAGAGGTGACGCACATGCTGTATCCATCGATTGACGAGATGATGAAGAAGGTCGACAGCAAATATTCGCTCGTCGTGGCGGCCGCCAAACGGGCGAGAATGCTCCGGGACGGCGCCAAGTCGCAGCTGGAGTCGCCCAAATCCCACAAGCCGGTCGGCGTGGCGCTGGAGGAAATTTACCACGATCTCCTCGCCATTGAACAAGATTCGAACGCGAAATAACGGACACGGCAACAACCCCTTGGACGCGGGTTGTTCTTTTTTATCCCCGGGATACGAAAAGGAGGAATCGGACGTTTATGGTGAGCAGCAGCCTGCGGGGAAGGACGATCGTGGTCGGCGTGACGGGGGGCATCGCCGCCTACAAGGCGGCGGCGCTGGTCAGCCGGCTGACGCAGCGGGGCGCGGATGTGCGGGTGATCATGACCGAATCGGCCGCCAAATTCGTCGCGCCGCTGACGTTCCAGACGCTGTCGCGCAATCCGGTCTATACGGACACCTTCGACGAGCGGGATCCCGCCGTCGTTTCGCATATCGATCTGGCGGATCATGCGGACCTGTTCATCGTGGCGCCGGCGACGGCGAACATCATCGCCAAGATGGCACACGGGCTGGCGGACGACATGCTGAGCACGACGCTGCTCGCGACGACCGCGCCGATTCTCGTGGCGCCCGCCATGAATGTTCACATGTACGCCCATCCGGCGGTGCAGGCGAACCTCAGGCTGCTCGCCGAGCGGGGCGTCCGGTTCGTGGAGCCGGGCACGGGCCAGCTGGCGTGCGGCTACGTCGGCAAAGGCCGGCTGGCCGAGCCCGAGACCATTGCCGACACAGCGGAAGCGCTGCTCGCCGAAATGGCGCGTGAAGCTGCCGGAGGGCATCCGCTTGCGGGCCGCAGGGTCATCGTGACGGCCGGCGGCACGGTGGAGCGGATCGACCCGGTTCGCTATATCGCGAACGATTCGTCCGGCAAGATGGGCATCGCAATCGCCGAGGCGGCGCGCGATCTCGGAGCGGATGTGACGCTGATCGCGGCGCGGGTGACCGCGGAGCTTCCGGCCGGCGTCGAGGTCGTCCGCGTGGAATCCGCCGAAGATATGCTGCGGGCGGTCATGGAGCGGTTCGACGCGGCGGACGTCGTCGTGAAGGCGGCCGCCGTCGCCGACTACCGGCCCGCGGTACGCCGGACGTCCAAGATGAAGAAAAAGGAAGACCGCCTGACGCTGGAATTGGAGAAAACGCCCGACATTCTCGCGGAAGCGGGACGGCGGAAGACGAAGCAGCTGCTCATCGGGTTCGCGGCGGAGACGGACGACCTGGAAGCGAACGCGATGGACAAGCTGCGGCGCAAAAACTGCGACCTGATCGTCGCGAACGACGTGACGGCGCCCGGCGCGGGCTTCGACGTTGATACGAACGCGGTGAGCGTGTTCGACGCGGCCGGCAGGACGGCCGAATGGAAAGTCATGCCGAAGCGGGAGATCGGGCTGCGCCTGATGCGGCTGGCGGCCGAGCGGCTGGCCGACCGGGAGGCGGAAGCGCCGTGATCGCCCGCGTCGTCGTCGACGTTGCCGCGCGGCAGACGGACCGGCCGTTCGATTACCGCGTCCCCGAGGAAGCCGAAGCGTGGATCGAGGTCGGCAGCCGCGTCGCGGTGCCGTTCGGCGGAAGGACGGTGCAAGGATTCGTCGTCGGTTTCGCGCAGGAAGCGGAAGTGGAGCCCGGCCGTCTGAAGCCGATCGGCGAACTGCTCGATCCGACGCCGCCGCTTCGTCCCGATCTGATCGAATTGGCGCGCTGGATGGCGGATACCTACGGCTGCACCTGGACGGCGGCCATGCAGGCGATGATTCCCGCGGCACTCAAGGGCAAGGCGGAACGAATGGTCAGTCTGGCGCAAAACCCGGGAGCCGCGGATCACGCGGAAGCGGCGCCCGGCCTCTCGGATGCGCTGATCGCCTGGCTCAAACGATACGGGCCGGTGAAGCTGACCACCCTGCTGGAACGGTTCCCCGACGAGGCGCAGGCCGTCAGCGGTGCGCTGCGGCGCGGCGTGCTTGCCGAATCGGCGCAGGTCAGGGACCGGCTGTCGGTGAAGAAGATTCTGACCGTCTTCCCGCCCGAGGACCGGTCGGCGGCCGAGGCGGCCGCCGCGGCGTTTCCGGCGAGGCTCACGAAACAGCGCCAGGCGCTCCTGCATATGCTGGAGCGGAATGAGCCGGTGCCTCTGCGCAGGCTGGCGGAAGAAAGCGGGTTCTCGGAATCGATATTCCGCGCGCTGGCGGACAAAGGGCTGCTCAGCATCGAAGCGGTGGAGGAAGACCGCGACCCGTACGCGGGACGCCGGTTCACGCCGACCCGGCCGCTGCCGCTGACGGATGCTCAGGCCGCCGCGTACCGGCGCATCGCGGAAGCGCTCGAAAGCGGAAAGGCTGCCGCGATGCTGCTGCAGGGTGTGACCGGCAGCGGCAAGACGGAGGTTTACCTGCAGGCGATCGAGCGGTGCATCGCGTCCGGCCGGCAGGCGATCGTGCTCGTGCCGGAGATCGCGCTGACGCCGCAGATGGTCGAACGGTTCAAGGGGCGGTTCGGCAGCGATGTCGCCGTCATGCACAGCCGTCTGTCGCTGGGGGAACGGTACGACGAGTGGCGCAAAGTCCGCGACGGCCGCGTCCGGGTGGCGATCGGGGCGCGCTCGGCCGTGTTCGCGCCGTTTGAGCGGATCGGCCTGATCATCATCGACGAGGAGCACGAATCGTCCTACAAGCAGGAGGAGAGCCCGAAATATCACGCGCGCGACGCGGCGGTGCACCGGGCCGGACAGCACGGCGCGGTCGTCGTCCTCGGCTCGGCGACGCCGTCGCTCGAGAGCTTTGCCGCCGCGCGGCTCGCGCCCGCCGCGGCCGCGGCGGAAAGCGGCGGGCAGGCGGACGATCCGGCCGCCCGGGTGTGTCCCGGCGCGGCGCTCCGGTCCGCCGAATGGCTGCCGCTGCCCGAACGGGCGCTCGGCCTGCCGCTGCCGCCGGTGGACATCGTCGACATGCGGGAAGAGCTGGCCGCGGGCAACCGGACGATGTTCAGCCGCCGGCTGCGCGAGGCGCTGACGCAGCGGCTGGAACGCGGCGAACAGACCGTGCTGCTGCTCAACCGGCGCGGGTACAGCACGTTCGTCATGTGCCGCTCCTGCGGTTATACGGCCGGCTGTCCGCATTGCGAGATCGCGCTGACCTACCATCAGCGGAGCGGTGTGCTGCGCTGCCATTACTGCGGCCATGCGGAGCGGCAGCCGGAGGAATGTCCGGCGTGCGGCAGCCCGCATATCCGCTATTTCGGCACCGGGACGGAGCGCGTCGAGGAGGAATTGTACCGCGCGTTCCCCGGTATCCGCGTCATCCGGATGGATGTCGACACGACCGGCACGAAAGGCGCGCATGAGAAATTGCTGTCGGCGTTCGGCCGGCACGAGGGGGATGTGCTGCTCGGCACGCAGATGGTGGCGAAAGGTCTTGATTTTCCGCTGGTCACGCTGGTCGGCGTCATCGCCGCGGACACGTCGCTCCATCTGCCGGATTTCCGCGCGGCGGAGCGGACGTTCCAGCTCATCACGCAGGTCGCCGGCCGGGCGGGGCGGCACGATCTGCCCGGCGAGGTGGTCGTGCAGACGTATTCACCCGACCATTACGCGATCCGCGCGGCGCAGCGCCACGATTATGACGGGTTCGTGCGCGAGGAGCTGCGCGCCCGGCGGCTGCTGTCGTATCCGCCGTTCTGCCGGCTGGCGCTTGCGACGCTGTCGCATCCGGAGCTGCCGAAACTCGCCGAGGCGGCCGAGAGGTTCGCCGCGGCGCTGCGCGGCGCCGCCGCCTCCGCCGGGCTGCTGAAGCCGCTCGCCGGCGGTTCGGGGGCGGCGCTGGAACTGGTCGGCCCCGCGGCATCGCCGATCCCGCGCCTCAAAGATCGCTACAGGTGGCAAGTTATGATAAAATATCGGGGAATCGTCGACGCGGCGGGCCTGATCCGGCAGGCGGCCGAAACGCTCGCCGGGGACCGTTCCGCAGGGGACGTCCAGATCAGCGTCGATGTCGATCCTCAAGTGATTCTGTAAATTTGATTCTGTAACCAGAAGGATGTGCAAAACCGCATGGCCATCAGGCTGATTGTGAAAGATCCCGATCCCGTGCTGCGGGAGCGCGCGAAAGAAGTGACCAAGTTCAACGCGAATCTGCACAAGCTGCTTCGCGACATGGCCGACACGATGTACGACGCGAAGGGCGTCGGGCTTGCCGCGCCGCAGATCGGCATTCTGAAGCGGGTCATCGTCGTCGATGTCGGAGACGAGCACGGACTGATCGAGATGGTGAATCCGGAGATCGTCGAGCGGGAAGGCGAGCAGATCGGGCCCGAAGGGTGTCTCAGCATTCCGGGCCTGAACGGGATCGTCCGGCGCGCCCAGCGGGTTGTCGTCAAAGGGCAGGACCGGGACGGAAATCCGTTCACCGTCGAAGCGGAAGGGTATCTGGCGCGCGCATTCCAGCATGAGGTCGATCATCTGAACGGCGTGCTGTTCACCGATATTGCGGACGAGGTTTACAAAATTCCGGAATCGACAGGGCAGGAAGAAGAGGAAGAATGAAGGACATTCGCATCGTATTCATGGGGACGCCCGAGTTCGCCGTGCCTTCGCTGCGCGCCCTCGCCGCGTCCGGATACCGGATCGCGGCCGTCGTCTCCCAGCCCGACCGGCCGCAGGGCCGCAAGCGGGTGCTGATGCCGACGCCGGTGAAGGCCGCGGCGGAAGAACTCGGCATTCCGGTGCTGCAGCCGGAGCGCGTGCGGCGTCCGGAAGCGGTGGAGGCGATCGCCGCTTATGAGCCGGATCTGATCGTCACGGCGGCGTACGGGCAGATTCTGCCGAAATCGCTGCTCGATCTGCCGCGACTCGGCTGCATCAATGTGCACGGGTCGCTGCTGCCGAAGTACCGCGGCGGCGCTCCGATCCAGCGTGCGATCATGAACGGGGAGACGGTTACCGGCGTGACGATCATGTACATGGCCGAAGGGCTCGACACCGGCGACATGATCAGCCGGGTCGAGGTGCCGATCGAGCCGGACGACACGGCCGGCACCCTGTTCGCGAAACTCAGCGAGGCGGGAGCCGAACTGCTCGTCCGCACGCTGCCCGGCATCATCGCGGGAACGGCGCGGGCCGTGCCGCAGAACGACGCGGAGGCGACCTATGCGCCGAACTTGACGCGCGAGGACGAGCGCCTCGACTGGTCGCGCGGCGCGAAGCAGCTGTATGACCAGGTGCGGGGACTTTCGCCGTTCGCCGGCGGGTATACACTCTTGAACGGCGATGTGTTCAAAGTGTGGCAATGCCGGCCCGCAGACGGGCCCGGCGGCGGGGCGGATGCGTGTCCCGGAACGATCCGGGCGGCGGACGGCCGGCTGTTCGTCGCGACCGGCGACGGCTGGCTGGAACTGCTGCAGGTGCAGCCCGCCGGCAAGAAAGCGATGCCGGCCGCCGAGTGGCTGAAGGGAATGCGCCTTCCGCCCGGCGCCGCATTCGGAGGATGATGACGATGTTGACCAGACGCGGCACATCGGCGCGGGAAGCCGCGCTCGACATGCTGCTGCGCGTCGAGAGGGAAGGCGCATACAGCAACATTGAACTGAACCGGACGCTCAGAAGCGCCGGTCTTTCCAGGACCGACACGGGGCTCGCGACGGAGCTGGTGTACGGCACGATCCAGCGCCGGCTGACGCTCGACTACTGGCTCGCCCGGTTTGTCGCGCGCGGACTGGACAAGCTGCAGCCGTGGGTGCTGACGCTGCTGAGGATGAGCCTGTATCAGCTCGTCTATCTGGACCGGGTTCCGCCGCACGCGGCGGTCGGCGAAGCGGTCAAGATCGCGAAGAAGCGCGGACATCCCGGCGTCGTCAGCCTGGTCAACGGCGTCCTGCGCAGCCTGGCCGGCTGCCGGGACGAATTGACGCTGCCGGATGATCCCGATCCGGCCCGCCGGCTGTCGTTGAAGCATTCGTTTCCGGAATGGATGGCCGCGCGCTGGATCGAATCGTACGGCGAGGAGACGGCGGACAAGATCATGGCGGCGCTCAACGAACGGCCGAAGACGAGCATCCGGGTGAATCGTCTGCGCGGCGGCCGCCGTTCGGTGCTGGAGCGGCTCAAGGCGGAAGGATACGACGCGAAGCTGTCGCTGATCACACAGGCCGGCATCGTCATTCGCCGGGGCGGGAACCTGGCCGGCACGGACGGGTACCGCGACGGCGAATGGACGGTGCAGGACGAAGCCGCGATGCTGGTCGCGGAAGCCTGCGACCCGGAACCGGGCATGCGGGTGCTGGACTGCTGCGCCGCGCCCGGCGGCAAGTCGACCCATCTCGCGGAACTGATGGGCGACGTCGGCGTCGTCCTGGCGAACGACATCCATCCGCACAAAGAGCGGTTGATCGTCGAGCAGGCGCAGCGGCTCGGCCTCACCTCCGTCCGCACGTCGGTGTGCGACGCGGCGGAGCTGCCGCGCCGCGTCGGCGCCGAATCGATGGACATCGTGCTGCTCGACGCGCCGTGCAGCGGCTTCGGCGTCATCCGCCGCAAGCCGGAAATCCGCTGGACGAAAAAGCCGGAAGACATCGACGAGATCGCCGCGGTCCAGCACCGGCTGCTTGCCGCCGCGTCTGCGCTCGTAAAGCCCGGCGGATTGCTCGTGTACAGCACCTGCACGTTCGAGCCGCGCGAGAACGAGGAGCAGGTCGCGAAGTTTCTGGCTTCGCATTCCGAGTTTGCGCCGGATTGCGATTGGCCGCAGTCGATTCTCGACGGCTTCCTCGCCGCCGGCATCCCCGAACCGTCGCCCGAGACCGGTTCGGTGACGCTGCTGCCGCACATGGCGGGAACGGACGGCTTCTTCATCGCGCGGCTGCGCAAACGCTGGTAGCGGCGCCGCCGGCCCGAAGTGGTTCGAACCCGGCCGGCTGTGGTAAAATATATGGATAATGGCGGCGCTGTCCGGCAGTCCGCGGCGCAAGCCGCTGCCGGAACGGTTCCGGCAATTGACAGCGGATGGAGCGAAACGATGAAACCTTTCATATACGACTATACGCTAGACGAGCTCAAAGATTGGATGAAGGAAGCCGGAGAGCCCGCGTTCCGCGCGGACCAGCTGTTCGACTGGCTGTATGTGAAGCGCGTCCGGTCGTTCGAGGACATGACGAACTTGCCGAAGGCGCTCCGGGCGAAGCTGGATGAGGCGTTCGCGTTCGTGGCGCTCTCGGAGATCACGCGGCTCACATCGAAGGACGGAACGGTCAAATATTTGTTCGGCCTGCATGACAACCATGCGATCGAGACGGTCGTCATGCGCCACAACTACGGCATCAGCATCTGCGTCACGACGCAGGTGGGCTGCCGGATCGGCTGCACGTTCTGCGCGTCAACCCTCGGCGGGCTGAAACGGAACCTGACGGCCGGCGAGATCGTCGCGCAGGTGGTTACGGCGCAGCAGATGCTCGATGAGACGGGCGAGCGGATTGCAAGCATCGTCATCATGGGATCGGGCGAGCCGTTCGAAAACTATGACGCGACGATGAAGTTTCTCCGCATCGTCACGCACGCGAAGGGACTCAACATCGGCCAGCGCCATATCACGGTATCCACGAGCGGCATCGTGCCGAACATTTACCGGTTTGCGGACGAGAACACGCAGATCAATCTGGCGATTTCGATCCATGCGCCGAACGATGCGCTGCGGTCGAAGCTCATGCCGGTCAACCGGCGCTATCCGTTCGACGAGGTGATGGAGGCGATCCGGTATTACATTGCGAAGACCGGCCGCCGCGTCACGTTTGAATACGCGCTGATCGGCGGCGTAAACGACCGGCCGGAACATGCGGAAGAACTGGCGGACGTGCTGAACGGCATGTTGTGCCACGTCAATCTCATTCCGGTCAACTACGTGCCGGAGCGGAAATACGTGCGCACGCCGCGGGAAGACATTTTCGCGTTCCATCGCATTCTGCAAAGCCGCGGCATCAACGCGACGATCCGCAGGGAGCAGGGACATGACATCGCCGCGGCATGCGGACAGCTGCGGGCCAAGCATATGGAATCGATGAGGTGATATCGGATTGAGAACGGCTAACCGAAGCGACGTCGGGCGCATCCGGCTTGTCAACGAGGACCGCGCCTGGGCCGCCGAGCTGCCGAGCGGCTTGACGGCCGCGATCGTGGCCGACGGCATGGGCGGACACCAGGCCGGAGACGTCGCCAGCCAGCTTGCGGTCGACACCTTCCGCGAGGCGATCGCGTCCGTCCAGGCGGATCTTACGCATGAACAGGCGAAGACGGCGCTCTGCCAGGCGATTCTGCAGGCGAACGAAGCGGTCTTCGATCTGGCCGCGCGCAACGAGCACTATCGGAACATGGGTACGACCGTGGTGGCGGCGCTTCTGCTCGGGGATGCCGGGTTCATCGGTCATATCGGGGACAGCCGCGCGTATAAGCAGCGCGGGGACACGCTCCGGCTGCTGACCGAAGACCATACGCTCGTCAATGAACTTGCGAAGTCCGGGCAGATCAGCCCGGAAGAGGCGGCGAACCATCCGCGCCGCCACGTGCTGACGCGGGCGCTCGGGACGGAGCGGGAAGTGGAGGTCGACCTCAAGGGCTTCTCCTGGCAGCCGGGGGACAGACTGCTGCTCTGCAGCGACGGTCTGTACGCGATGGTGTCCGAGGACGAGATCCGCGAGACGCTGCTGGATGAGGATCTTGATCTTGACGCGAAAGCGAACCGGCTGATCGAGCTTGCGCTTGAAGCGGGCGGCGAGGACAACGTGACCGTCCTGCTGATCGAATACAGTGACGGGCATCCGGGGGGTGAACAGCCGGCATGATCGGACACGAACTCGGAGGCCGATACGAGATCATCGAGCGAATCGGCGGAGGCGGGATGGCGCTCGTCTACCGGGCGCACGACATTTTGCTGAACCGCAATGTCGCCGTGAAAATTTTGCGCCAGCAATTCGTCCACGACGAGGAATTCGTGCGCCGCTTCAACCGGGAGGCGCAGGCCGCGGCTTCGCTCTCGCATCCGAACATCGTCAGCGTCTACGATGTCGGGCAGCAGGACGACACGCACTATATCGTCATGGAATATGTCGAGGGGCGGAACCTGAACGACATCATCAAGGAGCGGGCGCCGCTGCAGCCGGACGAAGCGGTGCGGATTGCCGTGCAGATCTGCGACGCGCTCGACCACGCCCATCTGAATCAGATCATTCACCGTGACATCAAACCGCACAACATCCTGATCGGCAAGAACGGACGGGTGAAGGTGACCGACTTCGGCATCGCGCGCGCCGTTACGTCGTCGACCATCACCCAGACGGGATCGGTCGTCGGTTCGGTGCATTATCTTTCGCCGGAACACGCCAAAGGCGTCGTCACGGGCGAGAAATCGGACTTATATTCTCTCGGCGTCGTATTGTACCAAATGGTGACGGGGCGTCTGCCGTTCCTCGGCGAAAGCCCGATCAGCGTGGCGCTCAAACATCTGCAGGACGGGTTCGAGGAACCGCGCCAGGTCAATCCGCTCATCCCGCAAAGTCTGGAGAACGTCATTCTGCGCGCGATGCGCAAAAATCCGGCCGAACGGTACGCTTCGGCCCGGGAGATGCTGAACGATCTGGAGACCTGCCTTTCCCCGGAGCGGCTTCACGAGCCGAAGCTGACGTTCGACGAAGACGAGGTGGATCCGGAAGCGACGCGCATCATGCCGGCCATCCGCGGGACGGCCGAGGCGCAGACCTCGGCGCGCAGCGGCGGCGAGGACGGCGAAGATGAGTCGTTTCCCGACGAGCCGGAGTGGATCGACGAGTCGAAGCCGCGCAGATGGGTCAAGCCGGTGGCGGCGCTCGTTCTGACGGTCGTCTTCGCCGCGCTGGCGATCTGGGGCGTGCGGATGGTGCGCGACATTCTCGACACGGACGAAGTCGACGTGCCGTATGTCGTCGGCATGCAAGAGGCGGCGGCCCGCGAGCGGCTGGAGGCGGAAGGGCTGAAGGTCGAGGACCCGGTGATCTACGAGGAGAACGATGAAGTGCCGGCGGGCGTCGTCATATCGCAGAACAAGATGAACATGCGCGTGAAGACCGGCTCATATATCCAGCTTACCGTGAGCAGCGGACCGAAGCTCGAGACGATGGAGAATTTCGTCGGGCGCAAGTACGCCGATGCGCAGATGCAGCTGGAAGCGCTGGGCATGGCAGCCGATCTTCAGATCGAACGTGAAGACGTCTTCGACGAGGCCGAGCCGGGCATCATCATCGAGCAGTCGATCGCAGCCGGCGAGCGGTTTGATCCGAAGACGGCGCGCATCAAATTCGTCGTCAGCAAGGGGCGCGAGACGTTCGACATGCCGACGCTGATCGGGAAATCGTTGGACGAGGCGAAAAAAGTACTGGAGCAATACGAACTGAAGCTCGGTCCGGATGAAGGCATCGTGCGCGCGCCGAGCTACAAGCCCGAAGGCACCGTCATCGACCAGTTCCCGTACATGCCGGGCGACCCCGTCGCCAAGGGCGACGAAGTGACGCTGACCGTCAGTTCCGGACTTCCGGAAGACGCGCTGCGCTACACGTTCAACATCTCGATCTCGCCGGCCGTTGCCGGCCGGGCGAGCCAGATCCGGATCGAGTACTCCGACGCGACCGGAGAGAAGATTGACTGGGGGACGCGGCGGATCGAGCAGACGGAATCGTTCCCGGTCGAGGTCGTGCTGGCGCCGAATACGGAAGCGATCGTGACGATCTACCGTGACGGCCAGTTCACCGATTCGTTCTCGGTCACCTATGACGAAGCGAAAGCCGGCGGCCGGGGCGTCCAGTCCGTGCCGGGCGCACCGGCCCAGGAGGATCAGCCGGCGTCGGGCGTCCCGCAGGGGACCGGCGCGAACGGGGAGGCCGTACCGGGCACGCAGACGGAAAGCGGCCCGGATGTCCTGTCGTCCGACCCCGGTGCGGACCCCGGCGCCGAATCGCAGTCCGAAGAAGGGCATCAGGAGGATTGATGTGTGGCCACCGGACGCATTGTCAAAGCGTTAGCAGGTTATTATTTCGTGGAACCGGACAAATACGAGCAAGGCGCGGAGGGACCGATCCGCTGCCGCGCGCGCGGCATTTTCAAGAAGCGCGGCGAGTCGCCGCTCGTCGGCGACCGGGTCGACTATACCGAAATCGGCGGCGGGGAAGGCACCGTCGATCGGATTCATCCCCGCTCATCGGTGCTGATCCGTCCGCCGGTCGCCAACATCGAGCTGGCGGTCGTCGTCTTCTCCGTCGCGGAGCCTGCGCTCAACCTGCAGCTGCTGGACAAGTTTCTGGCGTTCATTGAACATGCGGGCATTGACGCCGTAATCTGCCTCACCAAGCGCGATCTGATTGACGGGCCGGACGGGGAAGAGGCGCGGGAAGCGTTCGAAGCCGTTCAGCGCATCTATCCGCCGATCGGCTACCGGACGATCGCGACTTGCGCGCGGACCGGCGAAGGCGTGGACGAACTGCGCGAGGTGCTGGGCGGCCGGCTGTCCGTCGTCTGCGGCCAGTCGGGCGTCGGCAAGTCTTCGCTGCTCAACGCCGCGGTGCCGGGGTTGAAGCTGGAGACGAACGCCATCAGCGAAAAGCTCGGCCGGGGCCGTCACACGACGCGGCATACGGAACTGGTTCCGGTGGGCAGGGGAGGCTATGTCGCGGATACGCCGGGCTTCAGCCAGCTGGATTTCGGCGAGCTGCAGGATGCGGACCTCGGCTCGTGCTTCCGCGAATTCCGCGAGCTGGCGCCTGAGTGCAGGTTCAGAGGCTGCACGCACGTGCACGAGCCGGGCTGCGCGGTCACCGCGGCGCTCGCCGAAGGGCGGGTCGCGCAGAGCCGATACGACAGCTACACCGCATTTCTGGCGGAAGCGAGCGAGAAGAAGCGGAGGTATTGACATGACGATCATCGCGCCTTCGATCCTGTCGGCCGATTTCGGCCGGCTGGCGGAGGAGATTGCCGATGCCGAGCGCAGCGGCGGCGACTGGATTCATATCGATGTCATGGACGGCATGTTCGTGCCGAACATCACGTTCGGTCCGCCGGTCATCAAGGCGGTCCGCGGCGCGACCCGGCTGCCGTTCGACGTTCATCTCATGATCGAGCGCCCGGAGCGGTATCTGGCCGATTTTGCCGCTGCCGGCGCGGACCGGATTACGGTGCATGCCGAAGCGTGCGTCCATCTGCATCGCGTCGTCGGACAGATCAAGGAGCTCGGGCTGCCGGCGGGGGTGGCGCTCAACCCGGCGACGCCGCTCGGGTTCGTCGAGCATCTGCTGGATGATGTCGACCTGATTCTGTGCATGACGGTCAACCCGGGATTCGGGGGCCAGTCGTTCATCCCGTCCGTGCTGGACAAAATCCGGACGCTCAGGCACATGCTCAACGAACGGGGAAGGGCCGAAGTCCATATCCAGGTGGACGGAGGCATCAACGCGGAGACCGCGCCGCTTGTCAGAGAAGCCGGCGCCGATGTGCTCGTCGCGGGCAACGCCGTATTCGGACGTTCCGACCGGGCTCAGGCGATTGCCGAATTGCGATAAGGAGCTGACGCCATGACGGATCAGGAACGTATCGGGGGAAAAGACATCTTCTGGCTGTTCGCCTACAGCACGCTGATCGGTGCGCTGCTTGTCGCGTTCACGATGATTCCGACGTTCTGGCGGTTTCTTTTCTCGCTCGGCGCGCTGTTTGCCGGCATCCGCTTCTTCGCCCGGTATGAGCGCATTGCGATGCGGGTATGGCTGTTCATCCTGTCGTTCGTTTATTTCATCCTCTTCACGATTGTGCTTGTCATGATCTTGTATTCGACAGGACGGATCGCGCCGGCGGATTGAAACGGAAGCTCCCGCGGAATAGGACAAAACGGTGATGCATAGGATGGTTACAGGAGCGAGACACCTGTAACCATTTTTTATGTCCGTGTATATAAGTGGATTGACGATGGGCGCGCCGAAGGAGGGGATGAGCCGTGAAGTTTTATACGATCAAGCTGCCGAAATTTCTGGGCGGAATCGTGCGAGCGATCCTGAATACGTTCCAGAAGAACTGACCTCCGCCGCCCCGGCTGCCGGGCAATGCCGGGCGCTACAAGCGCGCCGGCTCCATCCGGCGCGTCGGCGCGGCTCGTCGCATCATCAGCATGCCAAACGAAACAAGTACCTGTACCGACAGGTGCTTGTTTTTTTATCCCCGTCATCCTCAGACCCTGCGCATACAACAAACTCCCGATGCAGCGGGTGCATGCGGGAGTTCGTGTTCAATCTTCGGTTATGCCGAATGCCGGCGGCCGCGATCAAACGCGGGTGACCTTGCCGGATTTGAGCGCGCGGGTGCTGACCCATACGCGTTTCGGTTTGCCGTTTACCAGAATGCGCACTTTCTGGACGTTCACGCCCCACGTGCGGCGGTTGCGGTTGTTGGCGTGCGAAACATGATTGCCTCTGCCCGGCGCTTTGCCGGTTACGAAACATTTGCGGGACATCGACATACACCTCCTTCAACCGGATGCGGCGCGCGATGGAGCCTTCGGCCGCCTGCGGATTGCTTCCGTGCTCACAAGCACACTTGAATATCATACCACAGCCCGCGAGGAAAATCCATAGGGCGCTGCAAGTCGGCACGGGACAAGTCATCGAAACGCAGGGAACGGAGCCGATTGCGCGAGATTTTCGGCGAACATGGACGATCTATCGGCGATTTCCGTTTGTATTCTGCCTGTGCAATCTTTATAATGAATTTAGCCTATACTTGCCTGAGGAGGAGTGGAGCCATGTCTACGCAACTCCAGACTGAACTGGGTCATGTCCATGTGTCGGATCATGTGTTGTCGGTGATCGCGGGCTCAGCAGCCATGGAATGCTACGGTCTGGTCGGCATGGCGTCGCGCAAGCAGTTCAAGGATGGCATTGCCGAACTTCTGGGCAGGGAAAATTTATCGCGCGGTGTCGAAATCCGTCGGGAAGGCGAGGCGACGCATGTCGATCTGTACATCGTCGTCAGCTACGGCACGAGAATTTCGGAAGTCGCGCACAACGTGCAGTCGCGCGTGAAATATGTATTGAGTGAAGTCACCGGTCTGAAAGTGGATTATGTGAACATAATCGTGCAAGGCGTAAGGGTATCGCAGTAGGAGGGAATCGGGTGAGCAAGCGGGTGCTTGACGGAAAGACATTCGCGGAAATGGTGTTTGCGGGCGCGGACGTGCTGGAGCGAAACATGCAGCAAATCAACGCGCTGAACGTCTTTCCCGTGCCGGACGGCGATACGGGAACCAATATGAATCTTACGATGCGTTCGGGTGTGCAGGAACTGAGGAGCCGCCCGTCGCTTTCTTTAGGAACAGCAGCAGAAGCGCTTTCACGGGGGCTTCTCATGGGCGCCAGAGGCAACTCCGGCGTCATTCTGTCGCAGCTGTTCCGCGGGTTCGCCCGCGGAGCGGCAGGCCATGACGAGCTGAACGCTGTGCAGTTCGCCGGGGCGCTGCAGCAGGGGGTCGACACCGCCTACAAGTCGGTGGTGAAGCCGGTCGAGGGAACGATTCTCACGGTCGCGCGGGAATCTGCCCGGCACGCGGTGTCGATCGCCCGCCGCACGCCCGATATTGCGGCGCTGATGCGCGAGGTGCTGGCGAAGGCGAAGGAGACGCTGCTCAAGACGCCGGACATGCTCCCCATTCTGAAGCAGGTCGGGGTTGTCGATTCCGGCGGTCAGGGACTCGTCCATCTGTACGAGGGCTTCGCGGCGTACCTGTCCGGCGAAGCAACGGTTGAAGCCGTCGAGATGCCCGCCGCGGCCGAAGTCTTCGCGCCGGCCGCCGCGGCGCCTCCGGCGCGCCGTGCGGAATCCGCGCCGGCGCAGAGCCGGGTGGCGACGGAATCGATCGAATTTCCGTATGACATGGAGTTTTTCATCCGGCGTCCCGAACGGATGCCGGCCGGCATGCGTTTCGATCGGGAATGGTTCACCCGCGCGCTGGAGAAGGACGGGGATTCGGTCATCATCATCGAAGACGGCGACATCATCAAGGTGCACGTCCATTCGCGCAAGCCGGGCGATGTGCTCAATCTCGCGCTGCCTTACGGCGAATTGATCGACATCCGCATCCTGAACATGCGCGAACAGCACCGCGAACTGCTGGATCAGGAGGAGCCCGCCGGCGGCGGGCCGGAACTGGCGGCGCCCGAAGTGCTGACGGGCGGCGCTCCGGTGCAGGGCGTGTCGCCCGAGCAGGTGCACGAGTTCGCGCCGTACGGCATCATCGCCGTCGCGATGGGCGGCGGCATCGCCGACATCTTCCTCCGGCATGAAGCCGATATCGTGCTGTCGGGCGGGCAGACGATGAATCCGAGCACGGAAGATTTCCTGCAGGCGATCGAATCGCTCAGCGCGGAGCGGATCTATCTGCTGCCGAACAACGGCAACGTCATCCTGACCGCGCAGCAGGCGGCGGAAATGAGCGGCCGCTCCGTCACCGTCATTCCGACGCGCTCGATTCCGCAAGGGCTGGCCGCGCTGCTCGCGTTCAACGAAGCGGAGACGGCCGAGCGGAACGAGGAGCGGATGCGCGGAGCCGCCGAGTCGGTCCGTTCCGGCGAAGTGACGCTTGCCGTGCGGGATTCCACGATCGGCGGGCTGACGATCCGGGAAGGCGACTATATCGGCATCATGGACAAGGAGATTGTCACGGCTTCCGGCAGCCTGCAGGAGACTTGCCGCACGCTGCTTGCGAAGATGCTGGAAGACGGCGGCGAACTGGTCACGGTGTTGACCGGGGAAGGGACGAATGACGCGGAGACCGCGGCGCTGTCCGACTGGCTGCAGGACGCGTATCCGGATGCCGAACTGGAAATTTTCGAGGGCGGTCAGCCGCTGTATCCCTATTTGATTGCGGTGGAGTAATCGAACGATCATTCGCGAAAGACGGGAGGCATCAAGCATGTGTGCGGTGAAAATCATCGTGGACAGCACATCGGACATTCCCGCGGAAGAGTGTCAGCGGCTGGGCATCGAGATGATTCCGCTCAAGGTGCATTTCGGGGAAGAGACCTATCTCGACGGGGTGACGATCGGTCCAGGCAATTTCTATGACATGCTGGAAGCGTCCCCGGTCATGCCGACGACGTCGCAGCCATCGCCGAACGATTTTCTCGAATTGTACAAGCGCATCTTGGACAAGGATCCGGAGGCGCAGATCATCTCGTTCCATCTCAGTTCGGAATTCAGCGGCACGTACCAGTCGGCCGTCATCGCCAAATCGATGCTGGAAGGCGAACACGACATCACGGTGATCGACTCGCGGTCCGCTTCCCACGGGTTCGGCGCGGCCGCGCTGCTCGCCGCGGAGATGGCCATGGAAGGCGCTTCGAAGGAGCAGATTGTGGAGGCGGCCCATCGGATGCTCAAGGGCATGCGCATCTATTTCCTCGTCGACACGCTTGAATATTTGCAGCGGGGCGGCCGGATCGGGAAAGCGGCCGCGCTGATCGGCGGTCTGCTCAACATCAAGCCGATTCTGACGATCCAGGACGGCGTGGTTGCGCCGGTCGAGAAGACGCGGGGCACCAAGAAGGCCATGAACCGCATCATCGAAATGCTGGAAGAAGAATTCGGCCGTTCGCCCGTCCATGTCGGCATCGGCTGGAGCAAGTACGACGAGCAGGCGAAAGAGCTGCTGGCGCGGATGCAGGAGAAGTTCGACGTCCGGAGCGTCCGCCATGTGCTCATCGGCAGCGTCATCGGCGCGCATGTCGGACCCGGAACGTCAGCCGTCTTCATGTACAAGGCGTGAACGTGATGAATATCAGGCTGGACCAGATCCCGGTACGGCAGATCAAAGGCGTGAGCGCCCGGAAAGAAGAGGAGCTTCACGCCTTTGGCATCCGTACGGCGGCGGATCTGCTGGAATATTTCCCGTTCCGCTACGAGGATTACCGGGTGCGGGAGCTGGAAGAAGTCGGAGATGGAGAGAAGGCGACCATACAGGGCAAAATCGCGGCCCCGCCGGTCGTGCAGCGCTACGGCGGCAAAACCCGCATGTCCTGCCGCGTGGCGGCGGGCCGGATGCTCATTACGGCTGTCTGGTTCAACCGGCACTTCCTGAAGGATCAGCTGACGCCCGGACGGGACATTACGCTGACGGGCAAATGGGACCGGCACCGGCGCCAGCTCACGGTGGCCGAGTCGGAGTTTCCCGACCGCGGGGCGTCGAAGACCGGCACGCTGCAGCCGGTCTATTCGGTCGGAGGCGGCATCACGCAAAGCTGGATGCGCAAGACGATCGCGCAGGCGCTGCAGCAGTTCGGCCATCTCGTGCCGGAAGTGCTGCCGCACGAGCTGATCCAGCGGCACGGGCTGATGCCGCGCAGGGAAGCGGTGATGCGGATCCACGCGCCGGGCAGCGCGGAAGAAGGCCAGGCCGCGCGCAGGCGGATGGCGTATGAGGAACTGTTCCTGTTCCAGCTCAAGCTGCAGGCTTACCGCGCGCATACGCGCCGCAAGCGGGACGGCATCGCGCATACGGCGGACAACGCGGCGATCCGCGCGTTCGCGGCAGGACTGCCGTTCGAGCTGACCGACGGGCAGAAGAAAGCGGTGAACGAGATTCTGCACGACATGCGCCAGCCGTATTGCATGAACCGGCTGCTGCAGGGTGACGTCGGCTCCGGCAAGACGGTCATCGCGGCTATCGCGCTCTATGCCGCCGTGAAGAGCGGGCATCAGGGGGCGCTGATGGCGCCGACCGAGATATTGGCCGAGCAGCATCTGCGCACGCTGGAGAAGCTGTTCAAGCCGCATGGCATCCAGGTGGCGCTGCTGACCGGCAGCCTGACCGAGCGGCAGCGGCGGGACGTGCTCGCCGGATTGCAGATGGGCATGATCGACGTCGTCGTCGGCACCCATGCGCTCATTCAGGAGGATGTCCATTTCCGCAGCCTCAGCCTGGTCGTGACGGACGAGCAGCACCGTTTCGGCGTCGGCCAGCGCAGCATTCTGCGCCGCAAGGGAATCCATCCGGACGTGCTGACGATGACGGCGACGCCGATTCCCCGGACGCTGGCGATTACGGCGTTCGGCGACATGGACGTCTCAACGCTGCGCGAGCGTCCGAAAGGGCGGGTGCCGATCAAGACGTACTGGGTTCGGCATGACATGCTGGACCGCGTGCTCGGCTTCATCCGGCGGGAAGTGGCGGCGGGGCGGCAGGCTTACATCATCTGCCCGCTGATCGAGGAATCGGACAAGCTGGACGTGCAGAACGTCATCGATCTGCATCAGCAGATGCAGCAGGCTTTCCCGGATCTCAAGGTCGGGCTGCTGCACGGCCGGCTGACCGCGGCGGAGAAAGACGCGGTCATGCGCGAGTTCGCGTCCGGCGAAGCGCATGTGCTCGTCGCGACGACCGTCGTTGAGGTCGGCGTCGACGTGCCGAACGCGACGCTGATGGTCGTCATGGACGCGGACCGGTTCGGCCTGTCGCAGCTGCATCAGCTCCGGGGGCGCGTCGGACGCGGGTCGCACGCGTCCTATTGCGTGCTGATCGCCGATCCGAAATCGGAGACGGGCCTCGAGCGGATGCGGATCATGACGGAGACTGACGACGGATTCGAAGTGTCGCGGCGCGACCTGGAGCTCAGGGGACCGGGCGATTTCTTCGGCACGAAGCAGAGCGGCCTGCCGGATTTCAGGGTGGCGGATCTGTCGTCCGACTACGCGCTGCTGGAGACGGCGCGGGACGATGCGGCGGAATTTGTGTCGCGGGAGGCCTTCTGGCACGATCCCGCCTGCGCGCGGCTGCGCGAGATGTTGATGCGGGATCCGGTCTTTCAGGGCGAACAGCTCGATTGAATTATTTTCGGCCGAAATTTGCGGCGGATGACAACTGCGCGGTGCGGACGTCATATCCTGAAATGACGGCCCCGGCCCGGCCGGACCGTCAATGCGATGGAGGTGCCGCGCGTGGGTTATCAGCAGTACGGCATTCGGCCCGAGTTGGTCGAGCGCGTCAAACGGAAGATGAAAAATCCGGCAACCAAGGAGCGGATGAAGGCGCTGCTTAACGGCGTGACCAAGTACGACCTTCAGGATCGGGCGAAGGTGCGCCGTCTTGTGCGCTCGGCGGCCGCCATCCTGAACGAGCCGCTCACGTCCGACCTGGAAGAGCGGATCATCGCATTCGTGATCGCGCAGCGGATTGATCCGAACAACACGCTGCATCTGCTCCGGCTGTGGAGCATGTTCCGTTAGGGCGCTGCGGGTCAAGCGGGTCAGACAGCGAAAAAACTTCCTCTGTTCCGGGATTCGTCACACGGATCCGCGGATGGAGGAAGTTTTTTCTTTAAATAGCAAGCCGTCCGTTCTCAGGATTTGGCGAGCGGCTCGATCAGGGACGGATCGTCCGCCTTGACGCTGCCGACCGCTTTTCCGACCGGGTACGCTTCGAGTTCGGACGCCGGATACGGCGTGTACAAATGACGCAGCGCTTCGGGATCGCGCACGCTGCGGTCCAGCCAGAGCGCCTCGTCTTCCGGACGCAGGATGACCGGCATCCGGTTATGAATGGGCGCCATCAGTTCGTTCGGTTCCGTCGTCAGGATCGTCACCGTGCTGATGCGCCGCCCGTCCGGCGCGGTCCATGTCTCGTACAGGCCGGCCATGCTGAAGATGCCGCCGCCCCGCAGCACGATGCGAAGCGGCTGCCGGCTGCCGTCCGGCTCCGTCCGCCATTCGTAGAAGCCGTCCGCCGGCACGAGGCAGCGCTTCGTCCTGAGCGGCCCGCGGAAGGCAGGCTTGTCCGCGGCCGTCTCCGCGCGGGCGTTCAGCAGGCGGCTGCCGATTTTCTCATCCTTCGCCCAAGACGGGATGAGTCCCCACCTCAGTTCCCCAAGCCGGTTCGTCCGGCCGTCGCTGATGACGGCGGGCACCATCTGACCGGGCGCCACGTTGTATTTCGGCCGGTGGTACGGAATGTTCGTCACGCCGATCATGTACCGCACCATCAGCTCTTCCAGCGTCACCGTGATCGTGTAGCGGCCGCACATGCGCGATTCTCCTTTGCGTTCTTCTCTTGAGGCCATTATAGCGTCTTGCGGCGTGCCGCCGCCACTGCCTGCGCATGCGCGCCCGCTGAACCTTACAGAAAAATACTGTTGATGCACGAACATAAGTTCGTGTATTTTAAATTATGATAAGAACGGATGTTCTTGTTTCAGGGGAGGACGGGGCGATGGCGCGGAAACAGCGGGTGATCATGCTGGCGGACTGCCAATCGTTCTATGCCAGCGTCGAGAAGGCGAAACATCCCGAGTACGAGGGGAAGCCGCTCGTCGTGGCGGGAGATCCCGAGCGCCGTTCGGGCATCGTGCTCGCCGCCTGCCCGCTCGCGAAGGCGCGCGGCGTCACCACCGCCGAACGGCTCGGTGAAGCGCTGGGCAAGTGCCCCGACTTGATCGTGGCGAAGCCGCGCATGCAGGAATACATTGAGTATTCCCTGCTCATCACGCGCATCTACGAGTCGTTCACGGACATGGTCGAACCGTACAGCATCGACGAGCAGTTCCTCGATCTGACCGGATCGGCCCGCCTGTTCGGCGGACCCGAGGAGGCGGCCCGCCGGATCCAGAAGCAGGTGCTGGAGCAGACCGGCGTCTACGTCCGGCTCGGCATCAGCACGAACAAGGTGCTGGCGAAGATGGCGTGCGACAACTACGCGAAGAAGCATCCGACCGGCATTTTCCGGCTCGATCCAGGTCGTCTCGAGCAGACGCTGTGGCAGCTGCCGGTCGGCAAAATGTTCATGATCGGCTCGCGCATGACGGCGCACCTGAACCGGATGGGCATCGAGACGATCGGCGACCTGGCGCGGGCGCCGCTTTCCCGGCTGCGGGCGCGCTGGGGGATCAACGGCGAGATGATCTGGCGCATCGCGCGCGGGTGCGACGATTCGCCGGTGACGCCGGACACCCACATCGGGCAGAAAGGCATCGGCCACCAGATGACGCTGCCGCGCGATTACGAGACGCGGGAAGAACTGCGGGTCGTGCTGCTCGAGCTGTGCGAGCTCGTCTGCCGGCGCATGCGGGCCAAGGGGAAAATGGGCCGGACGCTGGCCGTCGGCTGCCAGGGCGCCGACTTCGACCGGCCGAGCGGTTTTTTCCGGCAGATGACGCTGCCGTATCCGACCCAGGCGACAAACGACGCCTACCGGTTCGCGTGCGAACTGTTGGACCGGCATTGGGACGGCTTGCCGGTGCGGAAGGTCGGCGTCGCGATGACCGGTCTGCAGGACGACCGGGAATATCAGCTGCTGCTGTTCGACCACCGGGAGAAATACCGCGCCCTCGAACGGGCGACAGACCGGATCAAGGACAAGTACGGCGACGATTCGATCATGCGCGCCGTCTCGCTCACCGAGGCCGGGCAGGCGAAGGACCGGGCGCGCAAGATCGGCGGCCATTACAAATGACGCCGGAGCGGCATGCGCAGGGCGGCGGAGCACGGTCGGCGGCCTCGCGCAGACGGCGGTCCGGAAAGTTCGGGCCGGCTCCCGGGAGCGGAAAGGCGACAGGAGCGGGTCGGAAGACAACTGCGAGCAAGGCGGCAAGTGCGGGTCAGACGTCGGCTAATCATCAACAGAGGATCAGACATCGAAGAGAGGATGGCGGACAGCAATGGCAAAACCGCGCGTGAACAAATTGACATCCGGGTACAATCTGCTCTGGGAATCGAGCCGGATGATGCTGCCCGAACACAAGGAGCGTATCAATGGCCACCGGGAGTCGCTGAACCGCAAAGAGCGCCCCGTGCTTGACGAACAGGAGATGGAGGAGCTGGCGCTTCGGATCGGCGAATCGCTCGAGACGGGCCGGCCGGTCACGCTGAAGCTGTACGGCGAGTATGCGGACCGGGAGGTGACGGGCGTCGTGACGAAGGTCGATCCGCAGGCCGGACGGATCCGGCTGCGCACGGCGCTGGGGGACATGTGGGCGAAGATGCGGGATGTGATCGGCGCGGAATAAAAAAATCCTCATTTATCCTCCATAGTTTGTCTATACCGCTTAGCACCAAATCCCATAGACTGTAGCATCTCAGGCAAGCAGGGGGTGAATGGGATGGGAGTTTTCCTCGATCAACGCAGCTCAATGAACTCCAACACGGTCGGTGCTCCGAACGTACCGCTGAGCGCTACGCCGACGCTGTTCGGCATCATCGGGCTTCAGACGCAGAACGCGCCGAACACGATTATCGCGCTGGACGGCATGGTCGGCATCAGCGGCGACATCGGCGACACGTTCACGGTTGACATCGTCCGCGGCTCGACGTTCAACCCCGCCAATGTCATCTTCACGTTGACCGGGACGGTGAGCGTAACGGGCACGACGGAAGTGCACTCCTTTACGGCACAGGATCTGCTGGCGCCGCCGGCTGCGGAGACGGTCTACACGGCCTTTATCTCGGGCACGACGACGGCCGTGCGGAACGGCCCGGAAGTGTTCCGGGGCATCGCCTCGACCGCCTGAGTGCGCCGCCCTGCGCAAGAACCCCGGTTTTCGGGAAGACCCCCGGCTCCCGGGGTTCTTGTTCATATTGCCAAGCGCAAAAGGACGCCCGATTCAGTTCGGGCGTCCTTTTGTGATGATATGGAGCGCTTTGCCGAAGTCGAGCGCGACTTTGCCGGTCTGTTCGGCGGTGCGCTGAGCCAGCACGACGGCGTTGACGCCGCAGGAGAACAGCGCGATGTCGTACAGGTTGCGGTTGTCGGAAAGAAATTTGAGCGCCTGTTCCATCTGGGAATAGTCGGAGAACGGATAGACAAACGTGACGCGGATGCCCCGGAAACGGTTCTCGATGACCCGCTTCGCCGCGTCGGCATGGTGCGTCACGACCGCGATCCGCTTGCCGGCAAGCGTCTTCCAGAACATCGGATCCGTCGCCAGCATCCGGTTCACGCAGGCGTGGCAGACCGCTTTCGGCACGATGCGGAAATGTCGGAATACGCGATCCGTCAACTTGCGCTTCAGGTAGTCCGGCGCGTGGATCGTCCGGTCGCCGAAGGGCAGAATGCCAACGATGTCGGCTTTGCGGATCGACTCGGCGACGGCGTCGCGCAAGGGCAGGTTCGGCAGCCGCAGCCCTTTCTTGCCTTCGTTTGCTTTCACGGCCCACGGCTCTTTCAGCACGGCGTCGATCGGCCAGACGGTCTGCTGGGCGAGCACGAGATTCTCGCCGTCCCCTACGCGGACGAGCGACAGCGGCGATTTCGTCTTGAGCGCATGCGCAATGCGCTGCAGCACCTGCGCTTGCGTCAGCTGCGTTCGATCCACGATGTATCATTCCTCCCGAAGGACAGAGATGGTGCGGGATTCATTTTTCAGTATATGTCCGGCTTGCCGAGGGGCATGGATGTCCGCCGCCGACTGCGGCCTGCGGCCGGATTTGGACGAATGGACGAGATCAATCAACCATGCGGCCGGCGCCTTGCATTCATACATTGAACGAGGAACAAGCAAGGAGGTTGAACATGGCCAGGCGAGTCGTCATCGAGATCAATTTCAACAACTACGGCATCGTCCCGGATCGGCTCAAGCCGGCATGGATCCGCAACCGGATCGCCATCTTCCGGCGATATACCCTCCGCTGTCTGCAGCGCCAGACGAACCCCGACTTTCTCGCGCTGCTGAAAGTTGCGGAAGAATCCGAGCCGCTGCTGAACGGACCGCTGCGCAAAGACTGGGAGGACTTCCCCCCGCACGTGCGGTTCGGCTCGGAGCGGACCTGCGTCGAAGCGATACGCGCGTTCACATCCGGTTATGACGAATTGTTCGTGGCGCGGCTCGATTCCGACGATCTGTACCGCAGAACGTTCGTGCAGCTGCTCATGGACTGGAAGCCGAAGCCGGGCACCGTCGCCCTGATCAATCAGAACGGCTACATGTGGGACACGATCGAGAACGTGATGGCCGAGGTGTACCATTTTTCGCCGCAGTTCTATACGTACATCTACAAGACGAAGGACTATCTCGACGGTTACCGCGTGAAGCTCCCCGGCAAAGGCCACGGCTTTGTCATCAAGCTGCCCCACGAGCTGCTGCCGGGGCGGAACTACGTGAACGTCGTGCACGGCGCCAACGCGTCGAGGAAAAAAGTGCCGGCAAAGGGCAGGCTGAGCGAACAGCAGATGAAAGCCGTGCTGAGCGAATTCATGTAAGCCGCCCGCCGGCTGAGAAGGGAGACGAGGGCATGTACAGCGGCAGCACCATCCTGGTGACGGGCGGGACGGGGTCCTGGGGACGCCATCTCGTCCATACGTTGCTTCACAAATACGACCCGCGGGAAGTTCGGGTGTTCTCCCGCGGCGAGCATCGGCAAGTCGAGATGGAACGGGAGATCGGCTCTGACGGGCGCGTCAGGTTCATCATCGGCGATGTGCGGGATTACGACGCCGTTCATGACGCCTGCCGCGGCGTCGATATTGTCTTCCATCTCGCGGCGCTGAAGCATGTGCCGATCTGCGAACGGCAGCCCGACGAGGCGTTCCGGACGAACGTGCTCGGAACCGAGAACGTCATCCGGGCTGCCATTGCGCAGCGGGTCCGGAAGGTTGTGGACGTATCGACGGACAAAGCGGTCGACCCGGTGAACGTGTACGGCATGACGAAGGCGATCGCCGAGAAGCTGACGCTCAGGGCGAACAAGCTGACCGACGCAACGCGGTTCGTCTGCATCCGCGGCGGCAATGTGCTTGGCACGAACGGCAGCGTCGTGCCGTTCTTCCTGGAGCGGATACGCCGCGGCGAGGATCTGCCGATTACGCACCCGGAGATGACGCGTTACTTCATGACGCTGCCCGAAGCGATCGGCCTGCTGCTGCGCGCGGCGGAGGCGGCGCTGGGCGGCGAGACGTTCGTCATCCGCATGCCGGCCTGCCGCATCCGCGATCTGGCGGAGGTGATGATCGAGCGGTCGGGCGCGGATGTGAGGATACGGGAAATCGGCATCCGGGAGGGCGAGAAGCTGCACGAGACGCTCGTGTCCGCGCGCGAAGCGCTGCATGCGCGGCATTACGACGACGAAGTGCTCGTCATTCTGCCGCCGTCCCCCGAACCCGAACTTGCGCGCAAATATGCCGCCTGCCGGCCGGCGAAGCCGCAGCCGTACCGCTCGGACGACGAACTGCTGGACAAGGCGGGCATCGCCGGACTGCTGGATGCCGGCGGGTTCTGAGGCGGCATGGGGACTGGCGGCGCCATCAAGGCGGAGAGGAGGCGCGATATGGATACTCATGATCGGCCCGCTGCGGCCGTGGTCGGACTCGGCTATGTCGGGCTTCCGATGGCCGTGGCGCTGGCGAAGGCCGGATACCGGGTGTACGGACTGGATGTCGACGAGGAGAAAATCAACCGGCTGAACGCGGGCAAGTCGACGGTGATCGGTATCGACGACGAGACGATCCGCTCCGTCCAAGGCGAATTCACCGCCGGCGGCGACTACGCTGCCGTTTCACGGGCCCAGACGATTGTGATCTGCGTGCCGACGCCGCTGACGGCGGAGCGCGAGCCGGATCTGACGTTCATCCGCTCGGCGGTCGCCGCCATGCTGCCGCATCTGAAGCGGGGAGCGCTGGTCGTGCTCGAGAGCACGACGTACCCGGGCACGACGGATGAGCTCATCCGCCGCGTCGTCGAAGAGGCACGCGGCTGGCGGGTCGGCGAAGATTTCCATCTCTGCTACTCGCCCGAGCGGATCGACCCGGGCAACCGCGTCTATCGGCTGGACAATTCGCCGAAGATCGTCGGCGGCGCGACGCCGGCCTGCCTCGAAGCGGGCGTGAAGTTCTACCGCTCGATCGTGCAGCAGGTCGTGCCCGTCAGCTCGACGGCGGCGGCCGAAGCCGCCAAGCTGTTCGAGAACACGTTCCGCAATGTCAATATTGCGCTCGTGAACGAATTTGCGCTGCTCTGCGAACGGCTCGGCATCAGCGTATGGGAAGTGGTGCGGGCGGCGGCGACGAAGCCGTTCGGCTTCCTGCCGTTCTGGCCGGGTCCGGGGATCGGCGGCCACTGCATACCGGTCGACCCGATCTACCTGAACTGGACGGCGAAGCGATTCGGCCGGCCGATGAAGCTGATCGAGCTGGCGGACGAGGTGAACCGGCGGATGCCGCAGCACGTCGTCGAGCGGGTGACGGAGCTGCTGAACCGGGAAGGGAAGCCGGTGCGCGGCGCGCGCATCGCGCTGATCGGCATCGCGTACAAACCGGATGTCGACGACGTGCGGGAATCGCCCGCCCTGGACATTCTGGACGAACTGGCCGCCCGGCAGGCGGACGTCGTCTGCTGCGATCCGCTCGTGCCGTCGTTCCGCCATCGCGGACGGACGTTCCGGACGGTGAGCCTTACGCCCGAACTGCTGGCCGGCCTCGATCTGGCGGTTATCCTGACCCGGCATGCTTCGGTCGACGTTCGCCTGATCGCGGAGCATGCGCCGCTCGTGCTGGATACGCGGAATGCGCTCGACGGCTTCGAGAGCGGACATATCGCCCGGCTGGGAGAGCCGTCTCTCGGGCTGCCCGCCGCGCAGGGGTGAGATCCATGGTCAATGAAGATCAAGTCAACCAGCGGTACGACGGTAAGTCGGGCTCCAGCGCGTCGCACGAAGCGACGCGCGCCCGCATTCATTGGATGTGCAGGCATGCCAGACGCAATAGGGTGCTGGATGTCGGCTGCAGCCAGGGCATCGCCTCGATTCTTCTTGGCCGCGAAGGGTATGAGGTGCTCGGCATCGATCTGGAAGACGAGGCGATCCGCTATGCGCGGGCGGAGCTGGCGAAGGAGCCCGCCATCGTCCGGTCGAACGTCCGCTTCATGACGGCGGATGCGACAAAGCCGCACGACTGGGGCCCGTTCGACACGGTGCTGCTCGGCGAAGTGCTCGAACATTTCACCCAGCCGGAGCGGGTGCTGGCCAATGTCTCGGGCTGGCTGGCGGACGGCGGCGTCTGCATCATCACCGCGCCGTTCGGCCTGCACGCGTTCCATGATCACAAGCAGACGTTCTACGCGGGACGGCTCGCGGAACTAACCGACCCGTATTTCGACGAGCTTACGATGGAAGTGCATCACCGCTACCTCTGCTATGCCGGCCGCAAGCGGTCGCTCAGGTTCCGCAGACCGGACAACGCCGACCGCTTGAAGCGTCTGATCCGGCTGGACGAGGAACATTTCCTCGCCTACGAGCGGCAGTATCAGCAGGGGGCGGGGAAAATGAGAGGCATGATCCAGAGCCAGAACGCGCGCATTCAGGCGCTGGAGGAGCAGTTGAAACAGAAGGACGGCCGGATCGAAGGGCTCATCCGCCAGCTGAGGGACCTGCAGCGGCAGCTCGCGGAAGCGCGGAAGAAACGGTCCGAACCCGGGAAAGGAGGGAGGACGTGACGACGATCAGTCTGTGCATGATCGTCCGCGACGAGGAAGCGGTGCTCGGACGGTGTCTCGCATCGGTCACTCCGGTCGTCGACGAGCTTGTCATCGTCGATACCGGTTCGACGGACCGCACGAAGGAGGTGGCGGCCTCCTTTGGCGCGCGCGTCTGCGATTTCGAGTGGGTGGACGATTTCGCGGCGGCGCGAAACTTCGCGTTCGACCAGGCGTCATGCGAGTTCATCATGTGGATGGATGCGGACGACGTGCTGCCCGACGGGGAGCGGGAAAAATTCGCGGCGTTCAAGGCGCAGATTCCGGATCACGCCGACGCCGTGCTCATGCCGTACTGGCTGGCGTTCGACGCGGCGGGAAGGCCGACGGTCGCGACGCGCCGCTGCCGGCTCGTCCGGCGGGGCCGGGGCTATCGCTGGCACGGACGGGTGCACGAGTATCTGGACATCTCAGGCGCCCATGCCATCGCTGTCGATATCGGCATCGCGCATTATCGCACCACCCGGGACCATTCGGACCGGAATCTGCGCATCTACGAGCGGATCGCGGCCGAAACCGGCGGTCTCAAGGGGCGCGATCTCTATTATTACGCGAACGAGCTGGCGGACGCCGGACGTTTCGGGGAGGCGGCGGAAGCCTATCGGGCGTACCTGGCTGAGCCGGCCGGCTACCGGGAAGACAAGGTGACGGCCGCGCTCAGGCTGTCCGACTGCTGCCGGCGTCTGGGCGATCCGGCCGGCCGGATCGACGCGCTGCTCCGCTCGTTCCTGTTCGACGCGCCCCACGCGGAAGTGTGCTGCGCGCTCGGCGGATGGTTCGAGGAAGCGGGGGACTGGCGGACGGCCGCCTATTGGTACGAGCGGGCGCTGGACGCGCCGCTCGCCGAAGGCTGGCTCGGCGTCGTCAACAACGCCTGCCGCACGTGGCTGCCGCATGTGCGGCTCACCATCTGCTACGGGCAGCTCGGCCGCTGGGCGGATGCGGCAAGACACAACGAAGCCGCGCTCGGGTGGCTGCCGGACGATGAAGGGCTGAAGGCCAACCGGCGCATTCTGGAGGAAAAGCTGCGGGAAGGCGCCTGATACTCCGCCCGCACTTGCGCATTCGCGCCCGTCTGCTATAATGAGCGTGACGACAACCGAACAGAAGCCCCGGGGAGCTGGGACAGCCGGCTGAGAGGGTATCCGGACGCGATACCGACCCTGTAACCTGATCTGGATAATGCCAGCGTAGGGAAACGTCAAGCAGCGCGCCGCATGCGTCAGACCGCATGCCGAGCCGCTACGCTCATGCGCACCGAATCGAAGGCGCCTTCCGGTCAGGGGGGCGCCTGTCGTCTGTTGTCGCGACAACAGATGCAAGGACGGGAGAGGACCGGAATGCGAAGGAAAAGGAGAAAAAGCTGGGGTCTGCTCGCACTCGCGCTGCTGCTTGTTCTGGCCGGCTGCGGCGGGGGAAGCGGCAATGACGGAGGAAACGGCGGAAACACCGACAACGGCGGTAACGCCGCCAATGCGGGCGGTGCCGCGGACGGATCGGACAAGCCGCTCCAGAAGGTGCGGGTCGTGCTCGACTGGTCGCCGAACACGAACCATACGGGGCTGTATGTTGCGCGGGACAAAGGATTTTTCGCCGAGCAGGGACTTGATGTCGAGATCATCCAGCCCGGCGAAGCGGGCGCCGATCAGATGGTCGCCTCCGGCGATGTCGAATTCGGCGTCAGCTATCAGGAAGCGGTCACCCTCGCGCGGACGAACGGCGTGCCGATCGTGTCGATCGCGGCCGTCATCCAGCACAACACGTCCGGCTTCGCTTCACCGGCGGACAAGAACATCAAGACGCCGAAAGATTTCGAAGGCAAGAAATACGGCGGCTGGGGTTCGCCCGTGGAGGAAGCGGTCATCGACTCGATCATGCAGGAAGACGGCGGCGACGTAAGCAGGGTGGAGTTCGTCAACGTCGGCGACACCGATTTCTTCACGGCGGTGAAGCGGGACGTCGATTTCTTCTGGATTTTCTACGGCTGGACCGGCATCGAGGCGGAGCTCCGCGGCGAGGAGCTGAACATGGTCTACCTGACCGATTACAGCGAAAAGCTCGACTACTACACGCCGGTGCTTGCCGCGAGCGAGAAGCTGATCGGGGAAAAGCCGGATCTGGTGAAGGCATTCGTCGCCGGCGCGGCCGCGGGGTACAAGTTCGCGATCGACAATCCGGAGGAAGCGGCCGACGTGCTGATCGCAGCCGAGCCCGACCTGAACGCTGAGCTCGTCAAGGCGAGCCAGAAATGGCTCAGCCCGAAGTATCAGGACGATGCGCCGCGCTGGGGCGAGCAGAAGCTGGAAGTGTGGAAAAACTACGCCGAATGGATGGCCGAGCACGGCGTGATGGAAGGCGAGTTCGATCCGGAAGCGGCGTTCACGAACGAATTCCTGCCGGAGTAAGCCGGCGCTGAGCTTCCGAAACAAAAGATGAAAGCGGGGAATCCGGCATGGCCGACGCACTCTTGAGCATTCAGATTCTGCCCCACACGCCCGGCGGGGAGAGCGTCATCCCTTACGTGGACCGGGCCATCGACGTAATCAAGGCGTCCGGGCTGCCCTACCGGGTCGGGCCGCTCGAGACGACGATCGAGGGCGACCTGGACCGGCTGCTTCCGCTCGTGAAGGCGATGAACGACGCGCTGATCGAGGCGGGGTGCCCGTCCATCATTTCGCAGGTGAAGATTTACTACAATCCGACCGAAGGCGCCTCGATGGCGCGCCTGCTGGAGAAATATCCCGATGGGCAATAAATGGATGAGAGGATGGCCGCCGCTGGCGGTCATCGCATTATGCGCCGCCGCCTGGGAAGCGGCGGTCCGTCTGTTCGCGATTGAGCCGTACATTCTGCCGAGTCCGTCGGCGATCGTGCGCGAAGCGATGCAGCCGAACGTCTGGCCGCGGCTTGAGATGCATACGCTGGCCACCGTCTGGCGGACGCTGACGGGCCTTGCGCTCGGTGTCCTCGCCGGCATGCTGCTTGCGGCGGTCATTCATCTTGTGCCCGGCGCCCGGCGGGCGGCGGCGCCGCTGCTCGTCCTGTCGCAGACCGTACCGTACATCGTGCTCGTGCCGCTGCTTCTCATCTGGCTCGGGTTCGGCGACGAGCCGAAGATTGTCCTCATCATGCTCGTCTGTTTCTTCCCCGTGACGGTCGCGATGCTGACCGGGCTGCGCGAGTGCGACCCGGCGCTGCGCGGCTATCTCGCGATGATCGGCGCGGACCGCTGGACGATTTTCGCGAAGCTCGAGCTGCCGAACGCGGTGCCTTATCTGTTCTCGGGCTTCCGCATCGCGGCCGCGTACAGCGTGACGACGACGGTCGCGGCGGAATGGTTCGGCGGGGGAAGCGGGCTCGGCTATTACATCAAGCTGTCCTACAGCGGTTTCCAGACGGGGCGCGTGTTCGCCGGCACCATCATCATCATTGCGTTCAGCATGCTGATGTTCGGTCTGGCCGCGCTTATCGAGCGGCTTGTCGTCCGCTGGAAGCCTGAGGCGGAGAGGAGGGGCGGCCATGGCGCCGGCGCTTGAGGTGCGCGATGTCGTGAAGCGGTACGGGGACAAGGAGGTGCTGGCCGGCGTCTCGCTGACGGTCGAAGACGGCGAGTTCGTCTCGCTGATCGGGCCGTCCGGGAGCGGCAAGAGCACGCTGCTCAAGGTGATCGGCGGGCTGGAGCCGGCGGAGCAGGGAGAGATCCGGATCGACGGGCGGCGCGCAGAAGGGCGGCGCGGACTCATTGCCTACATGCCGCAGCAGGCGTCGCTGTTGCCGTGGCGGACGGTCGCCGGCAACATCGAGCTCGCGCTCGGCATCGCCGGCGTACCGCGCGGAGAGGCGAAGCGCCTTGCGCGGGAGTGGCTGGCCCGGGTCGGCCTGGCGGACTATGCGGACGCCTGGCCGCACACGCTGTCCGGCGGCATGCAGCAGCGCGTCTCGTTCATCCGCGCGCTGCTCAGCCCGCAGAAGCTGATGTGCCTGGACGAGCCGTTCGGCGCGCTGGACGCGCTGACGCGGCAGCATATGCAGGAGTGGCTGCTGTCCATGTGGGAAGCGAACCGGCGCGCGGTGCTGCTCGTGACGCACAGCATCGAGGAGGCGCTGCTGCTGTCGGACCGGATCGTCGTTCTGTCGGCGCGGCCGGCGTCCGTGCTGCGCGAGCTCGCCGTGCCGTTCGGACGGCCGCGCAGCGCAAAGCTGTGGAAGACGCCGGAATTCGCCGAGCTCAGGGACGCGATCTACGATTTGCTGAAGCCGGCTGCGGCGGGCGGATCGGACGGAGCGTAAGCAAATCTGCAGATTGGAGCAGATGCGGGCAGGTTGATGCGGATCAGTGCCGGGGACGCGGGCCGTTTTTTCGGCGCGCAAGATGTGAAGGAGGCGGAAGCATGGCGAAGGTGCGGGAGGCGTTCGGCTGGATCGACGCCCATATTCATGTGGACAAGTACGAACCCGAGGAGCGGGAACGGCTGCTGGCCGAGGCGTATGCCGCGGGCGGCGAGGCGGTCGTGGGCGTGTCGATGAATCTGGAATCGAGCCGCGAGAACCGGGAGCTGGCGCTCCGGCATGCCGGCCGTTACATGCCGGCCTACGGCCACCATCCGGAAATTCCGCTGCCCGAGCCGGACGAGGAAAAGGCGTTGTTCGCCTGGATCCGCCGGCTTCACGAGGCGGGCGAACGCTTTGCGATCGGAGAAGTCGGCTTGCCGTACTACACGCGGACCGAAGCGGAATCGGCCGGCCGCCCGTTCGACGAAGGCCCCCACCTTGCGCTGCTCGGCCGGTTCGCGGCGCTCGCGGCGGAGCTGGATCGGCCGATCGTGCTGCACGCCGTCTACGAGGATGCGGAGAAAGCTTGCGACATTCTGGAGCAGCATGGCGTGATGCGGGCGCATTTTCACTGGTTCAAGGGTCCGGAGGCGGCGGTCCGCCGGATGATCGCGCGCGGCTGGCATGTGTCCGTGACCCCGGACGTCGTGTACGAGCCGGAGATTCAGGCGCTGGTGCGCGCCTGGCCGCTGGAGCTGCTCATGGCGGAGACCGACGGGCCGTGGCAGCACGAAGGGCCGTTTGCCGGCCGGCCGACGACTCCCGCGCTGGTGCGGGAAGTGATCCGCGCCGTCGCGGAGCTGAAAGGACTGGGTACGGAGGAGACGGCTGCCGTGATGCTCGCGGTCACGAAGCGGTTTTACGGTATTTGACGTGATTGGAGACGGTGAGCGCGCCGGAATGGGCCGTCACTTCATGAACAGGCGCACGAGGTACATGACGGCCGACAGCACGACGCTGATAAGGATGCAGGTGACGATCGGGAAATAGAACCGGACGTTCTCCTTCTCGATCGCAATGTCGCCGGGCAGCCGGCCGAGCGGAATCGATTTGCCGACGAGCATCCAGATCAGCCCGACGAGGAACAGCACGGCGCCGGCGGCCATCAGCAGTTTGGGCATGGATGGCATCGTTTTTTTCCCTCCCGACGCAGATGATTCTATCCGCTATCAGCATAACGGATGCCCGGAGCGGTTGCAATTCCGCGGGATCTCGCCGGATCGCGGAAGGGGAATCTTCGACGGATCGTTCTGCAACAAATTGTAACGCAATTGTTATCCATCCGTAACCTTCGATTCCACAGGGCGACAACTTCCGCACATGCGCCTATTTATAATGAAGGAGCAGGAAATCCATGGAATAATAGATGGAGGGATTGCGATGGGCGAACAAGAACCGGCAAAGATCGACCTCGAGCTCGAAGACGCCGCGGAAGAGGCGGCGGAAGCCGAACAAGCCGCTGCCGAAGCTGAGCAGGCCGCTGCGGAAGCCGAACAGGCTGCGGCGGAGGAAGCGGGCGACTCCGGGGAAGCGGAAGAAGAGGAGGGCGACGGCGCGGAAGAGGCGTCCGCCGACGGCGATGACGCCGGCGACTCCGGCGAATCTGGATCCGAATAAGAAAGCGCTTAAATTACATTGCAGCCGAGTCCATCAATCCCGAACCCCGCGGCATTTGGGCCGCGGGGTTTTGTCGTGCTTGGCGAAGCCGGTCAGGGCGGGCTCGTGAAACACAAAACGTGTGAAAAGCAAAAAAGCGGGGCTCCCTCACGAGAGCCCCAGCATGGGAGAGGAGAAACCGGACGAAGAGCTTATGGGGAAACGTAAGTCTTCTCCGCGGTTTTCGCGGCATCTCTCGACGCCGCTGTCTACATGATGTCCCGTACGGGGCAAAATATACATGCCGGACAAAAATTTTTTTCGCGCGGCGCAAATCCCCGTCGTTCCCGTTTCCCTTGCGCGGGAGTGATTTTGTGGTACGATTAGGACAGACTGCGGACTTTCGGGGGGCGTAAGACGTGAGGGTCATTGCGGGCACGGCGAAGGGAACGCCGCTCAGGGCGGTACCCGGCATGAACACGCGCCCGACGACAGACAAGGTGAAAGAAGCGATCTTCAGCATGATCGGCCCGTATTTCGACGGCGGAGCCGCGCTGGACCTGTTCGCCGGAACCGGCGGACTCGGCATCGAGGCGCTGAGCCGCGGCGCGGACCGGGCCGTCTTCATCGACGCGGACCGGCAGGCCGTCGCCGTCATCCGCCGCAATGCCGAGGCGGCGCGCATGGCGGAGCGGTCCGAAATCTACTGCAACACGGCGGAGCGGGCGCTGCGCACACTCGCCAAGCGCGGGGCGGTGTTCCGCTACGTTTTTCTTGATCCGCCGTACCGGATGAAGAGCGCCGGCGAGCTGATGGCCGAGATGGAGGAGCGCGGGCTGCTCGAGGACGGCGCGATCGTCGTCGTCGAGCACGAGGCGGATCATCGCTATCCGGAAACCGTCGGCGGCTTGACGCTGCGCAAGCGGGCGACATACGGCGAGACCGCCGTCTCGATCTATCACTACACGAGGGCTGCGGATGCGGCCGAGGAGGAAAGCGATGAAGGATCATGAACCGACCCGGCGGACTGCCGTCTATCCCGGCAGTTTCGACCCGGTGACGCTCGGTCACATGGACATTATCCGGCGGGCGGCGAAGCAGTTCGACAAGCTGATCGTCGCGGTGCTGAACAACACGAGCAAAAATCCGCTGTTCTCGGTCGAGGAGCGCAAGGCGCTGCTGGAAGCGGCGACGTCGGATCTGCCGAATGTCGAGGTCGACAGTTTCCGCGATCTGCTCGTCCGCTACATGAAGACGCGGAACGCCGACGTCATCATCCGGGGCATCCGGTCGGTGTCGGATTTCGAGTACGAGCTGCAGCTGGCGTCGACCAACCATCAGCTCGACAGCAGCATCGAGACAATTTTCATGATGACGAATCCGAAGTATTCGTACCTGAGTTCCAGCATTGTGAAGGAGATCGCGATGTTCCACGGGGATGTCGGCGATCTGGTGCCGCCCGAAGTGGAAGCGGCGCTGAGGACGAAGTTCGCGTCCGCAGCACCGCCGTCGGACAAGCCGAGCTCCGGCTGAGGGCGGACAGGAAGGCCAGGCCGTCAGCGGCCTGGCCTTCGCGCAGCCAGCAGCCGGGACGCCGCCAGCATCAGCAGCAGGGTGAGCGCGAGCACGGAGGCGCAGGCCGGGATTGCCCGCCAGAGCAGCGGCGCAAGGCGGGCCGCGCCGGACGGTTCGGCCAGCAGGCGGAATGCGGCCGACGCATCGTCCGCGCCGAGTCCGGCCAGCCAGACGAGCGGTCTCCATGCCAGCGCGGCGGTCAGGAAGGCGAGCGCCGCATGCAGCAGCTTGGCCGCGGCCAGATGCAGGAACCGGAGGCCGGCCGAAGCGGCGATGCCGTGGGTGGCGAGCAGGCCGGTGATGCCGGTCCAGCTCAGGACGGCGGCGATTACCGCGGCACCCGCCGGCGCGCCGAACCGCTCGATCATCCCGGCGGCCGCGAAAGCGCCGAGATGCGCTTCGTAGATGCCCGGGAACGCGGCGAATTCGAGCAGGTCCGGCAGCACCCGCTCGAGCAGGCGGATCAGCACCGACCCGAGGATGACAAGCCCGCCGACGGCCATCAGCTGCTGCACGCATTGCGCGGTCGATTCGCCCATCGCCTGGCCGAATCCGCGGCCGTCCCGCCGGCGCGCTTCGCGCATCGCGGCGGCGGCCCGGGCCAGGAGGTGCCGGCCGTCCTCCGTTGCGCTGCGGACGGCGGCCGAACCGGCCGCCCGATCGAGCCTTGCCAGCAGCCATCCCGCGGCCAGGGCGGACAGCCAGACGGAGACGGCGATGGCGGCGCCGAATTCGGGGCGCTTGAGGAAACCCGCCCCGACGACGATCAGCATCAGCATCGGATTGGGCATGTGGGACAGCGCCAGCAGGCGCTGGCATTCGCGGTCGGTCAGGGCGCCGTCCCGATGGAGCCGCGCCGCTGCGCCGGCTCCGGCGGGAAAGCCGCTCGACCAGCCGACCGCGGCCGCCCAGCCGGCGCTGCCCGGCAGACGGAAAACGCGCCGCATGACCGGCTCGAGCAGCACGCCGGCCGCATGGACGACCCCGAGCGCAAGGAGCAGTTCCGACAGCGCCAGGAACGGAAGCAAGCCGGGAAACACCAGGTTCCACCAGATGGACAGCCCCTGCAGTGCGGCCTGGAACGAATCGCCGGGATAGCGGACGATCAGCAGGGCAAGCGCCAGCAGGGCGGCGCCGAGCGCGGCGGATCGGTACATGCGTCCATCCTCCTTCGCGGATGCGGGTGTGCAGCCATACGGCAAAATGACGAGATTAGTTCAATGTACGCGGACAGGCAGGCGAATAGACCATGCGGAGAGGGGGAGCGGTGATGCCGGGGTCGGACGCATCGGGCGCGGCGAAGGCGGCGCTGCGATGGGGAATTGCCGCGGCGGCGGCCGTGCTGCTGTTCGCGGTGCCGGTGCCTTACGTGCTGTACGAGCCGGGCGTGGTCGTGCCCGTCGACGGGCTGGTGACGGTGGACAAAACGAACCGCCAAGACCCGCGCCTCAAGCCGGATCAACCGGACCTGCGCGCTCCATCGCACGGGGACGTTCAAGGCGAATGGCTGCTGACGACGGTGTATCTGGAGCCGCGCGCCACGTTATGGTCGGTTGTAAAGTCCGCATGGCAGGCGGACCGGGAAGCCTACACGAAGAAGTCGGTGTTTCAGGGCGGCAGCGCGGAGGAATACAAGGCGCGGATGGACGTGCTGATGGCGGAATCGCAAAGCAAAGCGGCGGAGGCGGCCTTCAGGCTGGCCGGCGTGCGGTATGAATCGGAGCCGGTCGGGGTGTACGTTGCGCGGGGGGCCGGACCGCTCAAAGCCGGCGACCGGATCGCGGCCGTGGACGGCGCCGATGTGGACGGGCTGGCCGCACTGACGGATGCGCTGCGAAGCCGCGCAGGCCGCGAAGCGGAACTGACCGTGCAGCGCGGCGGCACCGAGACAGCCGTGCGGCTGGCCGTGGACGGCGCCGATGCGGAGACGCCGGCGGACATGCTCGGCGGCGCGGAGCTGACCGAAATCATCGCCGTCCGGCCGGCGGATCCCGCCGTAAGCGTCACAATCGATGCCGGCCAATTCGGCGGGCCGTCCGCGGGCCTCGTGTTTGCGCTCCATATCTATGAGCGGTTGACCGGGGAATCCCTGACGGGCGGGCGGCGCATCGCCGCCACCGGCACGATCGGGCCGTCGGGCGAAATCGGCGCGGTAGGCGGCATCAAGTTGAAGGCGATTGCCGCCTCGCGCGCCGGCGCCGACCTGTTCCTCGTGCCGGAGGAAAGCGCGGCGGCAGCCGCCGCGGCAGCGGAAGCCGCGGGCGGCGGCATGGCCGTCGCCGGCGTCAATACGCTGGAAGAGGCGGTCCGCCTGCTCCGCAACTATGGCGATCAGGAAGGCCGCACGATGATCGGCGGCTCATAGTAATCGCGCAGCAGCGCCCGCGGATCGGCGGCGCCGGCGGCGAGGGCGTAGACGCCCGTCGCTCTTGCGTCCAGCTCCAGATAGCGCGCCCCCGCGCCGCCCAGCCCAGCGCCTTCGCCGCCCGCCGCGCTCAGCAGGACGGGCAGCTTCGCGGCTTTCCGCATCCGCTTGAGCAGCTCCTGCCCTTTCGGCGTGAAGCCGAGCACGCGGATGTAGGCGAGCCCTTCCCGCAGCGCGGCCGGGCGCCAGTCGTCCTTGCGGATGCCGAGCAGGACGGCGGTGAGCGCGCGCTGCAGCCGGGTCCGGGTGTAGCGCTTCGTCTTGAGCAGGCCGATCAGCTCGTCGACTTCGAGCCGTTCCAACGCCGGCAGCGCGCGCCGGATCCGGTGCTCGAGCCCTTCGCCGATGTCGCGATAACCGGCCAGCTCCTCCGCGCCCAGGCGCACCAGCAGGTGGAACAGCTGCTCCTTGAGCGCCGGCCAGCCGACCGGCGCCCGGCCGGCTTCCCATTCGCGCCGGAGCACGTCCAGCGTGACCGGCGGCACGTAAGAAGCGATCGCCTCCGGCCGTCCGCGCCCGAAGATGAGCCGGCGCAGCGCCGTCGCGCTCGCGATGGAGCCGGCCGGCGCATCGGCGTCGTGGTAGCCGGCTTGCACGCGTCGGATCGTATGCGGCTCCATCCGGCTGCCCAGGCGCTTCCATGCGATCAGGTAATGGAGGCCGAGCGTGTTGTTCGGCTGCTCCAGCGGGAACGCGGCAGCCTCGCTGTCGCCGCGGGCCGCGAGACAGAAGCGCAGCGCGGCGCTGTACGCGTCCGGGAAGCTGAGGCCTGCGGAGAGCCCTTCGGCGATCCGGCCGCGCAGATCCGCGGGCTCGTCCGCGGCGAGCTCCGCGATGCGCCGCAAGGCGTCGATGTCGCCGCTCTCGCTGCCGAAGCAGAAGCAGTCGACGACGCCCGTCGCGTCGAGCAGGCCGACGGCGCCGTATGCGAACCATTCGGCCGCGCTCGTCGCATAAGGAACGGGCAGCTCGATGACGAGATCGCATCCGCCGCGCAGCGCCGTCTCGGCGCGGGCCCATTTGTCCATCAGCGCGGGCTCGCCCCGCTGCAGGAAATGGCCGCTCATCACCGCGACGACCGCATCCGCGCCGGTTGCGCGCACGGACTCTTCCAGGTGGTGCCGGTGGCCGTTATGGAACGGATTGTATTCGACGATGACGCCGACGGTCCGCATCGTTTTCCCCCTCGCGACGCATAACAAGACTTGATCTGCTATAACAATATCACGCGGTGAAAATGTTGACAAAACGCGAAGCGGATCGCTATAATTACTTTTGTTTGTTTGGAGTGATCCTGTGAGAATTCATGTGCATGAGCTGATCACAAGCGGCGCTTCGCGGACGATCCGTGAGACGCTGGACGCGTCGGCCCTGTTCGCGGGAAGACGGGACGTGCTCTCCGCCGGTCCGCTCCATGTCGATCTTGAGGCGCGGGGCGTCGAAGAAGGCATGGCCGTCGTCGAAGGCGGGCTGGCGATCGACGTGACGATGCCCTGCTCGCGTTGTCTGAAGCCGGTTCGGGTCAGCGTCACCGTACCGTTTCAGGAGCACTTCAAGGTAAGCACGGGACCGCAGACCGAAGAAGAAGCGGATCGGTTCATTGCGGTCAAGGACAATGATGTCGATTTGACGCCGTATGTGGAGGAAGCCGTGCAGCTCGAGCTGCCGCTCGTTCCGCTCTGCGCGGAAGACTGCAAAGGCCTCTGTCCCGAATGCGGCAAGGATTTGAACGAAGGGGAGTGCGGTTGCGACCGCACGCCGATTGATCCGCGGCTGGCCGCGCTGAAAGACCTGTTCCCGCGCTGACGGGGAAGTCCGGCACGCCGCAGGCGGATCATCCCGATTGGCGCGTCATTCGAAGGAGGTGGGACAGATGGCAGTACCATTCAGGAAAACGTCCAAAGCTCGCCGTGACAAACGCCGCACGCATTTCAAGCTGGCGGTCCCGGGCATGGTCAAATGCGATCAATGCGGAGAGCTGAAGCTCGCGCATCACGTTTGCAAAGTGTGCGGTTATTACAAGACGAAAGAGATCATCAAGCAATAACGAAGAAAAAGCAAGCACTTCATCAGCCGGTGAGGTGCTGTTTTTTTGACATCCGCGCCGTCTTTCGGAAGCGGTTTTTCCGGATTGCTTCCGGCGCGGCTTTTCATTATACTGATTTAGTACCTGGTTTTAAGAGGGGCCCTCAGTCGGATGGGCTGCGCCCATTCCGCAACAAACGCAGACCAAAAAGGCGGTGCTTCCCTGTGGAACGTCTGCCCAAGAAGGAGCGGCACCAGCGGCTGGCCCGTCTCATCGAGGACAATCCGTTCATCACGGACCGCGAGCTGACGCGGCTGCTGAAAGTCAGCATCCAGACGATCCGCCTCGACCGGCTGGAACTCGGCATCCCCGAGCTGCGCGAGCGGATGAAGCTGATGGCCGAGCGGTCGTTCGACGCCGTCCGTTCGCTGCCGCTGCACGAAGTGATCGGCGAAATCGTCGATCTCCAGCTCGACAAGAGCGGCATCTCGATCTTCGAAATCCGGGAAGAACACGTCTTCTCCCGCACCGGCATCGCGCGCGGCCATCATCTGTTCGCGCAGGCGAACTCGCTGGCCGTGGCTGTCATCAACGACGAAGTGGCCTTGACGGCGACGGCCGACATCCGGTTTATCCGCCAGGTGAAGCTGGGGGAAAAATGCATCGCGAAAGCATATGTGCGTTCCTCGGGCAAACGGAAGGCGAGAGTGGAAGTGTTCACCTATGTCGGGGAAGAGACGGTTTTCAGAGGCGATTTTCTGATCGTTCGATCTGCCGGAGCGCTGCAGGATGGAGGAGGGGATCGGCTTGCGGATCGCGATTGATGCCATGGGAGGAGATCTTGCGCCGGAGGAGGCGGTGAAGGGCGCGCTGGAGGCGGCGGCCGAATGGCCGGACACGTCGTTCGTGCTCGTCGGCGACGAAGGGCGGGTGAAGCCGCTGCTGAACGGCCAGGCGCCGCCGAACGTGGAGCTGCGCCACGCGTCCGAGACGATCGGAGCGGACGAGGAGCCGGTGCGCGCGGTGCGGCGCAAGAAAGACGCATCCATGGTCGTCGCGGCCCGCATGGTGAAGGAAGGCGAAGCCGACGCGATGCTGTCCGCCGGCAACACCGGCGCGCTCATGACGGCCGGACTGCTCGTCGTCGGACGGATTCCCGGCGTCGACCGGCCGGCGCTCGCGCAGACGATCCCGTCGGCGGACGATGTCGGCGTGCTCGCCCTCGATCTCGGCGCCAATGCGGACGCGCGCCCCGAACATCTCCACATGTATGCGGTGATGGGCAGCCTGTACCGGCAGCTTGTGCACGGCATGGAGCGGCCGCGCGTCGGCCTGCTCAATATCGGCACGGAGGAAGGCAAGGGCAGCGAGCTGGCGAAAGAAGCGTTCGCCCTGCTGAGCGGCGAGGCCGGCATCCGTTTCACCGGCAACGTCGAAGCGCGGGATGTCCTGCAGCGGGCGTGCGATGTGCTCGTATGCGACGGATTTTCCGGCAACGTCATGTTGAAAGCTTTCGAAGGCGCGGCCGCGCTCATCATGGGCGAGGTGAAGCAGGCGTTCACGAAGAACGTCCTGACCAAGCTGGCCGCGGCCGTCATGATGCCGGGGCTGCGCGGTCTCCGGCGCAAGATGGACTACAAGGAGTACGGCGGCGCGCCGCTGCTGGGACTCAGCGGCGTCGTCGTCAAATGCCACGGCTCGTCAGACGCGCGGGCGTTCCGCAACGGCATCCGCCAGGCGCGCGACGCGGTCCGGCACGGGCTGATCCGCGCGATCGCGGACCATATCAGCGGGAAGGAAGGATCTGGCGGATGAAGGCAGTAGGCATACTCGGCACGGGCAAGTATGTGCCCGACCGGATCTTGACGAACAGCGATCTCGAGCAAATGGTCGAGACGAACGACGAATGGATCGTGACGCGGACCGGCATCCGCGAGCGGCATATCGCGGCGGAAACCCAAGCGACGTCCGATCTCGCCTATGAGGCGGCGGTCCGGGCGCTGGAAGCGGCGAAGCTGGCGCCGGAAGACCTGGATCTGATCATTGTCGCGACGATTACGCCGGACATGTTCTTCCCGTCGACGGCCTGCATCCTGCAGGACCGGCTCGGGGCGCGCAAAGCCGCGGCGTTCGACCTGTCGGCGGCCTGCTCCGGCTTCATCTACAGCCTGGCGACGGCGACGGGCATGCTGAAGAGCGGCATGTACCGGAACGCGCTCGTCGTCGGCGCGGAATGTCTGTCGCGCATTACGGATTACACGGATCGGAACACCTGCATCCTGTTCGGCGACGGCGCGGGGGCGGTCGTGCTCGGCGAAGTGCCGGAAGGCCGCGGATTCCGTTCGTTCGAGCTGGGCGCGGACGGCTCCGGCGGACCGCTGCTCAAGCTCGCCGGCGGAGGCTCGCGCATGCCGGCATCGGCCGAGACGGTGAGCAGCAAGGCGCATTACATCTACATGGCCGGCAACGAGGTGTTCAAGTTCGCGGTGCGCATCATGGGCAGCGCTGCTGAAGAAGCGCTCCGGAAAGCGGGCATCGACAAGAAGGACGTCGACCTGCTCGTGCCGCACCAGGCGAACATCCGCATCATCCAGGCGGCGCTCAGCCGGCTGGAGCTGCCGGAGGAGAAATGCATGATCAACCTCGACCGCTACGGCAACGCCTCCGCGGCTTCGATTCCGATCGCGCTGGCGGAAGCGGTCGAGCAGGGACGGGTAAGCGAAGGGGACTGCCTCGTGCTGGTCGGTTTCGGCGGCGGGCTGACCTGGGGCGCTTCCGTCCTCATCTGGTAGGAAGCGGGGGTTACCGAGATGGGCAAAATCGCATTCGTGTTCCCCGGCCAGGGCGCGCAGGCGGTCGGCATGGGGAAGGACGCGTACGACGCGTCCCCGGCGGCGCGCGCGGTCTTCGAGCGCGCGGACGCGGCGCTCGGATTTGCGCTCAGCCGGATCATTTTCGAAGGTCCCGAGGACGAGCTCAGGCAGACGGAGAACACGCAGCCGGCGCTCCTTACGGTGAGCGCGGCGCTGCTTGAGCTGATCGCAGGCCGCGTCAGGCCGGACTATGTTGCCGGCCACAGCCTGGGCGAGTACAGCGCGCTCGTCGCGGCCGGCGTCCTGTCCTTCGAGGACGCGGTGCGCGCGGTGCGGCTGCGCGGCGAATTCATGGAAGCGGCCGTGCCGGGCGGGCAGGGCGCGATGGCGGCTGTGCTCGGCGCCGAACGCGGCGCCCTTCAGGCGCTGTGCGAAGCGGTCAGCGCCGAGACGGGGCTCGTCGTGCTGGCCAACGTGAACTGCCCCGGGCAGATCGTTGTGTCCGGAACGGCTGAAGGCGTGCGGGCGGTCGTCGAACGCGGGAAGGAAGCGGGCGCGAAGCGGGTTATCCCGCTGGAAGTGAGCGGCCCGTTCCATTCGCCGCTCATGCAGCCGGCGGCGGACCGGCTGGAGCAGGTGCTGGCGGAGCTGACGATGCGGGACGCCGAAGTGCCGGTCATCGCCAACGTGACGGCGGAGCCGGTGACGTCGGCCGAAGAAATCCGCGGCCTCCTGAAGCGGCAGGTCACCGCGCCCGTCCTGTGGGAGGACACCGTCACCCGCCTGGTCGGCCTCGGCGTCGACACATTCGTCGAGATCGGCTCGGGATCGGTGCTGACCGGGCTTATCCGGAAGACGGACAAGTCGGTAACCGTTCATACCGTGAACAGCCTGGCCGCGCTGGACGCCGCGCTGGCCGAACTGGCGCCCTGAGCTGACGAAGGCGCCGAAATCCGAGAGGAGGGTCCGCATATGTTCGCGTCTCTGGAAGGAAAGAAGGCGCTCGTGACGGGCGCATCCCGCGGCATCGGCCGCGCGATCGCGATCGCGCTCGCGGAAGCCGGCGCCGACGTGGCAATCAACTATGCCGGCAGCGCGCAAGCCGCGTCCGAGACGGCGGCCGCCGTGGAAGCGCTCGGCCGCAAAGCCTTGCTCGTGCAGGCGGATGTCGGCAAGCTCGACGCGTTCGAGCAGATGGTCGCGCAGGTTCTGGAAGCGTTCGGTTCGCTTGACATTCTCGTGAATAACGCCGGCATCACGCGGGACAATTTAATGATGCGCATGAAGGAAGAAGATTTCGATCAGGTCATCGAAACGAACCTGAAAGGCGTGTTCAACGGCATCAAGGCGGTGACCCGGCCGATGATGAAGCAGCGCTCGGGGCGGATCATCAACATTTCGTCCGTCGTCGGCGCGATCGGCAACGCCGGCCAGGCGAATTACGCCGCCGCGAAAGCCGGCGTGATCGGCCTGACGAAGTCGGCCGCGCGCGAGCTCGCTGCCCGCGGCATCACCGTCAACTGCGTCGCGCCCGGCTTCATCGAGACGGACATGACGGACAAGCTGCCGGAGGACATCAAAACCCAGATGTTCGGCCAGATTCCGCTCGCGCGCTTCGGGCAGGCGGCGGAGGTGGCGTCCGTCGTCCGGTTCCTGGCGTCCGACGCCGCATCGTACATGACCGGCCAGACGATTCATGTCGACGGCGGCATGTACATGGGCTGAGTCCGGACAGGCTATGGCAATTTCCCGGACAATCTTTTATAATACCGAGAAGAGGAGGTGAGCCGGATGTCCGACGTTTTTGAACGCGTGAAGCGTATTGTCGTGGATCGGCTGGGCGTGGACGAGGCGGAAGTGACGCTCGAAGCGAGCTTCAAGGAAGACCTCGGCGCGGATTCCCTGGATGTCGTAGAGCTTGTCATGGAACTGGAAGACGAGTTCGATATGGAAATATCGGACGAAGACGCGGAGAAAATCACCACGGTGGGTGAAGTCGTCCATTACATACAATCGCATTCTTAGTTCCGCAAGTCCCGTTGACAAGACGGGACTTCGCTCCATTTCCGACAGCTCGTCCGCGCATTTCGGTATGCGCTTGCAGTATGCACACGGTCGGCGCGGCTCAGCGCACCCGCGGCCAACGCGCCGCCTTTTGGATAGATGCCGTTGACAGAGGTGAAACATTTGAAGCACAGAGTTGTCGTTACCGGCATGGGAATCGTAACCTCGCTCGGCAGCGACCTGGAGACGTTCTGGAACAATCTTGTCGCCGGCAAGTCCGGTGTATCGCGGATTGAATCGTTCGACGTGTCGGAATATCCGACGCAGATCGCTGCGGAGATCAAGGATTTCAACCCGGAAGACTATATCGACAGGAAAGAAGCGCGCCGCATGGACCGGTTCGTGCAATTCGCCGTTGCGGCGGGCAAGATGGCGGTGCAGGACGCGGGTCTGGAGCTCGGCGTCAACGTCGATCCCGAACGGGTCGGCGTCATTGTCGGCAGCGGCATCGGCGGGCTCGGCACCTGGGAAGAACAGCACAGCATTCTGCTTGAGAAAGGGCCGAAGCGCGTCAGCCCGTTCTTCATTCCGATGATGATCGCGAACATGGCCTCCGGCCAGATCTCGATGAGCATCGGAGCGAAGGGCCCGAACACCACGGCGGTCACCGCATGCGCGACGGGCACGCACTCGATCGGCGATTCCTTCAAGCTGATCCAGCGCGGCGACGCGGACGCGATGATCTGCGGCGGCGCGGAGGCGACGATCCGCCCGACGGGGCTGGCCGGCTTCTGCTCCATGCGCGCCATGTCGACCCGCAACGACGAGCCGGAGAAGGCGAGCCGCCCGTTCGACGCGGAACGCGACGGCTTCGTGATGGGCGAAGGCTCCGGCGTGCTCGTGCTCGAATCGCTTGAGCATGCCGTAAAGCGCGGCGCCCGCATCTATGCGGAAGTGATCGGTTACGGCATGAGCGGCGATGCGTATCATATCACCGATCCGGATCCGGACGGCGCAGCGCGGTGCATGCAGCGCGCGCTGAAGGACGCCGGCATCGAGCCGGAGGCGATCGACTACATCAACGCCCACGGCACGTCGACGCCGGTCGGCGACCGTTCGGAGACGCTTGCGATCAAGAAGGCGTTCGGCGATCACGCGTACAAGCTGGCCGTCAGCTCGACGAAATCGATGACCGGCCATCTGCTCGGCGCGGCCGGCGGCATCGAGTCGGTCATTCTGGCGCTGACGCTGAAGAACGGCGTGATCGCGCCGACGATCAATCTGGAGAACCGGGATCCCGAATGCGATCTGGACTACGTGCCGAATGCCGCGCGCAAGTCGGACGTCAAGATGGCGCTTTCGAACTCGTTCGGCTTCGGCGGCCACAACGCGACGATCGTGATGAGGAAATATGAAGCCTGACCGATTCGATCAGCTGCAGCAACAGCTCGGCATCCGGTTCAAGCGAACCGGACTGCTCAAGCAGGCGTTCACCCATACGTCCTATGTGAACGAACATAAAAGCGGGAACGCACAGGACAACGAGCGGCTCGAGTTTCTGGGCGACGCCGTCATGCAGCTTCTTGTGTCCGAACATCTGTATCTGATGCATCCGCGGCGTCCGGAAGGGGAACTGACGCGGATGCGCGCGTCGATCGTCTGCGAGCCTTCGTTCGCGAAGTTCGCGGAGACGCTGGATCTGGGGCGGTACGTGCTGCTTGGCCGCGGCGAAGAGCAGCTCGGCGGACGCACGCGGCCGGCGCTGCTGGCGGATCTGTTCGAGTCGTTCATCGGCGCGCTGTATCTCGATTCCGGGTTGGAAGCGGTGCGCGAGTTTTTGAAGCGGCACATCTTCCCGCTGATCGACGGCGGCGACTATCTGCCGGTGAAGGACTACAAGTCCAGGCTGCAGGAGCGCGCGCAGCATCGGGCGCTCGGACCGGTCGAATACATCATCGACGAGGAACGCGGACCGGCGCACGACCGGGAATTTGTCGTCGGTGTACTGGTCGGCGGCGTCCGGTACGGAACCGGCGTCGGACGCACGAAGAAGGAAGCGGAGCAGCAGGCGGCGGCCGAAGCGTGCCGCCTGATCGGAAGCGGCGAGACTTGAGGCGGTCCGTCTGACCAGCGGCGGTCCCCCCGGCATGCCGGCGAACGGCTTCGAACGATTCGTTCGAAGCCGTTCGCCGGTTCATGGCGTCCGCAAGCGTCGGCTTTGTTACAATTGATGCCAGAGGTGAAGGCACGGACATGTTCTTGAAACGGATCGAGCTGGCCGGATTCAAATCGTTCGCCGACCGGACGGAAATGGAATTCGTCCGCGGCATTACGGCGGTCGTCGGACCGAACGGCAGCGGGAAGAGCAACATCTCCGACGGCATCCGGTGGGTGCTCGGCGAGCAGAGCGCGAAGAGTCTTCGCGGCGGCAACATGCAGGATGTCATTTTCGCCGGCAGCGCCTCCCGGAAGCCCGTGAACTACGGCGAAGTGTCGCTGACGCTCGACAACACGAGCCGCGCGCTGCCGCTCGAATACGACGAGGTGACGGTCACCCGGCGCGTTCACCGAAGCGGCGAAAGCGAATATCTCATCAACAAGCAGGCGTGCCGGCTGAAAGACATCACCGAGCTGTTCATGGACACCGGCATCGGCAAGGAAGCCTATTCGATCATCGGTCAAGGACGGATCGAAGAAATTTTGAGCACGCGGTCGGAGGATCGGCGGGGCATTTTCGAAGAAGCGTCGGGTATTGTGAAATACAAGGCGCGCAAGCGCGAGGCGCAGAAGAAGCTCGAAGATACGGAACAGAACCTGCTCCGCATCCACGACCTCGTGTCCGAGCTGGAGGGACAGCTTGAACCGCTCCGCGAACAGTCGGAGAAAGCGCTGCGCTACAAGGATCTCCGCGAACAGTTGAAGTCGAAGGAGATCTCGCTCTACGTCCATCAGATCGAACATGTTCATGCCAACTGGAAGGAACTGGGCGAAAAGTTGGAGCGGCTGCAGCAGGAGCAGGCCGAACTGATGGCCGTCGTCAGCAAGCATGACGCGGTCCTCGAGCAGGATCGGCTCAAGCTGCGGCAGATCGAAGAAGAAATCGAGCGGCTGCATGCGGATCTGCTCCGCATCAGCGAAGAATACGAGAAATGCGAAGGCCACGGCGAAGTGCTGCGGGAACGCCGCCGCAACCTCGAACAGAACCGGAAGCAGCTCGAGGAGACGATTCACGCGCAATCGGAACGGATCGCGGAGCTGACGAAGGAAGAGGCGGATCTTCGTGCGAAGGCCGCCGCGCTCGAGGAGACGCTTCGCGGGCAGCGCGAGAAGCTGGCGCAGGAGGAAGCGAAGCTGTTCGGCACAAGCGGCGAGGCCGACGCGGACGCGGAAGAAAAGCTGAAGAGCGAGCTGCTCGACGTGCTGTCCGCGATGGCTTCGCTGCGCAACGAGATCCGGTATGCGGAGCAGCAGCGGGAAGCGGCGGAGCGCCGCCTGCAGCGGCTCGGCGAGGAAGAAGCCGAGGGCGCCGGCGAGCTGGACAAGCTGGCCGCCCGGCGGGAGGAACTCTCGGCGCTCCTTCGGGACAACGAAGCGGCGCTCGAGGCGCTCCGGAAACGGCTCATCGCCGAGACCGAGCGACGGCAGGAACTGCAGCGCTCGCTGGAGGAAACGCAGTCGCTGCTGCGCAGGTGGGAGCAGAAGCGGGATGCCAGCGCGTCCCGGCGCGACACGCTGAAAGAGATGCAGGACAGCCTGGACGGCTTCATGCAGGGCGTGCGCGAAGTGTTGAAAGCGGCGCGCCGCGGCGCGGGCGGCCTGGCCGGCGTGCACGGCGCGGTGGCTGAACTGATCCGCGTGCCGGAGAAGCTGGAGGTCGCGGTGGAAACGGCGCTCGGCGGAGCGCTGCAGCATATCGTCATGGATGACGAGCGGTCGGCCCGCCAGGCGATCGCCTACCTCAAGCAGCGCCAGCTCGGCCGGGCGACGTTCCTGCCGCTCGACGTCATCCGCGGGCGAAGCGTGCCGGAGCAGGACCGGCGCGCCGCGGAATCGGTCGAGGGCTACGTCGGGATCGCGTCGGAACTCGTCGAATGCGATGCCCGCTATGCGCAGATTGCGGCGAACCTGCTCGGCAACGTCCTGATCGCGGAGACACTGGAGCAGGCGAACAAGATCGCCGCGCGCTGCGGCTACCGGTTCCGGGTCGTCACGCTCGAGGGCGACATCGTGAACGCCGGCGGTTCGATGACGGGCGGCAGCCTGCAGAAGCGGGGCGGCAGCCTGCTCGGCCGCCAGCGGCAGATCGAAGCATTGAACGAGGAAATCCGCGAAGCGGAGACGCAGCTCGGGCAGCTCCGCGACAAACTTGACGATCTGCGCAAGGAACTGTCCATTTGCTCCCAGAACATCGAGGATGCGCGCGGACAGTCCGAGACGCGCCGGATCGAGGAGCAGCAGCTCCGCTCGGCGCTTCAGCAGGTCGAGCAGGATGAGCAGCGGCTCAAGGAGCAGCTCAAGCTGAAAACCGACGACCGCGGCAGCCAGCTCAAGGAGCTGGAAGCGTTGGATGCGGCCAAGGCGGCGGCCGAAGCGAAGCTCGCGGAGATGGCGGCCGAAGAAGCGCGCCTGCAGCAGGCGATCCGCGATGCAGAAGAGCGCCGCCGGGCGAACGAGTCCGCGCGGGAAGAGCTGCAGGGACAGCTCACCGAGCTGAAGGTTGCCGTCGCGAAGACGGAACAGGAGAAGCAGTCGCTCGCCGAGCAGACGGCGCGGCTCCGCGGCGAGATCGCGCGCGGCAAGCAGGAGCTGGTCGCGCTGCGCGAGACGGCGTCGCTGCAGGCGGACGAGCTGCAGCGGCTGGAAGAAGAAACGGTCAAGCAGACGGAGACGCTGAACGAACTGCGGCTGCAGAAAGAGCGCTGCGCGGAATCGATCGATCTGAAGCGCGCGGAGCGGGCCGAGAAAATGCGCGTCCTCGAAGAAGGGGAAAGCGAGACGAAGGAGCAGCGCACGCAGCTCCGGCAGGTGGAAGAGCAGGTGCGGCAGACCGAGATTGCCGCAAACCGGCTTGACGTCGAGCTCGACAACCTGCTGCGCTCGCTCAGCGAAGAATACGAGCTCGGGTTCGAGCTCGCGAAGGAGCGGTATCCGGTGCCGGAAGATCCGGCCGCCGCGCAGCAGGAGGTCCGCGAACTGAAGCGGCAGATCTCGCTGCTCGGAGAAGTGAACCTCGGCGCCATCGAAGAGTACGAGCGGGTGAAAGAACGGTACGAGTTTCTCAGCGCGCAGAAGGACGACCTTATCGAGGCGAAATCGGCGCTCTACCAGGTCATCCGCGAGATGGACGAAGAGATGGGCCGGCGCTTCCGCACGACGTTCGAGGCGATCCGCGGTCATTTCGGCATCGTGTTCAACCGGCTGTTCGGCGGCGGACGGGCGGATCTCGTCCTGCTCGATCCGGACAATCTGCTGGAGACGGGCATCGACATCGTCGCGCAGCCGCCGGGCAAGAAACTGCAGAACCTGCAGTTGCTCTCGGGCGGCGAGCGCGCGCTGACGGCGATGGCGCTGCTGTTCGCGATTCTGCACGTCAAGCCGGTGCCGTTCTGCGTGCTCGACGAAGTCGAAGCGGCGCTGGACGAAGCGAACGTGACGCGGTTCGCGCAATATCTTCGTGAATTCTCCGAGCAGACGCAGTTCATCGTTGTCACGCACCGAAAAGGGACGATGGAAGAAGCGGACGTGCTGTACGGGGTGACGATGGAGCAGGACGGCGTGTCCAAGCTCGTCTCGGTGCGGCTGGAGAACGGCGAGCCGGTATCGGCGTGATCCGGGCATTTGCCGGAACCGCGGCCGGGCCGTCCGGTCCGGGTGAAATGGAAAGGTGGTAAAACGGTGAGCTTTTTCAAGAAATTGCGCGAGAGCATCTCGGCGAAGGCCGAAGCGGTGACGAACAAGTTCCGGGAAGGGCTCGGGAAGACCGCTTCCGCCATCGCGGGCAAAGTGGAAGAACTGGTGCTCCGGCGCAAGAAAATCGACGAAGCGTTCTATGAAGAACTGGAAGAAATTCTGATCGGCGCCGACGTCGGCGTGACGACCGTCATGCGGCTGACCGACGAGCTCCGCGAGGAAGTGCGGAAGCGGAAAATCGAGGATGCGTCCGATCTGCAGCCGATCCTGTCCGAGAAGCTGGTCGCCCTGCTGCGCGAGGGCGCGGACGAGGGCCTCAGAATGGCCGAGTCGGGCACAACCGTCATCCTGTTCGTCGGCGTGAACGGCGTCGGCAAGACGACGACGATCGGCAAGCTAGCGCACCGCTTCAAGAGCGAGGGGAAATCGGTCCTCATGGCGGCGGGCGATACGTTCCGTGCCGGGGCGATCGACCAGCTCGAGGAGTGGGGCCGGCGCGTCGGCGTCGAAGTGGTGAAGCAGCAGCCCGGAGCCGATCCCGCCGCCGTCATGTACGACGCGATCCGCGCCGCGAAGCAGCGCGGCGTCGACGTGCTCTTGTGCGACACGGCGGGCCGTCTGCAGAACAAGACGAATTTGATGGAAGAGCTGAACAAAATCTATCGCGTCATCCAGCGGGAGATGCCGGGCGCGCCGCACGAGGTGCTGCTCGTGCTCGACGCGACGACGGGACAGAACGCGCTCAGCCAGGCGAAATTGTTCGGCGAGAAAAGCGGCGTCACGGGCATCGTGCTCACGAAGCTGGACAGCACGGCCAAGGGCGGCATCGTCGTCGCGATCCGCAGCGAGCTCAAATTGCCGGTGAAGCTCGTCGGCCTCGGCGAGAAAATGGACGATCTGCAGGAGTTCGACGCGGAGCAGTTCGTCCATGCGCTGTTCGCCGGCGCGATCGACAAGGAAGCCGAAGCCGGAAGCGCGGGTTGAGCGGCCTCGGCGGCCAACGCCCCGAAACAGACGCAGGGCCTTCGGATATTTCAGCGAAAATCGCAAAAATTCGTTTATCGAGCAAATAGAGGAATTGATTTCCTCTATTTTTGCATTTGCCGCAGTTTCGGTGCGGCAAAGTGCGGTTGCTTTCCGGCATTTCACCTGACAAGGTGTTAGTGTAAAATCTTCGTGGGTGTAGGAATTGGAAAAAGCGGACATAGAAAAAGAGCTTCTCCCTTGGTAAAGTGATGTTTGTCCACAACACACCAAGAAGGAGGAAGCTCCTGTGAGCCACTTTACCACAACAATGCCGACG
>Ga0207875_100028_pt1 | contig 115048 bp, 102 predicted proteins | sample CeladaPassage60A_FD_187476 | JGI IMG/M metagenome (GOLD analysis project Ga0207875, IMG submission 187476) | Cellulose-adapted microbial communities from the Joint BioEnergy Institute, USA - Passage3 60A (SPAdes) (version 2) | ecosystem: Engineered > Bioreactor > Continuous culture >... | reverse complement strand
ACTGCAAGGACCAAAGCAAAGCAGCACAACGGGGATGGCGCTAAAAGCTCTTCGCGGATAACAGCAAAAAATTCAAACAAATTACATTTATTGAACGAAAAAACAAAGCAAAGCGCTTACAAGGCAGAGGTTCTTTCAGGGGTCCGCGTTCCAAGACCTTAGATAACTGCCCACGCTAGCTTGACACTGACCTCATCCGCCGGATGCTTGACAATGCACCGTACTTCGCAGGAAAGTGAGGAGAGGAAGATGAGCACGGATCGCATGGCCGTGAGAGAGCGGCTGGCCAGGAGGGCGGAGAAGGAAATCGCGTCCGGGGACTATGTCAACCTGGGCATCGGCATTCCCACGCTGGTGGCGAATTACATCGCGCCGGACAAGCGGGTCATGCTCCATTCCGAGAACGGACTGCTGGGCGTCGGCCCGTATCCGACGGAAGCGGAAGTCGATCCGGATCTGATCAACGCGGGCAAGGAGACGGTCACGGCGGTGCCCGGCGCCGCCTTCTTCGACAGCGCGGAATCGTTCGCCATGATACGCGGCGGCCATCTCGACGTCGCCATTCTGGGCGGAATGGAAGTGTCCGGGACGGGCGACCTGGCCAACTGGATGATTCCCGGCAAAATGGTCAAGGGCATGGGCGGCGCGATGGACCTGGTGCACGGCGCGAGGCGCATCATCGTCGTCATGGAGCATGTCAGCAAGGACGGATCGCCGAAGATTGTGCGGCAATGCTCGCTGCCCCTGACCGGGCGCGGCGTCGTGAACCGGATCATCACCGACCGGGCCGCCATTGATGTGACGCCGGACGGCCTGCTGCTTCGGGAAGTCGCGGAAGGCTATACCGTCGACGATGTCCGCGCCTGCACGGAGCCGGAATTGACGGTTGCGGACGATTTGCTCCTGGACGCTTACTGATTTTTTCAACGCGCTGAAGCGGGTGTGTCTGATGGAAAGGCGGGATCGTGATGAATGAATTCGGCGGCAAAACGTATTTCGTGGAAATGTCGGACGGCGTGCGTCTGGCCACCCACGTGCATTTTCCCGGAGGCGGCGGGCCCTGGCCGGTCATTTTCAGCCGGTCGCCGTATCCGGGGATGCTCCCGTTCTGGCATGAACAGGCGAAGTTCTGGACCGCCCGCGGCTATGTCTTCGTCATGCAGGAGTGCAGGGGAACGGGAGCTTCGGAGGGTGAGTGGGTTCCGTTCGTGCATGAGGAGCGGGACGGGCTGGACAGCCTCGGGTGGCTCGTCCGGCAGCCGTGGATGAACGGAAATGCGGCCACCTACGGTTCTTCCTACTGCGGCGTATTGCAATGGTGCATGGCCGACCGGCTGCCGCCGGAAGTGAAGACGATGTGCATCGGCTTCACCGGCATCGAGCGATACCGGCAAAATTACATGAACGGCATGTTCCGGCACGACATTTATACGTCCTGGGCGATCGGCAATTCCGGCGTGCCGAAGGCGGCAAGGCGTCCCGGACTGTACCGGGAGGCGCTGGCCGTCCGCCCGCATGTCGAGATGGACGAGCGGCTGTTCGGCCGCAGGCTGCCGTGGTACCGGGACTGGGTGACCGAGGTCAGTCCCGACAGCCCGTATTGGAAGACCGGCTTCTGGGCCGAATTGAAAGACAAGCCGGCCGGCACCCGCGTTCCGATCTTGATGACGGCCGGCTGGTTCGACCACAACCTCGAAGCTTCCCTGATCAGCTTCGACAAGCTGCCGGACGATGTCCGGGCGAAGAGCGCGCTCATCGTCGGCCCGTGGATCCACACCGAGGGGGTGTCCGGGGATCTGGACTATCCGGGCCACGACCGGTTCGGCCCCAGACAGCGGGAAGCCGCGCTCGCCTGGTTCAACCATCATCTGAAAGGACAAGAGCCGGAGCTTGCGCCCGGCATCCAAACCTACATCATCCGGGAGAACCGCTGGCAGGCATGGACGGGCGGCATCGGCGCGGGCGGGCTGCGGACATTCCATCTCGATCCAAGGCCGGCCGGAGAAGCGGCCCGGACGCTGTCGCCGGGGAAGCCGGCGGAACCCGCGGCCGCATCGTATCGTTACGATCCGGAAGATCCGGTGCCGACGAGAGGCGGCGCGGCGGTCATGCATTATTTGACCGGAGATCCCGACGCGGTGCCGCCGGCCAGCGTCGTCCAGCCGCCGCCGGGGGCGCGGCCCGACGTCGTCAGCTTCCTGTCGGAGCCGCTGACGGAAGATCTGCGCATCGCGGGCCGGATTCGCGCCTGCCTGTTCGTCAGCTCCGATGCGGAAGACACGGCCTTCACCGTCCAGGTCATGGAGGTGTTCCCGGACGGGACCGCCGTCAATATCCGGGACGGCATCACCAGCCTCGCTTACCGCAACGGCGCGTCGAGACCGCTTGCTTACACGCCGGGCGATGCGGTGGAGGTCGTCATCGGGATGTGGCCGATCACCTGGACGATGAAACGGGGATCCCGCATTCGGGTGGACGTGTCGTCATCGAATTTTCCCGCTTATCACGCCCATCCCAACATCGCCGGTACGTGGTCTTTGATCCCGGAGACGAGGGCGGCCGCGCAGACAATCCATTTCGGCGGACAGTACGACTCGCGCATCGACATTCCGATCGTCCCGGACCATTGAGGGCGAATGTGAAGGGCAAAAAGCGATCCGGCGGATCGCTTTTTGCCGCAGTAAGGCCATGCCGGCGGTCAGCGAATCCCCGGTCCCTTACCCGTCCAGCGCCTTGTCGATCCGCGCCTGGCCGCCGGACCAGATCTTCTTCGCCGTCCAGTCCATCGGCTCGCCGCTCCAGAACGGGTCCGATGCGTCCAGGCCGAGCGGCAGGAAGACGACGGTGCACAGATAGAGGCTGCCCGTGTTCACGTACGGCTCGCCGATCCACGGCTGGTGTCCGCGGAACCCGATGCGGAGCCAGCCGTTTTCGTCGAAGGTGCCCTCCGCCTCAATCATGTTGCGGATGACCGCCGTCAGGGCGGCGCGCACCTGCGGCGCCGGCAGCGAATCCGGAAGCCGGCGCCGCAGGGCGAGCTGGGCGAGCAGGTGGAACGCGCCGAACCGGTAGGCGAGCGAGCGGCCGAGCGGCGGGAAGGTGCCCTCTGGGGAGATGAGCCGCTCCAGCACCTCCGCGTACCGCCGCGCGCGGCGCCGCGCCGGCTCCCGCATCGCTTCCCATTCCGGGTCCTCCGCGCCGACCTCCGCCAAGAGATCGATCAGCATCGGGTGGATGACGAAGCTGTTGTAGTAGTCCCAGTGAAAATGCGGCCCGTCCCCGTACGCGCCGTCGCCGGCGTACCACTGCTCGTGCTGCTTCAGCGCATAGTCGACCCGCATCGGGTCCCAGTCTTCCCCCATCCGGCGCAGCGCCGCCTCGATCAGGGCGGAGAACAGCAGCCAGTTGTTGAAGCACGGTTTCCGGCTCCGGGTCTCTTTCAAAGCCGCGGCGACCTGCCCGCGCACCCGGTCCGGCAGCTTCGCCCACAACGCCGTCGGCGCGCGCAGGATGGCCTGGGCGAGGAACGCCGCGTCGACGATCGGCTGGCCGCCTTCGCCGAAGTTCATCCGGTCGGGCGAATCGGGACGGGTGGCCTGATCCAGCCCTTCCCTCGCGAGCGCCGCGAACCGCCCGCGCAAGCCGTCCTCCGATCCGCTCTCCAGCCAGGGCGTGATCCCGGCCAGCGTCCGGGCGAACGCCTCCAACGGCGCGTACACTTGCCGGTCCGGCGGCCCCTGTACCGGCAGCGAAGCCGCAAGCCGTCCCTCCGCCAGATGTGCGAGCACCGGTTCCGCGATCCTGAGCATCGTCTGCAGCCAATACGTCCGATCCTGAAGCTGCGGCAAAACGTTCCCCTCCCCCGTGCCACTGTGTGCAAATTACCAGAACAGCTCTGTATTGCCTCTCAGCCTGGAGAGCCCTTCCACGAAGTAGTAGTCGCCGTAGATGAGCGACACCCCGATGTTCTGCCCCGCCGGGAAATGGCCGGTGCCGGCAAGGATCAGCCCTTCCTGACCCGGGTCATCCCATGCGCCGTAGTTCACGTACAGGGAGTGCAGAATCTTCTCCGCCGCCTGCCGGTACACCGGCGCCTCATGGGGCGGCACAAGCTCCGCGAGCAGGATGAGGCCGCAGGCGGCGCAGGCACCCGCGGACGAATCGCGATGGCGCGGCGCTTCGGGCGGCAGGCGGAAGTCCCAGTGCGGGACGAAGTCCTCCGGCAGATGGGACAGGAAGAAATGCGCGACCCGCTTCGCCGCGTCGAGGAACTTCGGCTCCTTCGCATAGCGGTAGGTGAGCGCGAATCCGTACAGCGCCCAGGACGTGCCCCGTGCCCATGCCGATTCCGGCGCATAGCCCTGCCCGCCGAGCGGCCCGGCCGGCTCGCCCGTGAACGGATCGAACGTGTAGATGTGGTAAACGGAGCCGTCGCCGCGGATGAACGTGGACAGCACCGTCTCCGCATGCGCCCGGGCAATCTGGTGGAAACGGGGATCTTTCGTTTCCTCGGAAGCCCAGTAGAGCAGCGGCAGGTTCATCATGCAGTCGATGATCGCCCAGCCGCTGTTGTCTTCGTTCTCATGCCACGGATTCCAGGCGCGGATGAACCGTCCCTGCAGGTTGAACCGCGCCGCCAGCAGATTGGCCGCGTGCAGCGCGCGGCGCCGGGCATCCGGCTCTCCGAGCAGCTTGTAGCGGGCCAGGCTGGTCAGCGTCCACATGAACCCGATGTCATGGTCCAGCGTGCAGAAATCGTCGATCACCTGGTCGAGCTGCCGCTCGCATTTCTCGGCGATCTGCCGGAACGGCTCGTGCCGGGATTCCCGATACAGCAGCCAGAGCAGCCCCGGCCAGAAGCCGGCGGTCCACCAGTGCGGCCGCTCAAGCACATATTTGCCGTCGCGCGTCGCATGGGGGAAACGGCTGCCGATCGTCTGCGACGTGCGGGTCACTTTCTCGTACACCTTGTTCCAGGCTTCGTCCAGCCAGGGGGCATGCGCGGTCATGGGCCATTCTCTCCTCCGTTCATGGAATAAACGAAAATGCAAACACAAGCCGTCCTTCCGATTCGGGCGCGCGAACCTTGAAATCCAGCGCGTGGAACATCATCGTCCCGCCGTCATGCGCGGCAAACGCCATCGTCCGCGCTTCCGGGGCCAGCAAGCCGCCGTCGTAACGGATACACACTCCGCGTCCTCCGCCGGCACTCAGGACAACACAGCCGTTTCCGGCAAATTCCGGCGGGCAGGGTGTGATGAACCGTTCGACCAGCTCAACCGGCTTGCCGGAGAATCGATACGCGTCCTCCAGCCGCAAAAGCGGAACGCCCGTCTTGCGCCAGACGAACGTGCGCACCCAGCGAGCAAGCGGCGCGTCCGGATAAGCTCCGGAGATGTCGAGCGCGAGCACATCTTCTTCCGCGCCCGTGGCTGCCTCCAGCACGATGGCGCGCCGCTCCGCGCCTTCCCGCTGAACTGCGCCGCCGATGATCGGAACCGAGTGGCCGAGCGAGCTGTTGCCGATAAATGCATACCGTCTCGCGCCAAAATAATCCGCCGTGTACTCCCCGCACCCCAGATCCATCAGGAACGTGTCGCCGTCCGCGTGCAGGATGAAATGGCCGATGTCGTTGTGGTTGTGCGGCTCGCCGTTGTGGCCGCCCTTGGCCGCGAAGAACCAGGTGCGCCCGTTCTCCGCATGGCGGGACAGCAGCCATTGGGCGTCCGGGAACCAGACGGACATCCCGCCCCACGGCTCGCCGGCAAGCTCCGGATCGCGCCACACGATGCCGCGGATCGCGGGCGCCCACCGGCCGCAAGGGTCGGGCCTGAACGGGCCGCGGAGTCCCGCCTGCGGCACGGCGACATCCGGGAACCGCGCGTGCAGGAAATGGAAGAGTCCGAGGTCGAGCTCCGCTTCCGGCAGCGTGTCGGAGAAGTTCGCCACCTTGCGTCCGCTCATGAAGCAATGCTGCGGGAAGCGGGCGACGGCGGCGACCTTGTCCCGGGAGAAGAGGTCGATGGCGCCGTGCGTCCTCTTCTTCAGCAGATCCGCAAAATATACGAAAAACCCGAACCCGTAAGCCCAATAGCCGTACCCTTCCTGGCAGACCCCGTCATCGGCGAATCCGTCCAGGTAGCAGTCGAGAGAAGCCAGCGCTTTCTCCAGCACGCCTGCCAGTTCCCGAGCGTCATCCATCAGATAGATCGCCGCCGCTCCGACCGATCCGGCGCATACGGCGGACCAGTTGTGCCGCGCGTCCTCCCAGCCGAACGGCCCCCGGTTCAGGTACGGATCCAGCACTCTGCGGCGCACTTCGCGGTCTATGCGGCTTGCGATTCGCTCCGGCAGGTGCTGCCGGGTGAGGGTCAGAATTTCGGCCAGCGCGAAGGCGGTCTCCGCGGCGAACAGATCGACGTGCGTCTCCGGGTCCCGGCCCGTCAAGTGGGCAGGCAGGCACCAGGTGTACTCGTCGCAGATCGACCACAGCGTATCGTACAGCGCCTCCCGGTACGCGTTGTCTTCCGGGTACAGTACGTCCATCATCGCGAGGACGGTCAGCCGCGTCCGCTTCTCGAAGTACGGCTTCTCGTAGGGCAGGCGGGAGCCGTCCACTTCGAACCGCCTGAACAGCGACCAGGGCAAATGGGGTAGGGGCCGCTGGAGAAACCGGTCCGCTTCTTCCTTCATTTCCTCCGCCATGCGCCGGATATCGGAATGGGCGAAAGCCCGCTCGCGCCACGCCGCGGCGCCGTCCGGGAACAGCAGCCGGCTGTTGTCCGCAGGCGCAGGCGCGCCGCGCAGGATGCGAAAAATCGCTTCCTTGTTCATCTGGCCGCCGCCCCCGCTCTCCGGTATTCCATCGGGGTGACCCCGACGATGGACTTGAACGTCTTGATGAAATAGCTCTGGTTGTCGTACCCGAGCATGTCGCCGATCTGCCCGACCGAATATGCCGTCGTGTCCAGCAGCTCCCGCGCCCGGTCCATCTTCATCCGGATGACGACGTCCGTGAACGTCTCGCCGGTCTCCTTCTTGAACATCCGGCTGAAATAGCTCGGGTTCATGTGGAGATGGGCCGCCACGTCGTCCAGCCCGATTTTCTTGTCCATGTTCGCGGTGACGTATTGCAAGGCCTGCAGAATCTCCGGCCGGCTGCCGGTCTGCAGGATGCCGTCGACGACGGGGCGTAGCGACCTTAAGTATTCGACAAGCCAGATTTCCAATTCCGACAGGGAGTCAATCTCGAAGATTTCCCGGTGCAGGGCTTCCGCCGTGAAGGGCGGCTGGAAATACTGCAACGCTTGGACTTTCAGCTTGAGATCGAGCGCCAGCTTCAACACCCAGTCCTTGATCACTTCGGGAGGCCGGGGATTGTCCCGGATATAGCCGATCCATCGCCGGACGACGGCGGGCAGCACGTCCGCCTGCCGGTCGAGCAGCGTGTTCCGGAACTCTTCCTTCGCCCGGTCGTAGTAGCGGAACAGCTCGATGCCGGCATAGGTCGGCGGCTGCTTTTTGACCACGGCCCCTTCTTCCAGATAGAAGCGCTGGCCGCCGCAGTCGAGCAGGTCCGCCAGCTCCTTCTGCAGCTCCCGCGGCGCGGCGCACCGTTCACCGATGATGAACGACATCGACAGCTTCAGGGAGCGCCGGAGATGGTGCAGCACTTCCCTGACGCAGGCCGCCGCTTCGTCGTGCGGATTGATTTTCAGGCTCCGCTCGAAGGCGAAGACGAAGATCGACCGCCGCGCGCTGTAGGAGAAATGCACGACCTCCGGGCGCCCGGACGTGATCTCGTCGATCACGTTGTGGATGGCGTAGCGGAGCACATCTTCGGTCAGAAACCGCTTCCATGCCTGCTGCATGTGATCGACGTGCGCCAGCACCGGGAGGAAGACCGCGTCGTCCGTTCGCAGGCCGAACGACCCCAGCTCCGCAAGCCACGCTTCCGGGTGCAGCATCGGCTGGTGGATGGTGCCGCGGATGAACGCCTCTTTCATTTTCTCACGGCTCTGGTCCAGAATGCGGCGAAGCTGCTCCCGCTGCCGGCTCGCGAGCCGCTCCTCGTCCAGGGACGACTTGAACTGGCGGAGCAGGGCGTCAAGTTCCGACGGGTCGAGCGTATCCTTCAGCAGATAGTCCTGCACTTTCAGCTTCATCGCCTGCTGAGCGTAGTGGAACTGGGAATGGCAGGACAGGATCGCCGCCCGGACGTTCGGGTTCATCTCCCGTATGCGCTCGATGAGCGTCAGCCCGTCCATGTCCGGCATTCCGATGTCGGTGATGACGATGTCCGGCATGTTGCGGATCGCGTGGCCGAGCGCGTCCTCTCCGTCCATGTGCAAGGTCGGCGGCGCCATGCCGTACGCTTCCCACCGCACCGATTCCGACAGAAACTCCAGCACCGGGTAGTCGTCGTCAACCAGCATCACTTTGTACATGGGCAGCGTTCACCTCCTGACGGGGGATGAGGAACGTCACCGCCGTTCCCCGGCCCTCCGCGCTGTCTATTCTCATCGCCGAATGCTCGCCGTAGATGAAGCGCAGGCGCTCGCGGACGTTGGACAGGCCGATGCCGGAGAAGTTTTGCCGGTTATCCGATTCCCGGGTCCGCTCGCCGGATGACGCGGCGCTTCGCCGAAGCTTCTCCAGCGTCTCGCGGTCCATGCCGATTCCATCGTCTTCGACCGCGATCACCATCGTCTCCGGCTCGAACCGGACGCCGACACGAATGATGCCTCCGCGCTGCTTCAGGCCGTGGATCAGCGCGTTTTCGATCACCGGCTGCAGGAAGAAGCGGGGCACGCGGACTGTAAGCGCTTCCTCCGGGATGTCGAGGACGAGCTGCGCTTTTTCCTTCCGCCGCATGTTCATGAGCCGCACGTAGTGCGATACGAGTTCCATTTCATCGCGGAGGCTGATGTTCTCCTTGTCCTGCTCGATCGTCATGCGCAGCAGCCGGGAGAGGGAACTGATCACTTCCGCGTTCTCGCGATCCCCCTTGCGCAGGATGTTCAAGCGGATCGAGTTCAGCACGTTGAACAGAAAATGCGGGTTGATCTGGGCCTGGAGCATGGCCAGTTCCGCTTTCCGCTTCTTCGTCTGCTCCGCCGTGATCTCCGCGATCATCTCGTTGATCCGGTCCAGCATCTGGTCGAAGGACGAGCCGAGATAGCCGATCTCGTCCTGCCCGCGGATGTGCGAGCGGACCTGCAGGTTGCCCCGCTGCACCGTCTCGGCCAGCCGTCCGAGCCGCTTGAGCGGCTTCGTGAACGTGCCGATCAGCAGGATGAGCAGCAGCATGAACGTGAAGAACGAGACGAGCAGGTTGAGGAAGACGGCCTTGTTCATATTGCGGACGCCGGCGATCGCTTCCTTGTACGGCGACAGGAGGAGCAGCGACCAGTCCGCGTAGCGCAGTTCCTCCCGCACGGCCAGAACGGCCTCGCCGTCCAGCCGGATGAAGCCGGACGTCTTGAGCGCCGCCTCGTCCAGAACGGTGCCGATCTTGGCGGGATCGGTGTGGGAGTGGATCCGCCCGGTCCCGTCGATCAGGGCGATCTCCCGGCCGCCCGCGCTCTGCTGGAAAATGTAGCTGATGTTGTCCTCCAGCACGGTCACGATGACATAGGCGTAAATTCTGCTGTTGTTGCGCAGGGGCCGGGCGATGGACAATTGGTGCGGATGATCTTTCTTCAAGGTGCGGAACATGGTGGGCTGCGTGCCGACCCAGTACGTGTCGAATCCGCTCAGCTTCCGAAGCTCCTCGAACCACGGCTCGTCCCGCCACCGGTCCGGATCCAGCTCATCCTTCGCGTAGTTCGTGTAGGATTTGCCGTTCGGCAGCAGGATCGTGATGAAAAATTGCTCGCCGCCCGCGATCGAGAGATTGTCCAGCTTCTTGATGACGGTGTAGTACTCGTCGACGAACCGCCGGTATCGGAATTCCGCGTCTTCCTCGAGCGGCTCGGCCGCCTGCTCCCGGAGCACGACGTTGACTTCGGCGTCCACCTGGATGTAGTTGATGACATACAGCATGAGATCGAGCAGGCTGGAGACATAGCCGTCCACAAGCTGCAGCGTGTTTCGGGCATTCTGGGCGGCCTGCTCCTTCATCGCCTTCTCGGTCATCACATTGGACACCCCGAGCGTGATGCAGGTCGGGATGAGGATGCAGGCCACCGACGTGATCATCAGTTTCAGGCGGAACGAACGGGACTTGAGCGCCCGGATCCATCGGGTCATCGTGTCCAGCCCCCCGTAGACAAAAGGAACGGAAAGGTCCGTCCCCGGAATTCCGTTCCTTCTTCGTCCATTGTACCAGCATTGGCGAAGGTTTACTTGTTCGAGTCAATAATTTTTTGCACGCGGTCTTGCATGTTTTTCAGCGTGTCGTCGAGATTCTGCTCGCCGAGGATGAACAGCTCGAATTCTTCGTTGAGCGCCTTGTACACTTCCGATTGGTACGAGACCGGCGGAATGATCTTGCCGGACTTGGAGTTCGACAGGACGTGGATCAGCGAAGCCTTGTCGACGAGCTCCGGCTTCAGCGTGTTCGCCAGGATCGAATCGATGATCTTCTCCAGCGAGCTGCCGTCCACCCGGGTCCAGGACGGGATGTTGCGCCCGTAGTCGGCGAGCCCTTCCGTCGTGTACCAGCGGATGAACGTGTACGCTTCTTCCTTGTGCTTCGACTTCTCGGCCACCGCCATGAAATCGGTCGTGACGGGCGTGACGCCGATCGGATCGGAAGGATCGTTCTTCGGATACGGCGCGACCGCCACATGGTGGTCCAGCGGGTTCTGCTCCGTGCCGCCGAGCTCGCTGTTCATCCAGCTGCCGATCAGGATCATGCTCGCGTCCTGATTGAAGAACTGGGTGCGGTAATGCAGCTTCTGCGACAGCATGTCCGCGTAGGGCACCGCCGACTGGTCTTCCTTCTCCATCTGCCATCTGAGCTCGAGCGTCTTGCGGAAAAGCGGGCTGTCCAGGTTGGAGGAACCGTCATCTTTCAGAAACTCCGTCGATTCGTCCAGCCGGTTGCCCAGATGCAGCTTCATGAACTCCATCCAGCCGCCGTTCTGCGGACCGTGGAAATAGGTGCCGTAGTGATCGTCCGTGGTCAGCTCTTTCGCGTACCGCGCGAAATCGTCCCAGGTCCAGTCCTGCGGTACCGGCAGGCCGGCCGCGTCGAGGTGGTCCTTGTTCAGCAGAACGTACCACGGGTTGAACTTGCCGGGCAGGGCGTACACTTTGCCCCCCAGCGTCGTGTCGACGCGATATTCGTCGGCGACGTTGAATCCTTCCTTCGCGATGAACTCGTCGATCGCCGCCACCATGCCGATGCTGACCCGCTGCGCGTAGGAAGCGGGATCGGAGAACATGAGCACGTCGAGCTGCTCGCCGCTCGCCGCGGCCAGGTCCAGTTTCTGCAGCGCTTCCTGGGAGTCGCCTTTCTCGCTGAGCGTGACGAGATCGACCTTGATGTTCGGATATTTCGCCTCGAACGCGGCGATCGTCTCCGACCAGTTGTACTGCTGCTCCACGCCGTGGGTGTGGAACTTGATCGTCACCTGTTCCTGCTCAGGCTCCTCTGCGGGCGCGTTGTCAGTCTGCTGGTTTTGCGACGCGTTCGTGTGCGTGCCGGCGGAATCGTTTTGCCCCGAAGACTGCGACTTGCTGTTCCCCCCTCCGGAACATGCGGACAAGAGACCCAGCACCAGGACGATGCAGGCGAATCCGAACCACAGAGTCCTCTTCATGCCAATACCTCCCCATTCCATGCAGATGTGGTTTTCAACTTCAATTTACCAACGGCTTGCGGCGGTCACATGCGCATCCTTTTACTTCTTTCAAAAAAATTTGACTTTTCTTCATCCCTTGACGCCGCCGAAAGAGATGCCCTCGATGACGTGCTTCTGGCCGATGACAAACACGATGAGCAGCGGCAGGATGGCGGATACGGCCGCCGCCATGATCAGCGAGTAGTACTCGCCGTTGATCGTCGTGAACTTCTGCATCGCGAGCTGCAGGGTGAACCGGTGATCCGTCCGGAGGAAGATCAGCGGGTTCTGATAGTCGTTCCAGGTCCAGATGAACCGCAGGATCGCGTAGGTGGCGATGGCGGGCCGGACCAGCGGCAGGGCGATCCGCGTGAAGATGCGGAAGTGGCCGGCGCCGTCGATTTTCGCCGATTCGATGTAGTCATTGTGGACGCCCATGAAAAACTGCCGCAACATGAAGGTGCCGAGCACGCTGAAGCTGTTCAGCAGGATGAGGCCGGCGTGCGTGTCGAACAGCCCGAGCGACCGGTACAGGATGAATTGCGGGACGAGCACCGCCTGCTGCGGCACCATGAAGGTGGCCAGCACGATCAGGAACAACCACCGGCCAGCCGGAAAATTCACCTTCGAGAACCCGTACGCCGCCAGTGCGGACACCGTCACGGAGAGAAGCGTCGTGAGCACGGCCACCTTGATCGTGTTCAGGTAGTAGAGCCAGAACGGATGGTCGCCGAACCACACCTTCTTGTAGTTGTTGATCGCGTTCCATTCGTCCGGAATCCACCGGATCGGATAGGTGAACACGTCGTTCTCGAATTTGAGCGAAGCCGAGATCATCCAGAAGAACGGCAGCAGGAACAGGATGCCGCAGCCGAGCATGATGAGCGTGACGACGGTTTTGCGGATGTCGGGCAGTTTCAGGTTCAACATGGCGTTCACTCCCGGTTCCTCCACGTTAATAGTTCACCCATTTCTTCTGGCCGGCCCATTGAACCAGGGTGATGATGAGCACGCTGATGAACAGCACGGTGCCGATCGCGGACGCGTAGCCGATCTTCAGATTCAGGAAGGCGGTTTCATACATGTACCAGACCATGAGGCTGGTCGAGCCGGCCGGCCCGCCCTTCGTCAGCACGGCGATCAGGTCGAACGACTTGAACGTGTAGATGATGCCGGTGATGAGCAGGAAGAACGTCGTCGGCGAAATGAGCGGCAGCGTGATCTTGCGGAACTTCGTCCAGCCGCCCGCGCCGTCGATCTCGGCCGATTCGTACAGATCCTTCGGAATCGCCTGCAGCCCCGCCATGTACACGATCATGTTGAACCCGATCGAGATCCAGATCGAGATCATCATGACGGAGAGGAGCGCCCAGTCGGGGTCCGCGATCCAGCGCGGCGGGTCGGAGATGCCGATCATCCGCAGGAACTGGTTCACCGGCCCCTTCGACGGATGGAACAGCACCTGCCAGACGACGGCGACGGCAACGACGCTGGAGATGTACGGCATGAAGTAGATAACCTTGAAGAAGTCTTTCAGGAACACGTGCTTGTTGATGATGATCGCGAGCAGCAGCGAGATCGCCATGCAGACCGGCACGGTGAACATGAAGATCATGTTGTTCATCCAGGTCTTGTGGAAACGCCTGTCGTCGATGAGCTGCTCGAAGTTGTCGAGCCCCGCCCACGAGAACTTCTCCAGCCCGAGCACGAAGTCCCAGTCGACGAAGTTGAGGATGAGCATGATGAGAATCGGAAACAGCGTGAATATGGAAATGCCGAGCAGCATCGGCGCGACGAACAGCCAGCCGGCGAGCGATTCTCTCCGCTGCAATCGCCCTGTGCGCGCCTTGCGCGCCGGCTTCTGCGCCATCGGTTTCTGCGCCATCGGAGCGGCATCCATCGGCGGTTCACCTCTCTGTTCTCTGCTTGAGTTTCATTGTAGAGAAAAGCTCCCCGCTTGCCTTGCCACTTTTTTGATCCGATTGAAAAAATTTTGACTTCACACGGAGTGCCAATCCTGAAGCAGCCGGCCTCGGTTCATGCGCCGAAGCCGGAAGTATCACCAACCATTTTTCTTATGTTGAAGCGGATGCAGCACAAATATAGAATAGGAGGTAAGCAAGGCGCACGGCCGCGTGACGAGACAGAAAAGGGGGGAGTCGCGTTGGGCGAGAGGCGTTTGAAACGTCTGTATGCGAACAAATCGTTTCTTTCAATCAGCCTGTTGTCCTTCCTGCTGTTCCTGGTGCTGGCATCCATCGTGCTCAGCTTTTCGTTCCAGATGTATCTGGAAGAGACCAAGCGCAAGGCTGTTGTCCTCCATCAGGAGCGGCTGAACTCCTACGCCAACCAGATCAACTTTCAATACAACAAGATCGTTTCCTCTCTGGATCAGCTGCTGTCCGATCCGACGGTGCTCAAATGGGTCAATGCGGGCAAATCGGAGGAAGACTTCTATTTGTCCAAGCAGCTCCTTGAGCGGCTCAAATATGTAAGCATTCTCAATGATGCGGTCTATTCGCTGGAAGTGTTCAATCCGAAAAACGGCATTGTGCTGTCGCATTATTACGGGTATTTCACCTCTCGCCGCGAGGATGAGCGCATCAATGCGAGGCGGGAATTGTATACCGATTTCGTGAAAAGCGCCAACATGCGCGAAGTGCACATCTCCACCGAGACGATCAACGCTTCGCCCATGCCGACGCTCATCCAGGTCAGTTCGGTACCGGTGTATCACAAAAACGGCGTGATCGGCATCGTGATCGAGGCGCCCAAACTTATGCCGGACAACATTGCGCTCACGGAAAATCTGTTCATGTTGGCAACGAAAAATCCGGACGCGCGCTTCGCCAATACGACTGAATTGCATATTCCGGAAGAGCGGGTCGGAACGTGGATCGCGTCGCTGCTGGAACGGGATGCGGAGGGCGTCATGCACGAAATCGTGGTCGACGGCCAGATGTATTACTCCGCATACCGAAGCGTGATCAACAACGAGTTCAAGCTGCTCATGCTGGTGCCGGAAGTCCAGTTGGTCGAGAACCTGCAGAGCTTCACCGAATATTTCCGGTTCGCCTTCCTGCTTATTCTGGTGCTTTCGGTCTTCAGCTCGTTCCTGGTGTACCGGATTGCGCGCCAGCCGATCCGGCGCATTGTCAAAAATATCAGCAGCAAGCTCAACTCCCCGATCGCGCATGTGCACGCGGGCGACGATCTTCAGTATCTGGACCGGACTTTCGATCTGATTATCAAGCAGAACACGGAATTCGAGAAAGCGTTCCGCGAGCACAAGGAAATGGTGGAAGAGACGATGATCCGCAATCTCATCTACGGCAGACTGGACGAGGATACGCGGCGGTTCTTCCGTCATCATTTCCCCGAAGGCGGCGACGCCCGGTTTGTTATTCTCATTTTCAACATGGATACGTATCTGCAGAAGAATGCCGCTCATGTCATGGAACAGTTCGACAAGCTGATGTGCGCGAAATTGACGGATGCATACGGCGGATGCTGGCTGCGGACGGGCCACCGGCAGTACACGGTATGGGTCCGTCTGCGGCATCCCGAACAGCGCAAGGATTTGCTGCAAGATGTGCAGAACGCCATGGAGCAAATCCGGAAAGACTACGGCGTCACGCTGACGGCAGGCGTCAGTTCGATAAAGCGAGGCATTGAAGACGTCAGCGAATGCTACAACGAAGCGCAGGAAGCGGTCAAGTACAAAGCGGTGCTCGGGCAAAACCGGATCATCGACAGCGCGCGGCTGAACCTCCATAAGGGACGGCTTGGCAGCTTTTCGATCCAGGAAGGCCAGCAGCTGATGCGCAAGCTGCGCACCGCCGGCGAACAGGAAATTCTCGAAACGCTGGATCGGATGATCGAGGAGAAGAAGCATCAGTTTTCCATCGAAATGCTGCATGCGTTCCTGTTGTACATCAGTTCCTGCATCGTCCAGGTGGGCATCGAACACAACATCAGCCCCGAAGACCTGGTCGACAACGAGCTGTTCAAGGCGATCGTGGAGTCCGATTCGTTCGAGGAAATCAGGAAGCATCTGGAGAACCAGTGCAAAGTCGTCGTCGCCGTGCGCAATTCGAAGCAGAAGAAGTTCAAGAAATTGTCCGGCGAGCTGGCTATCCGGTATATCGAAGAGAACTATAACAAGCCGATTTCGCTCGAAATCGTCGCGGCGGAGCTGAATATGAGCCCGTCCTATCTGAGCCGGATCGTCAAACAGGAAGTCGGCGAAAATTTCAATGCCTATCTGAACAAGCTCCGCGTCGACCGGGCCATCAAGCTGCTCGGCGACGGCGCGATGACGGTCAAGGAAGTGGCGGCCGCCGTCGGTTATTTCAATGAGCACACGTTCATCCGCAATTTCAAGAGCATAACCGGCAGAACGCCGGCCGATTACCGCAATTCTGCCCGGAAAACTTAGCCGGAATCAAATTTCGTCCATGCGAAAAAAATGTACATGCTCCCCTCGTCTTGATGCTTTCAACCCCGATGAATACAACAATGCCATGCTTCCCGCCCCTCTTGCCGCCTCTTGCTCTCCGCATGCGCAAGTCAAGAAATGTCCATGCCGAAAGAACTGAACATTTACGGTCCCCGCGGGGACCGCTATGATGGGGGTGCACTCGCGGCGGGACCGCATGCATCCCCCCGGGTGAAGCTGGCCAGCGGAGACAACCCGGACGAGGAGGACGAGAGGTGGCAATTCTGAAGCTGCAGCACGGACGAACGGCGCTCTCTTTTCATCGAAAGACGGGACTTCCCGTTGCGCTCGAACATACGGGCACCGGGAGAAATTATTTGCAGGGAGTCAAGCAGCCGTTCTTCGTCATCACGATTCGGAACAGGGATGGCAGCAAATCGGTGTACACCGGATTTGATGCCGCAACCGCGCATGTGAAGGAAACGGAATCCGGCGCAACCGTCTATTACAACTTCCTGGGTCAACGCAATCTGTCGGTGAAATGCCATATCGCCTACGGAACGTACACGGATTTCGAGCTCGGTTTTGAAGTCCGAAATGAAAGCGGTTGCGCGATCATTGACATCGAATACCCGATTCTGTTGCTGCCCGAAGAGCTGGAAGGCGGCAGCAGCGATTGGGTGCTGTGGCATCATTGCTTCTTCAACGGCATTCTGACGCGCGGCTTCGACAAGCTGATGACCGGGCCTTCCTGGCTGATGGAGAGCGGCTTTGCGTCGCCGATCCAAATGTGCGCCTGCGGCACTTCGACGGAGTCGCTCTACTTCTGCACGATGGATACGGACCGGTATTCCAAGGACATGCAGCCGGTCTGGACGGGTACGAACGCGAAGCTGTCTTCGGTGCACCATGTGGACGAAGTCGACCACAGCCGATTCCGGATGCCGTATGCAAGCGGTTTCGGATTTCTGGACAGCTCCGAGTGGTACGACGCCGCGGAGAAATACCGGGATTGGGCCGAGCGGCAGTATTGGTGCGCCGCCAAACTGTGGGAACGGGACGATGTCGCCGCATGGTGGCTGGAATCCCCGATCGTGCTCGCGATCAAGGAGCGGGGCAAGCGGAACAAGGAGATCGGGCAGCAGCCGTCCGCCTGGTGCCATCCGCTGGTGAACGGCGTGGAGCGCATTCTGCAGCTGGCCGAGCGGTTTGACAGCACAGTCAACGTCCAGGTGTTCCACTGGGAAAAGAACGGCGCGTTCCTGAACGGCGACCATTTCCCGCCGCTCAGCGGCTACGATGGAATGAAAGCGTTTTTCGACAGGCTGCACGAGCACGGGCACCGCGGCGGCGTCTACATTCTGCCGTCCAAATGGTGCCTGCACGCGGAGACGACGGGGTATGACGGAAGCGAATTTTTTGACGAACACGATGCGGTTGGCAGCGTCTGCTGCGACGAGAACATGAACCCGATTCGCAGCAACTACGATTGGGAATGGCGCAAGCGGTACATGATCTGCGCGGTGACGCCGGAAGGGCGGAACGAGATCGTGGAGGCGTTCCGGGTGTTCAACGAACTCGGCGCGGATTACATCCAATGGGACACCTTCAACGGCCGGCTGCGCCATTGCTGGAACGAGAAGCATGGGCATTACCCGGGCAACGGCAGATGGCAGCACGAGACGCCCCTTTCCATCATGGAGGAAATCCGCGCGCAATCCCGGGAGACGATCGTGACCGTGGAAGCGCAGCCGGCGGAATGGCTGATCCCCAAGGTGCACGGCTTCGTCGAGCGCGGCGTCCATCCGAAGGCGGAGAAGGGATGGGAAACGATTCCGCTCTATCAGTACATCTACCATCAGTACGTGCAGGGGTTTGCCGGGGAAGACCACGGCGCGTTCAACACGCCGGACAACTTCTTCCTCATGACGGGCATTACGATCGTCTCCGGCGACATGCTGATGATCTCTCTCAACGGAGAAGGGAAAATCGCGATGATTTCCCACGAGGTCCATCAGTACGACCAGACGGTGGAGAACGTGTACCCCGCCGAATTGATCGAAACCTACATCCGCGATCTGAACCGGCTTCGAAGGGAATACGCGCGCGAATTTCTGGTCACGGGCCGGATGGAGAAGCCGCCGGTTATCGAATGCGGAACGGGGAAGGTGCTGGAAGCCGAGTTCCACAAGCTCCATTATCCCGCCGTGCTCGGGAGCAGCTGGACGTCGCCGGACGGGAGGAAGGGCACGGTGCTGGTCAATTATACGAACCGGGAGCAGACGTTCCGCATCCGGTTCCGCTACGACGCCGGCAAATCCGTGACGGTGACGGACGCCCGCGGCAACAAGCGGACATTCGAGATTGCGGACGGCGGCTTCGAGGCGGCGATCGGACCGTATGCCGCCTGGGTCGTGACGAACGGGTGAACCGTTCGGGCAAAGGAGCACTGAAGCGATGAGAACGGTCATCAAAGATATCGCAAAGAACAAGTATCTCTATCTCCTCTTGCTGCCCGGACTGCTATGGTTCGTCATTTACCGGTATCTGCCGATGTTCGGATTGGTCATCGCCTTCAAGGAATTCCATTTTTCCAAAGGCATTTTCGGCGGAGAATGGGTGGGCCTGAAGTATTTCAAGTTCATCTTTTTCGAACACCGCAACTTCTATCAATTGGTGGTCAACACGCTGCTGATCAATTTCTACAAGCTGGCGTTCGGATTTCCGATCCCGATTATCCTGGCCCTGATGCTGAACGAAGTGAGGCGGAGAAAACTGCGGTCGTTCATGCAGACTTCCATCTATCTTCCGCACTTCGTATCATGGGTAATCTTCGGCGGCATCATCGTGCAGTTCCTGTCGCCGTCCGGCGGGATCGTCAACCAGTTGATCCAATGGTTCGGCGGTGAGCCGATCTTCTTCATGGCCAGCGAGGAATATTTCCGCAGCATCGTCGTGATATCGGAAATCTGGAAAAACGCGGGCTGGAACACCATCATCTTTCTGGCTGCGATCGTCGGCGTCGATCCGACGCTGTACGAGGCCGCGCGCATCGATGGGGCCGGAAAGCTCCGGCAAATCTGGCATGTGACGCTGCCGGGCATTTCGGAGACGATTGTCGTCCTGCTGCTGCTCAACATCGGCATCCTGATGACGACGGGCTTCGATCAGATCTATGTACTGTACAATCCGGCGGTGTACAGCGTCGGCGATGTCATCAGCACGTACGTTTACCGGGTCGGCATCGGCAACGGAAGATTCAGCCTGACGACGGCCATCGGTTTGTTCCAGTCGGTCGTCGGATTGTTCCTGATCTTCACAAGCAACTTCATGATGAGGCGGCTTTATGGAAAAAGTTTATGGTAAGCGCGCCGTCCGAAGACCGGAGGTGGTGTCAAGATGCAGCGTCGATTGACGTTGGGCCAGGCCGTCAATTATGCGATTTTGCTGATATTCGTGTTTCTGTGCATCCTGCCGTTCTACTATGTGGTCGTGGTTTCGCTGAGCGAGCCGACACTGGTGAAGGAAGGGCGGATTACCATCCTGCCGCAAGGCTTCTCGCTGCGGGCGTATGAAATCGTGCTCGCGCAGGACCGGTTCTTCAACGCCTTCCAGATCTCGACGCTCAGAACCGCGGTCGGGCTGGTCGTCAGCCTGTTCCTGCAATGCACCATGGCGTACGCTCTGTCGCGGAAAGCGCTGCGCGGAAGGAAGTTTTTCATTCTGTTCGTCGTGTTCACCATTCTGTTCAGCGCGGGCATCATTCCCACTTACCTGGTGGTCCGATATACGGGGATCATCAACACGTTCTGGGCGCTCATCATCCCCGACGCCATCAGCGCATGGAATGTGCTCATCCTGCTGTCGTTCTTCTCCAGCATCCCTGATGCCATTGAAGAGTCGGCCAAGATGGACGGAGCCAACGATTTCCAGGTGTTTTGGAAGCTGATGATTCCGCTGTCGATCCCGGCGGTGTCAACGATCGGTCTGTTCATCGCCGTCCACCATTGGAACAGCCTGATGGACGGGATCATGTATATCAACAAGACCTCGCTGAAACCGCTTCAGGTTTATTTGATGGATCTGGTGATGCGGTCGGAAATGACGGACATGAACGCCAATATTGACGACCAGGCGCTGCCGTCCTTATCCATCCAGACAGCGGCCATCTTCGCGGCGACGCTGCCGGTGCTGCTCGTCTATCCGTTCATTCAGCGGTACTTCACCAAGGGCATCATGCTGGGCGCGATCAAAGGGTAAAAAAAGAGGGGCATAGCATATTCAAAAGGAGGGTTTTGTGCAATGGCAACCAAATGGCGGATGTCGTCCGTTCTTGCGGTCATCGTTTCGTTTGCGGTATTGATGCTCGGATGCGGGGGAGGCAACAAGGGCGCCGACGGCGGCTCGAACGGGTCGAACGGGACGGCTCCGGAGGTTCCCAGGATCACGTTCCTGTCCAACATCAACGTGGATACGGAAGGCTACGATGTCAACGACAATCCCTATATCCGGTACGTGGAAGAACGCAACGGCATTGACCTTGAACTGATCAACGAGTCGACCAACTACGAGCAGAAGATGTACACCGTCATGGCGTCGGGGGATCTTCCGGATTTCCTGGTCGTCAACAACAAGAACGACCTGATGATGTTCGCTTCACAAGGTTTGCTGATGCCGCTGGATGAACTGCTGGCCGAGCATCCGGACTTTGTGGCGAAATTCGAGCCGATTTCGTGGGAGCTCGCGAAATGGGAAGGGCAAATTTACGGCATTCCCGCACAGCGCTACGACCCGACGCCGCTCGCTGCGTTCGCCCTGAGAAGCTGGGTGGAAGACGCGGGGATTGATCCGGAACAGACGCTGACGATCGACGAATATTACGCAATGCTGGAGAAATTTGCGTCCCGCGGAGAGGGCACGTACGGCATGACGGCCATGGGCGAGGTCGATCTGACCTACAACCTGTTCATGGATGCGTTCGATGCCGCGAAATATCAGTATATCGACGGCGAAGTCCGCCCGAACTATATTCTCGACGGGTACAAAGAATGGCTCAAATTCATGAACAAGCTGTACGCGAACAAAATTCTGGACAATGAGTACATCGTCAACACCGGCACGCAAATGTGGGAGAAGGCGGCTTCCGGAAATTACGGCATGTGGCAATGGTTCTGGTCCCAGATCGAATTCGAGACCGCGGGCGGGAAACGGGAGGACATCGTCGCCCTGAAGCCGCCGAAGAAAGCGGACGGCACCCCCGGCAAGTATCTGTACACGTCGCCGGTCCGCCACTATGTGGCCATCACAAAGAACAGCAAGTACGCCAAGGAAATTATCAAACTGCAGGAATGGATCACGAGCGAGGAAGGGATTATCTACGAATTCGCCGGCGTGGAAGGGCTGGACTATGAGCTGAAGGACGGCGAGATCGTTTTCAAGGAAGGCCGTGCGGGAAAAAACGCGGGATGGCGCAACAAAACCGTGGGGGTCATGTCGCCCGTCGCCAATGAAACGGTGCAACGCCTGCTGGCCCATTCCTTCGGCGAACTGGCGATGCAGCAAATGGGCGTGGCGCTTGAGAACGGCACGTTCGACGAAATCAAGCTGCTGGCGCCGTTCTTCCCGGAACTGGCCGGCTATGATCTGGATGCGATGGTGAAGGAGTTCAGGGACAAGGCGATCATCGGCCAGATCGATATCGACAAAGAATGGGACAACTTCGTAAGAGAGTGGCGAAAAGCCGGAGGCGACCGTTTCATCGAACTGCACACGGAATGGTACAAGGAGCACTACGGCAAGTAATCGAAAACCGCGGAACATTCGCCCGATCGCATCGGTCGGGCGAATGCCGCGATTCGGGGAAGCACGGGGAGGCGCTGGCTTATGGCGGAAATCATCAAATCGTATTATAACGGCAATCGGCCGATCGTGGACATCGGCCATGGGGTGCTGCCGCATACGTATTTCAATCTGCTGAAACTGAACAAGGGCGAATTGGCTGAGCTGGAAGTGGCCGGATACGAGACGGTATATGTCGTGCTGTCGGGCAATTGCGATATCGAGGCCGCAGGCTGCCGGTTTTCCGGCGTCGGCCGGCGGGAAAACATCTGGTCCGGCGCCGCGGACTCCGTCTATGTGACGTCGGGCGCCCGGACGATGGTCCGGAGCAATGCCGACGGCACGGAAATTGCGGTGGCCGGCGGACGGTACGACAAGCGGCTGCCACCGTTCCGCATTCTGCCGGAAGAGACCGTCGAGGTTGTCGTCGGTTCGAACGAGACGAAGTCCCGGCGCCGCATTGTCCATATTCTCGGGACGAACACGAAGGGTCGCACCGGAAACTTGCTCGTCAGTGAACTGTACGCCGACGAAGGATGCTGGGCGGGGTATCCGCCGCACAAACATGACGAGGAGCGGTATCCGGAGGAGACCGCGTTCGAAGAGCTCTATTATAACCGGTTCCAACCAGAGAACGGGTTCGGCGTTCAGGTCGTGTTTCACGATGACGAAACGTCGCAGTGCTTCCTGGTCCGGCACGGCGACACGTGCCTGATTGACGGCGGCTATCACCCGATGGCAACGTCGCCGGGACATGCCCAGTATGTGTTTACGATACTTGTCGGGAAGCATCGGAATTCGCTGATTCAATATTTTCATGAAGACTACCGACGCTTGATGGACGTCATTCCCGGCCTGTCCGACATGAGGGCCAAATTCAGATAGAGGAGCTGAAGCCCGGCATGATCCAGAAGTGGTTCGATCTGACCGGCAAAACCGCGCTCGTCACCGGTTCGAGCCGCGGCCTCGGGCTGGTGATCGCGCGGGGGCTCGCAGCGGCGGGCGCAAAAGTGATGCTTAACGGCGTGAACCGGGAACGGCTCGATGCGGCGGTGGAAGCTTTTCGCAGAGACGGCCTGGAAGCCTATGCTTGTCCGTTCGATGTCACCGACCGGGAGCAGATCGAGGCGAGCCTACATGATGTGAAGAAAACGACGGGGCCCGTCGACATTCTCGTCAATAATGCGGGCATCCAGCGTCGCGGCCCGCTGGAGTCGTTCGATCCCCGGGAATGGCAGGCCGTGATCGACACCAATCTGACCGGCGTGTTTATCACGACGCAGTGCGTGGTCGGCGATATGATTGAGCGGAAATCCGGCAAAATCATCAACATCTGCTCGTTGGCCAGCGAGATCGCGCGGCCGACGACCGGGCCCTATACGGCTGCCAAGGGCGGCGTGAAAATGCTAACGCGGGCGATGGCCGTTGAATGGGCCGCGCACAATATTCAGGTCAACGGCATCGGTCCGGGATATTTCCTGACGGACATGACCCGGACGTTGGCGGAGAACGAAGAGTTCGACAGGTGGATCAAGGGGCGCACGCCGGCCCGCAGATGGGGGGACCCGGAAGAGCTGACCGGGCCGGTCGTTTTCCTCGCTTCGGACGCTTCCAGCTTCATCAACGGCCAGATTCTGTATGTCGACGGCGGTCTGCTGTCATTGATTTGATAACCGATTCTCGAAGGCAGGGCGGGAATGATACCATGATCATCACCAGAATCGAGACCATCATCGCGCCTGAACATCCGCAGATGATGTGGATCCGGGTGCATACCGACGAAGGGATTGCCGGCCTCGGGGAGACGACGCCGCGAACCGCTTCGATCAGGGCGGTCATCCATGATGTGCTGGCCGGCATGCTGATCGGCCGAAATCCGCTCGACATCGAAGGATTGTGGCAGGACATGTTCCAGGCGCTCAGCTATCACGGCTACGCCGGTTCCGAGATGCGGGCGATCAGCGGCATCGACATTGCGCTCTGGGACATCCTCGGGCAGGTCGCACGGCTGCCGGTTTACCGCCTGCTCGGGGGAAGATGCCGGGATGCCGTCCCGATCTACAACACCTGCGTTTCGCACGGGCCGTACAACGACCGCGAGATGTTCCTGGAGAATCCCGGAGAGTTGGCGAAGCAGCTGCTTGCGGACAACATCCGGGCGATGAAGATCTGGCCGTTCGATGAATTGAGCGTAAGCACGAGGGGCCAGTCCATCTCGGCCGACGATCTGGAGCGGGGCGTCAGCGTGATCCGCAGCATCCGCGAGGCGGTCGGGGATCAGATGGAGATCGCGCTCGAAGGCCACTCCTGCTGGAATCTGCCGGCGGCGGTCAAGATTGCCCGCGCGCTGGAGCCTTACCGGCTCATGTGGCTGGAAGACATGATCCCCGTCCACAATGCGGCCGCATTGGCCCAGCTGCGGCAGGCGACCTCCACGCCGCTCTGCGTCAGCGAGCGGTTGTTCACCCGCTATCAATTTGTTCCGGTGCTGGAGCAGCGGGCGGCCGACATTATCATGCCCGACATTTGCTGGGTGGGCGGCATCAGCGAAATCGTCAGGATTGCCGCCATGGCCGAGGCCTATCAGCTGCCGATCGCGCCGCACAATTGCGGCGGGCCGGTGCAGACCATGGCGTATGCGCATGTATGCACCCGCCTGGCCAACGTGATGACGCTTGAAACGGTGCGGAGTTTCTACAAAACCTATTACGGCGATATCGTCACCCATGTGCCGAGAATCGAGGACGGCCATCTGATCGCCGAAGACCGTCCCGGGCTCGGCACTGCGCTGAAGCCGGAATTTTTGCGGAGGAACGATTTGTCGGTGGTCGTATCGGAAGAGGGAGAGAGCGTCAATCCGTGGGCGTCGGGCGATCCGTGGAAAGGCGATCTGGGCAACAAATTTTGAGGGATTGCAAATAGTTCAAGACCGGCAGGGGTTCCTGCCGGCCTTTTGCGCTTGGTGGCCGATCACACTTTTTTCTTGTAGAACTCGAACTGCTGCGCGAGAAGCTTCTCTTCCCAAAGGTGTTTCATAATCTCCAGCTCCTCGGAGTAGTCGGTCTTGGTCTCGTCTTTGGAATAGGGCAGCAGTTCCAGCACTTCGAACTCGAACTGATCGGGACCGTGCTGATTCCAATCCTGCTGCAGCTCCTGGTTGGGGTAATTCCCCGCGTTCAGCTTGAATTTCGTGCTGTTGATTTTGCCCTTGAGGTTCTGGGACGTCTCCAGGAAACACTTGCTGCCGCCCTTCAGGCGGATCCGGTAGATGCCCATGTCCGGCTTCATCTGGTTGTATTGTGCGATCAGTTCCTTGCGTCGTTCTTTCATGTCAATATCCCATCTCTTTCAGAAGTCTTGAGAGTACGCGCATTCGCTCGCCGAGCGTCTCACCCTGCTCGCTCAGCGCCTGGTTGAACAAGCGGATGTCTTCGTCGATCATGGCGTTGTCCGTGCACACTTCCACCGTCATCGCATCGCCCTGCAGACCGACCCGGTCGATCACGGGACGCTCCGGGTCATACAGCTTCTCGTGCCGGTAAGCCTCCTGAAAATGCAGCTGGGCCCGCAGGATCAGGATGGCCAGATCCAGCACGCGATGCAGCGGCAGTTCCTCCGACTGCCGCGACCATTTCCCGCCGGTGTGGCGCCACACCTTGGCGGAGATGTCGAGCTTGCCGCGGTCGTTCCATTGTGCAAGGCCGAGGGACAGACCCTTCGCATCCGATTGGTAGGCGTATTTGCCGTCGACGTTTCCGTAGTTCTCGCAGACGATAACAGGCTTGTGTTTGAGGGTTGTGGGGATTTTCACGGGGATCGCCTCGTTTTTTTGGATTACTGAATTAGTAAATTACTTATTAACTAGTTTGATTGTATCGCGGGAGCGGGCGGGTGTCAAATGAGGCCGGGTGCGGGCAACGCCTTGCAACCGTATGATTTTCAATGTCGTCATTACGTTTGATGAACATTGGAAAGGCGGGCGTTTATGAACATTCGTCGGTCATGGGGGTTGTTTTTGCTGATTGCGCTGTTGCTGGGCGGTTGCTTTGACTCGAATGAAGGCAACATCCTCCCTGATGCCGAAAACCTTGATCCGGCCAAACCGTCCGCCCCCCCGGACAGCACAGGTCCCGATCCGTCCGGCGACACTCCCGCGGACGACCAGGCGGATCCGACAGGAGATGTCGCCGGAGTTGGGATCCCTCCGGTGTACATTTACAATCTGCCGGACAGGTGGAATGCCGCGGCGTCAGCTCTGTTCGAGGAAACGGAAAACCATGACTTCGGCAAATTTGAAGTGGTGACATCTGATGAATCCCTTGTTATCCACCGGATCTGGGGCGAGGAGAAGAACGAGACTTACGTCCATTTGACGGGATATGCACGCAAGGACGACGGACGATTGGAACGGATGTATGTCAGAGGAAAGCAGGCCGACTTTGGCAAGCGGCATTTGGAGCTTCTGCAGCCTTATTATGAAATTCTGATGGCTGTAAGCAACCCTGGCCTGTCTCTCGGCGAACGATCCGGATTGATGCGCGATTTGTCCCTTTACGGAGATGTCGCAACCTTGACCGAGCGTTCAAACGAGGATGGCAAAAATTCCGTTGAGAAGGATCAGATCAAATATGATGTTGCAACCATTGCCTCCAGTGAGGGAAAAACATTCGCCTTAGTCGTGACGATGGACGCAGCTTGCAATGGGCACATACTTTCGCCTTGCCGGTAGCCGTGTGCCGAAGCATACGGAGATGGTCGCGCCGTTCGAGGAATCGGACGGCGTTTTCGTTTTGTTACACAATAGAGCAAAAAAGTTGGGTAATGATTGCGTCTTGCGGCAGTTATTGTCTTATGGCATGAAAAAACCTACATTTCTCCATATTGTGATGGCATGGCTCCATGTTGCACATGCATCAGCGGCTTTATAATTGAGACAATACCGCTTACAGAATGGAGGATGAGCGCATTGTCGAAGATTACGTTTCTCGGCGCCGGCAGCACCGTTTTCGCCAAAAACGTCCTCGGAGACTGCATGCTGACGCCGGCCCTGCAAGGATTCGAACTGGCGTTGTACGATATTGACCTGGAGCGGCTGAAAGACTCGGAGAACATGCTCAACAATCTCAAGGCGACGACCGGCAGCACCTGCCGCATCAAATCGTACACCGACCGGAAGGAAGCGCTGCGGGGAGCCAAATACATCGTCAACGCGATCCAGGTCGGCGGCTATGACCCGTGTACGATCACCGACTTCGAAGTGCCGAAGAAATACGGGCTGCGCCAGACGATCGGCGACACGGTGGGGATCGGGGGCATTTTCCGGAACCTGCGGACGATCCCGGTCATGCTCGATTTCGCGCGGGACATCCAGGAAGTGTGCCCGGACGCGCTGTTCCTGAATTACACGAACCCGATGGCCGTGCTGACGAATGTGATGAATACATACGGCGGCGTCCGCACCGTCGGCCTGTGCCACAGCGTGCAGGCTTGCGTCCCGCACCTGTTCAAGTCGCTGGGCATGGACCCGTCCGGCGTGCAGTGGAAGATCGCCGGCATCAACCATATGGCCTGGCTGCTGGAAGTGACGAAGGACGGGGTGGACCTGTACCCCGAGATCAAGCGGCGGGCGCGGGAGAAGCAGAAAGAGAAGCACGACGACATGGTCCGCTTCGAGCTGATGTTCCGCTTCGGCTATTATGTGACGGAATCGTCCGAGCACAACGCCGAGTATCATCCGTATTTCATCAAAAAGCAATATCCCGAGCTGATCGAGAAGTACAATATTCCGCTGGACGAGTATCCGCGCCGCTGCGTGAAGCAGATCGAGGACTGGAAAAGAATGCGGGAGTCGCTCGTGAACAACGTCAATCTGCAGCACCAGCGTTCGAACGAGTATGCGTCCTATATTTTTGAAGCGATCGAGACGGATGTGCCGTTCAAGATCGGCGGCAACGTCATGAACACCGGGCTGATCACGAATCTGCCGAAGGAAGCCTGCGTCGAGGTGCCCTGTCTGGTGGACGCCAGCGGGGTGACGCCGACGTATGTCGGCGATCTGCCGCCGCAGCTCGCCGCGCTGAACCGGACGAACATCAATACGCAGCTGCTGACGATCGAAGCGGCGATTACGCGGAAGAAGGAGCATATCTATCACGCGGCGATGCTGGACCCGCACACGTCGGCCGAGCTGTCGATCGACGACATCGTCGCCCTGTGCGACGATCTGATCGAGGCGCACGGCGACTGGCTGCCGAAGTTCCATTAAAAAGCATCCAAAAAGCATCGCGAACGTTGAACAGGACGTGCATGGCACGTTCTTTTATTTTTGGCTTCGGTGCTGCGGCGATGTAACCAATATTTACATGGCCGGCTGTCTCGGATATACTGGAACAAAATAAAAATTTCTATATTTACATACGTTCAGCATAATAACAAGTTTTTTACTTAGCATGGTTTTATCCCCAAATAAATAACTGAAAATTCCGATTCCTCGCGCAATTTGAAGTGAACGTTTGTTCATCGCGGATATTATCAATTTTTCAATTTGCATAACGGCGTCTTAACCAGACAAAGGGGGTGAACAGTCGGGCGAACCGTGGCGCAACCGATCCGGGCAACGACGAAGGACATTTGCCGCATGACTCTCGTTTCAAGTGATGACTAAGCAGGAGAGGGGATTTTGCAAATGACAATTTGGCGCAGAAGAAGCTGGATGGCCATCATTGCCGCAGTTTTCGCGCTGACCTTCGTGCTGGCGGGCTGCGGAAAGTCGGACAACAATCAGAACAACGGCGGTCAGCCGCCGGAAACGCAGGGCGGACAGCAGAACGAACAGACGGAGACCGGATCGAACGAAACGTCCGGCGGCGAGGAAAAACAATATTACGTGGTCATGGTAACCGACGTCGGCGGCGTGAACGACAACTCGTTCAACCAGAGCGCCTGGGAAGGCCTGCAGCAATTCGAGTCGGAATACGGCGCGAAGGTGGATTACCTGCAAAGCCAGAGCGATGCCGATTACGTGCCGAACCTGAACCAGTTCGTCAAGAACGGAGCGGATCTGACCTGGGGCATCGGCTTCCTGATGGGCGACGCCGTGAAGCAGGTCGCCGACCAGAATCCGGACGCGAAGCTGGCCATCATCGACCAGGTGGTGGACGCGCCGAACGTCGCTTCGGTCACGTTCAAGGAACATGAAGGTTCGTATCTCGTCGGCGTCGTGGCGGGCCTCATGACCAAGACGAACAAGATCGGCTTCGTGGGCGGCATGGAGATCCCCGTCATCAAGCGGTTCGAGGCCGGTTTCACGGCCGGCGTGAAAGCCGTCAATCCGGACGCGAACGTCATCATCAACTACACGGGCGCCTTCGACGCGCCGGACCAGGGCAAGGCGGCCGCGGCCACCCTCTACAACGACGGGGCGGACATCATCTTCCACGCGGCGGGCGCGACGGGCGACGGCGTGTTCAACGAAGGCATCGAGCGGAAGAAAGCGGGAGGCGACGTCTGGGTCATCGGCGTGGACAAGGACCAGTCCATCACCTTCGGACATGACATTACGCTGACCTCCATGATGAAGCGGGTGGACCAGGCGGTCGTGCAAGTCAGCGCCGATCTGGTGAACGGCCGGTTCCAGCCGGGGCTGACCGAGCTCGGCCTGGCGGAGAACGGCGTCGGCCTGCCGGAGAACAACCCGAACGTTCCCGAGGATGTCTTGAAGCAAGTGGATGAATACGCGCAGAAAATCGTCAGCGGTGAAATTGTGGTGCCGTCGGAGTAACAGACAGCAGATCCAGACTGCGGTCGGGCGGCGGCGGACGGATGCGTCCCGGCCGCCCGGCCGTCACAAGCGGGGGATGAACCGGTGCCGAACGAATTCGCCGTGGAAATGAAGGGCATTGCCAAACGCTTTCCCGGCATTGTCGCCAACGATGATATCCATCTGCAGGTCCGAAAGGGCGAGATCCACGCCCTGCTCGGCGAGAACGGGGCGGGCAAGACGACCTTGATGAACATCCTGTTCGGCCTGTACCAGCCGGATGAAGGCGAAATCCGCATCCACGGACAGACGGTCAAAATCACCGATCCGAAGAAGGCGATCGACCTCGGGATCGGGATGATTCACCAGCATTTCATGCTGGTCGAACCCTATACCGTCCTGCAGAACATTATCCTCGGAGCCGAACCGCGCAGAGGCGTGATGATCAGCTACAAGAAGGCGCTCGCCCGCATCGGGGAGCTTTCGGACAAGTACGGGCTGCATGTGGATCCGCATCGGACGATCCGGGAAATCTCCGTGGGGATGCAGCAGCGGGTTGAAATTTTGAAAACGCTGTACCGGGGTGCGGACATTCTCATTTTCGACGAACCGACCGCCGTGCTGACGCCGCAGGAAATACAGGAATTGATGGCGATCATGCGCAAATTGGCCGACGAAGGCAAGACGATCATCCTCATCACCCACAAGCTGAAGGAGATTATGGCGATCGCCGACCGGGTCACGATCATTCGCCGCGGCAGGGTGGTGGACAGCCTTCCCGTCCGGGACACGACGGCCGAGGAGCTGGCGGCGAAAATGGTCGGGCGGAACGTCAGCTTCGTCATCGAGAAGAAGGAAGCGCAGCCGGGCGAGACGATTCTGGAGATCGACAACTTGACGGCCTTCGACGACCGGGGCTGCCAGGCGCTGAGGGGGCTGTCGCTGGAGGTGCGGAGCGGCGAGATCCTCGGCATCGCGGGCGTGGAAGGCAACGGCCAGCGCGAATTGATCGAGGTGCTCACCGGACTGCGCAAGGCGTCGTCCGGGGAAATCCGGCTGCGGGGCCGGGCGGTTCAGAACGAAAGCCCGCGCCGGATCGCGGAGGCGAAAGTCGGCTATATTCCCGAGGACCGGCAGAAGCGGGGGCTCGTGCTTGATTTCTGCGTCGGGGAAAATCTGGTGCTGAAAAACTATTACGCTCCCCCGTTCTGCAAACGCGGCCTGCTGCGGTACGACGAGATCTTCGGGCACGCCGCCGGGCTGATCGGGGAATACGACATCCGGACGCCGGACGAGAAAACGCCGGCCAGAGCGCTGTCGGGCGGCAACCAGCAGAAAGTGATCGTCGCGCGCGAAGTCGCGTGCGAGCCGGACTTGCTCATCGCGACGCAGCCCACGCGCGGCCTCGATGTGGGCGCGATCGAGTTCATCCACCGGAAGCTGATCGAACAGCGCGACAAAGGCAAGGCGGTGCTGTTGTATTCGCTGGAACTGGATGAGATCCTGAACCTGTCGGACCGCATCGCGGTGATGTACGAAGGCCGGATCGTCGGCATTCTGGACCCGCGGAAGACCAATGAGCAGGAGATCGGTCTCCTGATGTCCGGAGGCCACAAGGGAGAAAGAGAGGAGACCGCATGACCGGATTCGTCAAACGACTGTTCAGCGAATCGACGCTGATCCCCGTTGTCTCCATCCTGATCGGACTGATCCTCGGCGCCGTCATCATGCTGGCGGGCCATTACAATCCGTTCCTGGCCTACGGCTCCCTGTTCGCGAAAGCGTTCGGGGACATGTACAACTTCGGCGAGACGATCCGGCAGATTACGCCGTACATCTTCACCGGTCTGGCGGTGGCCTTCGCGTTCCGGACGGGACTGTTCAACATCGGGGCGGAAGGGCAGTTCATCATGGGCGCCGTCGCCGCGGCCTGCGTCGGGGTGCTGCTGGATGCGCCCTGGTTTCTCCACGTCCCGCTGGCGCTTGCCGCAAGCGCCCTGGCCGGCGGGCTGTGGGGATCGATCGTCGGGTATCTGAAGGCGGCGCGCGGCGTGCATGAGGTGATCACCACGATCATGCTCAACTGGATCGCCCTGCACGCAGCGAACTACATCGTCCGCACCGCCCTGCTTGAAAAGGGGATGGCGCGCTCGAAGTATATCCAGGAGAGCGCCTGGCTGTCATCGCCGGGCTTGTCCGAACTGTTCGACCACGCGCGCATTCACTACGGCATCCTGATCGCACTCGCCCTCTCCGTGCTGTTCTATTATGTGCTGTGGAAGACAAGGCAGGGCTATGAGCTCCGCGCGGTGGGATTCAATCCGGACGCTTCCGAATACGCGGGCATCAACGTCAAATCCACGTTCGTCAAGGCGATGTTCATCAGCGGCCTGTTCGCCGGCGTCGGCGGCGCCTGCGAAGTGATGGGCGTGTTCCATTACCAGACAATCAACGCCGCGTTTCCGGGCTACGGCCTGATGGGCATCGCCGTCGCACTGATCGGGCGGAACACGGCTGTCGGGGTGGTGCTCGGCGCCGTGCTGATCGGGGTGCTGACCTACGGCGCGTCCGGCATGAAATTCGGCGCCGGCGTTCCCGAAGAACTGATTCATGTCGTCATCGCGCTGGTTATTTTCTTCGTGGCGGCCGGCGGCATGGTGGAGCTGCTGATCCGGCGGTTCAGAAAAAAGAACAGGACGGTGCATTAGCATGGCGGTGCTTCAGGTAGCCAGCGACTTGATTCAGACCACGATCGTGTTCGCCACGGCGCTGGTATTCGCCATGCTGGGCGGCCTCATCTCCGAACGCTCCGGGGTGGTCAACATCGCCCTGGAAGGCATGATGATGGTCGGGGCGTTCACGGCGGCGATTGTGACCTACTTTCTGGAGACGAATGCGGGGCTCGGGGGAAGCGCGCCCTGGATCGGGTTCGTCTGCGCCATCGCCGCGGGAGCCGTGTTCGCGCTGCCGCATGCGGCGGCCTCGGTCACGTTCCGGGCCGACCAGGTGGTCAGCGGCGTCGCGCTCAACCTGCTGGCGGCAGGCGCCACCATCTACCTGTGCAAAATGCTGCTGAACGGGGCGGCCCAGACGCCGACCTTGAAGAACGTATTCTCGAAATGGGCTGTCCCCGCGCTGTCGGACATCCCCTATCTGGGACCGGCGCTGTTCGTCGCGTATCCGACCAGCTACATCGCGTTCCTGCTGGTCGCCGTCATGGCGTTCGTGCTGTACAAGACGCCCGCGGGCTTAAGGCTTCGCGCGGTCGGCGAACATCCGAAAGCGGCCGACTCCGTGGCGATCAACGTGTACCGCGTCCGGTACGCCGCGGTCATGATCAGCGGCGCGCTTGCCGCGATGGGCGGCGCGACGATCGCGCTGACCACGACCAGCAACTTCTCGCACAATACGATATCGGGACAGGGCTTCATCGCGCTCGCCGCGCTTATCTTCGGCAAATGGCGGCCGGTGGCGGGCATGTTCGCCGCCCTGTTCTTCGGCATCGCATCCGCGTTGAAATCGGTGTTTCAGGTGTACGGGATTACCAACTATATTCCGGTCGATTTCATTTACATGTTCCCGTACATCCTGACCGTGCTCGTGCTTGCGGGTTTCGTGGGCCGCGCGGTGGCGCCCGGCGCCGTCGGCAAGCCGTACCGGAAGGGCGAGAGATAGCATGGGAAAGAAGAGAACGTAAGGGATGGAAACGGATAAGCTCAAAAAAATGGTCGATGCGGCCAAAATGTACTACCAGCTCGACTACAGCCAGCAGGAAATCGCCAAGAAGCTGGGCATTTCCCGGCCGACGGTGTCGCGCCTGCTGCAGATGGCCAAAGAAGAAGGCATCGTGCAGATCAAGATTCTGGACCCGACGCAGGACAACGAGATCCTCGCACGCGGGCTGGAGGAGCGTTACGGTCTGGAGAAGGCCGTCGTTGTCTCCGCGCCGCAGAACGAAAACCGGATCGTGAAGAAATATTTGGGCGAAGCGGCGGCCGGATATTTGCACGACATCGTCAAGGACGGCGATTCCATCGGCGTCACGTGGGGCACGACGCTGCATGAAGTGGCCGTCAATCTGCAGAGCAAGCACGTGCGAAACGTCCGCATCGTGCAGATGAACGGCGGCGTCAGCTATTCGGAGACCGATACGTACGCTTACGAAATCGTGCATCTGTTCGGCAAGGCGTTCAACACGACGCCCCATTTTCTCCCGCTGCCCGCCATCGTCGATCATATGCTGGTCAAACAGGCGATCGAGGCGGACCGCCATATCCGCAAAATTTTGGATATGGGCAAAAACACCAACATCGCCGTGTTCACCGTCGGCGTTCCGGACAACGATTCGGTGGTGATTCGGGCGGGTTATTTCAACTTCGAAGATTTGCAGGTGGTCTATTCCCGCGCGGTCGGCGACATCTGCTGCCGCTACATTGACATGAACGGCAATCTCTGCAGCGAAGAGCTGGACCGCCGCACCATCGGCATCGATCTGTCCGAACTGCGCCGCAAGGAAAAATCGATCCTGGTGGCGGGAGGCCCGTGCAAAGTCGAGGCCGTGTACGGCGCGCTGCGGGGGAAGTACCCGAACGTGCTGATCACCGACCAGTTCACGGCCAAAACCTTGCTGGAGCGTGAGCCGGACGGAGAGCCGGATGCGGGAGAGGCGGGGCAGCAGGCCGAGCGGGTTCCGGCCGGGAGGCCGCCGGCCGAAAGGCAGCCGGTCGTTGATCGGGGGCCGGGAGAATGAACGGCCGCTCTCCCGTTCATGGACGAGGGTTCTGACGACAGGAGGCACGAGGTCATGGATCAAGCCATGCGGATCCCCCCGGAGGAGATATTCAGGAGAATCGATCATACGCTGCTCAAACCGGACGCTTCCCGCCCGGACATTGTCCGGCTGTGCGAAGAGGCGAAAATGTACGGTTTCGCCACGGTATGCGTCAATCCATACTGGGTGCCGCTGGCGGCCGAGCTGCTTGCCGGCTCCGGGGTCGGCGTCACGACCGTCATCGGCTTTCCTCTGGGCGCTTCCACCACGTTCGCGAAGATCGCCGAAGCGCGCGACGCGATTGCCGGAGGCGCCACGGAAATCGACATGGTGATGAATGTCGGCGCGCTCAAATCCGGCGATGCCGACGCCGTGAAGCGGGACATCGAGGGCGTGGTGTCCGCGTGCTGCGGCCGGGCCGTCGTCAAGGTCATCCTGGAAACGGGGCTGCTTACGGACGGGGAGAAGATCGAAGCCTGCCGGATCAGCAAAGCGGCCGGGGCGGATTATGTGAAAACGTCGACCGGCTTCGGACCAGGCGGCGCGACCGTCGAGGACATCGCCCTCATGCGGCGAACGGTCGGACCGGAGATGGGCGTGAAAACGTCCGGCGGCGTGCGGGATCTCGAGACCGCCCGCCGCATGATCGCCGCCGGGGCCACCCGCATCGGCACGAGTTCCGGCGCGGCGATGGCGTCGTCCGGCCAGGGCGACGGCGGATACTGAGCCGAGCTCCGTTGATTTCACAAGCCCTGCGGCTTCATGTGCCCCGTAAACGCTTCGAGCGGTGCGCTAAAGGAACCAGGAGGCGTTATTCCGCCGAAATTGCGCCTTTGGAAAATCTAACGGAACTGAAAGCACCTATTTGGTCTGTGGTGGCGATATATTGCCTGTCCGGGCAGCGATAACGCCTCTGAGTTCCGCAAGACTTGGGAATCGCATCTGTCCGGAGCAAATAACGGCTGTCAGTTCCTTTAGATTTGCGCGGCCGGATTTTAACGCCGGTCTTCAACCGCGCCGCCGGCTTCCTGCGCCGCGGCCAGCGCCTTCGCGCCCGCCTCCAGCACTTCGATGATCCGGTCGACGTCGTACACGCAGCCGCGCCACGTGCCGCCGCTGGCCGCCTGCAGCGCGGCCCACAGCCGCGTGTCGTCCGGAAGCAGCGAATGGCTTGCCATGTCCGGGTGCGGCCCGCGCCGGGCCAGCACCTCGGCCCCTTCGGCGGGGGTCGCCGGAGCTTCGCCGTCGCCGACCATGTCAATGCGGCCTTCCAGCCGGTTCAGGTCGATGCGGATGTCGATCCAGTCGCCGTCCCGCACCTTGCCGAGCGGTCCGCCCGCCAGCGCCTCCGGGCCGATGTGGCCGATGCAGGCGCCGGTGGACACGCCGGAGAACCGGGCGTCGGTGAGCAGCGACACCTTGCCGTCGAACGGCAAATGCTTCAAAGCCGACGTGAGCTGATACGTCTCCTCCATGCCGGTGCCCGACGGCCCGCAGCCGATCAGCACGAGGATGTCGCCGCCGACGATGCGGCCTTCCTTGATCGCGCGGATCGCCGCCCGTTCCGAGGTGAACACCTTCGCCCGGCCCACGTGCCGGTACACGCCGTCCTCGTCCACCAGCGCCGGATCGATCGCCGCCGACTTGACGACCGAGCCTTCCGGCGCGATGTTGCCGACCGGGAAGGTGACGGTCAACGTCAGGCCGGCGGCGCTTGCCTTCTCCGGCGGATAGATGACCGTGTCCGGGTCGACGCCGTCCCGCTCCAGCAGGTGCTGCCGCATCCGATGGCGCCGCTCGGACGATTCCCACCAGTCCAGCACGGCGCCGAGCGTCTCGCCGGTCACCGTCAGGACGGTCTCATCGAGCAGGCCGAGCCGCCGCAGATGGAGCATCACCTCCGGCACGCCGCCCGCCAGAAAGACGCGCACGGTCGGGTGGGGGACCGGCCCGTTCGGCAGCGCGCTGACAAGGCGCGGCACGGACCGGTTCACCGCGGTCCAGTCGGTGACGTCCGGCACGCGCAGGCCGGCCGCGTGCGCGATCGCGGGCACGTGCAGCAGCAGGTTCGTGGAGCCGCCGAACGCGGCGTGCACGACCATCGCGTTGCGGATGGACGCGTCGGTCAGGATGCGGCCCGTGGTCAAGCCGCTCTCCGCCATGTGCAGCGCCGCGCGGGCGGATTGGCGCGCCATCTGCGCCCAGACCCGCTGCCCCGAAGGGGCGAGCGCCGCGTGCGGCACCGTCAGGCCGAGCGCCTCGGCGACCACCTGCGCGGTCGCGGCGGTGCCGAGGAACTGGCAGCCGCCGCCCGGCGTGGCGCACGCCCGGCAGCCGAGGTCGGCCGCCTCTTCCAGCGAGAGCTCGCCGCGCGCGAACCGGACGCCGATCGTCTGGATTTTGCCGGCGTCCTCTCCGCGCGTCGGCGGCAGCGTGACCCCGCCGGGCACGATGACGGACGGCAGATTCCGTGTGCCGGCCAAGCCGAGCATCATCGCCGGCAGCCCCTTGTCGCAGGTGGCGACGCCGAGCACCGCCCGCCGGGTCGGCAGCGAGCGGATGAGCCGGCGGATGACGATCGCCGCGTCGTTGCGGTACGGCAGCGAGTCGAACATGCCGGTCGTGCCCTGCGAGCGGCCGTCGCACGGGTCGCTGACGTACCCGGCGAACGGTACGCCGCCCAGGCCGGCCACTTCTTCCGCGGCTTCCCGCATCAGCAGGCCGACCTCCCAGTGGCCGGTATGGTAGCCGAGCGCCACCGGCCGGCCGTCCTCATCGCGGATGCCGCCCTGCGTGCCGAGGATGAGCACCTGCGGGCCGAGCAGCCGGGCGGGGTCCCAGCCCATGCCGACGTTCTGCGACCAGCCGAACAGGTCGCCGCTCGGGCTCTCGCGCAGCATCTCCGGCGTCAGCGGCAGCGATCCGTCCGGACCGGGCGCGTGCGTGTCGATGCGATAGTCGTCGTCGTCCGGGCGGCCGAGGATTTTTTCCAGAACGGAAGACATGGCGGTCGCTCCTCAACCCTTCACGAAAACGGTCTTGATGGCGGTATAGAACTCGATCGCGGCCGTGCCCTGTTCGCGCGAATGCGAGCTGGAGTTCTTCATGCCGCCGAACGGCGCCTGCAGTTCGACGCCGGCCGTCTCCTCGTTCACCCGCACGAGCCCGGCGTCCATGTCTTGAATGAAGGTCAGGATGCTGCCGATGTCCCGCGTGAAAATGGATGCGCTGAGGCCGTACTCCGAATCGTTGGCGAGACGGAGCGCTTCTTCCAGATTTTCCGCCTGCACCAGCGCCAGCACCGGCCCGAAAATCTCTTCCCGGAAGATCGTCATCTCGGGCGTCACCCGGTCAAAAACGGTCGGCGCCACGAAGAAACCGTCCGCCATTTTGCCTTCCTGCAGCCGTTCGCCCCCGCACAAGAGTTCGGCGCCTTCTTCGACACCCTTGCGGATGTAGCCGAGCACCGTCTCCATCTGGCTCTCGCTCGCGCACGGACCGAGCCAGGTCGACGCCTCCATGCCGTCCCCGATTTTGAGCGCGGCGATCTTCTCCAGCAGCTTCTCCCGGAAGGCCGGGAAAATTTCCTTCTCCACGATGACGCGGCTCGTGGCCGTGCATTTCTGGCCGGTCGAGCGGAGGCCGCCGCTGATCGTCGCGTTCACCGCGAGCTCCAGATCGGCGTCCTTCAGGACGATGACCGGGTTTTTGCCGCCCATCTCGAGCTGGTATTTCGCGCCGCGGGCGAGCGCCGCCTGGGCGATGCGCTTGCCGACCGCGTTCGAGCCGGTGAATGTGACGCCATGGATGCCGGGGTGGTCGGCAATGCCCTGGCCGATGACCGAGCCGCTGCCGATCACGAGGTTCAGCACGCCCGCCGGCAGCCCGGCGTCATGGAAGCAGGCCGCCACCTTGGCCGCGGTAACCGCCGTTTCCGTCGCCGGTTTCCAGACGACCGTGTTGCCGTAGACGAGGGCGGGGGCGATTTTCCATACCGGAATGGCGACGGGGAAGTTCCACGGCGTGATGACACCGACGACGCCGAGCGGCACGCGCGTCGTGAACATGAGCGCCGAGGCGTCGGTGGCCGGGATGACGTCGCCGACCTTGCGCATGCCTTCGCCGGCGTAATAGCGGAGCAGGGCCACGCCGCGCGCGGTTTCGCCCTTCGCTTCGCCGAACGTTTTGCCCATCTCGCGCGTCATCGTCTCGGCGATGTCGTCGATCCGGCTTTCGAGGATGTCCGCGGCCTTGTACAGCAGCTGGCCGCGCGCCGGTCCCGCCAGCTTGCGCCACGACGTGCGGGCCGCATCCGCCGCGGCCACGGCGCTCTCGAGGTCATCCCGGCTCGAATTCGGGACGATGCCGACAATGTCATGGCGATTGGCCGGGTTCACGCTGGCAACGGTGTCCCCGGTGGAAGAGCCGCGCCATTCGCCGTTGATGTAGTTTTGGAAAACAGGGGCATTAGCCATCGATGATTCCTCCCGATTGTGAGACTTAATCCTGGATTGCGGCGTCTGCCGCCGCGACAGGGTTGATCAGGGTGCCGATGCCGGAAATGTCGATCTCGATCCGGTCGCCGGGCTGCAGCGTGAACCGGTCGGGCGGCACGATGCAGGTGCCGGTCAGCAGCACGGTGCCGTCGAACACGACGTTGTCCCGCACGAGGAAGGACGCCAGTTCGTCCAGCTTTCGCCGGAGCTGCCCCGTATTGGCCGACTCGTTCACCGCCAATTGACCGTCCCGATAGATGCGGCAGGTGATCGTCAGGTCATACGGATTCGGCACGGTTTCGGCCAGCCGGATCGCCGGACCGATGGAACAGGAGCGGCGCCAGATTTTCGCCTGCGGCAGATAGAGCGGGTTCTCGCCCTCGATGTCGCGGCAGCTCATGTCGTTGCCGACCGTGTAGCCGAGGATGCGGCCGCCGCGGTCCAGCACGATGCCGAGTTCCGGCTCGGGCACCTGCCAGTCCGAGCCGCTGCGGATGCAGACGGGTGTGCCCGGCCGCGCCGTGCGGGCGCTCGTCGACTTGAAGAAAATCTCCGGCCGCTCGGCCCGGTACACCTTGTCGTAGAACGTTTCGTCGCCGGTTGCGGCGCCCTTCGACTCCTCGTTGCGCGCTTCTTTGCTGCGCTCATAAGTGACGCCGGCCGCCCACACCTCGGGCGCATCCACCGGCGTCAGCAGGTTCAACTCGCGCCAGTCGCCGGGCAGCGGCTGTGCGCCCGCGATCTGACGGCGCACCGCTTCCAGCGGCGTGATCCCCGCCTCGTCCGCTTCCCGCACCAGCGCCATGAAATCCGGCGACCGGAGCGGGAAAGCCTGCTCCTCGTCGGTCACCGCCGCGAGGCGCGCAGCTCCGTCGTCCCCGATGTAACGAATAATGCGCATCTGGTTCACTCCATTCAAATAATCTTTTTTGAGGGGGTGCAGCTCTCCGTCAGCGGTGCCCGAGGCGGGCCGAAATCTCCGCCGTCGTCTTCCGCACCCGTTCCGCCAGCCGCTGCGCCTCCGCCTCGTCCACCCGCGCGGTCATGCACGACAGGCTCATGGCGGCAAGCACCTGCCCGTCATGGCCGAAGATCGGCGCCGCGATGCACAGGACGCCGGGTTCATTCTCTTCCCGGTCGAAGGCGCAGCCGTTCTTTCGAACCTCATCCAGCTCCCGGCGGAACATCGCTTCGGAATCGATGGTATTCGGCGTGTGCCGCACGTAGCTGTAGCCGGCCAGCAGACGCTCCAGCGCGTCCGGCGGCTGGAAGGCGGCCAGCACCTTGCCGCTGGCGCTGCTGTGCAGCGGCACCCGGCGGCCGATGCGGGAATAGCGGATGGCCGCCTGCGCCCCTTCCACCTTGTCGATGTACACCCCCTCCCGGCCGTCCAGAATGAGCAGATGCGCCGTCTGCCCGGTCGCGTCCGAAAGGGCTTGCAAATGCGGTCTGGCCACGTTGCGGATGTCGAGATTTTGCAGCAGCATCTGTCCTTTTTCCAGCAAGCGAAGGCCGAGCCGGTACTTGCCGCTCTCCTCGTCCTGCTCGATGTAGCCGTGGATTTGCAGCGTTCGCAGCAGCGCGTGCGCGGTGCTTTTGTGCAGCTGCATGCGCGCGCTGATCTCGGTCAGTTTCAGCTCGGGGGTGTGCTCGTCGAACAGGTCGAGAATGCGCAGCGCCCGGTCCAGCGCCTGGATGATCGGCATGTCGCAATGACTCCTTGACTCAAAGTTTTATAATATAAAATATAGTTTTATGATCTTTGAGTCTATATTACATTGCGTACGGGTTTGTTGTAAACAGATCCGCGTCAACCCGTGGAGCCATTGCGGAAATCCGGCGGAATCCGCCTCGCCTCTCCGGTTTCGATGGCTGCTTCGATGACGGCGCGCCGCAACCGCGGCACGACCCTTTCGTTGAAGACGCCGGGAATGATGTAGTCCCGGTTCAACTCATGGTCCGAGACGACGCCGGCTATCGCCTGTGCAGCCGCCAGCTTCATCCGGTCGTTGATGCGCCGGGCGCGGCAATCGAGCGCTCCCCGGAATATGCCGGGGAAGACAAGCGCGTTGTTGATCTGATTCGGATAATCGCTGCGCCCCGTGGCGAGTACGCGGGCGAGCGGCCGCGCCTCAGCGGGCTCAATTTCAGGAACCGGATTGGCGAGCGCGAACACTACCGGATCGGGCGACATTTGCCGGATATCGTCCGCATGCAGCACCCCGCCCCGCGACACGCCGATGAACACATCCGCTCCGGCGAGAACTTCGCGCAGCGTGCCGGATTTCCGTTCCACCTGGGGCTGCTCCGCCAGCCATTGCCACATCGGATTGGCATATCGGCCGCCATGCACGATCGCGCCGTCCCGATCCACGGGGACGAGCCGCCGCACCCCCATGGACAGCAGCATGCGGCAGATGGAACCGCCCGCCGCTCCGATGCCGTTGACCACAACGCGGATGTCTTCCAGACGCTTGCCGACCACCTTGAGCGCGTTGAGCAGTCCGGCAGCCACCACGATAGATGTGCCGTGCTGATCGTCGTGCAGCACGGGAATGTCAAGCTCTTCCGCGAGCCGGCGTTCGATTTCGAAGCAGCGGGGGGCGCCGATGTCTTCCAGATTGATGCCGCCGAAGACGGGAGAAATTTTTTTCACGATATCCACAATTTCGTTCGGGTCTTTCGTGTCCAGACAGATGGGGAAGGCATCGACGCCGGCCATCTGCTTGAACAGCATCGCCTTGCCTTCCATGACCGGAAGCGCAGCGGACGGACCGATGTCACCCAGGCCGAGAACGGCCGTTCCGTCGGTGATGATCGCGACCGTGTTCCGCTTGATGGTGAGGGCGTAGGCGCTGTCCGGATTGTTCCGGATCGCCGTGCAGATGCGCGCCACGCCGGGCGTGTATACCCGGGAAAGGTCGTCCCTGTTCTTGATGGGGACGGTCGGCTGAATCGAGATTTTCCCGCCCAGATGCATCAGAAAGGTGCGGTCCGACACATGGATCAGCCGGAGTCCCGGGTACAGCTTCACGGCGTCCAGCACGGAGGTCTCCGCCGTATCTGTGACATGAATCGTGATGTCGCATACAGACTTGTCGCGTCCGGGTCGCACCATGTCCATGGATGTGATGTCTCCGCCGGAGGCGGTGATCACGTCGATGGCATCACCGAGGGCGGCCATGCGATGGTCCAGTTCCAGACGAAGAATGATGCTGGTAAACGTCATAGAGGGAGCACCTCGTCGCATTCATACTGAAGAAGCGTGACAACCCCGGCCGGAGCCGGGGCTGCGAAGCCATTTCCGAGAATCAAATTATCGTTTCAGAATGGTCTCTGCTTCCTGGAAGAAGCCGTCCACCGCTTGTTCCACGCTCATGCGGCCGAAGGCGAGCTGTTCCAGGTATTTCTTGTACAGCGTGAAAACTTCCGAAGCGCCTTCCTGGCGGTAATCCGTGGGCGGCAAATCGGGCGAGATCGTTTCCGCGTGATTGATCGCCTCGATGTCCATCGGATGCAAGTCCGGCTTCAGCGCCTCCCGGATCGCCGTGGAACCGGGGATGCCGTTCTCCAGGCTGTAGATCTTTTGCGCTTCCACATTGTTCACGAACCAGTTGATCAGTTTGGCCGCTTCTTCCTTGTGCTGCGATTTGTTGCTGATGACCCAGGACGGCGCCTGCAGGTTCTCGCCGCTTCTGAACACGGCGTTGTCCGCACTCGGCGTGCGCAGCATGTTGATTTCGACATCGGGCAGGTTGCGGCTGTAGATTTTGCCGTGGTTGCTCGGTTTCATGTCGATGGCCACGCGCTGCTTGACGAACAGCGAATTCTCCGCGGGCTGTCCGGTGTTCTCGACAGTCATCCCGACCGGAACGGTGAGACCGAGTTGCCGGAATTCTTCCCAGATGCTCCAGAACTCCATCAGGTCTTCCTTGGCGAAGCCAAGGCCGCTGCCGTCGCTTGACAGGAACGATTTGCCTTTGCTCCGGACGAACGATTCGACATAGTGGTCGTCGAAGCTGGCGTCAACGATCGGATATTGGTCCGCCGGCATTTTGTCACGAAGCTGCTGCAGATAGGATTTGAATTCACTGAGCGTGCCGATTTCCGGCAGATCGAGTCCCAGATTTTTGATCATTGTCGTATTGAAGATCAGGGCGCTGGACGTTACACCTTTCGGAAGCGCATACAAAACACCGTCCAGCTTGCCCGCGTCGATTACGGCCGGATCCCAGCCGTCCAGATTGATCAGACCTTGATCCACATACGGCTGCAGCGGTTCGAGGACGTTCCTGCTGCCGTAGTCGCCGCCATACAACAATACGTGCAGACTGAAAATATCAGGGATGTTGTTTCCCGCAACCTGGGTAGCGAGCTTCGGCCAGTAATCGTTGAAGCTTGTCCACTCGCGAACGGTCGTCACGTGAGGATTTTCGCTCTCGTACATATCCAGAATCTGGTCGTACAACTTCGCGCGTTCGGCGTTGCCCCACCAGGAGATGCGCAGTTCCACTTTCTCCGGCGCGCTGTTGCCTGACGCTGAGGATCCGGAGTCGGAGCCGCCGGTTTCGGATGATGAATTGGATTTCGGTTCATTGGCGCCTCCGCCGCACGCCGACAGCACCAACAACAGAACAGCCAGTAAGAATGCGATGCCTTGCTTCCGTTTCATAGAAACAATCACTCCATTCTTCGGTGTGGACCACATGAGTACGGCAAAATGTGAAGGCAATCGACAGGGTTAAACCGACAGATTCCCTTCATATGCGTTCCGAATGATGCGTTCAATGTCGGATGACCGGGTCCATCTCGGGTTGACGAGCACGTTGCCGCTTCGCATCGAATCTTCAACCAGTTTGGGGAGCGCTTTCAAATCGACTCCGAAGCGGTCACTTCGCTGCCGGTGCCGGCCGTGGTGGGGATGGCCACCACGGGAAGGCCGGGATGCGGGATTCGGTTCACCCCCTCATAATCCAGAATGTGCCCCTTGTTGGTCGCCATAATGCCGATACCTTTCGCGGTATCGATGCTGCTTCCGCCGCCAAGGGCGAGGATATGGTCATGCGGCTTCTGCTTCAGCCGTTCCAATCCTTTCATGACGCTCTCTGCGCTCGGATTGGGCTCGGTCTCATCGAAGATGTCGTACTTCAATCCGTGTTCCTCGAGCGAATGCAGGACCGGCTCCAGCAGTCCGGCATTCCGGATGCCGGCGTCGGTGACGACGAACACGCGGCTGGCGCCCCGTGCCCGCAGAAATTCGCCGGCGCGTCCGGAAATGCCCGTTCCGCACTCCACCGTGGTTGGGATCGAGAATCGATAGTTCATGGCCCTGACTTCCTTCAATATTCAGGATGGATGATTCAGGATGCACTGTCCGCTTCGTCCGCTTCGCGCAGCACCTCGATCAGCCGCTTGGAAGCATCGCTCATATGATGCTCCATCGCTCTGGCCGCGGCGTCGGGGTCCCGTTCGGAGACCGCCAGGTAGATGGCGTGGTGGTCTTCGTACGAGAACGCGGTCTCGCCGGCTTTGTCGATGACGCATTGAATCCAGGTGCGCAGCAGGGTGCGGATGCTGGACAGCACGTTTTTCAGAACGGTATTTTTCGCCATGTCGCACAGCTTCATATGGAACTGGACGTCGGCGTCCACGAACTCGGACAGGCTGGCGTTCTTCATCCTGGCGAGAATGTCCCGCAGTTCATCCAGTTCCGATCCTTCCCACCGCTGGGCGGCGAGGCGGGCGATGTCCACCTCGAACAGCATCCGGGCTTCCACCAGATCCATCGTATGTTTCTCTCCCAGCAGGAGCCCCCATTCGATGCTCTGGGTCAGCAGGGAGGAGCTCGTCTGTTTCACGTAGGTGCCGTAACCCTGGCGGACTTCCAGAATGCCGAGAACGGACAGCGCCTTGATTGCTTCCCGGATGGCCGAGCGGCCGACGCCCAGCGCTTCGGACAGCTGCCGTTCGGCCGGAATCTTCTCGCCCGGGCGAACGTTGCCCGAAAGAATGTAATTCAGAAGGCGTTTGGTCAGCTCGACGACCAGCGAGTGCGTTTCAATCGGTTCAAACTTGAAATCCTTGCTCACTTTCCAAAACTCCAATCTTCAATCGTTCAACCTGTTCAACGTTTCGTCCGGCTCGAAGCCCAGGGCTTCATAGTGTTGAGCCCGCACTTTCATATCGTCTTCGAGAATGGCCTTGGCGAACATGAGCACTTCTTCGGCGCGGTCGCGGGGAATGACAAGCACGCCGTCGTCGTCCGCGCACACGATGTCTCCGGGATTGACCGTCACGCCGGCGCACTCGACGGGAATGTTGACGCCGCCGTGCACCAGACGGCCGGACACGTGGTGGAACGTGCGCTTCGTGCAGAAGACGTTGGCCTGCTGCAGATTGCACTCGTAGGAGTCGCGGCAGCCGCCGTCCACCACGTAGCCGACCACGCCCCGCAGCTTGTAGTCCATCGTGTTCTCGGAGCCGAGCACGCCGCCCGGATAGCCGCCTTGGTCGATGACGAGCACTTTGTCGGTCATGTCTTCCTGCTTCAAAATTTTGGCGAACGTGTAGACGTCGGAGCACCATTCGCCGTTCATCTTCTTGTACTCTTCGACCGTCTTGCAGGCATGGAACGTCTTTTGTGCGGGAACGAGCTTGACGGTCCAGGCGAATCCGGCGAACGAAATGCCGGGGCGCAGCGGGCGCATCTCGGTCGACATCGAGCCGACGTTCACCAGCCCGAGCGCGTCCATTCCGTCAGACAGGTCAGCCAGCCGGCATTTTCGAATCTCTTGAATCAATTCTTTGTCAGTCATAGCCATGCGGGATTACCTCCAATGCATGTATTGTTATGGTTGAATGGAAAGGTGAGAAAGCAAATGGTCATGAACAGCGCGATCATTGCGGTTTTCGGTCCAGATAGACGACTCCGTGTTCATTTTTTACGCGATGGATGCCCGGGTCTTTGATTTCGGCCAAAATAATTTCTGCCAGGAACAGCACTTCGGTGCCTTCCTCCAGGTGGCCGACATAGGTGCCTTTTGCGTCCTGGGCGACGATGTGAAGATGCGGATCGCCGTCAATGACGTTCCCCGACAGGGAGCCCAGCTCGATCGGGCCGTTGCCTTCCACGGTAATGAACCGGTCATCCGAAGTCGGTCCGGTGCTGGTGGGCAGGTGGTAGACCAGTTTGCGCATCGAACCCACCGCGCCGAACAAGACCGCATTTTTCACCCCCTCCTTCGCAAGCAGGTCGCGGATGCTCTCCAGAAGCAGGTCCCCCCGCTTCAGATGGATGATGATGGGCCTGCCGAATCCTTCACCCATAAACAATGTGGCCATGGTACATCCCTCCGCTGAAAAAAGATTTCAAACCCTGTATGCTCAACTTTCGCAGAGCGGCAGGCGGAACATCAGACAATGCTGTTGAGGCTCCAACCGCCGTCCACCACAAGGGTTTGCCCGGTAATGAACTGCCCGCCGCACACCAGCCCCCAGGCAGCGTCGGCCACGTCCTCCGGCGTGGCCGCGCGGCCGAACGGAGTCGCTTTTGCGAAGTTCTGGATGTGGTCGTCATGCCCATCTACCCAACGGGTGACAACGACGCCGGGCGCAATGGAATTGACCCGGACATGGGGCGCCAGCACCCGGGCGAACGACCGGGTAATGCTGATCGCCGCCGCCTTCGACGCCGCGTAGGCCAAGGAGCTGCCGTGCCCGCTGAAGCCGGCGATCGAGGTGATGTTGATGATGCACCCCCGGTTGCGCACCAGCTCCGGTGCGCAGGCGCGGCTGGTGAAGAAAACGCCCTTGACGTTGACATCAAATACCCGGTCCCAGATTTCCTCGGTCATGCCGTCCAGATCAGACAGCGCCACGAACTGCGTCGTTCCCGCGTTGTTAATCAGCACGTCGATGCGGCCAAAGGCTTGAACCGCCTGTTCGACCATGCCGCGGACCTGTTCGTCGATGGAGACGTCTGCCCGGCATACGAGGCCTTTCACGCCCTGCTGCTCCACTTCCCGCAGCGTGTCCTCCGCTTCCGCCTCGGACTTGGAGTAGTTGATGACGATGTTGGCGCCGTGCGATGCGAATTTCAGGGCGATCGCCTTGCCGATGCCGGTAGCTGCGCCGGTGATTAACACGGTTCTGCCTTCCAAGTGCATGCAAGCCATTCTCCCTTTTTCTTAAAGTTGTGATTTCCATGTCGCCATTGAACGGTTCGGCATGCATCAACCTTTCACACCGTAAGTCGCGATGCCTTCAATCAGCCAACGCTGAAACACCAGGAAGAAGATGAAGATCGGGACCAGCGACAGAATGGACATCGCGAACAGCGAACCCATGGAGGATTGGCCCATTGTGTCCATGAACGACCGCAGCGCAAGCGCGACGGTCAGTTTTCGCGGATCGCTGATGTAGATCAGCTGACTGAAGAAATCGTTCCATGTCCAAATCAGCGTGAAGATGGACGTTGTCACGATGGCCGGCAGCAGCAAAGGCACAATGATCCGGCCGTAAATCTGGATGTGGCCGCAACCGTCCACTTTCGCCGCTTGATCCAGTTCGAGGGGCAGCCCGCGAATGAACTGCACCATCAGGAAGATGAAAAAGGCGTCCGAAGCCAGGAACTTTGGCACGATAAGCGGCATGTACGTGTTGATCCAATCCAGACTGTCAAACAGGATGTATTGCGGAATAAGAACCACATGGTGCGGCAGCAGCAACGACCCGAACATGAGCGCGAACCAGAAGTTGCGGGCCGTAAACTCAAGCCTTGCAAAGGCATAGGCGGCCATCGAGCAGGTGAGCAGGTTCCCGATGATGCAGAACAGGACGACGATGAACGAATTTTTGAAGAACGTTCCGAATGTGAGATTCGTGAATCCGTTCCAGCCGTTGATGTAGTTTTCCAGCGTGAACACATCCGGCCACAGGCTCAGATCCTGAAAAATCAAATGCTGCGGTTTGAACGAACTGGCCAGCATCCAGAGCAAGGGGTAGAGCATGACGGCCGAAGCAATGACGGCGATCACCGTCTTGATGACGGAGGCGCCTTTGTTCGCGGCATAGACGCGGGACATGTCCGTACTCCCCTCAGCTTTCGTAATGAACCCATTTTCTCGAAGACAGGAACAACAACCAGGTAAACACGCCGCAAATCACCAGCAGCACCCAGGCCAGCGCCGAGGCATAGCCCATTTTGAACTCCGTAAACGCCTTGATGTACAGGTACAGCGTGTAGAACAGGGTGGAATCGATCGCGCCGCCCTGTCCGCCGCCTACGATGTAGGCCGGCGTGAACGCCTGGAACGCGTTGATGATTTGCATGACCAGATTGAAGAAGATGATCGGCGTCAGCGACGGCAGCGTAATGTTCCAGAACCTTCTGAACGGTCCCGCGCCATCGATGGCCGCGGCTTCATACAACGTTTCGGGGATCTGCTTCAGCCCCGCCAGGAAGATAATCATCGGTGATCCGAACTGCCACACAAGCAGCGTAATCAGTGTGTACAGCGACGTGGACGGGTCCGCCACCCAGCTTTTCGGCGCGATGTTGAAGATGGACAGGAGTTCGTTGAAAATGCCTTCCAGCCCGAACATTTGCCGCCACAAAATCGCCACCGCGACGCTCGGCCCCAGAATGGAAGGGATGTAGAAGATCGCCCGGAACAGGGGCAGTCCCTTCAGGCCGCGATTCAGGAACAGGGCGAGCGAAAACGCTGTCAACAGTTGCAGCGGCACGCCCAGCAGCACGTAGGTGAAGGTCACCTCCAACGCTTTCAGGAAGCGGGGGTCCGATTCCATTCGGGCGTAATTGTCGAACCCGACCCAGTCGGGCGCTTGCAACATGTTGTAATCCGTGAAGGACAGAAAGAGCGATACGGCCATCGGGCCCAGGCTGAGCACGAGCAAACCGATGAACCACGTGCTCATTCTGCCCACGATCACCTGCGCGGCCCAGGCGGCGCATCAGATCACGCAGCTCGTGTCGGGAACGGTGTCGTTCATCCACCAGCACGGCTGCGCCCAGGTGGGCGTCGACTTCGAGCAGACGTTCCGCACTTACGCCGGCATGGGGGCGAACCCCAACGTCTACGGCGTCGTGGTGCTCGGGCTCGGCTGCGAGACGCACCAGGCGCGGAGCGTGGCGGAGGAAATCGCGAAGAGCGGCAAGCCGGTCGAGGTGGTGTCGATCCAGGACCACGGCGGCACGCTGATGGCGATCGCGCAGGGCGCGAGAATCGCGGCGGCGATGGTCGCGGACGCCTCGCGGCTCATGCGCGAACCGGTGCCGGTCAGCGAGCTGATCGTCGGCACCGAATGCGGGGGTTCGGACGCCTGCTCGGGCATCTCGGCGAACCCGGCCGTCGGCTGGGTCAGCGACGCTGTAGTGGACGCCGGCGGCACCTCCATCCTCGCGGAGACGACCGAGCTGATCGGCGCGGAGCATCTGCTCGCGGCCCGGGCCGCCGATGACCGGGTGGCCAAACGGGTATATGAAGTGATTCAGGCGATGGAGAGCCGCGCGTTCATGATGGGCGTGGACATCCGCACGGGCAACCCGAGCCCGGGCAACATCCGCGGCGGGCTCAGCTCGCTTGAGGAGAAATCGCTCGGCGCCGCGGCCAAGGCGGGCAGCCGCCCGCTGCAGGAGCTGGTGGACTACGCGCAGCGGCCGAGCAAGAAGGGGCTTGTCTGGATGGATACGCCGGGCCAGGACATCGAGCAGCTCACCGGCATGGTGGCCGGCGGGGCGCAGGTCGTCCTGTTCACGAGCGGCCGGGGAACGCCGACCGGCTCGCCGATCGCCCCGGTCATCAAGATCGCGACGAATTCCCATATGTACAGCCGCATGGGCGACAATATGGATTTCAACGCGGGCACGGTGATCGAAGGCACGGAGACGATCGAAGAAGTCGGCGGCCGGCTGTACGGGGAGCTGCTGGCCGTCTGCTCGGGCAAGCTGACCCGGTCGGAAATTTTGAAGCAGCACGACTTCGGAATTTGGCGCATCGGACCGACATTCTAAAAAATGATGATTGACGCGTCGGACCGGCTTTATGACATGATAGAGTAAAGGAGGGAATTCCATTGAAGACGATCCACAACCCCGTATTGCGCGGCTTCAACCCGGACCCGTCCATCCTGCGGGTGGGGGACGACTATTACATCGCGACCTCCACGTTCGAGTGGTTCCCCGGCGTGCAGATCCACCACTCCCGCGACCTGCGCCACTGGCGCCTGGCCGCCCGGCCGCTCGAGCGCCGGAGCCAGCTTGACATGCTCGGCAATCCCGACTCCGGCGGCATCTGGGCGCCTTGCCTGAGCTACGCCGACGGCTTGTTCTACCTCGTATTCACGGATGTGAAGAGCCACGTCGGGCCGTTCAAGGACACCCACAATTATCTGGTGACCGCCCCGAGCATCGAAGGGCCGTGGTCCGAGCCGATCTACCTGAACAGCAGCGGGTTCGACCCGTCCCTGTTCCATGACGACGACGGCCGCAAGTGGCTGGTCAACATGATCTGGGACTACCGCAAGGGCAAAAACAAGTTCGCCGGCATCGCGCTGCAGGAGTATTCACCGGAAGAGCGGCGCCTTCTGGGACCGATCCGCAACATTTTCCGCGGCACGCCGCTGGGGCTCACGGAAGGGCCGCATCTCTACAAACACAACGGCTGGTACTACCTTGTCACGGCCGAAGGCGGCACCCGTTTCAACCACGCGGTGACGGTCGCGCGATCAAGATCATTGTTCGGTCCGTATGAAGTCGATCCCGAAAATCCCGTCCTGACCGCGGCGAACAAACCCGAACTGGAGCTGCAGCGGGCGGGTCACGCCAGCCTGGTGCAGACGCAGACCGGCGACTGGTACTTCGCTTACCTGTGCGGCCGGCCGCTCCGCCCGTCGGAGCGCTGCATTCTCGGCCGGGAGACGGCGCTGCTGCCCGTGGAATGGACGGAGGACGGCTGGCTGCGCCCGGCCGGCGGCGGGAACAGCCCGAAGGCGGTCGTGCCCGCGCCCGACCTGCCGGACCATCCGTTCCCGCCCGAGCCGGAGACGGACCATTTCGACGGAGAGCGGATCTCCATCCACTTCCAGACGCTGCGCGAGCCGCTCGACGAGCAGTGGGCGTCGCTGACCGCGCAGTCGGGATACCTGCGGCTGATCGGGCGGGAATCGCTCTCCTCCAAGCATCGGCAAAGCCTGATCGCGCGCCGGCAGCAAGCGTTCGTTGCGGAAGCGGAGACGGCGGTCGAGTTCGAGCCGGACACGTTCCAGCAGCTGGCGGGCCTCATCCATTACTACAACACGCGAAACTACTACTACCTGTACATCAGCCGCGACGAAGAGCTGGGCAAATGCCTGAACATCATGTGCAGCGACCGCGGGCTGTACGACGAGCCGCTGGAGCAGCCGGTGTCCGTTGACGGGTGGGAGCGCGTCCACCTGAAAGCGTCGCTCCGTTACGACCGGCTGCAGTTCCTCTATTCGCGGGACGGGCAGGACTGGACGCCGATCGGGCCGGAGCTGGACGCGAGTGTCATTTCCGACGAGAACGTGGAAGCGAAGATCGAAGGCCGCATGATCGACCAGGGCTTCACGGGCGCCTTCCTGGGGATCTGCGTGCAGGACTTGAGCGGACAGGGAAAACATGCGGACTTCGACTATTTCACGTATCGTGAACTGCCGGAGCCTGGTGTATAATGGACATATGATCTACAGAACGTTCATTCCCCGCGAACCGCTCGCGCGGTTCGTGGATTTCCTCTGGTTCTTCTCGGGAATCAACCCTCCGGGAGCGAAGGAGCGCAATCTCCCGGAGGGTGTGATCCAACTGGTCGTGAACTTGCGCGACGACCGGATCCGGATGCGGGATCGGCGGCTTGACGCGGGCCGGTTCGGCCACGCCGTCGTCATCGGTCCCCGCTCGGATTGCTTCATCATGGGACAACGCGGGCGAGCGGACGATGATCGGCGCGCAGTTCAAGCCGGCCGCCGCCGCCGCGTTCCTTGGCGTTCCCGCATGCGAAGCGGCCGGCCTGATCCTCGATTTGACCGATCTGCACGGTCCCGGCGCGGCCGATCTGCGGGACGAGCTGCTGTACGCCTCGTCGCTCCCCGAACGTTTTCTTATCCTCGAAACCTGGCTGCTCGCCCGCATTCACTCCGACCTGACGCCGGACGCCGCCGTGGCGCACGCCTTGGCGGAATTCCGCCGTGCTCCGGCCGGCCTGTCGGTCGGCGGCACGATCGAGCGGCTGAACTTCAGCCTGTAGCGGTTCATCGAACAGTTCAAGTGCGAAGTCGGCATGACGCCAAAGCGCTTCTGCCGGCTGATGCGCTTCCAGAAGGCCCTGCGTCTGATCCGGCAGCCAGAGAACATTCATTGGGCGGATATCGCCTATGCGTGCGGCTATTACGATCAGGCGCATTTCATCAAAGAGTTCCACGCTTTCTCGGGCCAGACGCCGACCAAATACAGCCTCACCGCGAGCATGCACCCCAGCCACCTGCCGATGTTTTGACTACCGGGACAAAAATTTACAATACAGCCGGCGCCCCCGCGCGATACGATCATACCGCAAACACCGGAAATCCGTATGATCAGGAGTGGATGCCATGCTCCATGCCGCCATCGCCTCCCGCAGAATGCGGAATCTGCTCATCAGCGGCCTGAAAACGGAGACGCCCGCCGAAGTTATGCGGCGGCTCGGCGCCTTGCAGGCGCAGGACTACGCGCAGGCGGCATGGGCGATCGGCCTGCGCACGGAAAGCGCGACCCTCGTCGATGTCGAGCGGGCCATCGCCGACCGGCGCATCGTGCTCACCTGGGCATTGCGCGGCACGCTGCATGCGGTGCCCGCGGAAGACGCGCGCTGGATGGTCCGGCTGTCCGCTCCCCGCGTGCTCGCCCGCAACAAGCGCAGACAACAGCAGCTCGAGATTGACGACCGGCTGATCGCGCAATGCGGGCGGCTGATCGAGGGCGCGCTGAGGGAGCGGAAGCGGATGACCCGCGCCGAGCTGATGGAGCTGCTCGAGCAGGCGGGGATCCGCACGAAGCCGCAGCGCGGTTACCACATCCTGTGGGTGTTGTGGGCTGATCTGCCTGGGGCCGCTGGAAGGCAAACAGCAGACGTTCGTGCCGCTCGAGGACTGGGCGCCGAACCCGCGCGACCTGTCCGGGGAAGAAGCGCTGCGGGAGCTTGCGGTCCGGTATTTCACGGGTCACGGTCCGGCGACTTTGCACGATTTCGGCTGGTGGGCGGGGCTGACGATCACGGAGGCGAAAAAAGCGGTCGCGGCGGCGGACGGGGTGCTTTTTTCCGAAACGATCGGCGGTACGGCTTACTGGTCGGGCGGCGAAAAGCGCGGGGATGGCCCGGAGATGCCCGGGATCGCGCTGCTGGCGGGGTACGACGAATATTTGCTCGGCTACAAGGACAGGAGCGCGATGCTCAAGCCGGAGCATGCCCCGAAGGTCGTCCCCGGCGGCAACGGCGTGTACGCTCCGATGCTGGTGGTCGGCGGCGAAATCGCGGGCATCTGGCGGAGGTCGATCGGGAAGCAAGGCGTGGAGCTGGCCGTCCATCCGTTCGAGAATTCGGGCGTCACCGAAGAACGCGTCGCCGGAGCGGCCCGGCGTTACGGCGAATTTCTCGGACTCCCTGGCAGGATCCGCGGCACAGACCGATTCTGGCCAAAACGGCCGAACTGCTGGACAGCGGCTGCCTCGTGGCCGCCATATGCGGCGCGACCGCCGCGCTCGCCGAAGCGGGCCTGTTGGACAACCGCCCGCACACCAGCAACAGCCTCGAGTTTCTGACGTTTTTCTGCCCGAACTACCGGGGCGCTTCGTTCTACAGGGACGAACCGGTCGTGGTCGACGGCCGGTTGATCACGACCGGTTCGGCGGGCGCGCTGCTGCTGGCGCGCGAGGTGATGCGTCGGCTGGACGTCATGTCCGGTGAAGCGCTGGAAGCCTGGTACCATTACTACAGCACGGGCGAGGCCGCTTATTTTTACGCGCTGATGGGGGCGGTGTCCGACCGCTGACGTTACCGCCTGGGTTTGCCGAGGACGGTCAGACGGCCGGCGTCCGACACGAGCAGCCGGATGCCGTCTTCCCGCTTGACGAAGGCGCAGGAGAAGCCGCTCGGATAGCCATCCAGCGTGTAGCGGTTGCCGCCGGCGTGGACGAGGGCGGCGTCCCGGACGAAGGAGCCGGCCCGCATCCGGATGCGCAGCGCGCCGTCCTCCCGGCGGATCGCCGCCGGCATGCCGGGGCCTCCGCCTTGGACCGGCGCATATTCGCCTTCCAGAGCGGCGAACTCGAGATCGGGTTCGCCGCTCAGCTTTGCCTCGGCGAGCAGCTCCAGCCCGGCGCGGGCCGCCGGGTCGGGCGCGCTTTCCGCCAGCGTCCGCGCCGCCAGCGACCAGGCTGCAGCGAGCGCTTCTTCGGCGGGGACTTCGACGTCGGGCCGCACCCCGGTCCCTTCCCAGTTCGTGCCGGTGACGGCGTTGATCAGATAGCCGGTCGGGATATTCGCGACGAAGCCGTGGCCGAGCGGGACGGGCCCGATGTTCGACGTGTGCGAGCTGCCGCCGGTCGTCTCGCCGACGATCGTCGCCCGCTTGAACGCCTGCAGATCGTAGCTGAGCTGTTCGGCCGCGGAGAAGGTCGCCGGCGAAGTGAGCACGTAGACCGGCTTCCGGCTGCCGTAGGCGAGATCGCCGACATCGGCGGTGCGCAGCCGCTCGGGCCGGTCGCCGTTGCGCCAGTGCACCGTGTTCGTCGTATAGGGCGAGCCTTCGCTCAAATACCCTTCGATCAGGCCGACGACGGCCGGCGATCCGCCGGTGTTCCCGCGCAGGTCGAGGATGAGCGCGTCGGTTCCGTTCAGCAGGGCGAACGCCGCCGCGATCGCCCGCATGGCCGTTTCGGTCGGCGGCATCGCGTTCACCGCCATGTAGCCGATGTTGCCGTCGAGGATGCGCACATCGGGCAGCGCCGCCGCGTCCGGCCCGGCCGTTCGGGGCGCCGGGGCGAGCGGAGCCTTCGGCGCCGGACCGATCGGCTTGGCGGGACCATCCGGCTCGGGCGCGGTCAGGCCCGGCGCCATCGGTCCCGCATCGCGCGGAAGCGGGACGGCCGGCCCTGGAACCGCGGCCCCCGGCGCGGTCGGCATCGGCTCATACCGGACGCCGAGATGCCCGTCGCGGGATATCTCCCGCAGATCGGCCTGCAGGGCGTCGGCGAATTCGACCGGCGAGCGGATGCCGTCATACGCGCCTTCTTGCAGCCTGTTCCGGATCGCCTCGGCCATCTCACGGCCGATCTCTTCGTAGACATAATGCTCCGTCAGCGCTTGCGCCAACGCCTCCGCCACCTGCCTGCGCACGGCGGCGTCGAGCTGCACGGCCGGACTCGCCGGACCGGGCCCCGCGCCGGTCGCAAGGGGCTCTCCCGCGGCCTGCCCGCCTCGCGCGGCCCCGGACTCGCATCCGGCGATCGCTGCGGCAATGAGCAGCATGCCGGCGATTTTCCGCATCCGTCGGTGTTTCAACACAAGCTTCATCGTTCATGGCCTCCTGAATCGCAGATTTCGGAGACCATTATGGGAGCGGCAAATAAAAATCAGATTATAAACCTACTTGAACCGCCCGATCCGCTTTCCCGCGGGCGCGGCCGGCAGGCGGACCGTCATCGTCGTGCCGCGCCCGGGCTGACTTGCCGCCGTGATCGCGCCGCCGTGCTTCTCCGCGATCCAGCGGGCGATGGAGAGGCCAAGGCCCGTGCCGCCGTCGCCGCGGCTTCTCGACCGGTCCCCGCGATAGAACCGCTCGAAAATGTGCGGCAAGTCCTCCCCGGCAATGCCTTCGCCCGTATCTTCCACCACCATGACCGCCTGCTGGCCGCGTCTTGTCAGCGCGACCCGGATCGCGCCGCCGGCGGGCGTGTGCTTCAAACTGTTGTCGAGCAGGATGACGAGCAGCTGCTGCAGCTTGTCGCGGTCTCCCGTCAGCTCGACGCCGGAGGCGAGCTCCGCCTCGAGCCGCACCCCGTTCAGTTCCGCCAGCGGTTCGAACAGCCGCATCACATGGCGGATCAGCTCGTCAAGCCGCACGTCGCCGAGCAGCAGCTCTTCCCGGCCGGAATCGGACCTGGCGAGCAGCAGCAGCTGGTCCGTCAGCTTGGCCATCCGCTTCGCTTCCGCGAGCACCATCGAGATCTGCTCGCTGTGTTCCAGCGCGGAGCGATCCGGGTGCATCAGCATCAGCTCCGCGTTCGCCTGGATGATCGACAGCGGCATGCGCAGCTCGTGGGAAGCGTCGGCGGTGAACCGGCGCTGCTGCTCCCAGGAGCGGCGAATCGGCCTGAGCGCCTGATTGGCGAGGTACAGGCCGGCCAGAACGGTCAGCGCGCCGCCCAGTCCGAGCCCGATCAGGAACCAATCGGCGAGCCTGTTCAGCATCGCCTGCTCGGCATCCATGTTGACGACGGCCTGAACGTGCGTGATCGGGATCGGCGCCGCCGGTGATGAAGACAACGCCGGGTCCGCCGCGCCGGAGCCGCTGCCGGACGCCGAACCCGTCCCGCCGGAGCCGCTGCCGGACGCCGAACGCGTCCCGCCGGAATCGCTGCCGTCGACAAACGCCGAACCCGCCCCGCCGGAATCGCTGCCGTCGACAAACGCCGAACCCGTCCCGCCGTTTGCGCCGCCGTCCGCTTCCGACCCGCCCGGCGGCCTGTGGCTCCGATGCAGCAGCAACGGGGAGGGCAGCGCCAGGAACAAGGTGCGGTAATAATGGCCGCCGATCTTCACCGTAACCGGCCTTTCCGCCGACCGGTGCGCGCCGAATTGCGCATAGAACGATTCGTACCCCGCATCCGCCAGCGAAGCGGGATACGGCACGCCCTGTCCGTCCCAGAGCAGCACGACGGGGCCGCGCTCCAGGGGCGGACGTGCCGCCGTTCCGGCTTCGCCCGCCGGCGCGCCCAGCTGCTGCTCGTAGCGGCGGCTCGGCTCATCCGCCGGGGCGAACCGCTGCGCCGCGGCCATGAGCCCGGCATCCAGCCGGTCATAAATTTGCGCGCGCAGCAGCGCATAGACGACCGTCCCGATCACCGCCAGCACGACAAGGAACACGGCCGCATTGAGCAGCGTCAGCCGGGCCCGGGTTTTGGCGAACATGGCCTGCTCTCCTTCAGCATGTAGCCGACGTTCCGAACCGTCTGAATGACGTGGTCGTAACCGTGCGGCTTCAGCTTCCTGCGCAGATAGTAGATGTACACATCGACGACGTTGCAGCCGATCTCCGTATCGAGCCCCCACACCCGCGAGAACAGCTGGTCCCGCGTCAAAATTTGCTCCCGGTTCCGCAGCAGAAAAAGCAGCAGCTCGAATTCCTTGTGCGTCAGTTCGAGCGGCTCGCCGTCGACGGCGGCTTCCCGTTTCTTCGTGTTCAGGGTCAGACGGTTGTAGCGCACATCCCCGTTCGGTTCGGCCGCTCCGTGGCGGCGCAGCAGCGCGCGCACCCGCGCCGCGAATTCGCGGATCTCAAACGGCTTCGTCAGGTAGTCGTCCGCGCCCGTGTCGAGGCCCCGGACCAGATCCTCGACGCTGTCTTTGGCCGTAAGCAGCAGCAGGGGAGTGGCGGCGCCTTCCGCGCGCAGCGTTCGGACGATGTCGAGCCCGCTCATGCCGGGCAGCATGATGTCCACGACCAGCAGATCGTAGATGCCTTGCTGCGCCAGATACAATCCGTCGTCGCCCGTCTCCGCCCCGTCGGCCTCATAGCCTTCCTCCCGCAAAATGTTCACGATCGTCGCCAGCAGACGGCGGTCGTCTTCCACGGCCAAAACGCGCATGGGGGCAACCCTCCTTTTTCACAGGAATGGCTGCCCCCATTGTACGCCGCGCACATTAAAAACAGATGAGAAAAAGCGGTTCAGCCCGCGGCTTCCCGCACGATGACGCCGTTGCCGTCGGGATCGACGAAGGTGAAATACCGGCTGCCCCAATTGTCCGCAATCCCGGAAACCGGGACGTTCTTGCCGCGCAGGTACGTGTGTATGGCTGAAAGGTCCGGCGCTTCCAGAACGGCGAGCGGCTTTGCGTGGACGGCGGAGCCGCTGTCCGGATCGACAACCGCCGTCGAACCGCTGAGCCGGCCGTCGTCAAACAGCAGATCGGCGCCCGGATCCATCGCGATGAACGGCAGGCCGCCGAACGGATCGTGAAGTTCGTTCCAAGTCCGAATACCACTCCGTCGCCTTCATTTTCGAACGGGCGCGGGAGAGGATGTTGTAGACGTTGCTTTTTTCATCTCGAGGCGGCCAGCTCTTCGCCGTATTGAATGAACGCGTCTTGGCCGAGGGAGTCACGGATTGTCCGTATAAATAATCTCGCCCACCTCGTTCTGCAGCGAGGAATACCTAGCCGGCGAGTGGCCGATGAAGCGCTTGAATTCCTTGATGAAATGCGCCTGATCGTAGTAATAATCCTGGAACTGCCGGTTCTCCATGAAGCCGCGCTTGTCGCGCATCAAGGCCTGGAAGCAATGCTGGAAACGAACGATGGAAGCGAACGTTTTCGGGCTGAGGCCGAGCCGCTCCGCGTATTTCGCGCGCAGCCACCGGTCGCTTACCCCCAGATCCTGCGACAGATCCGCGATCGGCAGGAGACCGCGCGAGTTCCGGATGGCATGGATGCTGTATTCGAATTTCGCGTCCGGCTCCGTCAGGGAGAGCAGCCTGATCAGATAATCCTGCAGCAAAATCGCTTTCTGCGCCGGGTCGGACGCCAGGACAATCCGCTCTTCGAACATGCGGTAGACCGGTCCGCCGTCGATCTCCTCGAACGGCACGAGGTTGTTGCGCAGCTCATGATGCGAAACGGCGAGAAGCCTGTAGGCGCCGGCGGGATGAAGCTCGAAGCAGATGCAGCCGAACGGCTTGTCCCGGTCGAACTCGGCAACCGCGGCGCAGTCGGACACCCCCAGGATGAACAGCTTGTGTTCCGGAAGCTTGTATGCGCGCTGACACACCAGCCCCGTGAAATCTCCCTTGTAATACAGCATCAGCTTGGCGGAGCCGTTGGGAACCACGACCTGCAGCTCCTCCTCGGACAGGCCTCCGGCGCTTTCGAACACCCAGATGTCTTTCACGCATTTCCGCAATTCCATCCGCGGCGTCAAACGTCTGACGGTCAGCCTGCTCACCGGATCTCGCCTCCATTCGTTCCAGGGCATTCTGCTTATGACGAAATATAGCACGTGTTCCATGGATTGAACAGTGTTCGGATGCGCGGGGAAGTGCTGTTCCGATTCTTACAATACACCAGGCTCGCTTGACGTTATCTTGGGTGCCAGAAATACTTTCCGCCCGGGAGTTGACTCATGGACAGGACAATCCGTAATGCCGTATCTGACGGAGTCCGTTTGTTTGTCTGGAGTATCGGATTTTTCTACCGGCATCTCAGCCTCGTGCTGCTCTCGCTGATCCCGTCGACGTTCCGCTTCATCCAGATGTGGAACGACCTGAATACGCCGCTGTGGATGGAAATCGCCGTCGAATCGACCCGGGTGGTGCTTTTTCTGCTCATCCTCGCGCTCATGCACCGCTCCGGATTTCGGGACGTGTTCGATTCCGCGCTGTGGCAGCGATGGCAGCGCAGCCTGAAGATCGAACTGGAGCGGAACTGGCCCGTGACGTTCCTCGCCCAGATCGCGGTTTTCATCATCGGGTTGTACGTGCTCATGAACACCACGCTCGAATGGCTGCTGAATCCGGCCTTCATGAAGGGATACAAGGTGCTGCTCGGCATGGAGGAGTACGACTACGATCAGGTGTACACCGCCGCGCTGTTCTTCCTGAAGAACATGTCCGTCATTCCGCTGAGCATGGTGTACATTCTGCGGATGCTCGGCGCGGGTGCTGATACGCGGGACAAATAAATGGAGGAGGAGTATTCACGCCGGAACGGAGAATGATGAAAATCAGGGAAGGGCAGCCGGTCGATGCCGGGCTGCTGGCACGGCTGCTCCGCGAAGCGGCTGCCGCATTATGAGCGGTCAGCCGGCTGCCGCCGGACAAGCTTATTTCCGCAGCGCGCCGCGTCTATGCGCGCTTCTCCGGTACTCCTGCGGGGTCATGCCCGTACCGCGCTTGAAGCAGGCCGAGAAGTACGGGGCATGGCGGAAACCGACCTCGTCCGCGATTCGTTCGACCGGCCATGCGGTCGAGATGAGCAGCCGTTTGGCCTGTTCGATGCGATATTGCTGCAGGTAGCGGGCGGGCGAGACGCCGTAGACTTTTTTCATGCAGCGGACGATGTAGCTGGGGTGATAGTGCAGCCATTCGCCGAGCGTCTCGTTCGTGATCGCTTCCCTGTAGCGCTGCTGCAGGCAGAATGCGGCGCGCTCGGCGACCCGCGCGGCCGGTGTCTCGGCGGACCCGGCCTGTTCCCGTTCGAGCAGGGCGAGCAGCTGGAACAGGAGCTGCTGCTTCTCCCAGAAGCTTTCTCCGATCGGCAGCGCCAGCAGCCGCCGGATCTTGTCGAACGCGAGCCGCGGATCGGACAGCGGCGCATGCTTCGGCAGCCGGATCGTCTTCGGCCGGTCGAAGGGCGACGAAGGAGCGGGCGCTTCCGCTTCGGGCAGCGCGGGAACTTCACGCCAGTCCGCATGTTCGAAATGCAGCCAATAGAACATCGTCTCCTCCTCGCACGGCCTTACCGCATAGTGCGCTCCCTTCGGCAGCAGCAGCAGCGTATCCCCTTCGCTCAGGCTCCATTCCCGCCCGTTCTCCCCGATGTGCAGCGTGCCGGATGCGACGACGAGCAGATCGAACAGCCCGAAATCGGCGCGGTTCGGATGCCGGTCTCCGGCCTGGTACACCGCGCAGCCGGACTCCCAATAATAAGGCAGCGGCGGAGTCGCAAGTTCGATGACGGTTGTCTCGCTCATGGATCTCTCCGAATTCAGTCTCATTTTTTATAAGAATAAGCGCGTTCTTATGCTGTTCCTTCTTGACAATACCGCATATACTCGTGGTCGTGAAGAGTCAAAATTTATCATCCCCGAGGTGGAGCCGGTATGAGCAGAGCAGCCATTCGGATTCGCGACGACTTCTGGAGCGCTTATCAGGAGCTGGTGACGGGCACGGTCATTCCCTATCAGTGGGAAGCGCTGAACGACCGGATCGAAGGAGCGGAGCCGAGCCATGCGATCCGCAATTTCCGCATCGCGGCCGGGCTGGAGGAAGGCGAGTTCGGCGGGTTTGTTTTTCAGGACAGCGATCTCTACAAATGGCTGGAGGCGGCGGCGTACGCGCTGCGCCTCAAGCCCGATCCCGAGCTGGAGCGCATCGCGGACGATGTGATCGGGCTGATCGGGAAAGCCCAGCAGGCAGACGGGTATTTGAACACGTATTTCACGATTCGTGAACCGGACAAGCGTTGGACGAACCTGTATGAAGCGCACGAGTTGTACTGCGCGGGGCATCTGTTCGAGGCCGCGGTCGCCTATTTCGAGACGACGGGCAAGCGGAGGCTGCTCGACATCGCTTGCCGGTTCGCCGATCTGATCGACCGCACGTTCGGGCCCGGCGAAGGGCAGCTTCGGGCGTACTGCGGGCATCCCGAGATCGAGCTGGCGCTCGTGAAGCTGTACGGGGCAACGGGCGAGGAGCGGTATCTGAAACTGAGCAAGTTTTTCGTCGATGAGCGCGGGAAACAGCCGAATTATTTTATCGCGGAATGGAAACGAGGCCGCACGCCGATCTGGAACCCCGGGATGCCGGATCTGGAAGTGTATCAGGCCCATCTGCCCGTGCGCGAGCAGACGGCGGCCGTCGGCCACGCGGTCCGCGCCGTTTACCTGTACAGCGCGATGGCGGATCTGGCCCGGCTGACCGGCGACGTTCGGCTGCGCGAAGCGTGCGAACGGCTCTGGTTCAACACGACGAAGAAGCAGATGTATATCACGGGCGGCATCGGGTCGACGCATCTCGGCGAGGCGTTCACGTTCGACTACGACCTGCCGAACGATCTCGCATATGCGGAGACGTGCGCTTCGATCGGCATAATCTTCTGGGCGCGGCGGATGCTCCGGCTGGAAGCGCGGAGCGAGTACGCCGATGTGATGGAACGGGCGCTGTACAACAACGTGCTCGGCAGCATGGCCCGGGACGGGAAGCATTTCTTCTACGTCAATCCGCTGGAGGTGTGGCCGGAGGCGAGCATGCGGAATCCGGACCGCCGCCACGTGAAGCCGGTGCGCCAGAAATGGTTCGGCTGCTCGTGCTGTCCGCCGAACGTGGCGCGGCTGCTCTGCTCGCTGGACGATTACATTTACGATATCGACGAGGCGGCCGGCAAGGTGTACGTTCACCTGTACATCGGCAGCGAAGCCGGGTTTGAAATGGCGGGACGTGCCGTGACGCTGCGCCAGCGCTCGGGGCTGCCGTGGGACGGCACGGTGAAGTTCGAATTGTCCGTTCCCGGGGAAGCGGGCGGAGCGCGGTTCGCGCTGGCGCTGCGCGTGCCGAACTGGTTCCAGACGGCTGAGCCGCGGCTTGCGGTGAACGGAGCAGCCTGCCCGTACCGCGTGGAAAACGGCTATGCGGTCGTGGAGAGGGAATGGTCGGACGGCGATCGTGTGGAATGGCTGCTGCCGATGGAGACGGTGTTGATCGGCGCGCGTCCGGAGATTCGCGCGAACGCCGGCAAGGCGGCGATCCAGCGCGGCCCGCTCGTGTATTGCGTCGAGGAGGCGGACAACGGCGCGCCGCTCGCCGCGCTGTCGCTGGCGGACGATCCCGCGCTGAGCGCTGCGTTCGTGCCGGATCTGCTGGGCGGCTGCGTCGTCGTCGAGGGGAGCGGCGAGGTGCCGGCCGATATGGACTGGCCGGAGGATGCGCCGTACCGGCCGCTCCGGAACGCGTCGCGGCCGATGCGGCTTAAGGCGATCCCGTACTTCTTGTGGGGGAACCGGGAGCCCGGCGAGATGAGCGTCTGGCTGCGGTGTTGAGTTGCCCTGCGCGGGCGGGGCGGTAGCGGAACGCGGTTCCGTTCCAGCTCCCGCGTCCGCTCCAAGTCGGCGCCGTCGTCCCGCCGACTTTCGTTCCCGCGCTTCCGCGCCCTTTTTCCCGTTGCCCGCCGATCCGCATCCGCACAATTTTCCGCACACTTTAGCGTTTCTTTATTTTTCCCTGATACGCTTCGTTCATGGCACGGAACATCGATGAAACGAGGGATGATGCGCATGAACGAAACCTGCATCCTGCGAACCGACCGCATCAGCAAGCGGTTCAAACATGCGGCGGCCGTCGACGAAGTATCGCTCGCCGTCCGCGAAGGCACCGTGTACGGCCTGCTGGGGCCGAACGGCGCCGGCAAGACGACGCTGCTCAAAATGATCGCCGGGCTGCTGCGCCCGACCGGCGGGGCCATGTGGTTCGACGGCAAGCCGTGGAGCCGAAGCAGCCTCGAACAGATCGGGGCGCTGATCGAATCGCCCGCGCTGTACGGCAACCTGACCGCGCGGGAGAATTTGAACGTCCACACGATGATGCTGGGTTTGCCGGAGCGCCGCATTGATGAAGTGCTGGAGACGGTGGATCTGACGGACACCGGCAAGAAGCGCGCCGCGCATTTCTCGCTCGGCATGAAACAGCGGCTCGGCATCGCGATCGCGCTGCTGAAGCGGCCCCGGCTGCTCATTCTCGACGAGCCGACGAACGGCCTCGACCCGCTCGGCATCCAGGAGCTTCGCGAACTGATCCGTTCGTTCCCCGCGCAGGGCATCACCGTGCTGCTGTCGAGCCATGCGCTGAACGAAGTCGAGCAGATCGTCGACGACATCGGCATCATCAGCGGCGGGAAACTGCGCTATCAGGGACCGTTGGACAAAAACGCCGATCTGGAGGCGCTGTTCATGGAAGTCGTCCGCGCCTCCGACAGGAGGGCGGGCGCAAGATGAAGAACCTGATTGCCGCCGAACGGCTGAAATACAAGCGCAGCTTCGCCAAGAAACTTGCGCTGGCCGCACCGCTCTTCTTCGCGCTGTACGGCGCCGTCATCCGCTTCTACCTGCCGGATCAGACCATGCTGCCCTGGCGCGCGCTGCTCGCCATGATCTTCAACTGGTGGCCGGTGCTGTTCGTCCCGATCGGGGTTTCGCTGCTCTGCGTGCTTGCGGAAAACCGGGAGAAGAAAGCGGGGAACTACCGCAGCCTCCGCGCCAACCCGATCAATCCCGGGAAGCTTTGGCTGAGCAAAATTGTTGTGCTAGGCTATTATCAGTTGCTGTCGTCCGTCGTGCTGATCATCGCGGCCGCAGCGGCCGGTCTCCTGACGGCAGGCGGAAGCGTTCCGCTGCTGAAGATCGCGGCGGCCAGTCTGCTGATCTGGCTGGTCTCGCTCAGCCTTATTCCGATCCACCTGTTTGCGGCGGCCCGTTTCGGCGCCTTCGGGGGCCTTGCGCTCGGCATCGCGGCGATGCCGGCCGGCGTGCTTGCGGCGGCCAAGCCGTACTGGATCGCCGTGCCGTGGAGCTGGCCGACCCGGCTCATGGCGCCGCTCATCGGCGTGCATCCGAACGGCGTGCCGCTTCAGCCGGGCGATCCGATGCTTGAGCCTTCTACCATCCCGCTCGGCATCGCGGCATCGCTGCTGTTTCTCGCCGCATCTTCCGCGCTGACCGCCGGCTGGTTCGCGGGCCGAGAGGTGCGGTGACCATGACGGAACTGCGCCGAAGGAAACCGTATCGAAGCATGCCGGCCGTGACGATGCTGCGCCTGATGCGGGCGGATTGGATGAAGACGAGGCGGACGCCGCTCCGCTGGGCCGTCATGACCGCTCCCGCGGCGTACGCGCTGCTCTTCCTCTGGTATATGTCGCAATTGCCGGTCAACGCGGCGCAGCGGATGCCCGGCGTTTTCCTCGAAGTCTGGACCGTGCTGTTCCCGCTGGCCATCGGAGCGCTGGCCGGACTGCTCAGCCTGCAGGAGGAACACGCGGGGCATTACGGCGCACTGCTCGGTTCCACCGCATCCAGACCGGTCGTCTATGCCGCCAGATTGCTGCTGCTTGTGCTCATCAACGCGGGCGGCCTGCTGTGCGCGGCGACGATGCTGCTGCTCGGCATGCGGGTGATCCCCGGGCTTGCCGCGGCGGATGCCGGGCTGTTCCATGGCGGCGTGCTGCTTGCCTTCGCCGGCGCGCTGCCGCAGATCGCGCTGCACCAATGGCTCGGCCTCGCCCTCGGATGGGGCGCGAGTGTCGGCATCGGAGGAGCCGGGCTGCTGACGGCGGCGATCGTCGGCGCAACCGGCGTCGGGGATCGGATCTGGCCGCTTGTGCCGTGGGCATGGCCGGTCAGATTGGCGCAGATCCCGGCGGAGCCGGATGCGTTGACCCGCGGACTGCTGCCGGCCCTGCTGCTCTTCGCCGTACTTGCGATGGGCGGCGCAGCGTGGTTCGGCCGATGGGAAGGGCGGCGCGGCGAAGACTGATGATGGGGGACGGACGCAAGCTTTTTCGATGTTGAGGGGTGAGGGGATGGCCTGCATTTTGATCATCGACGATGAAGAAGACCTGGTCTCCCTGCTGCGGGAGGAGCTGGAGGCGCGGGGGCACACGGTGCTCACCGCGAGCGACGGCGAGGCAGGGGTGCGGCAGGCCCGGAAGCAGCCGGATCTGATCATTCTCGACATCATGATGCCGAATCTGAACGGTTACGAGGTGTGCCGGGCGATCCGGGACGAGGTGATGTGCCCGATCATTTTCCTGAGCGCCAAGCAGTCGGAGATGGACCGGATCACCGCGTTCAACCTCGGCGGCGACGATTACGTACTGAAGCCGTTCGGCCTGCGTGAACTGATGGCGCGCATCGAAGCCAATCTGCGCCGGGAGCGGCGGGCCCAGTATCTGAACGCCGAGCGGAAGCGGTCGAAGCTGTACTTCGGCGATCTGGGGCTGGATCTGAAAGAGCGGACCCTCTCGATCGGCGGCAAGCCCGTCCCGCTGACCCGGCGGGAATACGACCTGGTTGAACTGCTCGCCACGCACAGCGGGCAGGTGTTCTCCCGCGAGCAAATTTACGAGAAAGTGTGGGGCTTCGATGCGGAAGGCGATTCGTCCACCGTCGTCGAACATGTAAAAAAAATCCGCGCCAAGCTCGCAGCCGTCGACCCGGATACGGAGTACATCGCCACGGTGTGGGGGATCGGCTACAAGTGGAACAAACGTTGAATGCCTGCTGAAGGAGCGCGCACTCGTGAAGGACAAACCGCTCAAATCGCAAATCCGGCTGACCATCGTGCTGATCGTCGTCTCCAGCCTGCTGGCGACGATCGTGACGTATGCGGCGGGGATCTGGCTGTTCAGTTATTTGCTGTACAAAAAGATTAACCCCGCAAATTATTATGAGGCTCAAATACCGGGCATTGAAGCGTACATCCGGGAGCAGGGCGGGGCGCTGATCGATCCGGCCGCCCGGGAACGGCTGGAGCGGGTCATTCCGCGGGACGGCATGGACTATCAGGTGTTCGACGCGGCCGGGAACCGGGTGTACGGTTCGAGCGATGCGGCCTACGTCGCGCAGCCGGAAGACTTGATCCGCCGGCTCAACACGACCTTCCCGGCCAGGGGCAGATTCGTCCGGGCCGTGCCCGTCGTGAGCGGTCAGGACGGGCTGTCCGGCGCCGTGCTGCTTGCCTATGAGCTGAAGGTGTCGCCGGCAAGCGACAGCGGGCGCTACTGGATCGCGGCGCTGCTTATCGTCATGGTCGCGACGCCGTTCATCTATTTCGTGCTGGCGATTCTGTTCTTCACGAAACGTTTTGCCGCCCGCGTGAACAAGCCGCTGCAGATGCTGATGGCGGCTGCCCATCAGATCAAGAACAAGAATCTCGACTTCGAGCTCGATTACCGCGCCGACAATGAGCTCGGGCGGCTGAGCGCCGCGTTCTCCGAGATGAAGGACGAACTGAAGCGCTCCCTGTCCGCCCAGTGGCGAATGGAGGAAGAGCGGCGCAGCATGACCGAGGCGCTGGCCCATGATCTGAAGACGCCGCTGTCGCTCATTCTCGGTTATGCGGAAGCGCTGCTGGACGATCCCGAAGCGGCGCGCACGGCGAAACAGGCCCGATACCTGGACATTATCCGGGAGAATGCGGAGAAATGCTCCGCCCTCGTCCGGCGGATGCTGTACATCGCCGAACTGGAAGGCCCCGGCCTGCAAGTCCGGCCGGTCGAGGTCCGGATCGGCCCGTTCCTGAGGCAGAAGCTGTCTCACTATGAATTGGAGGCGCGGCAGCGCCGGATCCGCATCGAGGCGGACATCCGCGGCGATGCCGATGCGCCGGTCCGGTTCGATGCGGAAATGGCGGAGCGGATACTGGACAATGTGATTACGAACAGTCTGGAGCATACGCCTCCGGGCGGCCGGATCCGGATCGCCGTCCGTGTCCGCCCCGACCGGGCCGAGTATGAAATCTGCAATACGGGGCCGCCGTTCAGCAAGAAAGATCTGGAGAACCTGTTCCGCAGGTTCTATCGCGGCGCGGAAGCCCGCGGCAGCAAAGGCGGCCATGCCGGGCTGGGGCTCTACATCGTGCGGCAGCTTGCGGCGAAGATGGGCGGGGCGGCCAGGGCGTACAATGCCGAAACCGGCGAAGCGTGCATTGCGTTTCACCACGCCATCGAGACGCCGCAGACATCGTCCGCACGGCGTGAAGAGGCGCGACAGGAGGGATGCGCGGATGAATGATGACGAACTCCAGGCAGCCGTCGCCCGGGCCGTACCCGGAATGGCGGACGAGCGGATCGTGTCCGTCCGGGAGGCGAGGGGCGGCGATATCGGGGAGTCTTACCGCATCGACACGGAGCGGCGGCGGCTCTTCGTGAAGGTGCGCCGGGACATGCCGGCGCGCTTGTTTCAGCGGGAAGCGGAAGGCCTCAGGCTACTCGGGCAGGCCGGGGCGCTCGCCGTTCCGGAGCCGCTCTATGCCGGGGAGATCCCCGGACAAGCGGGCGGCATGCTCGTGCTGGAATGGATCGAGACCGGTCCGGCCCGCCCGGAGACGATCGAGGCGCTCGGGACCGGCCTCGCCGCGCAGCACCGCACGACGAGCCCGGACGGGCGGTACGGGCTGCGCACGGACAATTACATCGGGCTGCTGCCGCAGGTGAACACGCCGGCCGACTCCTGGCCGGCCTTCTACCGTGACTCGCGCCTGCTGCCCTTGGCGAAGCTGGCGGAAAAGCGCGGACTGCTGCCGACCGGCAGGCGGGACGGGCTGCACAAGCTGATGGACCGTCTGGACCGGTGGCTGCCGGCCCGGCCCGCCCCGTCGCTGCTGCACGGCGATCTGTGGAGCGGCAACTGGCTGGCCGGCGCGGACGGACGCCCCTGGCTGATCGATCCGGCGGTCTATTACGGCGACCGGGAGTGCGACCTGGCGTTCTCGGAGCTGTTCGGGGGGTTCCCGCCCCGATTCTACGCCGCCTACCGGGAAGCGTACCCCGTCGCCCGCGAATACGAGGAGCGCAAACCGATCTATCAACTGTACCATCTGCTGGTGCACCTGATCCTGTTCGGCGAAGCGTACGGGGCCGCCGTCGACCGGGTGCTGCGGCGGTATGCCGGCGGCGTGTGAATGCGAGTCGTCAAACGGAGGAACGCGGAGGGATTGGGAATGAAACTGACGGGCAACTGGAAGCTGCATGGGTTTGAGCCGGGAACCCGGGCGCCTCTGGAAATCGCCTCGCCCGATTTTACCGATTATTTCTGGCTCGACGCGAAGGTGCCGGGAGACGTGCACTCCACCCTGGTTCGAAAGAAGGTGATCGACGATCCGTTCGTCGGGCACAACGACATGAAATGCCGCTGGGTGGAGGACAAGGAATGGTGGTACCGGACCCGATTCGCCTGGGACGGGGAGCCGGAGGACGACGAGGTCGTCGAGCTGCTGTTTGAAGGGCTCGATACGTTTGCGACCGTTTACCTGAACGGTCTGGAGCTCGGCCGCACGGAAAATATGCTGGTGGAGCACGCGTTCGACGTCACCGGACTGCTGCGAGAAGGGGACAACGTCCTGGCGGTCCGGTTCGACCCGGTGCATCTTCCGGTCAGGGACAAGGAGAAAAACTATTGGTGCGGATTCGAGAAAGACCGCATCTGGGTGCGGAAGGCCGCCATGAACTTCGGCTGGGACTGGGGGCCGCGCCTGGCGACGGTCGGCATCTGGAAGGACGTTCATCTGCGGAAATGGAGGAAGGCGCGGATCTTCTCCGTCTTTCCCCGCACAGCCGCCGTATTGGACGGCAGGGCGGTCGTGGAAGTGGACGCGGAGATTTTGCGCCGGCCGGGCGGCGGGGAGCCGCTGACCGTGGAGGTCAGCCTGACGGGGGACGGGCGGTCCGTCAGCGGATGCGCCGTCCTCACGGCGGACGGGCGTTCGCTCTCCAGCGCCCATCTGCCGGAGCAGAAGGCAAGGGTCGTCTTCGAGGTGGACCGGCCGAAGCTGTGGTGGACGCACGATCTGGGCGAACCGTACCTGTACCGGCTGGCGGTTGCGCTGAAAGACGCCGAAGGCCGGGTTCTCGACCGGGCGGAACACGATTTCGGCATCCGGGAGATCGTGCTGGAGGAGCGGCATGAAAGCGGGGAGAACCTGTTCTGTTTCCGCCTGAACGGTGTCCGCCTTTTCGCCAAGGGGGCCAACTGGATTCCCGTGCACAGCTTCATCGGCGCGGCGGAGGACGAACGCTACAAGAAGCTGCTCGCCCTGGCGCGGGATGCCGGAATGAATATGTTGCGCGTCTGGGGCGGCGGCATTTACGAGAAGGATGTTTTCTACCGCGAATGCGACCGGCTGGGCATCCTCGTCTGGCAGGATTTCATGTTCGCGAACGCCCTGTACCCGGATTACAACCGCAACTTCATGGCGAACGTGTGCGACGAGGCCGCCAAGGCGATCCGGCGCCTCCGGAAATACACCTGCATCGCCCTCTGGTGCGGCAACAACGAGATCGACTGGCTCTATGAGCGGGAAAAGACGGCGGGCCGCATCACCACGCCGCTGTACGGGCGGAAAATCTGGCATGAGCTCATTCCGGAATTGCTGCACGAGCTGGACCCCACCCGGGTCTACCGGCCGAGCACCCCTTACGGCGGCAACGACCACAACGCGGAGGACGTCGGCAACCGCCACAACTGGCAGGTCTGGCACGGCAACGTGGAGCCGCGCAAGTTCGGGGAGCCCGTGCTGCAGGACATTTCGGTGGAAGGCGTGTCGTTCAAAAATTACAAAAAGGACCGCACCCGCTTCTCCAACGAATTCGGCATGCACGCTTCGTCCAACCGGCATACGCTCGAACGGTACATTCCGGAAGGCGAGTTTTACTGGCAGAGCGAGGAGATGGCGTACCGCAACAAGGACATCTTCCATGAAAAAGGCATGCTGCTGATGGAAGGGTACACCGGCGTTCCCCGCGATCTGGACCAGTACATCCGCTACTCCATGCTGACGCAGGCGGAAGGGCTGAAATACGGCATCGAGCATTACCGGCGCCGGAAGCCGTTCACCGCCGGCGCGCTCATCTGGCAACTGAACGACTGCTGGCCGGGAACGAGCTGGTCGCTGATCGATTACGGTCTGCTGCCGAAAGCGTCCTATTACTACGCGCGGAAATTTTTTGCGCCGGTCGCGGCATCGATCGATCACGATCCCGGCAAGCCGCTGGCCGTCTGGCTGGTCAACGATTTGCAGGAGGCGGTGGAAGACGAGCTGGTGCTGGAAGTCGTCACGTTTGAAGGCAGGGTGGTGCGGACCGAAGCGGTCGCGGTTTCCGTCGGGCCCAATGAAGCCCGGAAGCTCGCGGAATATGCCGAGGAAGAGCTGCTCGGCGGCGCCGCGCCGGATGCGGTCGCCGTCCGGCTCAGGTCGCACGGCGGCCGGTTCCCGGACAATGTGTATTACCTGCGGGATTTCAAGGATCTCCGCTTCCCGCCGGCGCAGCTGTCTGTTGAGCGATCCGCCGAACGGCGGACGATCACGGTGACGGCCGACCGGCTCGCGCGCTTCGTCATGCTCGATATTCCGCAGGAGGAAGTCGTCTGCTCGGACAATTTCTTCGACCTGTTCCCGGGCGAGTCCCGGACGATCGAGCTGCGGCACCTGTCCGGCGGGGAAATCCGGATCGAAGCCATCGCGGTGTCGGCGATCAACGGGGAAGCGGAAGCGGGCGGTTGACTTGCCGAAGGCAAGGATGCGGGCAATTAACGGCATAATTTGCCGTTAATGCCCGTGCGTGCGGGCGGCGCAGGGCGAATAACGGCACGCCGTGCCGTTATTGGCGCCGAACGGGCGCCGGATCGGCCTGACTGCGTCCAATAACGGCAGATTTTGCCGTTATTGCCTGTGCGCACGGCAGGCGCAGGCCGATTAACGGCACGCCGTGCCGTTATTGGCGCCGAGCGGGGGCCGGATCGGCGTGGCGCCCTGACGGCCGCATCCGGCCTCACGCCCCCTCCGCGGGAAATTCCATCGCCGCGGTCAAGCCACCCCCATCCGGGCTGTCGAGCAGAAGTCTGCCGTGGTGGGCCTTCGCGATTCGGGCGACCATCGGCAGACCCAGGCCGTGCCCGTGCCGGGGAGGCTGCTTCCGCTTGGACGAATACGGAAGCTCCGTCAATTCCGCCAACTGCTCCCGCGGGATGCCGCGCCCGTCATCCCGAACCACGAGACGGCAGAGGGTCCGGTCTTCGGACAGGAATGTCTCGATGGCGATGCGGCAGCCTTCCGGGTTGTGATTCACGCTGTTCTGCAGGAGATTGCCGATCGCCCGGAGCAGCAGCTTCTTGTCCCCGTTGATCAGCGCCTCTTCGTCAGCGAGCCTGAGCTCGATCGCGTACCGCTCGTCCAAGCCGCCGTTCAGCATGTCCGCCGCCGCCTGCCGCGCGAGCGAGGGCAGCCTGATGCGCTCCAGGTGGAGCGGCTGCATGTCGTACTCCAGCATCGAGACCAGGTTCAGGTCGCGGACGAGGGAGCGCAGTTTCTCGCCCTGGCGCCGGATGATGCCGGCCTGCCGCCGATGCTCCTCCGGAATTTCCGGGCTTTCCTCCAGTTCGCTGGCGTAGCCGAGAATCATCGAGAGCGGCGTGCGGATGTCGTGGGAGATGCCGGCGATCCAGTTCGAGCGAGCCTCATCCCGAGCCTTCAAAGCGGCGGTTTTCTCCTGCAGAATCGCCGACGCCGTATTGATGCTCCCGGCCACATCCCCGAGCAGGCCGCGCGTGTCCAGGCGGACCGGCTCCTCCCGGGCCAGCTTGTGGACGCCCGTGACGAGCGGGCGGATGCTCCGCACCAGACGCAGCCCCATGAGGACGGAGAGCAGCAGCGCCACCGCCGCGTTGAGCAAGAGCAGCGCCAGCAGCCGCCACGGCACCGAGCGCACCCAGTCCGCATCCCAATTGAACTGATACTTCCCGTAGCTGTTCTTCGGGAAGCCCACGACCACCAGTCCGTCCGCATGCTCCCAAATATAGACCGGATATTCCGCCAAATAATAGCGCGAAAACTTGGCCACGTCGGTCAAACGATAGGTTCGCGGCACATCGTCGGGCAGCCGCTCTCCCCACTTCACGCCGCCGTCCTCGCCGAGCAGCATCGCCCAGGCCCGATGACGCCGAAGCAGCCGGGCGGCTTCATCTCCAAGCGCATAACGGCCGCCTTCGCGCGTCAAGCGCTCCGCCACTTCCCTGACCACGCCCTCCGGCGACGGTTGCCGGCGAAATTCCTTGAACACCAGCGTGCCGAGCAGGATGAAGTTGAAGAGGAGCAGCAGGATGGAGAGCAGGATGGCCCCGGCGACATAGCGGCGCAGAATGCGAATCATGCCGTCCATGTCAGCCCGTCTCCTTCACCAGCAGTTTGTAGCCGAGCCCCCGCACCGTAAGCAGATGAACGGGATTCGAAGGATCGGGCTCGATTTTCTCGCGGATTCGCCGGATATGGACCATGAGGGTATTCTCATAGCCGTAACTGTCATCACCCCAGACGGCCTGGCACAGCGCATCGCTGGTGACGATCCGGTTCCGCTCCTGATGCAGCTTCGCCAGAAGGGCATGCTCCTTGGCGGTGAGCGCTTGCTCTCCCCGCGGTCCGCGCACGACGGCGCTGTCCAGATCGACCAGCACATCCCCGAGCCGAAACGCAACCAGCCGCTTCTCCACCGGAGAAGAATAGACCCGTTTCAAAATCGCCGTCAGCCGCAGCACCAGCTCCCGAGGCAGAAAAGGCTTCACCATATAGTCGTCCGCCCCCAGTCCGAGTCCCAGCAGCCGATCCTCGTCTTCCCCCCGCGCGGTCAGAAACAGTACGGGCATGTCCGAGAACTGCCGGATCGCGGACAGGAGGGAAAAACCGTCCCCGTCGGGCAGCATGACATCCAGAATCGCCATGTCCGGCCGTACCGACCGGCACAACGACAGCGCCGAGGCGCAGTCTCCGGCGGTGTGGATGCGATAGAACCCCTCCCTGCGCAGAAACCGCTCGACCATCGCGCGGATCTCCGGTTCGTCGTCGACGATGAGAATTTTTCGGTCCTTCACGTTGTCCATCTGCGTCACCCGTTGTCGGTTCTACCAGAGATTATACATGAAGCGCGGGCGGAGCGAGGCGCGCGCCGGATCATTTAAGGCTGCCGTAAGGTTGGGTTCAGAAGAATGTAAGGCGGGCCTGATACAGTGGCGGCAGAAGCCGGAACATCGAAAACGGAACGGAGGATCGCGCATGCGTGCTGCTGTCATTCAAACCCGCAAACTGACGAAGAAGAACCGCGTCCACGAGCTCGATCTGGAGGTGCGCGAAGGGGAAATTTACGGCTTTCTCGGGCCGAACGGCGCCGGGAAGACGACGACCCTGAAAATGCTGCTCGGATTGGTGAAGCCGTCCGCGGGGGCCATCCGGATCTTCGGGGAAAGCCTGGGAGAAAAACGTTCCGCGATTCTGCGGCAGACGGGCTCGCTCATCGAATCGCCTTCGTACTACGGCCATCTGACGGGTCTGGAGAACCTCAGAGTCGTGCAGCGGCTGCGGGGCCTGCCGGACCGCAATGTGGAGGAAGCGCTGCGGATCGTCCGGCTGGAGAAACACCGGGACAAGAAAGCGGAGGCCTATTCGCTCGGCATGAAGCAGCGGCTGGGCATCGCCATGGCGCTGCTCGCGTTTCCCCGGCTGCTCATCCTCGACGAGCCGACGAACGGCCTCGACCCGGCGGGGATGGAGGAAATCCGGGAACTGATCAAGACGCTCCCCGGGCGCTACGGCATGACGGTGCTGCTGTCCAGCCACCTGCTGGCGGAAATCGAGCAGATCGCAACTTCGGTCGGCATCATCAACGAAGGCCGGATGGTGTTCCAGGGCAGTCTCGACAGCCTGCGATCCCGAAGCCGGGGCGAAATCCGGTTCCATACCGGGGATAATGCCCTGGCGGAACGGCTGCTTGCCGCTCACGGCTATCGCCCGGTCCCAGGCGGCGGCCGGCTCGTGTTCGGCCCGCTCGCGGACCGGGAAGTGGCGGAGATCAACCGGCTGCTGGTGGCCCGGGACATTCCGGTCACCCGGATCGAGGAGCGCAGGCGCAGTCTGGAGGATATTTTCCTGGAGCTGACCGGAAGGGAGCGGAGCCTGTGATGCGGGTGCTCAAGCTCGAATACTACAAAATTCGCCGCAAGAAAATCGTTCCCATGATCCTGCTCCTGCTCGCGGCGGAAATGCTGTGGGCGTGCATGTCCAACAGCCTGTCGATCTCCCGCAATCCGGACCAGGCCGTGTGGGCGTCGATCCTGTTCATGACCGCTTCCCTGAACGGGCTGTTCATGCCGCTCATCACTGCCATCGTCATCTCCCGGATGTGCGACATGGAGCACAAAGGCTCCACGTGGAAGCTGCTCGCCGCGCTCAATGTGGGCCGCAGCCGCCTGTATGCGGCGAAATTCGGGTGCGCAGGCAGCCTGCTGCTGCTCGCCATTGCGGTGCAGGCGGCGGTGATGGCGGTCTACGGTCTGGCGCAGGGGTTTTCGGGCGGGCTGCCCGCTGCATGGCTGCTCCGGTTCATCGGCGGGACGATGCTGGCGACGCTCGCCGCGGCGGCCATCCAGCAATGGATCGCCATGGCCGCCAAGAACCAGGCGTTCGCACTGTGCCTGGGAATGCTCGGCGGCTTCATCGGGCTCACCGCGCCGCTGTTTCCGGCGGACGTCCGGCGGTGGCTGATCTGGTCGTACTATCTGGACCTTGCCCCGGTGACGTACCGGTATGCCGAATCCGCGGGGACTTTCGCGGCGCAGCCCTGGGACGGCCGCATCGCGGCGGCGGCGCTGGGGACGGCCTTTCTGTGCTTCATCTTCGGCAACCTGCATGTTGCCCGGAAAGAAATTTGAGGAGCGAGTGCGATGAAACAGAGTTTGTCGGCTGAATGGCTCAAACTGCGGCATTCCCGGATCGGCATTGTCCTTGCGGTGCTGCCCTTCATCAGTTTGCTGATCGGATGCGCGAACTACGCGCTCAACCGGGAAGTGCTGACGAACGGCTGGTACAGCCTGTGGACGCAGGTCAGCCTGTTCTACGGCGAATTTTTTCTCCCCATTCTCGTCGCCATCGTATGCGCCTGGGTGTGCCGGCTGGAGCATCTGAACCGCAACTGGAACCTGGTCCTGACCGCTCCGGTGCCGGTCGCCGCCGTCTTCATGGCGAAATGGATCGCCGCCTCGCTGCTGATCCTGCTTGCGCAGGCGATGTTCATGGGACTGTACGGGATCGCGGGCCTGCTGCTTGCGCTGCCCGGTCCGTTCCCGGCGGAGACGATCGGATGGGCGTTGCGCGGATGGTACGCCTGCCTGTCCATCAGCGCCTTGCAGCTCGGCTTGTCGCTCCGGATTCGCAGTTTCGCGGTGCCCGTCGGTTTCAGTCTGGCGGCGGTGCTCATCGGTTTGGGGCTGTATGTGGCGAAATGGGGGATTTATTTTCCGTACTCACTGCTGACGATCGGCATGCACGTGCTGAGCCGGGATGCGCTTGATCCGCTGCGGGAGGCGCTGTTCTGGACGGTGAATGCGGGGTACGGGCTGCTCTTCGCCGCCTGGTCCGTCCGCGGGCTCAAGGGCCGGGATGCCGTAACGGGGTGACCGGGGTGCATGCTGAGCTCGGTTGAATCAGCATCAGGTAAACATTATCCAATGAAAGCAATTAATCTAATGAAATGACCAACCGCCGGCTTTTCCCTTACACTGGAGGTTAACGCTGACGAGTCATAAAAAGGAGTATCCACCCGAGCCGAAAATCCTCTTATAATGAAGGGGTTGAATGCGGCAAAGACAGGCGGTGCGGAACATGTTCCGATGGCTGGTGCAGCCTTTCCGAAAAAGCATACGCAACAAACTGATGCTGGGCATGGTACTCATCGCGGCCATTCCGGTCATCGTGGTCACGCTGCTGGCCATGCGGAATGCCCACGATTCGATGGAGGAGGAAATCATCCAGTCCAACCGTTCCAGGCTGACCTGGGTCGGCGAATATTTGGACGAACGGCTGCGGCGGCTGAACAATCTGATCTATTCCATCCTCTACAGCCCCGCGTACGTGGACAATATCGACCTGCTCGATTCCGATTCGCTCGGCCGGCAGTTCTCGGCGCAGAGCGCCCTGATGGATCTGCTCACATCCACCCTGTATTCGGAGATCGACAGTCTGCACGGCATCGAGCTGTACACGATGACGAAGAACAAAATGTTCTATGTCAGCAACCAGGAGTTCGCCATCACCAACACCGAGTCGATCCCCGAACCGTGGCAGCAGATGTTCGAGAACCGGCTGGACGTGCAGATCGTGAACCATCCGTCGCAGCCCGGCCGGTTCTATCTGATGCGGACGATCAACCGGTTCGAAGACCGGAGCAAGCAGGGCGGTATCCTGCTTGATGTGCGCTGGGACATGCTCGGCGGCGTGCTGAACATGGCCAATCCGGAGGACGAGAGCCTGGTGTACATTGCCGACGGAGAAGGCAATCCGCTCTACCGATACGGCGACGCGGATCTTGAACCGGCCGCGTTCGCCGGCATTCTTCGCGACGCGGCAGCGACGGGCGAAGCGGGCGTCGTCGAACACGGCGAATATTACGTGTTCTACAGCGCGGCTCCCTCGTGGCCGCTTTTCGTCGTCAAGATCGTGCCGGCCAGTCTGATCAATGCAAGCGCCAACAAGACCGGCCAATATGGACTGGTCATCGGCCTCATCTCCGTGCTCGTGTCCGCCGGCATGGCCGTCTTCATCGCTTTGCAGACCTCCAAGCCGATCGTCCGGCTGGCCAAGTCGATGCAGCGGTTCAATGTGCTGGCGCCGACGGGGCCTGCGGATGTTCGCCCCGGCAAATCCAGAATTGACGAGATCGGCATGCTGGAAGCGAAGTTCGCCAGCATGACCGAGCGGCTCCGGGATCATATCACGACGGAGTATGTGCTCAATCTGCAGCGGCAAACGGCCCAGTTGAAAGCGCTTCAGGCCCAGATCAATCCTCACTTTCTGCACAATACGCTGCAGATGATCGGCGGCATGGCGATGTCCAAACCGCCGCATGAAATCTATCAGGTCATCCGCGCGCTCAGCGAAATGTTCCGCTATATCGTCCGGGAGTCGGATCTGTCGACGCTGGGCAAAGAGCTCGCGCATGTCGGCAACTTCATGTATATCCAGGAGCGGCGTTTTCCGAACAAACTGCGGTTCACCGTCGAAGTCGAACCGGGGCTTGAAGGCTGCGCCATTCCGAAACTGTCGCTTCAGCCGATCGTCGAAAATGCGGTGAAATACGGCCTTGAAGCGGAAATCGGCGACGACTGGCATGTCCGGGCCATCTGCGCAAGAAGCGGGGAGACGGTCGTCATCACGGTGCGGGACAACGGAGCGGGCATTGCGCCGGAGCGATTGTCGCAGTTACAGCGGCAGCTTCAGGCCAGCCATGACCCGGTATGGGAGAACGAAGAGCGAATCGGACTCCGGAATGTGAACGCGCGCATCAGGATGCATTTCGGACCGCCGTACGGCGTCTGGATCGACAGCCTACGGGGCGAAGGGACAACGGTGACGGTCACGATTCCTTACAGTACGGAAGGGCGGGATGAACGGTGATCAAAACACTTCTGGTCGATGACGAACCCTGGACGCTGGAAGTCATCAAGCAATTCGGCCGCTGGGAAGAGTTCGGCATGGAGATCATCGGCGAAGCGGACAACGGGCGGAAGGCGATGGAGATCATCCGCTGCCATCAGCCGCAGCTGGTCATTACGGACATGCACATGCCCGGCGTTGACGGAGTGCAGCTGCTGCAATACCTGGATGAACATTGCGGCGGCACGAAAGTCATCGTCATCAGCGGGTATGACGATTTCGTCTATACCCGGCAGGCGATCCGCAGCAAAGTGCACGAATATTTGCTGAAGCCGATCGATCCGCAGGAGCTGAACACGGCCCTGGGCAAATGCCGCAAGGAAATTGACGCGCGGCTGGAATGGCAGACGCCGGGCGTCCTGGACCGCGAGACGGTCGCCGCCATCGACGCGGCCGCCAAGCGGATGGCCGCGCTGCTGACGGAAGGGGAGCGCGAGGCTCTGTGCGGGGCGTTCGAGGAATTGTACCTGAAGTTCCGGGATCATGAGCATTCGCGGGCGCTCATCCATCGCGTCTATCACGAATTGTGGAAACAATGGGAAGAGACAATCGTGCTGCACGGGCTTGAAATCCGCGAGCCGAATCGCCGCTGGGATCCCGATTCCGCCGATTGGCGCACCACCGTCGATGCGCTGCGGGAGCTCTATGAGCAGGCCTTTGACAAGCTGCAGGAAGACCGCAAGTACCGGAACAAGATCAATCTGCGCGATGTCCGGCAGTACATCGAGCAGCACTACGCGGAGCCGCTGGCGCTGGAATCGATCGCCAGGCGCTTTTTCGTCAGCAAAGAATATTTGAGCCGGGCGTTCAAGCAGGAGACCGGATGGAACGTGTCCGATTACATCCTGAAGCTGCGGATGGAGCGGGCGATGTCGCTGCTTGCGGAAGACAGCCTGCCGATCAAGGCGGTGGCCGGGCTGGTCGGGTACGAGGATGTCGCGTATTTCTACCGTCTGTTCAAGAAGCAATTCGGCGTCACGCCAGGCGAGTTTCGCAAATCCGGTACAATCGTCCAGGTTAACAAAGTCCAATGAAAGCGGTTAATTTTCTTGAATTACGTGACCGCTCCCGGCTTCTATACTGAAACGTGCAGTCACCCATACATCCATCAGGGAGGTCACCGAAAATGAAGAAAAGCAGCCTGGTTGTCGCAAGCCTGCTCCTTCTGATGAGCGTGCTTCTGGCCGCCTGCGGGGGAAGCAATGCGAACAACGGCAATTCATCTTCCTCATCGCCGCAAGGGGGCGGAGAGGGCGTGAAGGCCCGCGAGGTCACGCTCAAGCTGTTCATCCCGCAGCCCCGGCTGAAGGACGAGTATGACGCTTTTATCCAGAAGTTCGTCGAGAAAGAGAAAGCGGAGAAAAACATCGACGTCAAAATCCAGCTTGAAATGCCGAACGCCGACAATGCGCCGCAAATACTGAAAACCCGCCTCGCTTCCAACGATGCGCCGGACGTGTTCACCGTCCATGCGATCAACGAAATTCCGACGTTCTACAAGGCGGGCTACCTGGAAGATCTGTCGGATCAGCCGTTCGTCGACAAGCTGCTCGACAGCGTGAAGGAGTCCGTCACAATCGACGGCAAAGTGGTCGGCGTGCCGATGGAAACGCTGATGTGGGGCTACCTCTACAACAAGAAAATTTTCGCCGATCTGGGTCTGACGCCGCCGACGACAATCAGCGAAATGAAGCAAACGATCGAAATTCTGAAGCAGAACAACATTACGCCGTTCCTGCTCACCTACAAGGAAGCTTGGATGCCGCAGCTGTTCGTGCCGCTGACGGTGGGCGCTCTGGCGCATTCGGAAAATGAGGACTTCATCGACCGGATGTACCAGGACAACGGCTCGTTCTCCGAGATGAAGGGCATCTTCGAAATCATCGATCTGGTCAACGCCAACGGCACCGACCGCGCCATGGAGATCGGTCCGGACGAAGGTTCGGCCCAATTCGCCCAAGGCAAGGCGGCCATGTGGGTGAACGGTCCGTGGCATGCGGAGACGATTCTGTCGGCCGACGAGAACTTCGAGATCGGCGTCGCGCCGCTGCCGATCAATGACAATCCGGAAGCGACCATGATCAACCTGTCGACGTCGACGACGTTCGTCGTGTCGCCCGAAAGCAAGAACAAGGACGTCGCGCTTGATTTCATCAACTTCATCCTCGATGACGAGGTGACGAACGAGTTCTATCAAAGCCTGAAGTTCAATCCGGTGGCGAAGAACCATACGTTCGAAAGCTATCCGTGGGTGAACGAGGCGGCCGAATATGTGAAGGCCGGCAAGGCTTATCAGGACCCGTCCATCCCGCAGGCCGTCAAGGACGAGTCCGGCAAAGTGCTGCAGGCTTACTACACCGGGCAGGCCACGCAGGATGACATCATTGCCTCGCTGGACAAAGCATGGAAGGATTTCAACAAGATCAACAAATAAGCGGTTGGATCCGCAAGTGGAATAAGGGAAATAAAGACAGCCTCGCGCTGTCTTTATTTCTCGAAACCAACCGGAAAAGGTGAGCGTTCAAGATGATCAAAAAATATCAATCCGCCGTGTCTCTGCTGTTGTTCGTGGCGCCCGCCTTCATCTGTTACCTGGTGTTCCTCCTGATCCCCACTTTCGGAGGCATGTATTACAGTCTTACGGATTGGAACGGGTTGAACCGCACGTACAGCTTTGTCGGCCTGGGCAACTTTGTCGAAGCGCTGCGGGATGACCGGTACTTCACAGACTCGATCTGGTTCACGCTGAAATATGTCCTCTTCATGGTTGTCCTGCAGAACGCATTTGCCCTTCTGTTCGCGGTGTTCATCGAATCGAGAAAAAGGCTGAAAACCTTTTTCCGCACCATCTTCTTCATGCCGAACATGATCAGCGTCATCATCAGCGCCTTCATGTGGACGTTCGTCTTCTCCCAGGTGCTGCCCCAGCTTGCGGTCAAGACGGGTCTGACGTTTCTGGACCAGTCGTGGATCGGCGATCCGAAATATTCGTTCTTCTCCATTCTGGCCGTGTCGCTCTGGAACGGCGTCGGCTATATGATGATCATTTACATGGCCGGGCTGCAGGGCGTGCCGGAGCAGGTGAAGGAAGCGGCGATGATCGACGGCGCGACGCCGCTGCAGACCTTCTTCAAGGTGACGCTGCCGATGATTACCCACGCGATCACGATCTGCCTGTTCATGACGCTCAACAGCGCATTCAAAGTGTTCGAAGTCGTGTACGGCCTGACGGGCGGAGGACCGGGCAGAAGCACCCAGGTCATGGCGCTCAACATTTATGAAGAAGCGTTCTCGAACAACTTCCGCTACGGATATGCAAGCGCCAAGGCCATCATTCTGTTCCTCATGGTGCTGATCATTACCGTCATCCAGGTCAATGTGCTGAAGAAACGGGAGGTGGAAGCGTGAAACGGCGAAAATACGGCAATCTGGCCATCACGCTTTTCCTGGCCGTCTGCGCGGTGTATGCGGTGTTTCCGATTTACATGGCGGTCGTCAACTCGTTCAAGACGCAGGGCGAGATGCTCAAATCGGTGCTGACGCTTCCGGTGAAATTGCACTTTGAGAACTACTCGAATGCCTTCCATGAAATCAACATGCTGCAAAGCGCGCTGAACACGGTGGTCGTGACGGTGATCGGCATCGCCGGCATCATCGTCTGCGCGTCGCTGGCAGGCTACAAGCTGTCCCGCACGCCGGGGAAGCTGAGCCAGTTCATTTTCTTCCTGTTCATCGCGTCGATGCTCGTGCCGTTCCACTCCATCATGATCCCGCTTACCCGGATGGCCAAAAATCTCGGGTTCCAGGGCACGACCTGGGGGTTGGCGTTCATCTACATCGGCCTCGGGGTCAACATGGCCGTGTTCCTCTATCACGGGTTCGTCAAGTCGGTGCCGCGGGAGCTGGAGGAGTCGGCGCGCATGGACGGGTGCGGCGAGCTGCAGACGTTCGCGCGGATCATTTTTCCGCTGCTCCTGCCGATTACGGTCACGATCGCGATCCTGGACCTGCTCTGGATCTGGAACGACTTCCTGCTGCCGCTGCTCATGCTGACGGACGTGCAGCGGTACACGCTCATTCTGTCGACGAGCATGCTGTTCGGCGAGTACAACAACGACTGGTCGCTGATCCTGTCTTCGCTGGTGCTGACGGCGATTCCGGTCGTCATCTTCTATGCGTTCTTCCAGAAGTACATCATGCAAGGCATCACGGAAGGCGCGATCAAAGGCTAGAATGGACGGGGAGGATGGTTTGATGGACCGGCTGTTGTACGGTGTCGCCTATTATGACGAGTATATGCCTTATGAACGGTTGCAGCAGGACATCGAGATGATGAAAGCAGCCGGGATCAACGTCGTCCGGATCGCCGAATCGACGTGGAGCACGTACGAGCCGCAGAAGGGCGTCTTTAATTTCAGCTCCGTGGACCGGGTGCTGGACGCGATGCACGAAGCGGGCATCCGCGTCATCGTCGGCACGCCGACGTACGCGGTGCCGGCATGGCTGGTGAAGGAATATCCCGACGTGCTGGCGGAGACGCCGCGCGGCCGAGGCAAGTACGGCCCCAGGCAGATCATGGACATCACGCATCCGGCGTATCTGTATTACGGCGAGCGCATCATCCGCAAGCTGCTGGAGCGGGTGAAGGATCATCCGGCGGTCATCGGGTACCAGACGGACAACGAGACGAAACATTACCATACGGCCGGGCCGAATGTGCAATTGCAGTTCGTGAAGTACCTGCGCGAGAAGTTCGGCTCGCTGGACGAGATCAACCGCCGGTTCGGGCTCGACTATTGGAGCAACCGCGTGGACAGCTGGGAGGATTTCCCCTCCGTCATCGGCACGATCAACGGCAGCCTGGGGGCGGAATTTGCGAAATTCCAGAGAAAGCTCGTCACGGATTTTCTCGCCTGGCAGGTCGGCATCGTGAATGAATACAAGCGGCCGGACCAGTTCGTGACGCAGAACTTCGATTTTGAATGGCGCGGGTATTCTTACGGCGTGCAGCCGGATGTGGACCATTTCGAGGCGGTGCGTCCCTTCGACGTCGTGGCGGTCGATATTTACCACCCGTCGCAGGATCAGCTTACGGGCGCCGAGATTTCGTTCTGCGGCGACATGGCCCGTTCGATGGCCGGGGGCGGGAATTATCTCGTGATGGAGACGCAGGCGCAAGGCTTCCCCCAATGGGTGCCCTATCCGGGGCAGCTCAGGCTGCAGGCGTTCAGCCATCTCGCTTCGGGCGCGAACATGGTGTCCTACTGGCACTGGCATTCGATCCACAACTCGTTCGAGACGTACTGGAAAGGGCTGCTCAGCCACGATTTCGAGCCGAATCCCGTATACCGGGAAGCGCAGACGATCGGGCGGGATTTCGCGCGATTGTCCGACCGGCTGGCGGGGCTGAGGGTGAGGAATCGGGTTGCCATCCTGGTCAGCAACGAGTCGCTGACGGCGCTGGAATGGTTCCCGATGCCCGGCGGGAAGATCAAGTACAACGATATCGTCCGGCGGATGTACGACGCGCTGTACAAGATGAACGTCGGCGTCGATTTCATCCATCCCGGCAGCGAGGATCTTGAGCGTTACAAGCTCATCGTCGTCCCGGCGCTGTACGCCGCTTCGGATGAGCTGCTGCATCGTCTGAATGCGTATGCGGCCGGCGGCGGGCGCGTCGTCTATACGTTCAAGAGCGGTTTTGCCGACGAGTGTCTGAAGGTCAGGATGAGCGTGCAGCCGGGCATTATCGGCGAAGCTTGCGGCATCGGCTACAGCCTGTTCGTCGAGCCGGGCGGCGCGGCGTTCAAGGGCGAACCGTTCGGTGTCGGCCGGGACGAGCACGGCATCGAATCATGGATGGAGCTGATTCAGCCGACGACGGCGGAAGTGCTGGCGTATTACGATCATCCGTATTGGGGCGGCTATGCGGCGATTACCCGGAACCGCTATGGCGAAGGCATCGCTTACTATATCGGATGCATGGCCGGCGAAGCGGTCATGGCCGGCTTGCTGGAGCAGGCCGTGAAGGAAGCCGGGCTGTGGGGCAAGGATCAGGAGCTGCGCTTCCCGCTGATCGTGAAATCCGGCGTGAACCGGCACGGGCGGGTCATTCGGTATGTGCTGAACTATTCCGGCGAAGCCGCGGCGTTTGACTATCCGCACGCCGATGCGGTCGAGCTGCTGTCCGGCCGGACGGTGCGGACGGGCGAGCGCGTCACTGCAGAACCATGGGGCGTGCTGATCCTCGAAGAGCAGCAGGGGAAGGACTGAACAGAGAGGAGACCGGGCATGGAACGAAGCAAGATTCGGTGGTTTTCAAGCACCAGACAGGCGATGTGGCAGGAGAAGACGGCCGGGAGCGGCGCGCAGGCGGCGGAAGCCGGGAATCCCAACCTGACGATTACGGGCGAGACGTTCCAGACTGTCGAAGGGTTCGGCGGCTGTTTCAACGAACTAGGCTATGTCGCCCTGAACCGGCTGTCCGAAGCGCAGCGGAACCGGGTGCTGGACGCGCTGTTCGCGCCCGACGGCGAGCTGAAGCTTCAGATGTGCCGCCTGCCGATCGGCGCCAGCGATTACGCGCTCGAATGGTACAGCCTGAACGAGACCGACGGCGATCTGGCGATGGCGCATTTCTCGATCGAGCGGGACCGCAAATATTTGATCCCGTACATCCGGGAAGCGCTGAAGCGCAATCCCGGGCTCAAGCTGTTCGCTTCGCCGTGGAGCCCGCCGACGTGGATGAAGCATCCGCGCGCCTACAACTACGGCACGCTGCGGTGGGAGCCGGAGATTCTGGAGGCTTATGCGCTCTATTTCGTCAAGTTCGTCCAGGCGTATCGGGAAGAAGGCATCACGATTCACCAGATCCATGTGCAGAACGAAGTGGCCGCGGACCAGAAGTTCCCGTCCTGCGTCTGGACGGGCGAGCAGCTGCGCGACTTCATCCGCGACTATCTTGGGCCGGCCTTCGAGCGGCACGGCCTCGAGACCGAGATCTGGCTCGGCACGATCAACGCGCCGGACATGTGGGACATCTACACCAAGAAACTCTCGACGGACTTCGATGACTATGCCCACACCGTGCTCAGCGACCCCGGGGCGTACCAATACATCAAGGGCGTCGGCTATCAGTGGGCCGGCAAAAACGCGATCCAGCGCACGGCGGCCAGCTATCCGGAATTGCGCTACATGCAGACCGAGAACGAGTGCGGCGACGGCAACAACACGTGGGAGTATGCGCGGTATGTTTTCAATCTGTTCCAGCATTATTTCTTCAACGGCGTAAGCAGCTACGTGTATTGGAACATGGTGCTGGAGCCGAAGGGCCGAAGCACGTGGGGCTGGGAGCAGAACGCGATGATCACCGCCGATCCGGAGACCGCGCAGCCGGTGTTCAATCCGGAGTATTACGTCATGAAGCATTACTCGCATTTTGTCTCGCCGGAATCGGTTCGGCTGGGGCTCAAAGGCATGTGGACCGGCAACGCCTCCGCTTTCGCCGCGCCGAACGGGGACCGGGTCGTCGTCATCTCCAACCCGTTCAAGGATGCCCGCACGCTCCGGCTGTCGGACGGCGCGCATGTGCACGTGTTCGAGATGGAACCGGAGTCGTTCAACACGATCGTGCTGCCGGGATGATGCCTGCGGGCGTCAGGGGAAGAGCCGTACAGGGAACGGGAGACCGTCTCCGTGTGCGGCTCTTCATTTAAGGCGGGGCGTTGCATATTTTTTATTGAACGATCATTAAATTAATGCTACACTCCCTTCAGAAGGAGGAATGGCGCTCATGGCCAGACACAAGGCATTCGACGAGGCGGCGGTGCTGGATCGGGCGATGGAATATTTCTGGCAGCACGGTTACGAGAAAACGTCGATTCAGGATCTGGTGAAGCATCTCGGCGTCAAAGCCCAGAGTTTGTACAACACCTTCGGAAGCAAACGCGACCTGTATCGGGCGGCGCTCAAACATTATGTCCGCAAAAGCGACGCCATCGCGATCCTCGAACAGACGCCTTCGGGCAAAGAAGCGATCGTGAAGGTGTTCCGCGATGCACTGGACAGCATTGCCCGCTCGGACTGCCGAAAAGGCTGCTTCATCGCCAATACGGCCGTTGAGCTCGCTCCGCATGATCCCGAGATCGCCGCATGGATCGAGCAGGAACGGCTGCGCGCCGAGAAGGCGTACTACAATGCGCTGGTCCGGGCCAGGGAGCAGGGGGACCTGCCCGAGCGGCATCACAATCTCGTCGCGCTCGCCCGCTTCCTGCACAACGCACACGGCGGGCTGATGGTGACGGCCAAGACCGTGCGGGATATGGCGGTGCTGGGGGACATCGTGCAAGTTACGCTTTCGATTTTTGATTGAAAGCGGCTTTTTTTGCGATATTTTTTAACGATCATTCAATAAAATAGGGAGGTACGGATTAACATGAAACATCATGCCGTCATCTATCTGCTTGCGGTCAGCGTGTTCATCATGGCCACTTCGGAACTCGTCGTGGCAGGCATTTTGCCGATGATTGCGGACGATTTGCATGTGTCCGTCGGAACGGCCGGGCAATTGGTCACGCTGTACGCCGTCGGGGTCGCGCTCGGTTCGCCCGTTCTGATCTCGGCAGCGGCCCGCATGGAGCGGCGCAGGCTGCTGCTCCTGTCGTGTCTCGTCTTCGTGATCGGGAATGCGGCGGCCTTCGCGGCGCCCCATTACGTCGTCCTGGCCGCATCCCGGGTCATTCAGGCGGTCAGCGTGGGCGTGTTCACCGTGATCGCGCTGGCGGCGGGAGCCGGAATGGCCGCGCCGGGCAGGCAGGGCAGCGCGATCGGCATCATTCTGACGGGCGCCAGCGCCGCGCTCGTGCTCGGCGTGCCGATCGGCACGCTGATCGGCGAGCACCTCGGATGGCGGCTCGTATTCCTGCTCATCGCGGCGGTGTCCGTGCCGCTCATGATCGGGCTTGCGGCGCTCATGCCGCGGATCGAAAGCCGGGAGGCCGCGTCGCTCGGAGCGCAGGCCGCCGCGCTGCGCGACCGGCGAGTCGTCAGCGCGCTTCTGATCACGCTGTTCTGGGCCATGGGCTGCCAGATCGTGTTCGCCTATATCGCGCCGTTTCTCGACGAGGTGGCCGGGCTGACGGTGTCCGAGATCAGCGCCGCGCTGTTCGTATGCGGCGTGTGCGCGGTGATCGGCTCGCGGATCGGCGGATACGGCGCCGACCGGTGGGGCGTCGTCCGCATGATGGCGGCGAGTCTCGCCGCGCATGCCGCGGCGCTGGCGCTGCTTCCGTGGGCGGCGTCGATCCGGGGCGGGGTGTACGTCATGCTGGCCGTATGGATCGGGTCGGCGTACATGACGACGCCGGTGCTGCAGCTTTACCTCGTCTCGCTGTCGCCGAACACATCGGGCCTGACGCTCGGCCTGAACAACTCGGTGCTCCAGCTCGGCATTGCGCTCGGCGCCGGCGCGGGCGGCTGGGTCGTGAGCGCGGGCACGGCCGCGCAGCTCGGATGGGCCGGAGCGCTCAGCGTGGCGGTCAGCATGCTCGCGGCATGGTATTCGTTCTCGCTGCGGAACGCGCAGCCGCTGGAAGAATGAGCATGTCCGCCATGAAGCCGCTTCGGCCTCTTGCGCCGGAGGGCTTTTCTGTCGTATATATTAATTAAACCGAACGGTCAGATTATTAAGGAGCGGACGATCAAGTGGCCAGAAAAACCGCCGAAGAAACCGAGCGCACGCGGCAGCAGATCCTGAGAGGCGCCCGGGATCTGTTCATCCGCAGAGGGTACAACGCGGCCTCGATGGAGGACATCCGCAAGCATGCGAACGTGAGCAAGGGCAGCATCTACTACCATTTCAAGAGCAAGCAGCAGCTGCTCATGGAGATTTTCGAGCAGAAGACGATCGAGTGGATCGAGGGCTGGCGGAAGATCGAGAAGCCGGACATGCCGGCGGTGGAGAAGCTGTACGCCCTCGCCGACTACTGGCAGGAAGATTTCGACGATCCGTTCCTGAAGGTCGTCGACGAGTTCCTCACCAGCCAAGGCGTGGATACCGGGACGTTCGAGAAAATGATCGAGCTCGCGCAGATGCAATATCCCGTCATCCAGGCAATCATCGAGGAGGGCGTCGCGGCGGGCGCGTTCAAGCGGGACGATCCGGCGGAGCTGGCGTATATTTTCGCCGCCACGATGGGCGGGCTCGGCATGGCCTACTACGAGAAGGTGCCCCGCGATCGGATGCGGGCGATCTATCGGAAGGCGGCGGAGCTGTTCGTCCGCGGGATCAGCGCGAAGTAGGAGGGGGCTGCTTGTCTCCGGAGGAGGCGGCCGGCCGATGCTGGTTAGCCTCAACCCGTTCGTCCGCCTTTAATTAAACCGACCGGTCGGATTAAATGAAGGGCAAAGGAGAATGCCGCATGGCACAGCTGTTCCGCAACCGCGTGTTTCTCGTCGTGGCCGGCGCCGATCTGCTGCAGCAGGCCGGCATCTGGATCCGGAACATGGCGCTGCTCTTCTACATCATGGAGCAGACGAGCAACAATCCGGCGGCCGTTGCGCTGCTGACCACGTTCGAATATTTGCCGATCTTCGTGTTCTCGCTGATCGGCGGCACGTTCGCGGACCGGTGGAATCCGAAGCGGACCGTCGTCCTCGGCGACGCGCTGAGCGCCGCATCCGTCCTGATCATCCTGGGAATGGTGGCGGCCGGGTGGTGGCAAGCCGCGTTCGCGGCCACGATCGTGTCCGCCGTCGTCAGCCAGTTCTCCCAGCCGTCCTCGGCGGTGCTGTTCAAGCGGCATGTGCCGGAGCGGCACGTCGAAGCGGCGATCGGCTTCACCCAGAGCATGGCGGCGTTGTTCATGATCGCAGGGCCGCTGGTCGGCACCCTCGTCTATACGCGCCTGGGCATCAACTGGTCGCTCTCGGCGCTCGCCGTCGTGTTCGCCGCGGCGTCGCTCGTGCAGCTGCTGCTGCCTTCGCCGCGCGCGCGGGACGGCGGACCGAAGACCTCGCCGCTCAAGGACCTCAGAGAGGGATTCCGCTACGTGGCCGGGCACCGCACGCTGAAGATTGCGGCCGTCATGTTCCTGCTTGTCGGCCTCGCCTCCGGCATCGTCGTGCCGCTCGATGTCTTCGTCGTCATGGAGCGGCTCGGACTGCAGAAGGAAGCGGTGCAATGGTTCGCGATGCTGGAGGGGACGGGGCTGCTGGTCGGCGGCGCGCTGGCGGCGGGGCTGTCCGGCTGGATCGACCGGCATCGCGGCCGGATCGTGCCGTGGACGCTCGTCATTTTCGGCATCGGCACCTTCGTCGAAGTGCTGTCGCTGTGGCCGGTGCTGACGGGAAGCGTCAGGCTGCTGACCGGCGTGACGATGACGTTCTTCCAGGTCGTGCTCAGCGCGTTGATGATCAAGGAAGTCGAGGAGGCCTACATCGGGCGGACGAACGGCATCATGCTGCCGCTCATGATGGCCGGCGTGCTCATCGGCACCGGCTGCTCCGGACTGCTCGTGAAGCAGGCGACGCTGTTCGCCGCGTACGGCCTTGCGGGGGCGCTGCTCATCGTGTGTGCGCTGGTCGCGTCGCGGATGCGGTTCACCGCACCGGCGGCGCAGAGCGCGGCCGGGAGCGCGGTGGAGGGTTAACGGCATGAGCGGCTGGCGGCGCGTGCCGGCATAATCGGCGGCAAGCTGGCCCGACCTGGTGCACATTTGCACCAGATCCGGGGCGATGGAGCAGGTCTCGGCATATGTGGTGCATTTCTGCACCAGGTGAGGCATTACCGGCAATTTGGATCCCCAATCTGGTGCATATTTGCACCAGATCCGGAGCGATTGAACGGGTTTCTTCGAACATGGTGCATTTCTGCACCAGATGGAGCTTTACCGGCAATTTGGGGCCCCAATCTGGTGTATATTTGCACCAGATGCGGAGCGATTGAACGGGTTTCTTCGAATATGGTGCATTTCTGCACCAGATGAAGCTTTACCGGCAATTTGGGGCCCCAATCTGGTGCATATTTGCACCAGATGCGGAGCGATGGAGCAGGTCTCGGTCGAAATGTGGTGCATTTCTGCACCAGATGGAGCTTTTCCAAGGTAATCTCATCTTCCGCTCACACCCATCTGGGCAGATGCATATGATGCTTGCAGATTCCGACACCGATCCCTGTCAACAAAGGAGTGTGTGAGCGAAATTGGCCTATTATTACTCTCATCATCCCTACTACGGCGCGCAGTGGCCGCATGCATGGTCCTACAGCGGGTTCTACCCGGCCTATCCGGCGTACGAGCGTCCGTGTCTCTGCGGAGGCTCCGGCAGCTCCGGCGGCGGCCGGCAGGAAGACAGGCAGCGCCCCGATCTGCGGGATTACGGCGGCAACCCCCATGTGATCAACATTGAGAAGGCCGCCGAATGGAATACCGACTTCCGCAGAGCGATCTGGACGGGACGGCATCTGCAGGTTGTCCTGATGAGCATTGAGCCGGGAAGCGACATCGGCCTCGAGGTGCACCCGAATGTCGACCAGTTCATCCGGATTGAGGAAGGATTCGCCCTGGTGCAAATGGGTCCCCGGAGAGACAACCTCAACTTCACAAGGCGCGTGTCCGAGGACGACGCCATCATGATTCCGGCCGGCACCTGGCACAACGTCACGAACATCGGCCCGCGGCCGTTGAAGCTGTACACCATCTACGCGCCGCCCGAGCACCGGTTCGGCACGGTCCATCGCACGAAGGCCGAGGCGGAGGCCGCCCACGAACCGTCCGTCTAGGCCTGGCGTTCGCCGAGGCGCTCCGCCTTGTCCAACCAGGCGCTGCGCTTCTGCTCCGTCGAACCCCGCACCGGGCCGATCTCGGTGACCCTGACGGGGCGGATGCCGCAGAATTGCAGAATGTTCCGCTTCATGACCTTGTGGCCGGCGTGCCCGTACATCCACCGGTTGATCAGGGGGGGCGTGTCCATCGTCACGATCAGGCGTGCGGACCGGCCTTTCAGCAGCTTATCCCACAGTTTGCCGCGCTCCCGGTAGCGGAAAGCGAATCCCGGCAGAAAAACGCGGTCGATGAAGCCTTTCAGCAGCGCCGGCATCGTACCCCACCAGTTCGGATAGACGAACACCAGATGCTCGGCCCAGCGGATCGCCTCCTGCGCGCCGGCCAGATCGTCTTCCCATTCCATGCGCTGCCGGTAACCGAATTTCAGCACCGGATCGAAAGCCAGCCTCCCGAGTTCCAGCACGCGGACATCCGCGCCGCTTCTCTCCGCTCCCGCCGCGTAGCGCGCGGCCAGCGCAGCGCAGTAGCTCTCCGGATCGGGATGACCGACGATCAACAAGATTCGTTTGCCCATCTTGCCCTCCTTGGCGTTCGCATCGTCTGATGCTATGCTATATGGAACTTGCTGTTTTCAAGCATATCCCGTCACCGATGAACGCGCGATGATGGGAAGCGCAACAGAATTGTGAATTGGCGCAAAAGAAGAGGGGGGACGGCGGTTGCGGCGCGGCTACACGGCGGTGTCGATGGTGTTTCCGATCCTGAAATATGTGGCGGACAGGGGATTCGATCCCGAAGCGTTCTGCCGGGCGGCGTCGTTCGACAGCGGTCTGCTGCGGGACGCGGATGCCCGGATTCCCGCGGCCGAATTGTCCCGGCTGATGAATGAAGCGGCGGCGCTGACGGGCGATGACCACATCGGCCTTCATATGGAGGAATACATGGAACCGGCCGATCTCGGCGTGCTCGGCTATGTGATGATGCACGCCGGGACGATCCGGGAAGCGCTGGACGCCTATGTCCGGTACTATGCGATCTTGTCCGACGGGTTCAGCCTGGCCTGGGAGGCGGAAGGCGAAGTGCTGACCATCCGCTTCACCTTCGACGCCCCTGCCTTGGCCGTACGCCACTGCGCAGAGGACATGGCCGTTTCCGTCCTCGCCATGTTGCGGCGGTTCGGAGGCCGGCGCCCGGCCGTCCGGGAGGTCCGGTTCATGCACGAACCTCCGCCGGACACCGCGCCGTATCTCGAGACGTTCGGCGTGATGCCCCTTTTCCGCGCCGGGGAAAATGCCGTCCGCCTGGACCGTCAGGTGCTGGATTGGCCGATTCTCTATGCGGACGAGCGTCTGCGGGCGATGTTCGAGACGGTTGCGGAGGATATGCAGGCCAGAGCGGGCGATGCCGAAGGCGCGTTCACCGGGCGGGTGCTGGAGTGGCTGCGCGCCTCCCTTCCGACCGGCCTGCCGACGCTCTCCCAGGCGGCGGATCATTTCGGCGTCAGCGAGCGCACGCTGCAATTGAAATTGCGGGCGGAAGGTGCGACCTACAGCGAACTCGTCACGCAACTGCGCCAGGAGACGGCCATCCGCCTGCTGAGACAGGACGGCATTTCCATCGGGGAAATCGCGTTCCTGCTCCATTACACCGAACCGAGCGCCTTCCAGAACGCGTTCAAGAAATGGACGGGCAAATCGCCCGGCGAATACCGGCGGCAGGCCCGCCGCGGACTCAGGGAGGCGGGGGGACGCCTGTAACCGGCAGCGGCCCGCCGATGACGATCTCGTCCGCCGACACGACGGAGTCATAGGCCAGGATGCGCACGCCGGCCCGCGCCGCCTGCCTCAACGCTTCGGCAAAGCGCGGGTCCTCCGCTTCATGGGACGCAAACCGCAGGCACCCCTCCATCTGCACGAGGAAAATGACGAAGGCGGCATATCCGCTCTCCGCCGCCTTCGCCAGCTCCTCCAGATGCCGGGCGCCGCGCGCCGTCGGGGCGTCCGGGAACAGGGCGGTGCCGCCGCGCTCCAGCGTCACCCCTTTCACTTCGATGAATCCTTCGCGAACGCCGTCATCGAAATGAAAATCGAAGCGCGACCCGCCGAACGCCGCCTCCCTGCGCAGCGACCGAACGGAAGGCAGCTCAACGATGCGTCCGGCCTGAAGCGCCTCGTGGATGACCGCGTTCGGCGCCTGCGAGTCGATGTTCACCCAGCCGCCCTGCCGCTCCGCGGCGATCAGGGAATAGCGGGTCTTGCGGCCGGGCTGGTCCCGGCCGGCGTCCGCCAGGGCGACGCGGCGCCCGGACACGAGCCAATCCGCCAGCCGGCCGGTATTCTTCACATGCACCTTCTCCGTGCTTCCGTCGATGTCGACCTCGGCGACGAAACGGTTGATCCTCCGGATGAAAAGGCCGTCCCGAATCCCGCTGTACCGCATGAACCCGCGTCCCCCCCTGGCGAAATTGCACATCCCATCATGCTCACCGCCATTATAACCCGTCCGCGGCGCATCGTGCGCGCTTGCTTCGCTACTTCGCCGGACGCAGCACCGCCGTGCCGAAGCCGAGCAGCACCGCCGCGAAGAGCAGCAGGATGCCGAGCGGGAGGGCGAGCTCGGCCGGCGCCGCTCCGTCGGCGCCCAGGTTGATCGCTTCGATCGCCCATTTCTGCGGCACGAAGTTCGCCAGCTTCTGCATGAACGACGGCATGAATTCGATTGGCCAGAAGCAGCCGCCGAGCATGCACGTCGGCGTCATGATCAGGTTGTTGATGATGTTGAGCTGGTTCGTCGTGCGAATAAATCCGGCGACCGCGCTGGCGATGCCGAGCGACGCGAGAATGAAGCATTCCATCACGACAAGCTCCATCCAGACCGGCACGCCGTAGTCGTACCCGAACACCAGGTGCGACAGGGCGGAGATGCCGAGCACCTGCAGCGTGCCGATGAACACGCTGCCGAAGAAATTGCCGACCGCAATATGCCAGCTCTGCACCGGCGCCGCATAGACGCGCGCCATCGTCTGGTTGCGGCGGTCTTCGGCGATGACGGAGACGCTCTGATTGATCAGGATCATGAGGAACATGAGCGTAAATCCGATGCCGAGGTAGTTCCACGAATTGTCGCGCGTTTCACTCATCTTCACGCTGCCGACCAGGCCTTGCAGATGCCGGTCCAGCACCGCCAGCGCATCGCGCCGGACATCTCCGCTTCCCGCTTGTTCCGCCGCGGCGGCCGCGTCGACCACATTGCGGGCGATGCCGTCCAGATCCAGCTCCAGCATCACGGACGCCTCGTCGACGGCGAGCCGGATCAGCACCAGTTCGGGCTTCTGTCCGGCCAGCCAGCCGGCCTCGAAACCGGCGGGAATCACGAAGCTCGCCGAGACGTCGCGATCCGCCGCCATGTCTGCGGCTTCCCGGTCGGTCTCCGCCTGGACGAGCTCGTAGCGTCCCGTCTGCTCCAGCGCCCGGAGCACATAGCGGGAGAGCTCGCTGCCGTCCAGATCGGCATACCCGACGGCCGACTTGCCGTCGCCCGACGAGGAGACCAGGCCGGTCATCGTCGAGACGATCACGGCCGGCATCAGGATGAAGAGCAGAAATCCTTTCACATTGCCGATCGTTCTGCGGATCAGATTTGCGGCAATGAACCAGCTATTCATGGGACACCGCCTTTCTGCCGAGCAAGGCCGAGATGAGGAACAGCCCCGCCGCGATCAAGCCGAGCACGGTCAGCCGTTCCTGCACGATGGAATCCGCGCTGTTCAGGATGAGATGGATAAAGCTCTGCGACGCCCAGTAACTGAACGTGAATGTGCCCAGCCGTTCCAGGAAGCCGCCGATTTCGCTCGAGAAGCCGCCGCTCAGGAACGTCATCACCATCGTCAGCGCGATGAAGATCGCCTGAACGGTGCGCGCCCGGTTCGTGAAGGCGGCGACGATGACGGCCAGGCTGACGGACCCGATGACGGTGAGCAGGCAGGCCGCGAGCAGATGCGCGTAACGGTCTCCCCAGTCCACGCCGTACACCGTCGAGGTGAAAAGGATAATGACCAGCGCCTGGCCGAACGCGGCGAGCCCGTTACCCGCAATCTTGCCGACAAGCACCTGAATCGGCTTCACGGCCGCGGCATAAATCCGGTTCAGCGTGCGCGACTCTTTCTCATCGACGATGGACAGTCCGGCGGCCATGCCGGAGTACAGCAGGAACATGACGAGCATCTGGGCGGCGTAATATTCCAGCGCCGAGTAGTCGCGCCCGCTCATGTCCGGCGCCGTGACGTTCACATAAGAGCCTTCCGCGCCGGATGCGCCCCGGGCGGCGGCTTCGGCCGCCTGCGGATTGCCGAGCGCGGCCGCGGCCGATTGGACGAAGTTGATCCGGTCGAGCAGCCCCCCGATCACGCTCTCTGCCACGAGGTTGTGGTCTCCATTTTTACCGGGATACAGTTCCCAGACCGCCGCGCTGCCCGATGCCGCATTCTCCGTAAAATGTTCCGGCACCGCCACGCCGTATTCGATCTCCCCGTCTTCCAGCGCGTCCAGCAACTGCTGCCTGTCCGGAAACCCGCGGACGGACAGCCATTTCGCCATCTCCTCCGTGCGGAGCAGCCCGGCCATGTCGTCCGATGCTTCGTCCAGCACGACCAGACCGACTTCGATCGGATCGACCTCGCGGTCTTCCAGATCGAAGAAGCCCGACAGCGCGTTCCCGAGGATGAAGATGAGCAGGAGCGGCATGAAAATGAGCAGCCAGAACGTCTCCTTGGCCCGTATCATGCGGCGGAGTTCATGGTGTATGAGCGTTCCGATCGTTCGCATCGTCCGTACCTCCTAGTCCCGCAGATTGCGGCCGGTGAGCGTCAGGAACAGCGTCTCCAGGTTCGGCGTCTCGTTGCGGAGCGACGCGATGCGCACCTCATGCTTGGCGAGAATGTACAGCATGTCCTGCAGGTACGATTGCGCGTGCCGGAGATAGACTTCCAGCACGCCGTCCCGGCGCTCCACCCGCTGGACGGACGCATGCCGCTTGATCTCCTCGACCGCCAGATCGGTCAGGCCTTCCGTCTCGATGACGAGCTTCTCCTGTTCTTCCACCTGCATCAGCAGCTCCCGGATGGTGCCGAGCGCGATCAGTCTGCCGTGGTCGATGATGCCGACCCGCGTGCTGATCGCTTCGACTTCCTCCATGTAGTGGCTCGTGTAAATGATGGTGGCGCCGCGCCGGTTCAGCTCCCGAACCGATTCGAGGATGTGGTTGCGGGACTGCGGATCGATGCCGACGGTCGGCTCATCCATGATGATCAGTTTCGGTTGGTGGACGATCGCGCAGGCGATGTTGAGCCGGCGCTTCATGCCGCCGGAGAACGATCCGGGACGATCGTTCCGGTGGCCCGTCAGACCGACGAAGGCGAGCGCTTCGTCGATCCGCTCCTGGAGCTGCCTGCCGCGCAGCCCGTACAGTCTGCCGAAGAAGCGCAGATGCTCCACCGCCGTCAAATGCTCGTAGAGTGCGATCTCCTGCGGCACGATGCCGATCTTGGATTTGACCGAGAGCGGATGGCGGCGCACCGACTCCCCGTCGACCTCGATCTCGCCCTGATCGCTGCGGAGCAGGCCGCAGATCATTTTGATCGTCGTGCTTTTGCCCGCGCCGTTCGGCCCGAGCAGTCCGAAGATTTCGCCGCGTTCAATCGTCAGCGACAGATGATCGACCGACAGCTTCGTGCCGTATCGTTTGACCACTTGGCGCAGTCGAACCAGACTCATCGTGTTTCCTCCCTGCATGCGGTTCTGTTTGACTCCAGCGTAGCGCAATCGGAGGCGTCCGGTCAGGTGGATGAAGTCATGAAGCGGGGATGACGAAAGTCACCTTTGATGGTGCGCGCCGTCACCCGCGCCGACTCGTGCTATAATGGGAGCAACGAGACGGGAAAGGTACGGTATCCTTGAACGCAGCCTATCTCATGCTTCGTTATCTGACGGTCGTCGTTGCGGGCGTCGCTTCCATCCTGATGTCGGATCGCGTGACGGACGAGGCGCTGTATGTCATGCTGCTGCTTGTCCTGCTGCTGGTGATGAGACTGCGCGACCGGTTCGAAAACCGCGAAGGCTTCCGCGCGTTTCCGCTGCCGTTTCTGCTGGAGACGGCGGCGCTTGCGGCGTATGGCTGGCAATACGGCGGGCTGCTGCCGCTGGCCGTCACCGCGGCGCTGTACACCCCGCCGGAACGTTCGGACGATTTCCTTCAGCGGGCGACGCTCGCGGGGATCGCGATGAACGCGGCGGCCTGGACGCGTTTTACGGTCGAGCTGCTTACGGCGGCCAATCTGACTTATGCCGCTATTGTGCTGCTCCTGATGCATATCCGGAAGACGGCGGTCGACCGGGGGGAGATCGAGGCGCTGTACATTCAGCTGCAGACGCGGAATCGCGAGCTGGAGGAAGCCCGCCGCACGGCGCTGGATTACGCATCGAAGGTGCAGGAGCTCGCGCAGCTCGAAGAGCGGAACCGCATCGCCCACGATCTGCACGATGAACTGGGCCACCGCCTCATCCGGCTGAAAATGATGCTCGAAGCGGCGATCCGCATCGACGGCGGCCGCGGCGAAGCGATGAACCTGGTCAGGGAAGTCCGCGATCAGCTCGCGGGCGCGATGGACGCGCTGCGGTCGACCGTCCGGCGGCTGAAGCCGGCGGAAGCGGCCCGCGGCGAATATTCGCTGGAGACGCTGATCGGGGAGCTGGCCGGAACGAGCGGCGCCGCCGTCCGGTTCCGGGCGGTCGGCGCGTCTTATCCGCTCTATCCGAGCGACGCGATCGTGCTGTACCGCAACGCGCAGGAGGCGGTGACGAACGCGCTGCGCCACGGCGAGGCCACGGAGGTGACCGTCGAGCTCGAATACGCGCCGGAGGAGCTGCGGATGACGGTCAGCAACAACGGCGCCGTGCCGGAAGGCGGGGAGCTGCGCAAGGGGCTGGGGCTGCTCGGCATGGAGGAGCGGACGCGGCTCGCCGGCGGCCGGCTTGAGGTGATCGCCGGCGAACGGTTCGCCGTGCGCACGATTTTGCCGCGGCGGTGACGGTCAGCCGTTTCGGAGGGCTGGCGGTGAAGCTGCGGGCTCGTGGCGCGGTTGGCGGGTGCGGGTTCGTGGTGCGGTTGGCGGGTGGTTTGCAAGATCGGCTGCCTGTAGAATGGCGGTGAGCCGGCGGCGGACGCCCGATGTGTTTCGATGGACAGGCGGCGATGCGGCAGCGAACGGCGGATGTGTCGTGGGGTGGGACAGGCAGGTTTACGGAACTGACAGACATTATTTAGCCAGGAATCGGCATAATGGCTGGCGCAACGGATCTGAGAAGCCTTATCCGGTTCCAGACGGGTCAAAAACGGACTGCGGAGGCTCAATAAGAGCGCCGGGTTCCACTAGAATTTCGCAGGCGGCAAAATGAGCAAAATAGCGCCTCTTGGTTCCGTTAGGTGCAAATCGGAGTCGATTCTACGCCGTTTCGCGCATCGCTCCTGCGGAGCGAAGGCGGTCTGATGGAGCGGCGGTGTTTTTTCGGTGGACGATGGAGTGGCAGGCGGTAAAACGGCGAACCGTGGTGCGGCTTGCGGTGTTTTTTTCGAGATGGATGTGGCAGCGGAGGGGGATGCTTGATGATTCGGACGCTGGTGGCGGATGACGATCCGTTCATTCGGGAGAGTCTGAGGCTGATACTGGGCACGATGCCGGATATCGAAGTGGCGGGCGTCTGCGCCGACGGGCAGGAGGCGGTCGGGTTCGTGCGGGAGCATCCGGGGGAGGTCGACGTCGTCCTGATGGATGTCCGCATGCCGGTATGCGACGGGGTGGAAGGAACGCGCCTCATCCGCGAGGCGGCGCCGGACGTCAAGGTGCTCATCCTGACGACGTTCGACGATGACGAATACATCGTGAAGGCGCTCAAATACGGCGCCGGCGGGTACCTGCTCAAGAACGTCCCGCCGGACACGATCGCGGAAGGCATCCGCGCGGTGCATGCCGGCCATGCGCTGATGCATCCGGATGTCGCGCGGAAGCTGGCCGGCATGCTGCACGCCGGCAGCGCCGAAACCGCGCCGTCCGGGCGGAAGCGGCTGGCCGACTTCGGCCTGACCGACGCCGAGCAGCGGATCGTCCGCAAGATCGCCGACGGGCTGTCGAACCGCGAGATCGCGCAGGCGCTTTTCTTGAGCGAAGGCACGGTGAAGAATTACATCACCGAAATTCTCGGCAAGCTGGGGCTGCGCGACCGGACGCAGATCGCGATCTTCTATCTTCGGGAGATCGCGGAGTAGCGTGATGGCGCCTGGACGAACGGCACGTGAAGGTCGAGCGCCGCGAGCCGCGCCGGGTCCGCGATCCGCTCGACGGCGGCGATCTTACCGCCGCGGATGTCGAACTTGAGCGCGTAGGCCAGGCGCCCCAGCGGCGCGGCGACGGCGCCGATGACGCCGTCCACGACGGCGGTCTGGGCGGCCAGCGCGCGGCCGCAGACGCGGCGGGCGAGCGCTTCCGCGCCGCGCGTGATCCGCGCGCCGCCGGCGGCGCTTGAGCCGCCGCTGTCGTCGCGCAGCGCGACGTCGGGATCGAGCATGGCGATCAGCGCATCGAAGTCGCCTGCGCGCGCCGCGGCGATGAACGCGTCGACGAGCCGGCGCATGCCGGCCAGGTCGGCCGAATCCCGCGGAGTCGTGCCGGTCACCCGGCGGCGGGCCCGGCTGGCGAGCTGCCGGACGGCGGCTTCCGACTTGCCTGCGACCTGCGCGATCTCGGCGAACGGCATGCCGAAAATATCGTGCAGCACGAACGTGACGCGCTCCGCGGGCTTGAGCCTATCCAGCACGACGAGCAGCGCGACGCCGACCGATTCGGCCATCAGCGCCTCCCGCTCGGGATCGGGACCGCCGCCGTCTTCGGTCAGGGGATACGTTCCCGCCGGGTGCGTATCCAGCGGCTCTTCGCGCCGGCTTTTCCGCGAACGCAGCATATCCAGGCAGACCCGGGACACGACCCGGGTGAGCCAGCCGCCCAGATTTTCGATCGCTTCGGTCTCCGCGCGGCAGAGCCTGAGCCACCCTTCCTGCACCGCATCCTCCGCCTCGCTCAGCGATCCGAGCATGCGATACGCTGCATGGAGCAGATGCTGACGGTGCGCCTCGAATTGTTCCGCAAGCCGTTCTTGTGCGATCATGTACATTCCTTCCCGCATGAAGTGATACTCCCTCCATTATGACTGACGAAAAAGAACCCGCCAATGTGACAGATCTCCGGTTTGTCACATTCCGCCCCGACCGCTCCGTCATCTTCGTGCAGGGCTCGATGAGGGTCCGCATATTCCGGAAGATCAAGGAGTGGATTGAACATGTCGCTCAAACCTCGCATGGCAAGTCCCGTGGCGCTCGTGCCCGATCTGGCCGATCCGCTGCAGGCGCTCGGCCGCGCGCTGTTCGCTTCCGCCGAACAGTCCGGCATCCCGAAGGGGACGCTTTTCCTTGTCTACCTGCGGGTGAGCCAGATCAACGGCGACAGCGTCTGCGTGGAATTGCACTCGCGCAACGCGCAGCAGGCGGGCGTGACGCCGGAGCGGGTGATGGCCGTCGCGGGCTGGCGGGATTCCGCCCGCTTCACCGAAGCGGAGCGGGCGGCCCTCGCGCTCGGCGAGGCGATGGCCCGCATCGCCGACCGGCCGGATCCGGTGCCGGAAGAGATCTATCGGGAAGCTGAGCGCCATTACGCCGGGCAGGCGCTGGCGACGCTCATCGCCGGCATCGCGACGGCGAACTTCTACAACCGGCTCAATGTCGCGACCCGGCAGATCGCCGGAGCAAACTGACGAACCGGCGGTGTGAGGGAAAACGATGGCTGCTTTGTTGTACATCACGGCTCACCCGTTGGGTCCGGACGTTTCCTGCAGCATGGCGGCGGGAGAAGCGTTCCTTGCGGCTTACCGGGAAGCGAATCCGAACGATGAGGTCATCCGGCTCGATCTGTACGCGATGGACATCCCGGAGCTCGACGCCGATGTGTTCTCCGGCTGGGGGAAGCTCGGTTCAGGCGCTGATTTCGGGGAATTGACCGCGGCGGAGCAGTCGAAGATTGCGCGCATCAACGAACTGGCGGATCAGTTCGCCGCCGCGGACAAGTATGTGTTCGTCACGCCGATCTGGAACTACTCGTACCCGCCGGCATTGAAGCGGTACATCGATGCCTTCGTCATCGCGGGCAAGACGTTCCGGTACATCCAGGACGTCGGCCGGGTCGGGCTGCTGGCGGGCCGAAAGGCGCTGCACATCCAGGCGAGCGGCAGCTTCCTGTCGCCGGGCTCGCCGGACGAACGGCTCGAGATGGGGCACCGCCATCTGCGGGTCATCATGGAGTTCGTCGGCATCACCGACGTGGAGTGCCTCTATGTGGAGGGGATGAGAGCCGTTCCCGAACGGGCGGCGGCCATCCGGGAGGAGGCGCTCCGCCGCGCGCGGGAGATCGCGCTGAATTTCTGAATCGGTACGGAGCCTCGCCGGAGCGGCTGTAGCGTGCATGCCACGCTACAGCGCCGCGTGAAGCCTCGCCGGAACGGCCGTAGCGTGCATACCACGCTAGAGCGCTGCGAGGCACCTCGCCGGAACGGCTGTAACGTGCATACCACGCTACAGCGCCGTGTGAAGCCTCGCCGGAACGGCCGTAGCGTGCATACCACGCTACAGCGCTGCGAGGCACCTCGCCGGAGCGGCTGTAACGTGCATGCCACGCTACAGCCCGGCGCTTCACGCAACAGCATCACATTTATCTGGCCTGTGGTTGGCTGCAACGTAAGCATCACGCTGCAGTCCCGCCGCAGGCCATTTGCATTTCAATATGTCAAGTCACTATAATAAAGTTAGTAGAACTTAATACATAGTACACAAGGAGGCGGAGTGAACGATGCGCATTATCGTAACCGGCGTAACGGGGCAATTGGGCCGGATCGCGGCGGAGACGCTGCTGGAGAAAGTGCCGGCGGACCGGCTGATAGCGGTCGCGCGCAATGTGGAGAAGGCGGCATGGCTGGCGGAGAAGGGCGTCGAAGTCCGGCACGGCGACTACAACGATCTGGCGTCGCTCCTGAAGGCCTTTGAAGGCGGCGGCAAGCTGCTGTTCGTCTCGAGCTCCGAGGCAAGCGACGAGACGCTGCGGGCGCTGCAGCACGCGACGGTCACAAGGGCGGCGAAGATGTCCGGCATCACGCATATCGCGTACACGAGCATTTTCCGGGCCCAGGAGAGTCCCCTCGCGCTGAGCCTGCTGCACCGGACGACCGAGAACATGATCCGCCTGTCGGGCATTCCGTACACGTTCCTGCGCAACACGTTCTACACCGAAGTGTTCGTGAACGAATCGCTCCGCCAGGCCGTGGAAAGCGGCGCCCTCGTGACGCCGATCGCGACGGCCGGCCTGAACACGGCATCGCGGGCCGACATGGCGAAGGCGGCGGCAGCCGTACTGATGTCGGACGGCCACGAGAACCGGATCTACGAAATTACGGCGCCGAAGCTGTGGACGATGAAAGAGCTGGCGCAGATTCTGTCGGACGTCTCCGGCAAGCCGGTGGTGCTGAAACCGGCGACGGCCGCCGAATACGCGAAGATTCTCGCGGGTTGGGGCATGCCCGAACCTGCCGCGGCCATGTTCGCGGCGCTCTACGCGCAGCTGGACGAGGGCGAATTCGCGCAAACCTCGGATGATCTGACCCGGCTCATCGGGGAGACGACGCCGCTTGAAACGGTCGTGAAGCGGGCGCTTGCCTGAGCGGCCCGGGAAAGGAGCGGAGCGATGAAAGTCGAAATCTGGTCGGATGTGGCCTGTCCTTTCTGCTACATCGGGAAACACCGTTTCGAGGAAGGGCTCAGCCGGTTCGAACACAAGGATGACGTGACGGTGGAGTACCGCAGTTTTCAGCTCGATCCGCATGCGGCCAGAGAGCCCGAACGGGATCTGTATGATGTGCTGGCCGCCAAGTTCGGCATCAGCCGCGAACAGGCTGTCCAGATGAACCAGCGGGTGGCGGAGCAGGGCCGGGAAGTCGGGATCGACTTCCGCTTCGGCGTTGTCATTCCGTCGAACACGCTCGATGCGCACCGGCTGATCAAGTTCGCGGGACGGCACGGCAAAGAGCAGGACGTGATCGAGCGGCTGTTCGAAGCGTACTTCACCAGCGGCCGCAACGTGGCCGATCACAGGACGCTTGCCGACATCGCGGAGCAGGCCGGATTGGACCGCAAAGCGGCGGAGGAGATGCTGAAATCCGGCGCTCACGCCGACGAAGTGGAGGCGGACGGAATCGAAGCAAGCCGTCTCGGCGCGCGGGGCGTGCCGTTCTTCGTTATCAACCGGAAGTACGGCGTTTCGGGTGCGCAGCCGGACAGCGTGTTTCTCGACGTCCTGCAGCAGGCCTGGCAAGACGAGCATCCGCTCATCATGACCGAATCCGACGCATCCGGCGAAGTCTGCGAAGACGGCACCTGCAAGCCGGATAAATAAAAACCATATGGACAGTAAAGCAAAAACGGACTCCTTTTTTCAAAGGGTTCGTTTTTCTCATTCCCAAAAGAGGAAAATTTTAATTGATGAAGAATAAGTTTAGATAATCGACAAGATTGACCATATCGGCCTGCAAAAAACTACAAGCGATGAACGGGAGACAGGATAAATGAATGAAATTCTCTTTATCGCGTTCTCTACATTGGAAACTTGGTCGATTTTTGCTATCTCGTTTACGCTGTTCCGATTCAATATTCTGAAGTACAATCTGCAGATCGTTCCCATCTCCGTCCTGATGGCGCTTTTGAACTATGCCATATGGCACGAGATCGACCTGGGATCGTGGACACCCATAATCGGTTTGGTGTTGTTCACGTTGTTCATTTTCTATACGCTGCGGATTTCGCTGATCGGTTCGCTCATCGTTGCGGTAACGGGGTATGCATCGGTCATTTTGGTCCAGACTGCGTTCCTGTACGGTTTGCAGCTCACGGGCATTGCATCGGTCGCCGAAGTGCAGGCAGGCGGCACAGGTTACTACATTCTTTCGGCTGTATCTTCATGCACCGTCTTATTGTTAAGTTATTTGTTGTACCGGCTGGGCTACGGGTTTTCGTTTTCTCTGCAACACTTTAAAAGTCAAGCATGAAAACATGCTGATCTTGGTAATAACAGTTGCGACGTTCATACTGCTCTCGTTCCTGCACCTGCTCAAGAACAGGCTGTACTTTGTCGAAATGATCGCGGTCGTGATCGTGCTGTTCTTGATCTATATCGCATTGAGGAGAGAGAGGACGCAATGGTAGAGAGACTTGCGTTTCGTCTGGCGCATTGGCTCAAAAGCGAAGTGCCGGATCATCCCTATTCGGAAGCACGGCTTCAATTCGGATTTCACCTGTTTCTAAACACTGTGTTTACTTTGCTGGTCGCGACAATTCTGGGACTGTTGTTCGGCAACTATCGGGAAACGATGCAAGTGCTGTTCGCGTTCGGTTTGCTGAGAAGCATTTCAGGAGGATATCACTTCCAGTCGGCTGCGGTGTGCATCGTCGTTTCGGCCGGAGTGGCCGCATTATTGCCGTTCATTGAACTTACTAATTTTTATATAAACACCTTTAATATAGTAAATATGGTATTGACTATTATATTTTCGCCATCTAGAATTGAAGAACAAACTAGAATTCCGTCTAAATATTTCCCTGTCCTGAAAATTGGATCTACAATACTAGTCGCTTCGAACTTCTTGTTCCAATCTCAGCTATTAGCGATCACCTGGTTTATCCAGGTGCTATCACTAATAAGATTACCAAGGAAAGGCGGTGAAACAGGATGAAGAAAAAAGCCCTTCATTTGCTGGCGACGGTTGTCGGCTGCGCAGGCCTTGTCGTCGTTTGCACGGCAAGCTGGATCTGGGGCAATCAGCCTAAAGTCCCTGCCGAACTTCTGAACAAGTAATGATGGTGGTCTTGTGAAATTGGTTGTCGCAAGGGACGAAGACGGGAAATCCGGTCTGGTCGAGCTGGACGTCATGGAGATCCTGAAGTTCACCACCGACAAGACCCGCATCCTGATTCATACGAAGAATGACGTCTACTACTTTCCTTTCGACAGCCTGGAGAAAATCCAGAATGTCCTGCAAGCCTTGAATTTGCCTTTCGTGCGTGCGGACCGCGGCAATCTGGTCAACATCGACAAGGTGATCGAGATTGACGACAAGTACGCCAAGGTATATTTCGAGGGGGACAAGCCCGGTGAACGAGGGAAGGAAGCGACGGTATCCAGACCGACAAATTACAGACGGATCCTGGATTTGTTCCGGGAAAGACAGGGGCGAAAAAACGAGTAGGACCAGAGGCGGCTTCAGCTTCTGGTCCTGCTTGTTGTTTCCCGGCTTCGTGACCGGTGTCACAATGTCCCGAATTCCGCAAGGGTATACTGGAAGCAAGATTGTTCCGTCAGAAAGCGGGTGTACCCATGCGCAATGTTTATATACCGAAACAGCACGGCGCCTGGGCGATGCTGATTCTGCCGCTGCTCTTCGGCGTCATCGCTTCCGCACCGGCGTGGCAGCACGCGCTGCTGTTCCTCGCCTGGCTGCTCTCGTACCTGTTCGCGTACGCCGCGCTTCAGTGGATCCGGACGAAGCGCAAGGCCACCTGGCTCGGGCCGCTCAAGCTGTACGGCGGGCTGCTGCTGCCCGTCGGCGCCGCCTTGCTGGTCCTGGAGCCGGAACTGCTGCCCCTGCTGCCGCTGGCCGTGCCGTTCATCCTGATCAACCTGTACTTCGCGAAGCAAAACCGCGAGCGGGCGTTCCTGAACGATCTGGCCGCCGTCATCCTGTTCAGCCTGATGACGTTCGCTGCCTTCCGGGTCGGAGACGGGACGGACGCCGCGCTGGCGCTCGAACTGTTCGCGCTCAGCGTGCTCTATTTTACCGGGACGATCTTCTATGTGAAAACGATGATCCGCGAGAAGCACCACAAGGCGTTCTATTGGTATTCGGTCCTGTATCACGCGGCGTTCCTTGCGGCCGTCGCGCTCCTGTATCCGCCCGCGCTGCTCCCGGCCGCGGCGGTGCTGCTGGTCCGCGCCGTCGTGATGCCGCGTCTCCATCCCTCCGTCAAGACGACCGGGGTGCTCGAGATCGCCTGGTCGGTGCTGGTGCTCGTCTGCGCGTGGGCGGCGTACTGAGCGCGGAACGAACAAAAAAAAGCCGACGCCGGGAAGCGGCATCGGCTTTTTCTGACGTATCATGCCGAATCAGAAGAGGAATTCGTCCGGATGCGGACCGAACCGATGGTTCTTGTTGAGCGCGTCGATCGCGCGGATATCTTCTTCGGACAATTCGAAGTCGAAGATGTCCGCATTTTCGGCGATCCGTTCGCGGCGGACCGACTTCGGAATCGTGACGACGCCGAGCTCGAGATCCCAGCGGAGGACGATTTGCGCCGGGGTCTTGCCGTATTTCGCCGCCAGCTCCTGCAGAACCGGCAGGTCGAGGTTGCCCTTCATGATCGGCGACCACGCCTCGAGCTGGATGCCTTCGCGCTTGCAGTAGTCGAGCAGTTCCTTCTGGGTAAGCAGCGGATGGAACTCCACCTGGTTGACGGCGGGGATGATGCCGCTTGTCTCTTTCAGCGACTCCAGATGATGGATCTGGAAGTTGCTGACGCCGATCGCGCGGATGTAGCCTTCATTATACAGCTTCTCGAAGGCGCGCCACGTCTCCTTGTACTTGTCCCGGCCCGGCCAGTGAATCAGATACAGGTCGATGTAATCCACACCGAGCTTGCGCCGGCTTTCCTCGAAAGCGCGCAGCGTCGACTCGTATCCCTGGTCCGAGTTCGCCAGCTTCGTCGTGATGAACAGCTCTTCCCGCGGAACGCCGCTCTCGCGGATCGCCTGGCCGACGCCGGTCTCGTTCCGGTAGCCCGCCGCCGTGTCGATTGAGCGGTACCCTTCCTCAATGGCCCACCGCACCGCGTTTCTCACTTCTTCGCCTTCTGCCACCTGAAAGACGCCGAGCCCGAGCCAGGGCATCCGTACGCCGTTGTTCAGCACCGTGGTGTCTTGTATGCTGCGAATTTCCATGCCGCATGACCTCCCTTTCCGAGATTGTCCGTTCCTTCTCCATTGTACCATCCTCCGCGCGAATGACCAGAACGGAAAACCGGCTCACTTACTAACCTCCGGGTTACATACTTACCAAAAGGGGGAATGTGCACGATGAACAATAACGAGGCCCGGCATTTGGCATGACGATCGAATCCGCTCGCGAGGCATTGCCGCCCCGTCTGCGTTGTGACTAGGATGGAACATGGGCAGCATGTGCCTGTTCCACGCATGGCTACGGGAAAGGGCGGTGTCGTCATGAGTTTGGAAGCGCTGGCCGAACAAGTGAAGCGGGATCTGGAACTGCTCGGCTTCGGCGGGCCGGGCTGGGTACCGGCGCGGGAGCACGGCGGAGACCGTGTCTTTGACGTCGTCATCGTCGGAGGCGGACAATGCGGCCTCGGCATCGCCTTCGGCCTGCTGCGGGAGCGCATCACGAATATTCTGGTGATCGATGAAAATCCCGAAGGCTTCGAAGGTCCCTGGGTGACTTACGCCCGCATGGTGACGCTGCGTACGCCGAAACATCTGACGTCCATCGATCTCGGCGTCCCGTCGCTGACGTTCCGCGCCTGGCTGGAAGCGCAGGCCGGCCCCGAAGCCTGGGAGAAGCTGGACAAAATTCCGCGCGGCGATTGGATGGCCTACCTGCGGTGGTACCGCCGCGTGTTGAACCTGCCTGTCGTGAACGAGACGAAGCTGATGCTGATCGAGCCGCTCGGCGGCGGCTTGCACCGGCTGCATCTCGAAGGAGCGGGCGCGCCGGCGAAGACGCTGACGGCGCGCAAGGTCGTGCTCGCGACCGGCATTCAGGGCGGCGGAGCGTGGCATGTGCCGGCGATGATCGCGGAATCGCTGCCGAAGCATCTGTACGCCCATTCGTCCGAACCGATCGATTTCGCGGCGCTGCGCGGCAAGCGGATCGGCATTCTCGGCGGCGGCGCTTCGGCGTTTGACAACGCGCAGCATGCGCTGGCCGAAGGAGCGGCCGAAGCGCACGTGTTCGTGCGGCGCAAGACGCTGCCGCGCATCAATCCGATCCGGCAGATGGAACGGTCCGGCCTGATCGAGCGGTACGCCGCGCTGCGGGACGCCGACAAGTATGCGGTCATGGTGCATTTCTTCCGGCACAATCAGCCGCCGACGAACGACACGTTCGCCCGCGCGGCCGCTTACGCCGGATTCCGGCTCCACCTCGGCGCGCCGTGTGAGGCGGTGTGTCCGGAGGATGGCGGCGTCGCCGTCATGACGCCGCAAGGCCGGTTCCGCGTCGATTACCTCATCGTCTGCACCGGCCTTGTCAGCGATCCGGCGCTTCGGCCGGAGCTCCGGCTGGTCGAACCGCACATTCTCCGGTGGCGGGATGTCTATCGGGCGCCGGCGGAGATCGCCGATCCGATCATCGACGGACACCCGTACATGACGCCGGGGTTTTCGTTTCAATCCCGCGACGAGGAGGGCCGGGAGCGGCTGCGCGGCATTTTCGCCTTCAACTACGGGGCGCTGATCAGCAACGGCATCACCGCTTCCGCGCTGTCGGGCATGAAGTACGGCATTCCCCGGATCGTCTCGGCGATTGCGGACGAACTGTTCCTCGATGAACGCGAGACGATTCTGGGCCGATATTACGCTTATGACGAACCGGAATTCACCGGTTTGGACGATGGATGGAACGGAGGAGAATCGGTTGCCGGCACAAGCGGGATTGCTTGATCGGCTCCGCGCGGCGGATCCGCCCGCGGCATTGGAATCGGAGAGCTGCGGAAAGAACCGAAGTTTTCCCTGTGTCGTCATTTCCCGGGAGGGCGGCGGAAGCCGTGATGACGGCACCGGGAATTTTTGTTTTTTTGTTGACCGGAGTTTCTGAATCCGGTAACTTGCGATAAAATCTAAAGTGGCACTGTTCTGTCCGGCTTGACGTCGAATGGTCTCATTTCCTAAACTGCAAACAGACAAGATTTGACAAATGCCGGATGCATGCGGCATGAAAGGCTGAAAGGCGGTGAGCCATTTGCGAACGCCATTCGCGAGGGCCGTGCAGACGCTCCGGCTGCATCTTGCCGGACTCGGGCGGCTGCTAAGGCTGCACACGCTGCGCGGCCAGATGCTCGCCGGTTTTCTGTCCATCATGATCGTCATCCTGACCATCGTCGGATTCGTCATCTTCGATTCCGCTGCGAACCTGCTCAAGCAGAACGCGGAGACGCTGATCCGCCATGCCGCCGTGCAGGGCAACGGCCGGCTGGAGGCGATGATGAAGCAGATCGACTCCCTGTCGCTTCAGGCGGCGACCAACACCTATGTCCAGAACCTGCTGGGGGAAGTGGAGGACGGCTTCAAGCCTACCTTCCTGGACCGGCAAGGATTGCAGCCGGTCGCGGACCAGGTGATGCTCTACGGAAGCGGCATCCGTTCGGTGGAAATCTACACGAGCCAAGGCGACCGGCTGTTTCCGCTGGGCGGCGACGAGCTGTACGATGTCGTCGGGAGCGAGTTCATCGTGAAGGCCCACGAGCAACGGGGCGGCATGTACTGGATCGGCCTGTCTCAGGCCGGCGAGGACGAGGTGCTGGCGATCCGGCAGATTCATCTGATCCAGCGTTCGTTCGCGCCGGCCGGCTATCTGCTTGTCCGGATCGACCGGCAGGTGTTCCGGCTGGACAGCCTCGGCGAAGACATGGGCGTCGGCGCCGTCTCGCTGCTGTTCGACCGGGACGGGCAGCTGATCGCGGCGACCGCGGATGACGCGTTGTCCGGCGCGGATTATGCCAGCCTGCTGGCCAGCGAAGACAAGACCGTGGAAATCAACGATCGGCATTACGTGCTCGTCAAGCAGCACTCGGACATTGCCGGCTGGACGCTGCTGATTCTGACGCCCGTCGAAGCCATTACGAAAGGCATATTCATTCTGCGCGCGGCCATCATCGTATCCGCGGCCATCGGTTCGGTCCTGTTCATCATTTTCTCGGTGCTGCTGTCCACCGCGATCACGCGGCCGGTTCTCCGCCTGATCAAGTCGATGCGCAGCGTCCGGTGCGGCGAACTGAAACCGGCCGAACACATCTCCTCGACGGCGGAAATCGGCGAGCTGGTCCACACCTACAACCAGATGGTCGGCAACATGAAGGAACTGATCCGGCTGGTCTACGAGAAGGAGATCATGCAGAACCGGGCCGAGTTGAAAGCGCTGCAGGCGCAGATTCATCCGCATTTTCTGTATAACACGCTGGAAGCGTTGTACTGGTCCCTGCTGGAGAAAAATGAAGACGAGCTCGCCGATTACGTGGTGGCGCTTTCCGAACTGTTCCGCTACACGATCACGGGGCACAACCGTGAGGAATGGGTGACGCTCGCCGAAGAGCTCGAGCAAATCCGGCGCTATCTGCTCATCATGGGCATGCGGTTCGGCGACCGGCTGTCGTGGCGCATCGATTCGGAGATGGACGACAACCGTCTGCTGCTGCCGAAGCTGATCATTCAGCCGCTCGTGGAGAACGCGATCCAGCACGGCATCGAGAACAAGATCGGTGCGGGATTCGTCTCGGTGACGGTGAAGCGCTCGCAGGAACCCGGCTATTTTCACGTTATCGTCGAGGACGACGGGGCGGGGATGAACGAAGAGAAGCTTCGGAAAATCCGCTCCAAGCTCGCCATGGGCGCCGACAAGGCGATGGAATCATCCGGTTACGGCATCACCAATGTGCAGCAGCGGCTGCGGCTTCATGCACGCAGTGAGACGGCAAACATAAGCGTGCTTGCCATCGAGAGCCGCGAGGGAGAGGGCACGACCGTCACCTTGACGATACCGATCCGGACGGAGGTTGTAGAACATGAACCCGCATACCATCTTGATCGTGGATGATGAGCCTCGCACGCGCACCGGGCTCTCCCGGATGCTGGAAGCGTGGAACGGCGGCCGCTATGCGATCCGGGCGGCCGCGGACGGCCGCGAAGCGCTCGGCATCCTGGAGCGCGAACGGGTGCGGCTCCTGATCACCGACATCAAGATGCCGGAGATCAGCGGGCTGCATCTGGCCGACACCTTGAAGGCGATGCCGGAAGAGGAGCGGCCGGCGATCATCCTGATCTCGGGCTACGCGGAATTCGAGTTTGCCCAGCGGGCGATTCAGCTCGGTGTCGTCGATTACCTGCTCAAGCCGATCGGGCGGGAGAAGCTGATCTCGGCTGTCGAGCGGGCTCTGGCCCAGGCCGAAGAGCGGGCGCGCATCGGCAGGATGGAGAAGGTGGTGGACCGCGAGCTGCTGCAGACCGGCGATACCGGCAGACCGCTCAGCGATTCGGTGCGGGAAGCGCTGGAATACATTGACGAAAATCTCGATCAGCCGTTCACGATGCGCGACGCCGCAACCCGCGTCCATCTCAATCCGAGCTACTTCAGCGTATTGTTCAAGGACGAAATGGGCATGACGTTCAGCGAATACGTGACGCGCAGGCGGCTGCAGCGCGCGAAGGACATGCTGCTGCGCACGAAGCTGACGGTCGCGGAGATCGCGGAGCGCGTCGGGTATCAGTCGGCGAAACATTTCGCGAAGATGTTCCGCCAGTATGAAGGCAGCAGCCCGGGAGACTACCGCAATCATTCGTCCTGAAGGCGCCTGATCGGAAAGGGGGGACAGATCGTGAAGATCCGCATCCCGGCGGCGGCAGCGGTCATGCTGATCGCCGCGCTGCTGCTTGCGGCCTGCGGCAGCGGCGAAGCACCCGCGGCGAACGCGGGCGAGAGCGTGACGATCCGGCTGATGTCGCCGTGGCCGCACATCGGATCGTTGCAGAACGAACTGGTCGAACGCATTATCGAGGAGTATATGGACGAGCATCCGGGTGTCACGGTCAGTCTGGAAGCGCTTGAAAACGAGTTGTACAAGGACCGGCTGAAAGTGCTCTCCGCATCGAACGCGCTGCCGGATGTCGGATTTACTTGGGCGGCGGGATTTCTCGATCCCTACGTGGAAGGCGGCCTGTTCACCCCGCTCGACGACCTGCTGGAGGATGAGCTGGGCGGACAGTTCGTCGCCGGCACGACGGAGGCGTACGAGAAGAATGGCATGACCTACGCGGTGCCGGTCGAACTGAACATCGTGCCGGTATTCTACAACAAGGACATTTTCGCGCGCTGCGGTCTGGTCCCCCCGCAGACGTTCGACGATCTGAAGGAGGTCATCCGGCGCTTGAACGAGGCCGGCGTGACGCCGATCGCGCTGGGCGGCAAGGACGCCTGGACGCTGTCCTTCTGGTTCATGTATCTGGTCGACCGGGTCGGCGGAGCGGATCTGCTGGATCAGTCGATCGCGATGTCCCGGTTCACCGATCCCCGGATTGTCGAAGCGGCCCGGCTGACGCAGGAACTGGTGGAGCTGGACGCTTTTCACGACGGATTCATGGGCATGTCCAATGAAGAGGCGAAGGCTGCATTCATGGCGGAAAAGGCGGCCATGTTCGCAATCGGCACATGGGAAGTGCCGAATTACACGACGAATCCGAACGTTGCGGAATCGTTCAAGGATAAAATCGGCTTCTTCCCCTTCCCGCTCGTCGAAGGCGGCAAGGGGGAGTTGAACAACTGGATCGGAGGCCCCGGTCTCGGCCTGTTCGTGGCGGAGAACTCGAAGGTGAAGGAAGAGGCCAAGCAGTTCGTCGCCTATTTCGTCAAGAAATGGGGCGAACGCGCCGTGACGGAGGCGGGCATCATTCCAGCGACAAAAGTGAACACGCGTTCCGTTCACCTGCCGCGGATGTTCAGCGATCTGCTGAACGAACTGCGGACGGCGAACAAGGTGACGCTGTACGCGGACGTGCAGATGAAACCGGTTGCGGCCGAGGAACATTACACGCTTGTTCAGGCGCTGTTCGGCGGGGCGGTCTCGCCGGAAGAATTCGCGCGCAGGCAGGAGATGGCGCTGATCAAGAGCCGCTGAACCGGACCGGACAAAAAATGTCGGGGGCTGGCTGTAACCTTTTCGGGGAATGCTCCGTCTGTGAAGGTGCAATTGCAATTGCAGCACTTTGTGGAAGGGAGCGATGAGAAAACCATGCGACAACCCCGGAAATGGCTGGCCGTCATGACGACGGCGGGATTGCTCGTTGCAGCGGCTTCGGCCGGCGCGGACGGAATCGGACAGAAAATCAGCGGGTGGCTGAGACCCGATATCATGGTTGCCGTCGACGGCGCCGAAACCGGAATGAAGCCGGTCATCATTGAAGGCAAAGCTTATCTCCCCGCCCGCGGCATCGCCGAAGCGACGGGATACGAAATCCATTGGAAAGGCAACCGCATCGAACTGTCGGGTGCGGAGGACGAGGAACAGTACATGACGTTCACGGGCTACATCAACGGCGTGACGCAGGACGGCGACCGGTGGCGGATTGATGTGATCGGTCCGAACAATTGGCTCATCCTGTACGCGGACAGGGAGACGGTGCTCACCGATGCGGAAGGCAAGCCGTTCGCCGCGGAAGATCTCGCGCCGGGCATGGCCATCGAAGCGGAATACGGCCCGATGGTGGCGATGAGCTATCCCGCTCAGTCGCATGCCGCGTCCATCAAGGTCATGCAGCAGCATCTGGTGGCCAAGCAGGTCATCCATTCGGTCGAGAAGACGGAGGACGGCTGGCGCATCGCGCTTGCCGACGAGGAAGGCGGCGAAGTCAAGCTGGTGCTCCTTGCCGGTCCTGAGACGCTGATCGTCCGCTCCGACAAGCAGCCGGCGGATGCGGAGCTGCTTGAGCCGGGGCTGGTGGTGCGCGCCTATTACGGCCCGGCCGTCATGAAGAGCCTGCCTCCGCAGAGCCACGCGCAGTACATCGAAGTCGACGACCAGCGCGAATGGTTGGCGCCGGCGGAAGAGCAGGAGTACCGCGAGCTCGCCTGGAAGCAGCTTTCGGATGAGGACAAAGCGCACCTGATCACGGCGAAGGATGAGGCATTGGTTGAGCTGATTGACGCCGCGAACGCGGCCGTCATCCCGCTGGAAGGGAAGGAGCGGCTGCTGGAGGACATCCGCGCGAACGGCGGCAAGCTGGTCGCCGTAACGTACAAGACGGATCAGGACGCGCTGCTCGGACCTGTCACGGTCCTCTTCGACCCGGAGACGAAAGAAGTCATCGGGCACATCGTCAGAATGTAAATCATCTTCGGCTTATCGGAGAATAGAAGAACTGCCGGCTGGATGCCGGCAGTTCTTTTTGCGTATGGGAAGCCTCTGCGGGAGAGGAGATCAGCCTGCGGATGCCGCCTTGGCTGCGGTCTCTTCGCCCATTTTCGCGATGTTTTCGTAAGCTTGCTCGACCGTTTGCTGACCGAATTGGACGGCTTCGATTTGCGCTTTGAAGTAGTCCGTCCACTCCGTCCAGCCCGCTGCCGTACCGTAGAACGGAAGCGCCTTGTCGACCGATACGTCGTACAGTTCCTTGCCGATGATGTCGCGGCGCTGCATGTCCGGTTCGAGCAGTTTGTAGATCGACTCGTTGATCGGAATGCCGCGCGTCAGACCGAGCGTTTTGCCCGCTTCTTCGTCCGTGATGAACCATTTCACGAACTTCTTCGCTTCTTCCAGATCCGGCGAGTTGGCATAGACGGACAGGAAGATCGTCGATTGCGCCCAGCCGCCGCCCGCGGGGCCTACCGGGGTGTTGACGACCGCGACTTGACCCGGAAGCAGGTCTTCCAGCGCGCTGACCGAACCGACCGATGCGCCGCGCGTCATTACTTTGCCGGATGCCATCGGGTCGGCCTGCGGGTCGTTCTCGAGGAACGAAGC